>Ga0247724_1000126_pt1 | contig 19674 bp, 18 predicted proteins | sample OKSTACKMC2E_FD_182776 | JGI IMG/M metagenome (GOLD analysis project Ga0247724, IMG submission 182776) | Subsurface sediment microbial communities from gas well in Oklahoma, United States - OK STACK MC-2-E | ecosystem: Environmental > Terrestrial > Deep subsurface > Rock core/Sediment | place... | reverse complement strand
ATCATTCCGGGGGAGCACACCCGAAGCTCTACGAGGGTGCAGACTTCCACGAAGCCGCAATGGTGAAGCCTTAAAATCTCCAAAGCCAACAGTTTGGCTCGTCTGGCCGTCACACGGCGGCTGAACAATCCCGAGCTCTGCGAGGGATATGAAGGCTCCCAATAAAGCCAAAAGGCCCACTCATTCGAGTGGGCCTTTTTGCATTTTACGTCCTGTAAAATGGCCTGCGGCACGGCTTACGCCGTCCAAATCCACTCCGGCGGATTTGTGCTTTATGGCATCCTGACGGTCTATTGCTCAGCAGGATGACGCTGGGAGTCATCTAAACTAAACAAAGGAAACTCGCCAGGTTAAGGACCGATTTCACACGCTTTAAATCAGCCAGCATTAAATAACAAAAATTCAAAGTTCTGTATTTCTTAAACCATCCACTGTGAGTTGATACAAATAGATCTGCTGTGAGGCCTGATGCTGGTATGGCTGATATTGCAACGGAAAGTCGTAGAGTTGCTGATTTGGTAACTCTAGCAATAGGCACTTTGGGTTCAGGTTGTCGGCGCATTTCTTCAACGCTGAAACTAATATTGTGGCTGCCGCAAATCCTTCCAGGCTGATATCGCTGCGCTGAGCTTGCTCTGTCGCTGTGGCACTATGGAAGGACTGAACCAATGTTGATGACAGATCATTTGGATCTGGCACAACCATGGATGCGAAAATCTGAAATGGCTGTTGTAGCCGCTGCCGCAGTTGCTGGATACCGGTAAAGGATACGACTGAATAGACGGGATTGAACTGGCGGCTTTGGCCAAGCTGGATTGCTTCTGCCAGTGGTAAGTAGCTTCCAACAGTCAATACCACATCAGGTCTGGCGTCTTGAAGTTGTGATACAGCCGCCTGCATATCGGTGCTATTGCGCTGAAAACGAACTACCGCAACCGGTTCTAGCCTGCGTTTTGACAGCTCAGCTTTAAACCATTGTTCGACACTGGCACCAAATTCATCTGCCTGAATAAGAAGTGCAACGCGCTGATAGTGGCGTTTGTCTATCAGATATCGGATCTGTGCAGCAGCTTCTTCACGATAACTAGCACGAAAATTATAGATAAAATTGTCATTTTGCTGACGCAGAATATCTGCTCCCGAAAATGGTGCCAGATAGGGGAGCCGGTGTTTTCGTAATAGTGGTAGTACTGCGCTGGAGGTTGGTGTACCCACATATCCAAACAGCGCAAAGACATGCTGATTTAGCAGAAAATTGCGGGTGTTTTCCACAGTGCGGACAGGCTCATAGCCATCGTCGGCGGTCAGTAGCTGAATCGGTCTGCCGCCGATGCCACCTTGGGCGTTTTGTGCGGTAAATACCAGATTGGCGCCATAACTGAACTGTTGCCCGAGCATTGCTGTCGGTCCAGTGAATGGTGCTGACATGCCAAGTTTAATCGGCGTTTGTGCCAATAACGCTGTTGGAACACATAACACAATACATGCAGCAAGTGCAGCAAAACAAACAAATCTGAACTGCATACTGCAGTAACTCCAATAGGATATTCAACCAACTATAGCTTAGCTATGGATTGCTCTATTGGATTTGATACAAATCAGCTAAACAGGCCGTTTGTCTTAATTGAAGGGACAATGTTCGTAGTTCAGCGACACTTAACCTCAGATCCTGGCGTTGCCAGCACAGTGGAATCCAAAGCGTTGCATCCTGGGCTGGCAATGCCTGAAAGTGTAAATTCAACCAGCGCTTTAATGTCATTGAGCTCTGAGCCCAGTCGCGTTGTCCCTGCATAAACAATTGCAATAGCTGTTGGTCATAACAGCTCCAGGCTTCAGCGACAGGTTTTGCCCAAAGCTGCAGCAAAAGTGGGTCCAACCGTGACCAGATAATGTCAGCCTGTTGCCATAAGTTCTGGCCAAAATATTGTTGCAAGGCGCCAATCTCGGTAGCTTCGCTTTGGTTAAGGTGTTTTAGCATCAGCACCGAATATTCATTACTGCTCTGATCCGGCACAGTACTGAGCTTGACCGCCACATAACCGGCGCTTTGCCAAAAGCCTGCCAAAGCTGGTGTTGCGCCGAAACTGGTTGCCATCAGATCAACTCCGGCAGCACCCGCTTCACTGCTGATGAAATTCAGTAATCCACGCCCAAGCCTCTGACGCTGCAAATCTGGCCTGACTATCAGACGCTGGACCCGCCAGATCTGCCGGGTACCAGCATCAGGCCACAAACAATGATAAATAAGACTTTGTGCAGCCAGATGACCTTGTACCCGGCGTTTGCCCTGATAAATATCCGGCAGCAATTGCGGTGGTAGCTGCCCTTCCTGACTGACAACAGCGACTGCGACAACGATATCTTCTTGTTGCAGTGTGAACACCAGCAGGCTGGGGTCATCTAATAACGCCCATAAATCCCGTACTGAGGTTTGATAATGCGCCAGACATGCCAGGCGGAACACTTGCTGCAGTAATGCTGGTTGCTCAGCCAGCGACATCGCACTATACCGGTGTGACTGTAAGGCAGAAGTGCTGGAAGTGACAGCTGACGTATCTGGGTCATCCAGCAAAAAACTGCGAAAGATTAATTGCTCTAACGGATCCTGCCGTCCATAACGGATAGGTTGCTGTAGCACCAGCTTGCGCCAGCCCGGCCTGTGTTGTTGCAGATACTGTTGAAAACGCAGCTGAAAACCACGGCCAGTGCCTTCGTAGCCATGCTCGGTTGTGGCAAATACCACTCTGCTATAACTTTCCGTCAAGGCTTGTAGCTGCGGTGCCGGGATCGCGGCGGCTTCGTCAATCAGCAGCAGATCTGCTGAGGGTTGTTCAGCGAGCAGCCGGTCGACCGGCCAGAATTGCAGTAAAGATGGCGTGTCTTCACCGAGCCGACGCTGACAGATCTCTAATGCAACTTGTGCCGCTGCCGGCTGTGGTGCTGTGATGATAAGTTTGGTCTTGCCTGCCTGTTGCAGCTGCGCGGCGGCAAGGCCAAGCGCGGCAGATTTGCCTCTGCCCCGGTGTGCACTGAGCACCAGCGGCCGGTGTCGGTGACCGCTAACCACATGGTGAATGGCTGCTACGGCAAGTTGCTGACAGTGGCTGGCATAAGGCGTTGTAAATTCTGCTACTGTCGATGCAGCGGTCGGAGCCATCAGCCGGTTATCCAGACCGCAGTGGTTCCAACACACCAGCGGCTGTTGTTGCCATTGTGAAGCAAGCCAATGCTGAAACCGGCCAACATGCTGTGCGGCATCCGTCGGATAAGACAACAAACGCCGGGCGGCTGGATTAGGCTGCTGGCTGAATATTTCAGCATCAGCCGTCAATAACAGCCAAATCCCGCCGGCAGTTAAACAGCCCATGCTGGCTGCGACTAAATCCCAGTCCATACCGCTGGTAGCCTGAATAATCAGAACATCACATTCCTGCCCCAGCAACTGTTGCCGGGCTTGGCCGGCGATTTGTCTGACCTGCAGTTGTTCGTTAAATGTTGGCCAGGGGTCACCTAACCAAAAAATGCGATCTGTGCTTTGGAGCTGGCTTTGCAGCCATTGCCAACAACCCTGCAAAAAGGCGTCATCACCCTGGGCCCAGACCGGCAAGCGCCAGCGCTGCGTCCGGCACTGCGACCAGGCTTGTAATAACTCAGAGTGGGGTGAGGCGGGCATACGACGTGACCAGCCACTTGCTGCCGAGTTGGTCGAAGTTAATCTGAATGCGCGACTGGTTGCCGGTCCCTTCGTAATTCAGCACAGTACCTTCGCCGAACTTTTCGTGATGGACACGCTGACCCAGTTTAAAGCCGGTATTTTCAAAGGCGCTGTGACTGGCTGCACTGCCAAAGCGGTTAAATTGCGTTGGCCGGCTGACGGTGGTAGTCAGGCGAATTTCCTCGACATATTCCGCCGGGATTTCCCGCAAAAACCGCGAAGGTTTGTTGTACTGTTCCTGGCCATATAAACGCCGGCTTTCGGCGTGGCACAGATAAAGTTTTTGCATCGCGCGTGTCATGCCGACATAACAGAGCCGGCGCTCTTCTTCCAGTCGTGTTGGGTCGTCGCCGCTTTGCTGGCTCGGGAACATGCCTTCTTCCAGACCACAAACAAACACCAGCGGGAATTCCAGACCTTTGGCAGTGTGCAGCGTCATTAGCTGCACTGCATCCGAGTGTTCTTCGGCCTGATATTCACCGGCTTCCAGTGCTGCCTGCGACAAAAACGCCGACAACGGGCTCATTTCTTCATTATTACTGAAGTTGAGGTTGGCACAGGCGTTGACCAGCTCGTTTAAGTTTTCGATACGGGTCTGGGCTTTCTCGCCTTTTTCCGCCTGGTACATCGCATACAGACCGGACTGATGAATCACATGGTCGGCCTGTTCATCCAGTGACAAGTCACGGATGTCGTCATCGAGCCGGTTAATCAGCTCCATAAAGGCAGATACTGCATTTGCAGCGCGGCCGCTGAGTTCTTTTTGGTGCAACATCTGCTGCAAACTTTGCCACAGAGTTTGTGAGCTGGCGCGGGCAAATTCCCGGACTTTGTCCATGCTGGAATCACCGATGCCACGGGTCGGCGTATTGATGATGCGCTCGAGCGCTGCGTCATCCTGGCGGTTGTTGATCAGCCGCAGATACGACAAAGCGTCTTTAATTTCCTGACGTTCATAAAAGCGCAGTCCACCGTAAATCCGGTAATGGATGCCGTCCTGAATGAGTGCTTCTTCCAGCACGCGCGACTGCGCGTTGTTACGGTACAGCACTGCAGCCTCAGTCAGTTTGCCACCCTGGCGGCGCCACTCACGAATGCGGCTGACGATAAAGCGTGCTTCGTCCAGTTCGTTAAAAGCGCTGTATAACGAAATCGGCTCGCCGTCGTCGCCGTCGGTCCACAAATCTTTGCCGAGCCGGCCCTGATTGTTGCTGATCACCGCATTGGCGGCTTTCAGGATAATGCCGGTAGAGCGGTAATTCTGTTCCAGCCGGATAGTTTCCGGATTTGGGAAATCTTTCAGGAATCGCTGAATATTTTCCACTTTGGCACCGCGCCAGCCGTAAATGGACTGATCGTCGTCGCCGACGATCATCACACGGGCATGGTTGCCGGCTAGCAGGCGTAACCATTGGTATTGAATGGCGTTAGTATCCTGAAACTCATCGACGAGGATATGGCGGAAACGTTGTTGATAATGACTGCGCACCTGCTCGTTATTTTTCAGCAGTTCGAAACTGCGCAGCAGAATTTCGGCAAAATCGACCAGACCGGCACGGTCACACATTTCCTGATAAGCGCCGTAGATTTTAATCAGCGTCTGCAGATTAAAATCGCCACCATGCGCCATAGTGCCAGGCCGTTCGCCTTCGTCTTTGCGGCCATTGATAAACCATTGCACTTGCTTCGGCGCCCAGTGTTTTTCGTCCAGATTCAGTGCTTTTAATACCCGCCGGACTAAACGGTACTGGTCGTCCGAATCGATGATCTGAAAACCTTGCGGTAAATTGGCTTCTTGATAATGGGCGCGCAATAAACGATGCGACAGACCATGGAAAGTCCCCATCCACAGGTTATTCAGGCTAACACCAACGGTTTGCTCGATGCGCGAACGCATTTCCTGTGCGGCTTTGTTGGTGAACGTCACGGCCAGTAGCGAATAAGGCGCGACCCGTTCGACTTGCATCAGCCAGGCCATCCGGTGCACCAGCACGCGGGTTTTGCCTGAACCCGCACCGGCCAGCACCAGCATGTGCTGGGGTTGCGCGGCAACCGCTTCACGTTGTTTATCGTTTAAACCATCCAGTAACAGCGAAACGTCCATCAACTCAAACCTATGGATAAATTTACAGGCATTATATACCCAAGCACACGTGAGATGCGAGTTTCCGGCCCACCGGGCACAGGCCGCATCGCGCTTTTAACCCCGTTGCAAAAACAATAATTGCGCTAAATCACTGAGTTCCACATGTGGTAGCACTAACGGTGGTTTCGCCGTCTGCGGCTGTGGGCTATTGGCCGGATTCAGCCAGGCAGCCTGACAACCAGCATTCAGTGCGCCGAGCACATCAGAACGGACATGGTCGCCGATATGCAGGATTTGTCCGGGTTCAAGCCCAAGTCGTTTGGCTGCGTGGTGGAACAAATCCGGATAAGGTTTCATCCGCCCATCCGGGCCGGCGCGTAAAGAAAACTGAAAATAAGGCGCGATGCCCATGCGCTGAATATCGGCATTGCCGTTGGTAATGGCAACCAGTGGAAACCGGCTGGCGAGTGTTGCCAGCAGTTGTTTGATCTCAACACTGACACTGATATTGGTGCGTTCCTGTAAAAAAGCGCCAAGCGCCAGTTCAGCCACTTCACCGGCTTCGCAGGTAGAGAGACCCTGGGCGACCAAGCCTTGTTCCACGGCCAATAAGCGCCAGCGGCTGACGTCGTGGCGGATCTCGGCATTCTGCGCGGCTAACAACTTGCGCTGTTGCCACCAATATTGCGGGTCATTGTGTGGTAAATCCGGTTTCAGCTGGGTTAAACGCTGCTGCATCGCCAGCTCAGCCGCAGCTATCACCTGGCTGTTGGCGTATAAAGTGTCGTCGAGGTCAAAGGACAACGCCTCAAGGGCGAATAGGTTTTTATACAGACGCATGGAAAAATCCGGCAGTTCGGGTTAAAGCTTATTATGCATGGCTCTGTTTGCCTTGTCTGGCTCTGTAACTTTTGTTGTGCTGAAACACTTGCCTGAGCCACAAGACAACGCCGCTATGCATCGCTTATGCTGGCTGGCATTTTCACCTGCTATTTGTTTTACCGGCCTGTTACCGGTCCGGTCTGGGAGTCAAAGTGAACCTGATATGCTGTGGTAGTTTTGTTGGGTTCGTGCTTCTCGCACTGCCGGGCAGTGTGAATGCAGCAGCGGCCGCACCAATGTTAGAGCTGCCGTGCCAACGCGCTGTGGTCAGCCGCTCCGCCACCAATATGCCGCCATATTCGTTTTTGGACGAAAAACAACAGCTCACCGGTTATCGCATTGAATTTATGCAGCAATTGTTCGGCCGATTGGGCTGCAAGCTGGAAGTCCTGACGGATTCACCTTGGAAGCGTGCATTGATGCTGCTGGAAAGCGGCGAAATTGACGTGCTGATGAATGCTTCAAAATCGTCCGATCGGGAAGCTTACGCCTGGTTCTCGACACCTTACGAAGATGAAAAAGTCGCGGTATTTGTCGCGGCAGCGCAGCGCGACCAGCTGCGACTAAAACAGCTGGCTGACATTGCGGAAAAGGGCTATAGCGTCGGGATTATCCGTGGCAATTTTTATGGTTCGCAATTTAGCGCTTTACTGGAGCAGCCGGCTTTTCGCAAAAATGTAGTGGAGGCTATTGATAAGGCTGCCCTTTATCAGTTTGCACTACGGGGGCGGGTGCAGCTCTATCTGGATTATTTTCCCAATGGTTTGCTGGCGCTGCGCGATGAAAAGCTGGACCAGCAAATAGTGCGCTACCCAATCCCTCCCATCACTATTGGGCAGGTGCATTTTATGCTGAGTAAAAAAACTGTCAGCGCGGAATTTGTCCGGCAGTTGGATTTGGCGTTGACCGACATGCTGCGCGACGGTTCAGTGCGCAAATTACAGTACAAATATGGCGTGATGCCGGAATAACTTAGCCTGAGGATTTTTTGGCGCGCGGATGCGCTGCGTCATACACCTTGGCCAGATGCTGAAAATCCAGATGGGTATATACCTGGGTCGTGCTGAGGTTGGCGTGGCCCAGCAGTTCCTGTACTGCACGTAAATCGCCGCTCGATTCCAGCAGATGGCTGGCAAAAGAATGTCTGAGCATATGCGGGTGCACATGTTGCGACAACCCCTGACGCCGCGCCCATAATTCCACACGTTGCCGGACATGCCGCGCTGAGATGCGGCGTTTTTGCTTGCTTAGAAACAGCGCATCCGGCTCATCACCGACAAAAGCCGGTCGGCGTTGCAACCAGCGCTGCAGTGCTTTTTCTGCCAGCGAGCCAATCGGCAACACCCGGATTTTATTGCCTTTGCCGCGTACGCGGATTTGCTGTTCACTCCAGTGAATATCGGCAAGATTGGCACTAACCAGCTCGTCGAGGCGCAGGCCGGAGGAATAAAACAACTCTAAAATGGCGGCATCGCGTACCGCTAAATCATCGTCCGGTTCCTCAATATCGAGTAGCCGTGCCATTTCATCGACATCGAGATTTTTCGGCAACGGTTTGGCGGTTTTCGGCACTTTCAGATACAAAGTCGGGTTGTCGGTTCTGTGCCCTTGCTGCTGCAAATAACGATAAAAACTGCGCAGCGCTGCCAGCCGTAACGCCAGACTTTTGGGTTTCAGGCTTTGCCGGCAGCTGAGGATATGTTGTTGTAATTGCCGTTCGGTCAGTTGTAGCCAGTCCGGGTCGGTTTGGCTCAGCCACACGGCCTGCAATTGTTGCTGATAAGTCGTCAGGGTTTGCACACTGTAGGCGCGTTCAAATTGCAGGTAAGCAAGAAACTTCAGTAGTAGCGGGTCTGGCGCCAAAGCTGCGGCTTGTTGCTCCTGCGCTGAGGCTGGAGATGCCAGTGGCTGCCGGGTGCTAGCTGCCTTGCTGGCCATAACGTGGCAACACTAAGGCCAGCACTTTGGCGATGTGGTCGATAAACAGCGTATCCATGCTCGGCTGAAAGTGATCATCCAGCTGCGAACCAAAGGCCAGCAATGCCAGCGGCTGGTCGGCGTGGCTGATAAGCAGAAGCGCCACCGAATGAATACTCGGCGGGAACAATGTCGCCATTTCATCGCGGTTCAGCCGGCCAAAATAATAATGCCGCCCTTGCAAGCGGTGTTCCAGCACCAGTTGCAGCGCGGTGAAATGGTCGCCCATGGCTTCGTGATTAAATTCAATCAGATTACAGGCATGCACTTGCGGCATTTTGTTGGCAAAAGCGCTGAGCGCGAGGCGGATGTCAGTTTTTTGCCGCGCCGCTAACAAATCGAGGTGTAACTGGTTCAGCGCAAAGAAAATATGTTCGTTTTGCCGGGCGATGGTCATCAATCGGGTTATGTCCTCTTCCAGACCTCTGACCCGTTCGCGCTGCAGCTCCATCTGACGTTCAACCAGCGACACTGCGCCGCGCTGTGCATGCGGCAAACGCAGTCGCGACAGCAATTCCGGGTGATGCTGAAAAAATGCCGGATGTTCCAGCAGGTACTGATACACCAGCTGGTCATGCAGATAACCGTGCTTAAGTTCTTTTACGTCTGTGACGTCCGTCATAACACCATTTGTCCGTCAAACACATGTTCAGCCGGTCCGGTCATTTTGACCGGCTGGCCTGGGCCGTTCCAACGAATTTGCAGACTTCCGCCCGGTAAGTCAACCCGGACCTGCGTCTGCAAGGTTTTTTGCATCTGGCCGACTACGGCGGCGGCACAGGCACCAGTACCGCAGGCCAGTGTTTCGCCGGCGCCACGTTCCCATACCCGCAGTTTGATATGACCAGGATTGATGACCTGCATAAAACCGATATTGGCGCGTTCCGGGAAGCGCTCGTGGTTCTCGAAAATCGGCCCCCACAACTTCACCGGCGCGGTTTGAATATCGTCAACGGTGATCACCGCGTGTGGGTTGCCCATCGACACCACGCCACACAGGGCCGTTGCGCTATCGGTGCCGTCGTCGCCATGCAGAATGTAATTGAGTTCCTGCTTTTGCGCCTTAAACGGCACTTTGGCCGGCTCAAATTGCGGAATGCCCATATTCACGGTGACCTGACCGTCCTGCTCAACGTACAACACAATTTTGCCGGACTTGGTACTGACGGCAATTTTATATTTATTGGTCAGGCCTTTATTGCGGACAAACTTGGCAAAACAACGGGCACCGTTGCCGCATTGTTCCACTTCAGAGCCGTCGGCGTTAAAAATGCGGTAATGGAAATCCAGATCCGGGTCATAAGGCGGTTCCACCATCAGCAACTGGTCAAAACCCACGCCGAAGTTGCGGTCAGCCAGCTGTTTGATTTGTTCTTTGGTCAGGAACACATTCTGGCTGACGGCATCCACCACCATAAAATCGTTGCCCAGACCATGCATTTTTGAGAACTGTAATAACATGCCGTTTGGTACCGCCTTGTATCAGGTTGGCAGCAGCTGCTCGCCGCGCCATAAATCTGCCCACTGTTCGCGCTGGCGCACCAGATGGACCTGATCGCCGTCGACCAGGATTTCAGCGGCGCGTGGCCGACTGTTGTAATTCGAACTCATGGTAAAACCATAAGCGCCGGCAGAACGCACCACCAGGTAATCGCCAGGTGCAATCGCTAGCTCGCGGTCTTTGCCGAGGAAATCGCCGGTTTCACAGACCGGGCCTACCACATCATAAGTCTGGGCTTGCAGGTCTGGTTTCAACCGGACCGGAATAATGTTCATCCAGGCACTGTACAGCGCCGGCCGGATCAGGTCATTCATTGCCGCATCGACAATGGCAAAATTCTTTTCCTGGCCCGGTTTTAGAAATTCGACTTTAGTCAGCAGAACCCCGGCGTTGGCCATAATGGCGCGGCCCGGTTCAAACACCAGCGTTAACTCCGGGTACGCATCCAGCCGTTTTAATACTTCGGCGGCGTATTCGCTTGGGTGTGGCGGGGTTTCGTCAAGATAAGTCACGCCGAGGCCACCACCGATATCCAGATGCGACAACGTAATGCCGTTACTTTTAAGCGTATCAACCAACACCAGCAGTTTGTCCAACGCATCCAAAAACGGCTGGGTTTCAGTCAGCTGTGAACCGATATGGCAATCCACACCACAGACTTTCAGGTGGCTGAGGCTGGCGGCATATTGATACATCTGTGGCGCGCGTAAGATGTCGATACCGAATTTATTGGCTTTAAGGCCGGTTGAAATATAAGGGTGGGTTTTGGCGTCGATGTCCGGATTAACCCGGATGGAGATTGGCGCGATTTTGCCAATACGGGCAGCCACGCTTTGAATACGGTCCAGTTCCGGTTCGGATTCGACGTTAAAACATTTAATGCCGGTGTTGAGCGCAAACTCGATTTCGGCTTCGGTTTTGCCAACGCCGGAGAACACCACTTTGGCCGGGTCGCCGCCGGCCTGTAATACGCGGCGTAATTCGCCTTCAGAAACGATATCAAAACCACTGCCAAGCCTTGCCAGGATATTCAGCAGCGCAATATTGCTGTTGGCTTTGACGGCATAACACACCAGATGAGCGCGGTTACCGGCGGCGTCCGCAAAAGCGCGGTAATGCCGTTCAATAGTAGCGCGGGAATACACATAAGTGGGTGTGCCGAACTGGGCTGCGATGTCGGCTAATGGCACTTGTTCGGCCAGCAGTTGCTGGTTTTGATAATGAAAATAATCCACCTGAAATTACCCTTGCTGATCGGATTGAACGGGTTGAGACGTAGCAGGCTTGGCCGGCGCAGGTTCTGCTGCGGGTGGTGGATCTTTGGGTAAAGTAAGCGGGCCTTTCTGACCACAACCGGCCAGCAGCAACAGCGATAACCCCAGAATTCCAACCGATAAAGACGCAGCGTGCATGATTTTTATTTCTTTGAAGCTTGAGCGCTCTATAATCGCATCCTTAACAGCAAAAGCAAACAGGTGAAGCGGATGAATGACGTAGAATATGATGAGTTGACCGATGCCGTCCTGCTGGCAGTGGAAGAAGCCTTTGAGCAGCTGGACCTGGATATCGATACGGAAAATCATGGTGGCTTAGTCAATGTGATTTTCCCGGATCGCAGTAAAATTGTGATTAATAAACAAGCACCTTTGCATCAGCTGTGGGTTGCGACCAAATTTAATGGTCACCATTTTGAATGGCGCGACGGGCAGTGGATTGATAACAGAACCGGTATCGAGTTCTGGCAGTTATTAGCAGAAGCGGGCAGCAAGCAGGCTGGTGCCGCCATCAGTTTCGGATAATCAGCGGATGAATAATCTCTCTTACGTCGATGTCGCAGCACCGGGCCCGGTCAAAGCTGCAGTGATTTGGTTGCATGGTCTGGGTGATTCCGGCCATGGTTTTGCGCCGATAGTGCCGGAGCTGCGTTTGCCGGCTGGTCACGGCATCCGCTTTTTATTTCCGCATGCGCCGGAGCGGCCAGTCACTATCAACAACGGTTTTGTCATGCGCGCCTGGTATGACCTAAAAACCATGGACTTACAAAACCGCGCCGACGAAGAAGGCGTGCGCCAGTCGGCAGCCCAGGTGCAGACGCTGATTGAAAAAGTCATCGCCTCCGGTGTGCCGGCGGAAAAAATTCTGCTGGCGGGGTTTTCGCAAGGCGGCGTGATTTCGCTGCATTTATTACCGCGTCTGCCGTATAAAATCGCCGGTGTCATGGCGCTCTCCACTTATATGGGTATGCCGGATAAGCTCAAAGCCGAAATGACTGGTCACAATAAAGCCACGCCGGTGCTGGTGGCGCATGGCACTATGGACGATGTGGTGCCTTTGAGCGCTGGTAAGGCGGCTTTTGACGCATTAAAATATGCCGGTTTTCAGGTCAGTTGGCTGGATTACCGCATGGCACACAGTGTGTGCGCGCAGGAAGTGGCGGATTTAAGCCGCTTTATCCAGCAGCGGTTGCTGCAACCTGCTGAGTCTTTGTAACTAAACGCGCTAACAGGAATTAATAGTGTCCGAAGCTGCATCCAGACTGACAGTTAAAGTGAAATTACATCCGGCGGCCTTGCCACCGGAGACTGATACGCCTGTTGTGCAGCCGGCACCCTGGTCAAAAACCCGCATCACGCTGGCGTCTTTGATGTTAGTCGGGGCAGGTGTGGCTGGTTATCAGTTTTTGTTGCGGCCGGTGGAGCCACTGAAACCGGCAGTTACCGCTGAACCTGAGCAGGCCGCGCAATCAACAGTACAATCCACAACAGCCGCAGCTGCCTTCATTGCCACATCGCTGTCGAACCCTGTTGAACCACAACACACAATCGCGACGACAGCGGTGGAATCTGTTGTTCAGCCTGCAGAGCCTGAGCCTGCCGTGTCAGAGCCAGAAGTGGTCAGCCAGTCCAAACCGGCGGCAGAGCCGCAACCCTCTGCGTCAGTGCAACAAGCCACTGCCACGCCCGCAGAAAACATCTCCGCAGCAGAGAAGATGGTATTGCCGCAAGGCTTTAGCCGCATTGTGCTGACCGATCAGATGAATAACCTGCAACCGGGCAAAGCGGTGGGCCAGCAGATTGCTTTTTCACAAATTAAACGGCTGTATCTGTTCACGGAATTAAAAGACTACGCCGGTCAAATCCTGCGCCATCGCTGGTATTTCCGCGACACCCTGCATACCGAAGCGGTGCTGACAATCGAAGATTCACCGTGGCGAACCTACAGCGAAAACTGGCTGCTGGACGACCAACGTGGCCCTTGGCGGGTGGAGATTGTTGATCAGACGCAAAAAGTGATCTTTCAGTACAGTTTCACTTACCAATAACGGCTATAATAGCGCCACTTTTTTTGCCGCGCGGCCAGTGCACACCGGCCGGCGGTATCAGCCCGGATATTCACAGGTTTTCTGATGACTCAACGCGTACGTATCGCTACACGCAAAAGTGCTCTGGCGCTGTGGCAAGCTGAATATGTCAAAGCACGGCTGGAGTTTTTCCACCCAGGTTTAGTGGTAGAACTGGTGCCGATGTCGACGCAAGGCGACAAAATTCTCGATACCCCGCTGGCCAAAATTGGCGGCAAGGGCCTGTTTGTCAAAGAACTCGAAACTGCCATGCTGGAAGACCGCGCTGATATCGCCGTACACAGCATGAAAGATGTGCCGGTGGAATTTCCTGAAGGCCTGATGTTATCGACCATTTGCGAGCGCGAAGATCCGCGTGATGCCTTCGTTTCTAATCACCATTCCAGCCTGGACCAACTGCCACATGGCGCAGTAGTTGGGACTTCAAGTCTGCGCCGGCAATGCCAAATCAAGGCGTTGCGGCCAGATCTGCAAATCCGTGATTTACGCGGCAACGTCAATACCCGGTTAGCGAAGCTCGATGCCGGCGAGTATGACGCTATCATTCTGGCTGCTGCCGGCCTTATCCGTTTAGGTTTTCAGGCGCGGATCGCCACTTATCTGCCAGTCAGCCAAAGCTTACCTGCCAATGGCCAGGGCGCTGTTGGTATTGAATGTCGCAGTGATGACGCGGCGGTGCGCGCTTTGTTAGCGCCGCTGGAGCATACCGCAACCCGTCAGGCGGTATTGGCAGAACGGGCGATGAACCGTGCATTGCAGGGCGGTTGCCAGGTGCCGATTGGCGCTTTTGCTGAAATTGACGGTGATCAGTTACACCTGCGGGGCCTGGTCGGCCAGCTTGACGGCCAGCAGATTTTACAGGCCGAAGTCCGTGGCGCTGCCAGCGATGGTGAAGCTTTAGGTCAGCAATTGGCACAAAAGTTACTGGCGCAAGGCGCCGGCGCTATTCTGGCTGCTGTATACGGCGAATCGCACTGATTATGCTGCAGCTGCCACCGGACCCATTCAGCGTATTAATCACCCGGCCCGCCGGGCGGGCGGACAGCCTTCTGGCCGGGCTGGAGCAGTTGAGTATTCCGCATGCCTACCAGCCATTGATCACCACCCAACAGGTGCCGGTGAAACCACGTGAGCAGCAGTTGTTGCGCGATGCCGAACTGGTAATTTTTGTCAGTATCGCGGCGGTCACTTGCCTCGAAACGCAATGCGACCTGACTCAACTGCAGGCACCGCTGTTTGCGGTGGGCCGCACCACGGCGGCAGCGCTGCAACGTGCCACGACCAAGCCGGTGACAGCGCCGGACGACCAACGCAGCGAAGGCCTGCTCGCATTGCCAGAACTGCAGGATGTAGCAGGCAAACATATTGTGATTGTGCGGGGCAATGCCGGCCGCGAGATGATTAAACAAGGCTTGTTGGCGCGCGGCGCCAAAGTCAGTTATGTGCAGAGTTATAAAAGAGTGCCGTTACCGCTGGATGGTCAGCGCTTGTCTGACCAGTGGCGTCAGCAGCAAATACAATGTATCGTAGTGACCAGTAACGAAATTTTATCTCTGCTGTTTCAATCGCTGCCGGACAGCGCCCACGACTGGTTACGCCAGCGTTGTTGGGTTTTGATCAGTCCGCGGATGCAGGAAACTGCGATCAGTTTTGGCATCGTGCCCGCACAGATTATGTTGGCCGACAGTGCGCACGATCAGGCGTTACTGGATGCCATTTGTCAGTTAAGAAGGAAATTCCATGAGCGAACAGAGTCCGGTGCTGGCCACTGACAGCACGCCTGCGGCAGCAAAACCCGTAGCAGCGGGCGGGGGCAAACTGGCCCTGACGCTGGGCAGTCTGGCCTTGTTAATTGCGCTTGGCGCTGCGGCAGCGGCTGGTTGGGCGATATACAGCCTGCAACCGCAGCTGAATTCGATGTCGGAACAACAACAAAGTCTGACCAATCAGCAGCAAAGCCAAATCAGCTTTTTCCAGAGCAAGCTCGACGAAATGCAGCAAAATCTGCAACAACAGCTGACTGTGGTGTCAGCAGACGTCAATGGCAAAGTCGAACAGCAGGCGCTGGCCGCGCAGACAGAACTGCAAAAACTGCAGCAACAACTGGATCGTCAGTCCGGCAATATCAAAGGCTGGCAGCTACTGGAAATTGATTATTTCCTGCGCCTCGCCGAACAGAAATTATTCCTTGAGCAAAATATCTCCGGTGTGCAGCAAGTGCTGGAGCTGGCGGAGCAACGCTTAAAACAGGCGAATGACCCGAGCCTGACGCCGGTGCGTGAAGCCATTGACCAGGACAAACGCATGTTGGGCGAATTGAATGCGCCTGATCTGAACCAGCTGCACCTGACGTTATCCAGCCTGCGTCAGCAAAGTCTGGTGCTACCGCTGCGTCAGTCTGAACGGCCGATGGATAACGGTACTGAAGAAGAAATCACTGAAGACAGTGCCGACTGGCAAGCCAATCTGGCGCTGTACTGGCGCAACTTCTGGCGCGGTTTAGTCCAGGTGCGGGCCAGCTTGCCGGAAGATGGTGTCAGCCTGACCGCCGAGCAACAAATTTCCGTGCGCAACACCCTGACGCAACAGCTGCTGCTGGCGGAACTGGCGGCGATGCAGCATAACCAGGCGGTGTATGCGGCAGCTATTCAGCAAAGTGCCGATAGTCTGCAACGTTATTTTGCCGCGACCGAACCTGCAGTACAGCAAATGGCGGATGAACTGGTGGTGTTGTCAGCGTTGCAGGTTAGTTTGCCGTTACTGGCGCCGCTGAAAAGCCCGGCCGTGTTTGATGCTTACCGTCAGGGTACGCTTGAAGCGGAGTCGGCCTTATGATCCGCCTGCTATTCGCCATGCTGGTGCTGGCGCTGGCGATGTTATTTGGGCCAGTGCTGGCCAATCACCCGGGGTATGTGATGCTGGTGCTCGGCGGCGTCACCGTCGAAGCGACAGTAGTTGGTATGCTGCTGAGTCTGGCTGTGGTGGCTTTCGCTTTGTGGCTGGTATGGTGGCTGGTGAAACGGCTGTTCCATTTACCAACCTTATCTTTTAGTTTTCTACGCTCTCGTAAAGAGCGGCGGGCCCGTCAGGCGTTACAGCAAGGCATGATGGCCTATGCGCGGCACGATTGGGTTGCGGCGCATCAGTCCTTTCAGATCGCGCGGGCCGAGCCTGAGTGGGAACACATCAAGCAAGTGATGGCGGCCTACAGCGCGCAACACGCCGGTCAGCCGATGCTTGCCAATCAGGCAGCGGCCGCGCTGGACCCGGATGAATCAAGCAGCTGGTATGTGGTGGCGGATTTGTTGTTGTTGCAAAACAATGCGCCGGCGGCCGTAGCTTACCTGACGCCTAAAGCGGCTGAGATTGGCAAAGACGGTAAACTGGGCCGGCTCTGGTTGCAGGCGCTGCAAAGCGCGGGGCAATGGCAAACCTTGCTGGAGCAGGTACCGTTTGCGATCAAGCAACAATGGTTTAGCAAAGCCGACTGGCAGCAATATCGTTTTGCGCTGTATCCGGCAGCGGTGCTGGGCTTATCGGAAAAAGGCCTGTTTGATGAGCAGGCCGCGTATTGGCAGGCGTTGCCGGCGCGTGAACGTAAATCGCTGGCGGTATTATTAGGCAAAGCCGGTGCGTTGGCCGTACAGGGGCAGCCGGAGCAGGCAGAAAAATTACTGCTGGATAATTTATCGCTGCAGGACCTGCCTTTAGCCTGGCCGGCGATTCGCCTTATTCCGCTTGGCCGTTCAGTGCTGGCGCTGCGGAAACAAACCCAGCATTGGCTGCGTGACCATGCCAATCATGGCCATTTGTATGCACTGCTGGCCTATTGTGCCCAGCAGGAAGGCGAAAGTGAACAGGCACAGGCGGCCTGGCACAAAGCCCAGCAATATCTGCCGTTATTAAAATCCGAGCCGTTGCCGGGTTAAAGCCATGACGGCTGCCTTGTGTTATGGCTTGCCCGCCGTGTGGCAAGCTGACGCACAAATCCTCATTCTCGGTAGTTTGCCGGGCGTCGCCTCACTGCAGGCGGCGCAATATTACGCCCATCCACGTAATCAATTCTGGCCACTGCTGCAGCAGCTGTTTGGCATCGATGTCAGCTTGCCCTACGATGAGCGGATCGCCGCGCTTAAGCAGCACCGGCTGGCGCTGTGGGACTTAATTGGCGCGGCAGAACGCCGCGGCAGCCTGGACAGTGCTATTACGCCTGCCAGTATTCAGCTCAATGATTTCCCGGCATTGTTGCAGCAGCTGCCCGCGCTACGGGCCGTTTGGCTGAATGGCGGTACTGCGGCCAAATCCTGGCAAAAGCTGATCAAGGCAGGGCTAAGCCTACCAGCTACAGTGCAGGTGTTTGCGCTGCCTTCGACCAGCCCGGCGCATGCCGCGCTTAGTTTTACCGACAAACTGCAACCTTGGCAGCAAGCGTATCAACAAACACTCGCAATACATACAGGGGAGTCATGATGAGTCAAATCAGCTGGGATGATTTTATGCAGGTGGAATTACGTGCCGGCACTATTGTAGCGGCAGAGCCGTTCCCGCAGGCGCGCAAACCGGCGTGGAAGCTGACCGTCGATTTCGGTGCAGAGATTGGCACCCGTCGTTCCAGCGCGCAGCTGACGGCGTTGTATCAGCCGGAACAGTTAATTGGCAAGCAAGTACTGGCTGTATTGAATTTTCCGCCGAAGCAAATTGGGCCTTTTGTTTCGGAATGTCTGGTGACTGGCTTGTATCGTGAGGATGGTGCTGTGGTACTGGCGGTGCCAGACCAGCCGGTGCCCAATGGCGCCCGGCTGGCCTGATCTGTTATAACGCGGCTTTGAGTTCTTTTGCTGTCTCGTAGCCTTTGGCAATGGCCTGATCCAGCATTTGTTCACCGGCTTTTTGCTGACCATCGATGATGAGTCTGGCGCCATTCCAGGCTAAGACCACCGGGTCCTGTTGTTGTAACAGATATTGTTCCCAGCGCGGATCTCTTGATGCCATGATCCGTTGCGCTTCCAGCTGTCCGCCGCGCGCTGCCTGCTCCCACCAGTAGGTGTCTGTGAAGGTTTCCGGAATGCGATGCAGTTGGACCAATTCATGACGCTTACTTCCGTTGGCGTATAAGCGGTATTCACCGGCCGGGACCTCGCGTTTCGTCAGTTGCTGTTGTAATAAACGGCCTTCGAACTCTGTTTGTTTGTGTTCAGGCCAGGCTTTGACCTTGATGACTTTGCCTTGCGCGTCCAACTGAACGTCCGCACTGCCTTTAAAGCCTTCTGGGAGCTCCAGACTGACATTAAGACGTTTGGCGCGTGCAAAATACCAATCCGGCAGTGGTCCGAGACTCGGCGGTAATGCCGGGTCTACGATAGTCGCGCTACTGGCGCTGATGTTGGCTAAGGTTAGCACCGACCCCAGCGCAGCCTGATGCGTAGGCGAACCTAAAGCAGCATATTCCCATAATTTGTGTTCATTCATATAACGATGCAGGCTTTGGGGCTGAAGTGGGCCCAATGAAAATTCCAGCACGACCTTGCCAATAAACTTGCCTTTGCCAGGCTGGTATTGCCAGCCTTTCATCGCCTTGATTGCCGCCCGGTCAAACAGGCCTTTGGGGTAGGAATCCAGCGTGTCTATCGCTTCAACATTGCCAGCTTCATTAACCAGAAAGCGCATGGTCACATAACCAAAGGCGCCTTTTTGCGCGGCTTCTTTGGGAAACTCCGGTTCCCGGCGTTTCACCGGTTCACGCCATTCAGCGTTGTCTTTGGCAACCGGTGGCTCAATCAGTTTTGCCGGCACTTTGACCTGAGCTTGCAGTGTCGCCAGCTGTTGTTGCACTTGCGTTTGCTGAGTAGTGTCGAGTTTCGCTACAACCTGCTGATACAACTCGTTAGCCTTGGGATGACCCAGTTCAGCGGCTAAAGCAAAGTAGCTGGCGGCGCGGACTAAATCCTGTGGCTGGCCTTCGCCGTTATAGGCCATGGCGGCGAGATTAAATGCTGCCTGCTCGCTGCCTAGTGGTAACAGCGCATTAAATTCGCTACTTGCTTTGGTAAAGTCTTTTTGATCATAGGCTTGCAGTGCAGTGAGCAAATCGGCTTGGGTGGTAAATGCGCTGAAAAGCAGCGCCAGCAGTGCCAGTTTACGCATCGAAAGTT
>Ga0247724_1000125_pt1 | contig 19731 bp, 22 predicted proteins | sample OKSTACKMC2E_FD_182776 | JGI IMG/M metagenome (GOLD analysis project Ga0247724, IMG submission 182776) | Subsurface sediment microbial communities from gas well in Oklahoma, United States - OK STACK MC-2-E | ecosystem: Environmental > Terrestrial > Deep subsurface > Rock core/Sediment | place... | reverse complement strand
AGACGTTCGCAGGATCCGCGAGATTAAGGTGCGTACCTGCCTGCTTGAGAACCCAGTACCACGTATCTCCAGGCTGGAAGTCGTTTAGCACAATATCTTTATCATGCCGGTATAAGTCATCTTTGAAGGTTGCGAAAAGTGAGCTATTCAATGCAGCAGATTCAGCAATTTGCTTGAGTTGTTCGTATATGTCTTTCATAGATGATGCCCTTGGCTAAACAGTGCAATCATCATTTCAGCGGCGAGTTTTGACGCCACAAATCAGCAGGCTGGTGGATCTGCAGGGGTAATGAAATTCCTTTATGGAAAGCGGATGGTAGCCGCTCAAAAAGGTGCGCGCAGTGGTATTAGACTATAAAAAGTGATGTACCAGCCTTACTGATGACCTTTAACATCGAGCCTAAGAGCCCATTATTTTGTGAAAATAATCCAAAGAAAAATTAAGAATGAAATCAGAGCGAATATCAAAACCCCTATTGCAGCAGGTTCATTCCATGGGTTGTAATATTTAAGGTCTACTTGTGGGGGTATTTGCGGTTGATTCGTCACTTTGGTTGGTTGTGTAGCCTGGTTCAAAGCTGCTTCAGTAGGTGGCGCCTCTTTTCTTACATCAATTTGACCTTCGAACGTTAGTGCTTCCCTTTCTGCTAAAATTGCTGCAGCGCGAAGTTTAATGTAAATGGCTTGCGCTTTGTTTGGGTCACCATCCGCTTCAGCAATCGCTCGGGTCATAAGCCCGGCACCAATTGCCCCTTGACTCATTTCTTCTGCAATCTGCTCAAAGACCGAATCATCGATATGAACCTTTTGAGGTAAACTCTCCGCCACTTGTTTTACAGCTGTTTTAGAACTTGCAAAGGCCCAATGCAGGCCGTGGAGCAATGCCAAGAGCACACCGTAGAGTGCTGCCGTATCCATGGCTTGCAAATCACCATACTTGCTCCATGCGAACGTCACGTTAATACTGGCAATGATCCAAGCCCCCTCAATCAGTACCGGCGGCTTTCTTTTGTAGAGCTTGGTTAATCCAACATGGATAGCTACTGCAATCAGGATCCAGATAAAAAAAGCCATGAATGAAAACTCCAACTTCCCTATTTGAGGGGCTAATTTGTCACTCATGGACTGGAGATGTCAACCAAAGGGCGCAAACGGATCTTGGAGAGCATGAGGGGCAATTGCCACCTCAAAGGTAAAAAAGCAAATTCATTTACCAGGGAGGTAACCCTAACTCAAAACGACGCTGATTCCAGCGCTGAACCATCAGGACTGCTTTTTGAAAATCCGAATGTTCTGGTAAGTCCCGGCCTGATTCATAAGCCAGGGCTTGCGCTAAGGCAAGCTCCATATCCGTGAAGGAATCATCAGCATGTTGTGAGCTCATCGCACCTCATAGGCGGCACATCCCCGCGATACATGGTTAAGGTTACGTTGCTGAATTTGCCAAGTTTGCTCCATGCCGCGGCGCCACGTGTCTGTCAGGCAGAATTGATTGAGTGTGCCAGAGACATTCTGACGAAATCCTGCCATCCATGCAGCCTTTAAGGCCTCCGCATATCCATCAAACGTTGCATGATCAAAAAAACCAGCCTGGTCAAAAAAACTGAACCTTACCATACCAGGCATACCGGATTCTGGTGTGAACACGACAAACTGGCGTCTCGTAACGTCCGCCAATTCAAGCCCCGCCAAATCACCAAGCCTTTCAGACAGGATGCTGTTCCTTGCCTCAACACCTTCAATCTCTTCAATGCAGCTTTGCGCCAAGTCCCTTAAAAAGGGCTGATTGCTATCCACAAAGAAATAACAAATCATCGCAAAAGAGGATTGGGCAATCACAGCGCTTTTAGGTTCACGCATCAAGAACGCCATTAAATCGTTGAGCAACGCATCGTCACTAGAAGCTCTATTCATCGCCAGATGAATATCAACCTCAGTGTCGAGCGAAAGGCCATCGACAATCTGATGAAGAGCATTCAAGCGGCAACACTCCGCGCTGAATTCAGTTCCAGGTACATCAGGGCAGGGTAGAGCACCACAATCATGGCTGTCACCGCGAATGCGCCTCCATAACCAAACTGGTCTAATACCAAAAACGGCACGGTGATAAGCTTTAACAGCATTAGGACTGTGTATAAAACGATTTCGATTTTCATTGAATTTCTCCCGCTCGCTAAGATGAATCCACTGTAAAGCGGCTTCAAAATGGCGCAATAAACCTTGTTACGAAGGACTGTAACGGAAGAACACCCAGAGATTTTCAACAGCGTAGTGGGAATTTTGGTGTCTACACAATCTTTTGAGGAATCGGCATTTTCTGGATTGTTTTGACGATGTAGCCCTGCTAGGCTCCCCGACCTCAACGCGCTAAAGAGGACAAAATGAGATGCAATCTGAGGTCAAGCTCACCATTCATTCTGATGATGCTCACTCATATATCGAGGTCTCTGAGCAGCTCATTAGTCATTTAAAGATTGGAAACCAGATCAGCAGCTACAGCTTTATTTCGCCTGCAGGTGATACGTATTTTCTGGAAGGCGATTTAGACGGTAATTTATTGATTGAAGCGCTTTGCCGGCAATCTATATCGTTCGTCTTTGAAGAGAAGCTCTATGAATGCCCGGGGCCATTCCGGGCTTACCCAAGAGTCATCAGGCACTAAGCTTTCTCTACCCAAGCCGACAGGACTTCATACACGAAACGGCCACTATTTGGCAGTGCACGAATGTCACTCTCTGACTGGCGGCAAAACCAAGCCTTAAGTTCCTCCTTGGACTGCACCCCTGCGTTTTTTACCACACCATACGCTCTATCTGGCAGTTCAGACGCCCACTGAGGCTTTGAAGCCGTTTCCTGCTGAATATTTTCAAATGCTAGGACGTGATCAGACGCTGCACTTAAAACGGATAACACCCAATCCTTTAGCTCTTGCCCGGTATAGGCAGCGCTTCGAGCAAAACGCTCAGCATCCGACGGTGCCAATTCAATGGCCAAGTCTTTCATGTTTGCCATAGATAACTCCTTAAATGAAGGCCTGGCCTGACGGTTCAAAGTCTACGGCCTTTAACACAGTATTCTGTCCATACGATTTGCGGATCACCCCGTCAGACACATCGACATAACACAGCCGATTCATCTCATTCGCCTCCTTGAGGATCACACTGACCGAGCCATTTATTGTCGCAAGGTGATTGACCAGCTCAGACGTTGTTGCTACTTCAATTCGCTGTCCAAAATTGCGGATTTCGTACATGGTCTTTGCTCCTTTAGTCTTCCCTTGATAATACCTTCAGTCAGCAACGTCGCCACAAAGCAGGTGGTTGCATCATAGCCCAGGTTCCAAAATGGATTGTACGCTTGGCGGGGTCAGGATCATGTGCTCTGCGTAATTTTTCATATCACAAAACACCCCTCGCACACCTTATTGAAGCGTATAACCGCCAGCGGATTGCACCACCTGAACCACATCACCAATTCGAATTGGCTTGGTCAATGGGTTTGCTACTTCGCCTAAAACCTCATAATCGTAATTCTCAAGCACTTTGGCGATCTTAATCCTCGACGCTGAAATGCCAATCACTTCCACTGATATTCCTTTTAAGACTGGTACAGAGGCTGTCGCTGCGTCGGGTTGTGGCGATGAAACCTTGGCCGCAGCACTGCTCGGAAAGTGATTGTAAATTCGACCAAGCACGACAGTTGGATCAAAGGCTGTTTGGCGACCTGTATAACCTTTTTTGACCTTTGACTTTAAAATTGTGTTGGCTTCACTGACAAGACTGGCAACACGATTTTCAAACTCCCGGGAACCGGCTGCACTTGCCACATCAGGAACGACAAAGCTCCCACCCTTACCTTGTTTGGGCTTTGCGTTGATGGCGCCGTAACTTGTTTCTATGACCAACTTACCCCAATACACCACCAGTACCACTTCATAGAACTTATTGCTGGTCTGATTGACGCACTCAACGGTGATTGTTTGGATGACGATACGGCGCATGTTCCATTCCTATCAGTTCGAATAAGAACATGGTACCGGTGAGCCAATTTCACGCCACAAACCTGCCTGGCCTACAAGTGGCCTGGGAAGTTCCAAATCCATCTTGGAAATCGTAACGAGGGGCATCACAAATGCCCATTCGCGCTTCCTTGCGACCGTATTAAGGCTTAAAAATGACCGCGCTTCTAGACCGGATCTTCGCGAAATCGCAGTCAGGCGATGCAATCACTGGCCGCCCCAAAACGGGTAGATCATCCTGTATTTGTAGGTAATCCCCTTGGTGCAGCGATGCCGTTATCTTCTCAAGCTGGCGGTGCATCCAACTACAAAAACCATGCTCACGACTTGCTATCAGTTTTTTTGAATCCCCACTGACGGTCACCCGAATCACGTAAGGACTGTGATAGAACACAGTATCGAGCACCCCCGTACTGGGCATTCTTTGGCAAGATGAGATTTTCACAAATCTAATTTCAGAGCCTTCAGGTGCATTCCATAGTGCTTTGATATCACCCGCGGTAAGCGCGCGGTAGTCACTGACAAAAGCTTGAAGCAACGTGCTTGGGTACCCTTCAATCGCCATATCAAACGCCATTTGGCGTGCGCGTCTTTCAGTGTCTGCGTCAATCAATGCGAGAAACATCTGACACAAATTGTTAGGCGTCGATAACGCATCACTAAACATCGCGCAGGATTTCATTGAAGCCACCAACGCTGTGGGCGGTACTGCGTCACAATTCACACCCGCATCAAAATCCCAACCGCTTTCCTCTTGATCGTCAAACAGATCAGTTCTAATACTCCTTTCAACGGCACAACATTGGTCGTCTACCAGCTGAAAACCCACTTTGGCACCAAACAGATTTAGCTTCTTGCGCTCACCATCGAGCAATAGATGAGTGGTCAGTTCAATCGCTAAAGGTTCAGCATATTTCAGAAACTTGACGTCAATTTTGAGTTCTGGATAGATGCTGGCGGTCTCAACGTAGATGAGCTCTGCGATGTGCTTCTCCAATGCAGCAACCTGATGCTCGGCCGCCTCTAGGTTTTTAATGCAATCCTGTATTGCTGATTTCACTTCTAAGCTCTTTGCTTGCAGCGCTGCACTTTGGGTATAGATATCAATCAGATCGCCGGTTGGGTTATGAAAGATGTTTTGCATGGTCATTGCCTCATGATTACTTGAGTGCAATGTACCTAACCTTTCAATTGTGGCTACAAACCGGCGGGCAGGTCATTTCGCGCCATCCTTTCTGGAAAGTCCGACCTACTAGATTCTTCAAGGCGCGCTCATTCTGGACACCACAAAATTTCGAGCCAACGGCTGCCAAACATCACGCACAGCACGACTGATCACATCCAGCGTCTGAACAGAAATCGCCCCTGAGTTTCAAGGGCATTGAGTGCTCCTTGCAACTCATAGCGATGACGCCAACCTATTTCCTCAGTTTTCGCTGTCGCCATCTTGGTGAGCAGACTTTTGAGATACACCAAGGTGCGTACCTGCACGCTTCCCTCTGGGATTAACTCAAGGATGTTTTTGACTACCGGATCTTACATAACTCACCTTTATCCTGAAAGGACTAAGAGCACCGGCGGTGCTCGAAGCAAACAACAAATTTACTGGCTTTGACCTAGCTTTTCACAAAACAAAAACCAGTCGACACCTCGATGGCTGGTCACCCGACCATCGACAACAATGACTTTCTTGGTGCCGGTGTAGCCGAGTGATTTCGCGTATGCAGTTTTGTCAGTCCTCATAGAAAAACCCTTGAAACGGACAGCTCTCACTTGCTGGCAGGTCTTCGTATACAGCATCAGGGTTGAAGCTAAATTTCAGCGGGTAGGTCAGTGTGATGCTCTTACTCAAGCCTTGCTCGCTCATTTGATTGGCGGTTAAGCCGTTTGGTAGCAATTCGTTATAGTTCGAAAACATCACGATTTTTTTATCGGTTTGGACGACCTTTTTGAAGTTTTTGGCAGACAGATGAATGCTGCACAAATAGACCGCCTTGTCATCTTCAAGGTAGCGCCCACAATCCGCGTTAATGGCTACATCGGTGAGCTTTTCGTTACCGAAGTTTGCTTTCGCAAGCCACGCATAAGCGTCCACGCCGCCAAACTTGCCATAGCCTTGATAATGGCATTCTTTGATAGCAGGCTGGCCGCTTGGTTGGATTAAATAGACCGTTTTTACCGGCTTACCTGAGTGGACGTTGGCAATCGATTCATCAGTATCCGCAGTTTTCCAGCTAAAAAAACCCATCGACCTTACTCCTCTAGTGTTGATGGGCTTATTGTCTCGTAACTTTGAAACCCGGCAACAAACCGGCCGTGAGCCACAAGCGCTGGCATATCCTCAATGGAACTTCGTGTAGTTTTTAAACCAATTAAACACCAACGCGAATCCACAAAGTTTCAGCTATTATCCTTTAGAGAAATCGCAGAGGTGTAGACATGCACGACCTACCACCAAATATTGATAATATTTTGAAAGACATCGCGAGTGCATTTGACGGTATTGCCGGTGCTATCAACACTCAAGAACTTGTTTTGGCAAAGTCTCTTGAGGAAGACGTCGACCGACATATGGCGACATTTAAAGGCTTCTATCACCCGCAATACAAGCGCGAAAGCTATGAGAACTTACTGACCAAGCTTTGTGAATTCGAATCATCAGTCACTGAACTTGCTTATATGGAATTTTTCTACGGTTATATTGGTCGCATCGCATTAAATGCGGGTCAGTTTGAAAAAGCGATGCAATACGCGTTGGCCGGCATTGAGGTATGTGAAATGCAGCAAAGCGAAGACGGAGTATCTTCAAACAAAATGCTTCTTTGCGATATAGCCCTGTTTATTGGTTCAACCGTTCATGCACACAGACTATTTCGTGAAGCTCAGCCTTTTCGCATGGTCCCATTTATCGCGGAAGCATCACCAGATGATGATGCAATTGTTACCAAACTACTGAAAAGCAAAAAACGGCCACCAACCTATCGATTCATGAAAGACAAAGATTCAATGGAGAAAGAATCTAAAACGCGGTTCATCATGAAACAAATGCGAGTCAGCCGGCAGACTGCACAGCGGTACCTCTAAAAGGGTTAAGAACCCTTATGCTGAAGCGACACAAACAGCGGCTCATCAATTATTCGGCAAGGATACCGCGACTGAATTCTTTGAATCAGTCACCGGAGAAATTGCCGCTCCGTAGTTAATGAAGGTCACATTAGGAAATTTTAAAACTCGAAAAAAAGGCTACAGCAAAAAGACGATAACTGTAGACGATTGGGTGTTTCGGGCGATTAATTAACCGGTTGCAATTCAATTGTCGAGTATTCGTATTCTTCCCATTTGGAAATCCGCGCCGTAAAGGTGTGTCCTACAGGACGAAACAGGACTTTTCGCCCTTCTTTGAGCACGATAAAGTCAGTTACTTCTACATTTTTTCTGTCGACTGTTGTAGGATGACAAAATAGTTCTAAAATGGACAAAATAGATCTAAAGCGTGACAAAATAATTCTAAAATAGAAATTTACCAAACATTACGAAGGCAAATAAAATCAATTGCTTACGATGTTCATTTTAGGTCTATTTTGTCACAAGATCATTATCCCGTAATGCCAAAACGAGTTTGGCATTTTACATCTATTCTGTCATTATCGAGAAAGCCTGTGCAATGTAACACAGGCTGCAAGCCGATTGACTTTAGATCTATTTTGTCCGACCACAATTGGGGTCTCTGTGTAGAAATCTGCACTAAGTGATCGTTTTGTTTTTTCAGTAAATTCTCATTCAGACAAGATACAAAAATCACAAACTGATACAACTACAAACTCGTACTGTATTGGAACGCGATTTCTGTATCTTGGTCGTTGGCCAAGAGGAGAAAATGAGCCAAGACCAGCGAAAACACTGACAACACCAATATGGCGCATCGCCAAAAGCACATACAATTTTGAGGATACAACATTAGCGGCCCCCAACGACAAACTCTACTTACAGTTAAAGCCGCATTATGCGGCTTTTTTCGCTGACAAGCGCTTCTGCGCACGGGTGAACACGCCCATTTTGATTGGCTCACAAACCGCATGCCCGAACTCACTGGTGATCGTGATTTTGTACACACCGGTTTTCCTGTCCATGCTAAATGGCAAACCAACGGTTCTGGCCTTGCCGGTACTGGTGATATAGCTTGCGCAGTTGTTATTGACTGTCAGGTATAACAGTGCGTCTTTGACCATCGAGAAATCGCTGAAAATCACAGAACCATTAAACATCGGTTCAATACCGGTAATCAGATCAAAACCAAACTGGCGCGGTGCGACACGCTTTGGATTCAAACGTACTTTGTTGACAGCCTGTGCAATGGTATCCATGGTGTATTCAGTGATACTGAACTCTGTTTCAGACAGGATAGAAATCAAAAAATGACGACGCTCTGGCGCGTATTTTGGCGACATTAATTGCTGAACGTATTCAGAGTCTTTATCAGCCAACACAAAATTTGTACCGCACTCTTTAACACTAAAATAATAGACATCACCAGGCAGCAGGTCATGCGCAACCACATCTTTATCGTGACGATATAAGTCGTCTTTATAACCGGTGAATAACGGTGCTTTTGACGTTTCTGCGATCCGGACCATTTCTAAATACAATGCGTTCATGTGCGTTCTCTCCATCAATGTATAAACCAAATGATGCATCACATTTAAAACCAGGCAACAAAGCTGGAAAGTACAATTGCATTGCATATTTTCGATTAAATTGTGTTAACTTTCAGTATCTGCTGTTGTTCAGACTTAAAGGAAATAAATAATGAAAGAAGTGCTTCAAATAGTAAAAAAACTATCTGCGTTTGAGCTTGAAAAATTAATAAAAAAGCTCTCTGCGATGCACGAGCAGAAATTAGAAGCTGAATCGGAAAAATCCCGATTGGAAGCTGAAGCAGCCAAGGCTTTGGAAGATGCCAGACGAAAAATCCTGGAGATCACCCAGGCAAGCGGTATCACTTTGGAGCAGCTGGGTTATGTTAAAATGGATACCCAACCGGCTGCACCGGCACCTAAGCGGCGCAATAAACGAAACCTTGAAAATCAAGTGTTCGTAATCAATGACGGAAAACCTGTGTTGGTATTCACGCGTGAGGCAAAGCGATTGCTTGAAGAGGGAAAAGCGAAGCGGTATCCGGAACTGACAGGAAAGACAAAGACCATTGCTGGCGAGATCTTCGAGGCATACCTAGCGCAGCGCGAACAGAGCTGATTGCTGGCACGAACCAGAAGCAATGCCGGAAAATCCGGCATTGCTTTAAACATGATGAACCTGGTATCTTAATCAGGCTTATTTCAACAATTTGTCTATCACTGCCATTTTTGCATCTGGTTCAATCGGCTCATTTTTTCTCAATTGAACCCGAGCTTTCGTGAACTTTCCAGACCACTGAAGGCCCGTCATTTTCACACTGTTCCTGATTTGGTTTTTTAGTGACTGACCATGAAGAACCTTAAATTCCTCACCATATTCCCACTCAACCGCAAGCAAGAACATTAAATCTGCCTTCGCAATCTCCAGTTCACGCGCCAGCTTTTTTGCCCGAGAACGCGAGTGCAAGAACCACCAGCAAACAGCAGTCAAAAGCAGCAAGAATTTAAATGCTGGTTCAACGAATTTAATCAAAAGTTCCATGAGCTTCCCCTTCAATGACACCGTTTAATGATGCCACGAAGGGGAATTGCCGCCACAAATCAGCGGTGATCAGGCCGACACTAAGCGCAGCAATGGCACATCCTGAACACCGATACTAAGCTGCACGTTAAAGGCTTCTTCTGCCAAATCCGCTGGAATGTCCATTTCCTCGCAAGCATCTGCAGCGGTGCGCAGCCATCCTTTCAATCGTCCATGCACAACATTCAGCATCTTGATGAAACGCTCATTTAGCCTCAAATGAGTATTTGAATTTTTAAAAGCCTTCGCTTCAAACAGCACTTCTTTTTTTCCATCCGCTGTCATGAAATAGAACAGCTGTGGCTTGCCGGGCAGCCAGTGGCGCTCTGCACACCGAATATTTCCAACACTGTCCATTCCGATATTATTCGCCAAAGTCACCAAATCATCACACAGGTTCCTAGCTCGCTCGGCCAGCCCACAGCGAGAATCTGAATAGATAGAATCAGGATGTTTGTAGCCGCCAACTTTTTCCAAAATGATGCGGTAGTCTAGGCCGTAGGGGCCAAGATTGGTGTAGAATTCATTCCCATAACGCCACCGGTCTTCCTTGATTGTGCGCACATTCGACCGGTATTTTTGAACATTGGCCAATTCCGTCATGGTTTCAAAAACAGAGATAACCTGCTGATCATAATAGATGTTTGCTTGCTTGATGATCCATATCACTATTGCAACGGCGTTAGCCTCAGAAAAGTCTACATGTGTTGATTTCATGAGCTTTTCTTGCAGTTTGTTACGTGACTCGGTACACAATTTGTCTGTGATCGTATCCAGGGATGAAAATAGCTCTTTCCAATAAAGATCCTTTAAGGTTGCCACTTTCATTTTGAGGCTGGCCTTTACGGCGTCTAAAGAGATCTCCAGCTGTATTAGAAGCTCCCTTGGGATGGTGGTCAGCTTTGTGTAGGTTTCAAACAGTTGCTGCAATTCAGCGTTGTATGCCGTTTCAAGCAAACGGATTAACCCTTCACGCTTGACGACCTCACCACCTTTGCCACCGGCTGCAATAGTCTCTTTGAGCTTGTCCGCCATCTGTTGGCGCTGCTCCCATTCGCTGGCTTTCGTCTTGTTAGCATTCAAAGGAAACTGCTCGTCAAACCATAGGCTGAACGGGTCTTTATCCGTATAGGACTCATTACCATGGTAGGACAGCCCCCCTAAGACGATTTTGACGATATTTACTTTTGCCCGAGCTACGCGATGCGCTTCGGCGTAATCAAAAGAGCCTATCGATTCAGCAGTCACACCGCGAGCTTTCAGCGCGTTTTGAATTTCAACGGATTCAGACCAGCGTTCCGGCAGAATCAGGTAAACAAAAGCAGAGTTTGCCTCGCGGATGATCTTGCAGGCCCACAGTACGAACTCGCTGTAAGGCGGATTGGAGAAGAGGACCGAAGTTTTTTTATCGAAGAGGGACTGCGCTAGGAAATCGCTACCGATGACCATGATTGATTGATCCATCGCGTGCACCAGCGGCATGCAATTTTCAATGGCATAGCGCGGGCCGTCAGTCAAAGCGACCAGAGTTCGGCCGTCACCAGCACCACAATCGAGAATAGAGAGTTGGATGCCATTTTTATCGAAACGGCGGTATGTCTTTTCTTGCTCTTTGAGAATATCTGCTTTGATACACGCTATCTGTTTTTCACAGGTTGGGTACCATTCTTGATCTACCCCTTGTTCTTGCACGACCTTGAGTAGCCGCTGTGTATCGCGTTTGGTTGGAAAGGCAGGCAGGGAATTGGGCTGGCTGTCGCCCTGGCCGTTGTCTTGGAACAAAAATGATTGCTGCATGTGTTCAGTCTCACTCTGAAGTAGATGCAAGCAGATTCACACAGTCCAAAATTGGCGCAACAAACCGGCAGAAGCCGCTTAACTGGCTATTTGAAATCCAAAAAGGATATGAATTGGTTCAGAGTGAGTCGTTTTTGATGTTGAAGCCTTCTTTGCATCCGGCGATTTGAAGTCGTTGACGCTGGCGGTCTGTGAGCTGGGATTTTTTTTGTTCAAGCTGCTGTTCCCGCCAATCGATAGCCATTTTCAATGCAACCTCATACCCAAGCCTATCAACTGAAAATGATTTGTAGGTTGTCTTGCCCAAGATAGTGACACCCGCACGGATGCAGGTATAGACCTTGGTACCTCCATTTGCAGGTTCACGCTTGGTGTAACCGATGCCAATCCCAATTGGAAGGCCATTTGACTTGGATGCGTAGGGTTTGGTGTGCGTTCTTGAGTTTTTGTAGGTGAAGGGCTTATTCGGATCCAAACCAGCCTCACAGCATAGCGAGTCCCGGTGCGAAATGGCCTCATCAATGCGAGAGATATGGAAATTCTTTTGAGGAAATCCGGTGACGCGCACCATCAGAGTATTGCCAGTGCGCTGAATAAATCGAAATTGTTGCATAGGAAAATCGCCCACAATGGCGTCCCGTAAAGGATTCGAAACTGATGACCCACGGCTTAGAAGGCCGTTGCTCTATCCAACTGAGCTAACGAGACAAAAAAATCCACCAGTAACGGCGAGTATTTACCAATTCATCGTAACTTCATGGCCTTATTTCCCGCTATCCGAAGAACTTCGGAGATCAGAGACTCGTCACTGATGGGTGTGTATCCGGATAGCTGATTACTGGTACAGTCGCGGCGAACACACAAAACTACTTTAAAACATCGTGAAATATACGCAACAAACCGGAACTGGACAATCTCAGACCAAAATTCCAACAAGGAAATCCAATAAGAAGCCAACCATTGCAGCAAGCTCTCACACCTTTTTAATCGTGATGGTCACGATATTCAACACGTCGGAATAATCCTCCTCATCAAAGTTGGATTTCCACAATTCCAAATCACTTTCAGAAATTGCTGAAGCTGTCACAGCTGCAATTTGAAGCGGCAAGTCGTAACCTGCTATGCGGCCGGCGACACTGCGTTCCATTGAAGGCTCAATCGTCACAATCACAAGCTCCGAATCTAAAGAGCGATGAAAGGCCTCTAACGCTCGATTAAAAAGTACCTGTGCATTCGGACAGCGGTGCGCTTGAAGGTTTAACAACATACCACCGCCTCCTAAACCATCAGCTCTTCACACGGCAGCACACGAAGCTCACGGCAAATCAGGGCGCCAATTCTGCGGTCGGTCCCTTTGATGATGGTGACACGGTTGCCGTCGTGCAGAGTGACTTTGTTGGTTGCCCAGTATTTGTGGTCCTTGTTAGAGATTGGCATTCCTACCAGCGACGTCAGCCGCGACCATGTGAATTCACCCTCAGTGACCATTTGCTCGACCAGACTTTTACCCACGTAACCCAAGGCGCTCACATAAATTGCTTTGGTCCACATCAGCTGCTCGTGTTTGGCCAAGTATTGCTCTGTGTCCAGCTCAGTGAAGGGCAGGAGCTCGCCCAAGCGGATCAGGAATCCCTTACATAGCTCGAATGACTGCTCATAGACCTGGCTGTCAGCCAGTTGTTTGTTGAGCACCGATTGTGCAGAGCCCAGCAGGCGAGTGATCATCTGAGAGAACTGCTCAAACGTGATCCAAGTACCGCGACGGATTTTGCCGTGCAGGCCAATTCGGTCACGAAGGAGTGATTGGTCGGCGCCAATGCTAAGTTCCAGCAGCTGATTAAAAAGCCGTGCAACCGGCGTCGAGCTGTCAAAATGTTTACTGAGTGACTTCGACGGCACTTTGACCTTTGCGTGGTAATCAGAAAACGTCTGTTTGATTGTGACAGACGCGGGTTCTGTAGAAAGGTTATCACTATGGGTCACAATCAGCTTGCAAGCGATGGTGTGTGAGCCAGCCTCTGGCTCGACTGCCATCAGATGCTTGATAAGCGTGGTGCGGCCTTGCCCGTCACACAAGAAGCGATCTGCATCCGCGGCAAGCTCGGCTTCTACCAGCGTCCGGTTTCCCACCGTAATTTCACGGTTCACCTGAAGGTCACTGACAAAAATGGTGATGGACGGAAAGACGGTTCCCTCTGATGTCTCCCAGTAGCGTTTCAGGCCATTAATTCGGGCGCTGTCGACATCCCGCTGCCGTTTTTGGGATTCGTGCAGGATATCGGCGTTTGCTTCGACCTCAAAATGAGCAGCCAGCTCACCAAAGCTCAACACCCCTTCGTAGGTCGAGACTCCGCGACGCTCAATGCCTTCTTTAGTTTTGAAAAGCACAAGGGGGAGGGCGGTTTGAGCCGGGCTTTGCATGATGATTGGGTTAGTCATGATTTTTCTCTCTCCTGAATAATTGAGTCCAGGATAAGACCGTCCGAAAATCACGCTACAAAACGAAAAGGCCGGCAGTAGGCTGAAAAGAAAACAAACAAAAAAATTTTCTCGTTAACGCCAAAATGAAAACATGCCGCGAGTGCGCTCCACAAACATGAGCCAAAGTTGATTATCAACGCCGTGCTTTAACGTATGCTGCTTCATGTCTTCTTTCAGCTTAAAGAGTTCTCGCTTAAACAGTATGTGACGTGTCAATGTGAACACAAAAGCGCAGGTAGAGACCAAAGCGACAACTACTGATAAATCCATTCTACGTATCCCCGTATTATTTGATGTTTTTTCCAGTTTTCCCGTTAGTGGCAGCTAGGCTATCCATGCGCCGTTTGCCATCCCTTCTTTGTACCAACCTTAATCAAACACCAGCCTACCATAGCGTCCAACAAGGATAATTGGCGGACGCATCAAATTTGGCACGTCCACCAAAAATCATGATTTTTTTAGCAGCGCCAGCTTGTCTGTGAGCGACATTTTTGAAGCGACACTGCGAACCCCTGACGTTGCAACTTTTTGAAGAGTGCCGGCCAATGCCCCCAGCTGATCTTCATACTGCTTCACTACCGGAAGCGTCTTGCCCATGTACTTCTCAAATCCTTGTTTGCTTGGATTCCAGTATTTGATGACCTCATCAGATTGCGCGAACTGCGGCGATAGGCGCAACGCGGCAGCTTTGAACTCAGTCAGTGCATTGTCCTCGTTGGATGAATGAATGCTCTGGGTCGCTTCAATCAATGAAGACCAGGCGCCCAAGGCGTGTTGGATTGATTGGCTAATTTCCAACAACACGGCAGCACAGGCTTTTGAGGCCGACATATAGGCTGCTGGAGTCGCCTTGAGTGTGGCCAACTGTGCTGGCGGCATCAAATTTGACAGAACATCCGTTAAAGAGCCGGTATCCGCCAGATAAAGCGATAGCCAAAGGCTTGATACGTCAGCTTTCGTGCGTGATGAAACCTCTGCAGTGTGAAACCGCAGCTTAAAAGCATCTGAATAAAACTCGTGTGTCATCGCGTCGACCGCATCGATGGTTGCAGCTTTAAACTGAGTCAGATTTTTTTCAATCACCTCAGTGAGTGAGCCGGCTTTCACATTGCGACGCTGAGCGTTTCGATGTGCCCGAATATGCGTAAGGATCTGCGCTTTATCAGCACGATGCTGCGCCATCGAGATCGCCTTTGGGTGCGCCTGCACATCAGCAATCTTCATGGATTGGAAGCAAAACAGCCCCAGCTCGTTAAAGATATGCGTGCGTTTTAGGATGGCCCGAAGCTGCGCCCAGTAGGTTTTCTCGATGGAGATCACGCCTTCGGCAAGCAGATGCTCAGCGACGTGGGTTCCTGCATACTCGCGTACCGCACTTGGTTTTAAACCCCGCAGGTGGCGTTTGCGGATAATCGTTAAAAGATGTTGATCATGCTGCTCGATAGCCCGAGCGAGTCCACCATAGGCAATCCATTTGGCGAGGCCTTCTTGTGACACCAAAATGTTTTCCAATGTGTCTGAATCGTTTGCCAAAAGAGCCGCATCATGAGTGCCGATGAATTTCTCGGTATGACTGGAGAAATCAGGCACCATAAAGCTTGTTTCTTGTTTGTGTGCCAGATGCAAACGGCTGTCTAATTGCGGCGCATAGAACCCCAAGCGGGTATTGCCGCGGGTGATTTTTTTACCAACGACTTTGGTCACACGCTTTGTGAAGTGCATTGGCGCCAAAACTTTTCGCGCCGACTCACTATAACCGGCAAACAGCATATCCTTGCGAAGATGCTTCACTTTGCGCTGGATGCGCTGCGCTCCTGCAACCGGCGCCAAAGCTGCCTGCACACTCCTTTCAACATCCGCGCTATCGGATTTGAGGTACTGAATGGCATCAATTTTGGCTTTAAACTGCTCTGTGATTTCATCGAAAAGACCAGATGCCATAAGCTGCTTGGCCGCGTTGCCACGAATCACTTTGCCTTCAAGCTGCACGGATAAAATCTCAATAGGAGCAGGGACAATCCGCACTGCACGGTCGCCAGCTTCGGTTTCGATAACCACATCATAGGCCGTGCTCACATCAGCCAGCGCGATTGGCTTGATTTCAAAACCCTGCTGGTAAGACACATCAAGGTCTGCCAAGTGGTCAGCCTGGCGGGTTATGGTGCAATTGCGATCAGCATCAAACAGATCTGATACGTCTGCTGGCCGGCGCCACAGGTCCAGCAACTTAAACGGTTCCATTGCAAACTGCTTGGCATCTTCATTCTTCATTACCGGCATCATGACGGCTTCAGGCAGACGAACGTCACTTTGCAGTGTAGTGACTGGCGTCGTCATTTCCTCGTTCAACTTTGGATACGGGATCCAGCCTTTTCCTGCTGAAATCTCTAACCAGATTGCCAGAGGGCGGTACGGAGCTGAGCCCACACCGTCAATGCTCCAACGGAAAGACAGTAGCAACGCATGCTCAAGAGAGAAGAGCTCATTGAGGCATGCTGGGTCGGACGCTGACTCTTTGTACATTTCCAAGAAGGCGATTTTAGTTTTAGGCGGCATGAATGGATCTTCGGCAATTTCCCGATAGCCAGGATGTTCCATCTCGCGGCCGGCTTCGACTAACGCCTTAAATTCCGCTGCAGCGCGAATCGAGTCGACGGTCAGTTGGGAGGCGAACCTGACCATTTTTTCGAGATGGCGCGGCTGCAGGGTATTTGGCTGAAGGGCAACACGATTAAAACCGGTTGGGTCAAATGCGCGGGCGTGAAGCGCACGGGCCTCAACTTGCGTGCTTAAACGAAACAGGAAGTCCCGCACACGCAAAGTATTTTCGGCGCCCAAGACGCGCCAGCGCTCAAGCTTAGCAAGCGCTGATGAGGAGTGATCTTTGACGGAAATTAATGTACAGGTGACGCAACCGTATCTACTTTTACCGTTGCAACCACTACTGTTGTTCGAGCCAATCGACACGGCACAGACCTCATTTGACGCATTTCCGTAAATCTCAAGTAACAGACCGTGGTTTGCCAGAAAGCTTGGAATGCCCTTTGAATTGGCAAGCTTTTGCAGGGGTTTGGCACCGGCAAGACGCAGTGCATCAAACACGCTGTCGGTTGCCCAGTGGCGAATAGGCGCATATTTGTAAAGTGGATACCCGCCCAACGTACTTTCTTCAATTTCTGACAGGACGCTATCGACACCCTTTGACGCGATGCCCTGACGGGTCATGTTGTTCGATCTGCGACTGCTTTCCTCAACACGTGAACCAACACAGGTAATGACTTTTGCCCCCATGTACTGACCATCCGTTGAAAACTCTTGCATCAGCTTTTTAACGTGACGCTCTGACGGGTCTACTTTGAGAATGATGCTGCAATCCCCGCGCCGGGTCGCGTTTGGCACGAGCTTGGTTGCGCCGGCCCACTTGGTAAAATACTGGTCATTGATTGGCGGCTGCACGATATCGTACCGAAAGCCTTCAATGCCACAGGCCTTCGCGTAGGCTTTGACGCGCTTAAAGCAATACCGGACGTACATCTTCATGGGCAGGGCTTCCGCGCCGGTGTCGACTGTTGAAAGGATCAAAGGGCGAGTATTTTCGATAGCACCCTCTCCAATTGCCTGACGATAGGCTTCAATCGCCATCAGGGACACAATCGTTGAATCTTTCCCTTGCGAGGTCGGGCAGTGCAGGATCGCGCCGGTTTCAATCAGCTGGCGAAGCTCAGCTACGCCATCATGGAAATCACGAACCACCGCATGGAGGTCAAGGTTTTCAGACTGTGACAGCGCATCAAAAATCTCGATGCCTTGAGCCTGTTCTTTGATGGTAGTGATTGCGTTCATTGGATGATACCTTCGATTGAGTTGGTACCATCATCAATGAATTCCGAAATTAGGCCACAAACCTGTCATCACTCAAATTGAAAGACACAAGCTAATACACGTACTCGGCAGGCGGTTCGCGTTTGATTTTAAAATCTTCCAAGAATTTTGCGATCGCAATTAATTCTGCTGTTGTGATTTTCACCCCCAACTGTTCGTAAGCCCACTCAAGATGCGCGTATTGACCAGATCCCGCTTTGACATCCCACAGGTTTCGATTTTCGATATTGACCAACACGCTAAATTCCCAACCACGCCTTTTGTCATCTGTTTTCGGCAAGGAGACTCTGTGCTTTAGCGCAGAGAGGAATTGCCGCTCCGTAGTTAAAATTGTATCCATCGTTACGCTGGAGTATCCGACAACACTTGTGGGATACACCCTGCACAACACCTGATTTGGTTTGAATGTTGAACGAACCGCTGCTACGTACCGCAACCCGTCCCACATACACACCTTGCTTCTTGCCCGTTGGCACACTGGCCGCCACCATGTCGCCGGTTTTAAAACCGTGAACGACCGAGGTTGTTTTGGCGCTGGTGCGCGGGAAGCCGTACTTGTCCATCCGACACATCTGGCGTGAACCATGTCCTTTGGCATTGGCCACAAGCACAGCATCGCATAACAGTGACACCGCGCCACCTTTCTCCCCGACACAGGCCGCATCAATCCAGTGGTTTTTGGCGTAGCTTTGGTCTGAGCGGTTTTTCTTGGTGCGGCCACCAGACCAAAACTGTGTATTTGGAATGAGGGATTTAATTCTTTCACCGACAGCATAACGTGTGGCATTGACTGCCGCTGCATCCTTTAAGGATGGCCGGTAACCTGCCAGAATGCGCTGCATGTTTTTGGCGCGTGTTGTGTTTAATTTCCCACCGCGCTGCGTACATAGCTGTGCCCATGCATTAGGGTGCAGAGAACCTTTATCCTCGTTACAGGTACGGCAACTAACCACATGGTTAGCAAGCCGGTTACTGCCACCTAATGCCCTTGGGACAATATGCTCTTTCTCCAGTACTGTAGCGTCCGTCAGGCCATCGCAATAGGCACAGGTATGGCCGTGGCGATAAAGCAAATATTCGCGCAGTTCCCAGCCAAACAATGACCCTTGCTGATAATCCGTGCCCGCTATATTCGGGTTTACCATCAGCTGCATATCGAAGCGAACAGTTTCCACATTGGCGCTTGTAATAGGCGCAAATTGGGTTAACCGTTTTGCCCACGTATCGACATTGTGCACCCGTGACATGATGGATGGCGCTAACCAGCCTTTTGGCCGTGTGCGATTTAAAAACCGGGGGGCCCGGTAACGGGTTTTGCGGTTTCGCCGTGACCGGCGGATAGCGCGACGACTGTCCAATGCGGATTTAATCTGCGGACCACGGTGACCAATGTGAAGCGCCCATACTGCACAGCGACCTCGCGGGTAGTCCGCTACTAGGGCCACACCGGTTGTTTTACTGCCCGGGTCAACATTAAGCGATACCGGCTGTGTATCACCGCCCGCTCTGTCTTTTAAGATAATCGTGAACGGATAGCGCCGAAACACCGCGGCCTTGCCATCGCGCAAGAGCTGACGCGCCCTTGCGCTGCGGCAAGGCATTAACGGTTGTTTCTGATTGTCGAGCACCAAAACTCGCACGTATCCATTCTCCAAAATAATGACGGTTACCCGTCGTTCTCCACCGAAGTGGGTTATGTGTGCCTCGACCGTGTTATTCGAAGGTTTTTCCAAAACGACACTGGCTTAACCCATTACACCTGTTTAATCGTTTTGCGCAGAGCGGGGGACTGGCAAGTATCCACCGGTGCCTATGTATTCTTCGATAACGGCTCCATC
>Ga0247724_1000124_pt1 | contig 19746 bp, 17 predicted proteins | sample OKSTACKMC2E_FD_182776 | JGI IMG/M metagenome (GOLD analysis project Ga0247724, IMG submission 182776) | Subsurface sediment microbial communities from gas well in Oklahoma, United States - OK STACK MC-2-E | ecosystem: Environmental > Terrestrial > Deep subsurface > Rock core/Sediment | place... | reverse complement strand
CTGGGGTGAGCAAACCATCTTTGCCGTGTTGGATATCGATGCAAAAAGCCAGTATCACAATGAACTTGGTTTAGCTCGTTTGATTCACGTGCTTGAATCTTGCGGCATACAGTTAGGGAGCCTGTACCAATCCAGCGATTCAGGGGGCTGGCATGCATACATATTTTTCTCAGACTGGGTGAAATCTGAAGATCTGCAAGATTATTTGAACCAGCTTTTGAAAGCCGAAGGCTTTGAGATAAAACAAGGGCAGCTAGAAATATTCCCTTCAAACAATGGGCTTAGATTGCCACTACAGCGGGGGTTTGCGTGGCTGGATGCTTCGGCGCAAATTTTGATCCGGAGAGACGAACTAAAAGCAGACGAAGCAATCTATAAATTCCTGCAAGATTCTAAGAACAAGCAACATAATTGGGAGATTGTTAGAACCCGCATAATTAGCCGCTTGAAGCAGATAGCCTCAGAGCAGGAGAGAAAGCAAACAAAAGAGTATCTTGAAGAAGAGCCAGAAGAAGACGGGTTTTCAACCTTCTTTAGCGAAGCTGGGAAGCTCCTGGACGTGTATAACGCAGGGCGAAATTATTGGCAAAATGGGCTTACTGAGCCATCGCAGAGACATCATGCAATATTAGCGGTGGGGCACTATCTTTGGTACGGCGATGAAAGCAATCAAGTTAGAGCGCTACCAGGAGCAAGAAACAGCCAGCGGCGAGCAAAGGTAATTTTGTCCTGGCTGCAAGAAAACCATAACGGCTATTCAAATTCGGTTCTAAAGAACGATTGGAAAGAGATAGAGGCGGATATACTCCGGGCGTGTAATTGGGCGCCCCAGGAGGCAGCAAACGCAGTTAGAGCGCATTATCCTTTAACCGATCGCGCGATCGATCGGCTGATCGATCGATCAAAGCAAACAGGCCGGGTCTGGCAAGTGACAGACTTTGAAAAAGGAAACATAGGAAGAGAAGAAGAGGCCAGAACCAAGATCCGCTCCGGTCTGGTTCAGTTAATTGAATCCGGCCGCCGAATAACTGTAAGAGGACTCGAAAGAGTAACCGGCTGCAAGAGAGAGACTATAAGGCGACATGCTGACATCTGGGGCGTGTTTCGGTTGTCAAACGGGCCAGGCGATCTTAGCTGCGGGGGGGCTGTGCCCCAGGCAGCTACTGATTGTTCTCAAGAGAGTTTGTTCAATTCAGAAAAGAGCGAGAATGAAATAGCATGTTCGGAATCAAAAGCAGTGGAAGAAAGCGTGATTGATTTAGATGCTCTCAAATTGAACCTTAAAGGGTTAACCGAGGAAGAAAAACGAGCAGCTGGCTGGACATGGTATCAACAGCTTTACTTGACCGATCCAGAGAAACCTATAGGCATTTTGGATTTGCATGACGGCGAGAAAGCACTTTTTCATGACCGGACATTTGATCATGCCTTTTATAGATCTAGCAATTATCAGCTTTATCCGAAGAAAAAAGACCTGATTGATTTTGTTCGGTTGGAGCGAGTTCGTTGGATTGCTCCGCTCATCTGCGGGCAAGTTTCTCAGTCATCATGTTTTGAAGTGGTGGCACTTAGCGGCCGCCCAGGCATACCGAACAGGGTTTATCTGGCGCATGGTCAGAGCTACTTAGTTTTTCTGGAACCCAGGGCAGCAACAGATGTTCAGTGGAAATTTAGCAGTGCATTTCCCTCTACGCCTGGTTATATTCAAAGCAAGGTCACATCTGGTTCACTCATCTGGACAAACAGATCCCCGCCCCGACGATGATTAGGGCAAGGTGAAAACCTTGGCGACAGGGGATAGCCGTGTTAGGATTGAGTTATTGGTGAAAACCAATCTTCAACCTAATGAAGAGAAAAAAGGAGCCCGGCCACGGTCGGGATTGAAAAAGGTAGCCGGTTTAGCCGGTGATAGGCTTTTGAGCTTGTGAGCCAATTGATCACAGGCTCTTCTTTTTAGAAAAACCCGCGCCTGGTCGTCTCCGGGAGCGGGTTTTTTATTGCGCCTTAGATAATAATGATAATGATAGTAATAATGATAAGAATAATAGTAGTAATAAAAATGTGCTATACTGATCGATATACGAGCGGAGGGCGCAGAAATGGCACGGCGAGCAGTTATAGAGCGGGAAGAACTATTTGACGCAGCAAACACACTGGCAGCAGACGGTAAACCAGTAACCGCACTCGCCCTAAAGGACATTCTAGGAGGCGGAAGCTTTAACACGATTTATAAGTATCTGGCTGAGTGGGAAACGAGCCGCCCAAAAAACGCACCGGTCACAAACAGCGCTGAAATTCCAGAGGCAGTCCAGAACGCTTTTGCAAACACCTGGAGGATTGCAGCGCTTGAAGCTTCCCGCGAAGTAATGGCAGTAAAAGAGAAAGCAGCCGAAGAAGTAAAAGCGGCTCAGGGCCAGTTTGAGGGAGCGCTTGAAGCTATCCAGAGATTGGAGGCTGATAGCGAACGAGACAATGCCACCATTGAGGAATTAAAAGCAAAAGTAGCTGAACTTGAGCAAGCTGTCAGCACCTTGAGCCAGGAGAAGGCGGCCGCCAAAGCTACCGCCGAGCAGTTAAGGCAGCAGATAAAAACGCAGGAAACGCAGATAGACCGGCTTCATAACGACCATCAGCAAGACCGCCAGGCGCACAAAGAACAAATAGAAAGACTGAGCAGCGATCATGCAGCAGCCCAAAACAAAGCTACAGAGCAGATAGAGCGCTTGCACAAAGAGAAGGAGCAGATTCAAAAGAAAGCCGAAGAAATAGAACGGGACCGGCAAGCTGCACAGCTCAAGCTAGAACAGGCTGAAAAGCAAATGCAAACAGCGGAAAGTGCAAAGGCCCAGGCGAACAACGAGCGCGAGAAATCTAGCCAGGAAGCGGCACAGTTGCGGGGACAGGTCGCAACTCAGAAAGAGCAGATCGAACGCCTGATGAGTGAACAAGCCAAGCGCAAGCAGAAAGAATCTTAGCCGAGCAAATTAAAAAGCTGGCAGCACCCTTATTAGAAGAAGCATCAAAGCCAGCATTACAGCCTTTCTTATTGTTTTGGATAATTTTGATACCTCCATTGATTCATGTAAATTAGATCCTAGATCGAGGGCGCACTTTTTCGCCAGGGGAAGGGATTGATCGAACTATGGATTTGCTTTGGTCACTAGGTTTAGTCGTTGTTATCTTGCTTGCGTTAAACCACATGGCGGGCGGGAATCCTGCAAACGTGCTTCGCCCTGTGGGAAACATCGCGGGGGGCATGGTGTCATTTGCGGTGCGCCTCGTACGCGGCCTGCTGGGATCTGTTTTTCGAATAGGTACGCATTCAATGAAAATCCCGAAGAGAACAGAGAAGGATGAACGAGGTCCAGGACCGCCGCCGCCACGATGGGATTAGCAGCGCTGGATGTCAGTATGTTTGTATTTAACATTTTGCCTCTGGGAAACATCCGGAGCGCGATCAGGTTGTAGAGCAGTCCCAGAAAACACGGAGCCCGAAACCTGCTCCAGCGCCTAAAGTTCAAAACTGACTTTCGACCAGCCAGACCCGCGACGCGCAGGCGCTAAAATGTCTGGAAAAAATAGGTCAGGATGCTCTGACCTCGGAGGCGGAAGCCGACCCCCCCTGCCGCTGGCGCGGAGAGGCACGACGCGCAACCTTAAGCCGGAGCGAAGAGGAGTCTTACCGAAGCGGGAAGCCTTTTAGAACAATCGGGGACTTTCACGTCCGTAGAACAGGCTTACCGTTTTGGTAAGGCAAGATACAATCAAACCGCACGCGGTTTGAAAAGAAGACTGGGAAAGGGTTTATGGTCCCGCACGCTATTTTGTGGTGTTCTAGAACGTCCGCACATTTCCTATAATGGTTATGTGGATTGGATATAGAGGACAGCACATTGACGCAGACCAAAAAGCGGGTTTTTAACCCGACTGTTGATACACGATTGACCAGAAACGATATTTTGCGACTAGATGAAGCGGCCAAAGCGGTGGGAAAAAGCCGCTCAGATTTCATGCGTCAGATACTTCTCTGGTATCTGGACAACCAAGAAACCTTAAAGCTCGACAAAAGAGAAACGGAGGTAGCCGAGGCTATCCGCTATGCAACGGACCAGCACGTCAAAGCGATCAAGGGCGGAGCTGATCGGGTGTGCAAGATGCTGGCAAGGCAGGGCATAGCGCTTGGAACTTTGTATGAGCTGACCTGGCTGACTATGCCTGATGAGGAATCTAAAAAGGTGTTTGAAGCTGCGATTAAAACGGCCAAGACGAAGATGCAGAATCGACTAGAAAAAGACGAAGCCGAGATCGCCGAGAAAATAAAGAAGTCGGTAGGCGGAAACTAAAACTTGATTGTTGTAAGACACAACTACATTTCCGCGCGTGACCGTCAGAGCCGAGGAAAAGGGAAGCCGCCGAAGCTTGCCGCTGTCGGGCGTGCGTTGGCACACGTGAAATATATTCAGCACCGCCCAGGTGAAGACAGGGAACCGGGCGGGCGAGAGTTTTTCAATGAGGACGAGGAAGGACTGGATTCAAAAAGGCTGAGAGCAGCCGTCAGAGGCATGCGAGACGCCAAGGTCGTTGTGCATAAAATTACACTTGCTCCGGAAATAAATCCGGACGACAAAAAGCAATTTACGCGAGAGGTAATGCAGCAGTTAGGACAAGAGAAAGGATTAGATCTGCAATGGTTTGCAGTGAAGCACGACAACACCGATCACCACCATATTCATGTTGTTGTTTTGGGAAAGGACAAAAACGGTACAGACGTCCGAATTGACAAAAAAGACTATGACAAAATCAAAGATTATGGCGACCGCTATTTAGAGAGGTGCCATCCACTTGAATTAGAGCGGTCCCGCGAAGAACGCGAAAGAAAAGAGCGAGACCGATTAGACGCGCGAAAAAAGGAGAAAGAAGCGGAGCGAGAACAACGCATCAGAGACGGGCTGGAATTGCCATTCATCCACAAAAAGATTATTAGAGAAATGAATGAGCCTTACGAGCAATGGAAAAAAACACCTGCAGGCGAGAAAGAAAACCAGTCCGGAGATAAAACCGAAAAGCCTTATTTTCAGGACACAATAGAGGCGGCCGGAAAGGAGTGGAGTAAGCAAAACACTCTTGAGGAGCTGAAGGAGCTTGATGAATATCTCTGGGAAAACTATGACGAGCGCCTGGAGAAAGACGAATATAGAAAGTTAGTTGCTTGGATTAAAGAGAAAGAACGTTTTGCGGAAAGGAAGAACGAGAAAGACGGAGCCGACCGGAAAGAAAAGCAGAAAGATGAATTTGAGTACAAAGGACAAAAATACAGTAAGAATTCATCGCATGAAAAGCTGATGGAGCTGTCGCAGAAACTAAGGGAAAACAAGAATAAGAAAGACCGCTTGCCGATTGACGATCACAACAAGCTGAGAGAATGGATTGAGGACAAGGACCGCGCGAAATGGGCAGGCGTGCTGCAAAAACAAATGGACATTGCAAAGACAAAGGACTGGCAAGCCAAAGCAAGAGCCGGGCAGCCGGACAATTACCGCTATATCGATCCGGTGCAGCAGGAAGTTACGAGCATGAAAGCTTTCGGGCTATGGATGAAATTTGCAAATCTTGCAAATCAAGTCGTGAAGGCGATCCCGCTAGACGATAGAAATAGAGATTTCAACAAAGAAGCGATCCAAGAGCTAGACGAAACCAAAAAAGACATAAACAAGAGAGCCATTGATAAAGGCGAAACCGGAGGCGGACAGGCTCAAGACACAATCAATAAACTCGATAAAGAGATTGACCAGAAGCTAGACGAAAGAAAAGAGCAAGAGAGAAAGAGAAGAGAACAGAAAAAGAAAAATCCATTTGAGCGCGATCCGTGGGGTAGATATTGATGGTTGTTGAAGTTCAAGACAGTGGAATTGTGCAGATTTCTGCAAAAGACTTTCCTGCTATTGCGGTCAACGTCTTGGAAAAACTCGGCTATCAAGTCTCAAGGACCAGCAACCAACTTGACCAGATCTTAGCTGTAGAAAGGCTTAATGAGCAGGTTGGACGTGACATGTGGCGGCACGAATACAGGCTAGTTTTGCAATGGTCAGCCACTGCAAATGGTGACGGTGTTGTAGTGGAGCTCGAACTAAGAGAGACACTGGGAGGCTCGACGCGCCAGGAATGTCAAAGTCGCTGTGACAAGCTGATTATGCAGCTACAGAAGGATGCTGCCCGAGCGGTAGCGACCAGGCAACGCAAAGAACCAAGCACCAGGCACGGCGCCGCCAGGTGGGGCACTGATCTTGAATTAAACCATGCAGGCTACTTACAGTCGAAAGTAGATCCGAAGAGGTTGATTATCGGCAAGACGCCTGACGGCAAATATTTGCAAGTGCCTGAGAGATCAACGCATGCCCACGCCATAATATGCGGGCGAACCGGAGTAGGAAAATCTCGAGCTTTTTTCATTCCGAATCTAATTGAGCGACTTGGAATCAACATGGTAGTGACCGAGGCTACACCAGGATTTGAAGCAGGAGAGCTTTATACGCTTACTTCGGGCTGGAGGCAGAGAGCCGGGCATCAAATTTATTGTTTTAATCCGGCTGACATGACATCGAACAGGATCAATCCGATAGATAGAGTCAGAAATGCACCGCCAGCGCAGAAAACAGCAATGGCAGAGGCGCTAGCCGAACTGGTGATAATGAACGGAGAAAGAGCAGACAGCAACCATGAGCAAACATGGAATCGATCAGAAAAGCTTTTACTGACTCCGCTTATTTTGCACGCCGCAGCAAGTGAGCCAGAGCAAGGGCATTTTGGCGCACTGCGTTGGCTCGTTTTGAAGGGACCGGACGAACTAAGAAAGGTTCTTGAGAAAAGCCCCTCAAAAGTTGCGCAGATGGAGTTTGAAGGCTGGATGCGGCTTTCTGGGGAAACTAATTTCAAGTATGGAGTGTTTTCTGGCTTGATAACAAAGCTCAATCCATGGATGACTGATTCAATGGTGGCGCTAACAGAAACCACAGACATAGACTTTAAGGCGCTAAAGAACCAGCTTTTCACGTTCTATCTTGCCGTGCCGAGCCGGTCTAAAGATAGCAAGCTTATCGGATCTTTGATGCTCAATTTCTTGATTGATCAGATAATGGAAATGCGAAAAGAACTGAGATACCCAGTAAACATGCTGCTTGACGAGTTTACTAACTTCGGAAAAATTAGCGGGATTGCTGATGTTCTTTCAATCATCCGCAAGAACGAGATAGGCTTGATGATCGGTTTTCAAAATTATGCACAGCTCGAAATGGTTTATAGCCGCAAGGAATCGCAGGTCATCATAGACCAACCTGCTACACAGGTGTATTTCAGGCAAAAGAACTTTGATGAAGCCAAACAGCTCAGCGAGGCACTTGGGCGAACAACAGTAGAAGAAGTAACGGTGACAGATAGCGGGCGTGTGCAAGAATTTGTACAAGCAAGACAGTTAATAACCGCTGATGAATTGTGCGATCTCAAAGATGAAGTGATTGTAGTTACCGCTGAGGTAAAACCGTTAAAAATCAGGCGTACTGCGCCAGATGCCTATAACCATGCGCTTGCGTATGAGCCTCCGGAGCGCGAGGAACATCAGGTGAGTGATTTCATTATCAATCGCGGGAGGTCCGCCAGGACCAGTGAAGAACAGCAAAGGCAAAAGATGCAGCAAGCAAGGAAGGCGGGACCGAAGCTATTAAACGGACCTGGTAGTCCTGGCAAGAATAAGCTTGGAGAAAAGCCAGTAAAGCCAGAGCCGCCTCCACCAAGCAAAGACAGAGATGCACCCCTGTTTGACGATTTTTGAGACAATAAGATAGGTAAGAGGAATCGACAATGTTTTTAGCTGCAATCGCTGCCGGTGTCATTACATGGCTACTTGTTGGCTCTACACTTGGCGTCATTGTTTTGCATAAGAACGAAGCTGGTATTTTTCCAGGTTTGATAGCCGGAATTTGGGCGGCATGGCCGCTCTTGCATCAGGGCAGGGTGGAGCGTTATAACTTCTTGCACCCGGCACCGAAGCGCTACAAAGTACCATTGAAAATTGCATTTAAGAAGGTGCGGGATTTATTGGGAGAGACGACTTACAACTTTGGCGACAGGTGGAAAGTTGAGCCCCCAGACACACAGGAAAAGCGTATTCATGCTGTTTTGAACTTCAGTGATGAATCAATGAAAATGGATATGGATGCACGGGGAGGCGTTCATACGAGGACGGAGCGTGAGCGCCGAACGCTCATTATGGACATTCAAATGAAGGATGAGGGCGAAAACACGGTAATACAATTTGATTTCGTACCAAAAATAGAAGGCTCTTCTTATTTCGCCTGTGACTCTATTGTAGCGGGTTTGCTGGCAAATACAGAGGCAGCAATCGGCGCCGGCACGCCGGCGGGAAAATCATTGCGCGGTTCGCTGCCGGCACCGCCATGGTGGCTCTTAGGATTGACAGCCTATGGGCTTTTGCTGCTATGGGGCGACGTTATGGGAGCGGTGTTTCACCCATGATGAACGAGTTTCAAAAAGCATATTCGATACTTGGATTAGAGCCAGGTGCAAGCCGGGAAACCGTGCAGAGAAGGTATAAGCGGCTCATTATGGTTTGGCATCCGGACAGATTTACAGGGCAGGCAGACAAAGACGGAGCCGAAGAAGAACTAAAGAAAATCAACAATGCCAGGGACTTTCTATGGAAGCACTTCGATAGTCCTTCCCATAAACCTAGTGGTTGCGAGTGTCAGCTACCTATCGGCGCTCAAGAGCAAAAAACAGGACGTAAACCGGACCCAGAGCCACAAAAAACAAATCCTGGACCGGGACCAGGACCCAAACGAAAAACTACTTCAGAGCAAGATGCCGAACGCAGAGACGCAGAAAGAAAAGCGCGAGCTGCCCAGGAAGAAGCTGCAAGACAAGCCGCACAGCAAACACAAAGGCAAGCGTATGACGAAGCAACAAAGCAGCAAAAGACCTTAGATCAGGAAAGCTTGCGCTGGAAAATAGCTCTAGCAGAGGGTGTTGTGTTCGCCGGACTTTCTCTGTTTGGTTGGGTCGGCGGCGGCATCGCACTTGCGATAAAAAATACCACCAGCACTTTCAGCAATCAGACTACGGATGTCGTGGAGAAGAAAGACGATCCGTGCTCGTTGCAAGGGCAGTACCAGAGCCCGCCTGCCAGAATTGAGGTAAATCTCACGGGTATCAAAGACAAGGTTAGTAATTGGATAGTCAAATGTGATGGTACTGGGGGCGGTGCTATCGTGGAAGGGCGTGACAATGGCAATCGGCTGATGGTCATTCAGTTTTATCTGGGTGATTGGTCGATTGACCATCAAGACGTATTACTGACAAATGGCAATCAAGTCACCGTGGACAGGTATCGGAAACCTGGGGACTATGTAGGGCGTTGCGTTTATAAGTACGACAGTGCCGGTAATTTTATTGAGGTAGCTAAGATGGATTCTCAGCAAAATACAGAAGTGAGCGCGACAGTTGAAAGGAATAAATTCGGCAAGTTTTACAGCCTTACGGTAAAGCCAACAGGTGGCAATAGCTCAACGTATTACGATACTGACGGCACGAACGCGAAAGAGCCATTTTATCTAAGTGGCATGTTGATGAAAATTGAAAAGTATGTAGAACCGCCTGCCGCACTTACCGGACCACTTGCACCCAGTGATCCAAGTCCTGGAAGATCTAGCCCATTCTTGGAGCCGCCAGCGCCTTTGAGAAATGGAACAAATGGACCCAATCCGTTTCAAATCGATCCAACAAAACCCGCAGATACACCGGATATAGTGCGTCCTGCAAGTCCATTTTCAAGAAATGACGAACACTTGAAACCTTCGCCATTTTTGCCGTCTGGCTCTTCGACGCCCGAGACAGACAAGTTGCTAGAGAAACTCAAAAACAATCAATAATAAGGCGATGGAAACCCGGAATGGAAGATAACGACAAATCTCTAGTTTGTCAAAAGTGCGGCCAGCCTTTTGTCTTCTCGGTTGCAGAGCAAAAATACTTTGCTTTAAAAGGGCTTCGGAATAATCCGAAAAGATGTTCTAATTGTCGCATTCTGAGGCGCCTTGAGAGCGAGGGCAAGGACCTAGAACAATATAACCCGCTTAAATGTGAGGACTGCGAAGCCTTAACCATAGTGCCTTTCAAGCCAACCGGCATGAAGCCTGTTTATTGTTCTTCCTGCATGCATCGTCGGAAGGAGGAGGACAAACCGCAAGAAAATTGATTCGTTGTTCGTCGCTTATTGCTTCCTCTTGAAGCTGATGAAGAAACTGCGCAAGACTGGTGGATTTCCAGCATCAAAAATAAATTGACTGACCCCAGCTTTCGATTCTCTTGAAACAAGAGCGAGAGTTCCCGGACCACAGCCGCTCATTGCGCCGGGATAGAGTTCTTGCTCAGTGGCAGCATCAAACTGTTTTCTTATCACGTCCTCCGGTATGCCACATGCAGCATTGTCAATTTCCACGGTTATTTGATGTGCATCAGGAGTAAGGCTTACGCGTTTAATAGGAGAATCTTCCGACATTGGAGAGAAGAATGTAACACCGCTGGCTACTTGATTCTCAGCGCTTTTCTCATTCAGCCCAAGGATTCTAGTGGCTTCAGATAAAGATGGTGCAGAAGGAAGAACAAGAATTGAATTAATCATAGCCAGCACCTGATCCGCTTTTTTAGCGTCTGGCTCCAAGGCTGTTATTGCTTTGCGTTTTGCCGATTCAAGCAGTATCCTGTGATAGTTATCCCCGCCTTTGAAGCGTTCGGCCTCTGCAACGGCTTTTCTCAGTTCCATATTTGATTGCTCAGTTTTTCCTGCTCGCTTAAGTATTAGTGAAAGATGCCATAAGACCTTGTAATTCTGATGTCGCCTCTCAATTTTATTCATATCTTCAATAGCAGAACTGTCAAACCCAAGTAGCGACTTTATTTCAGCACGCTCCTCAAGAAAGTCGGAACCTTCTTTCAGCTTCGGATCGTCGATTAAAGCCATTTGCTCTAAAGCCTCTAATAACTTGCCTTGCTGAGCAGTAGCGCTTGCGATCTCGAACAAAAGAAGAGATTTGTTGCGGGAATCATTCTTGATTTTAGTCTTCGCGTCTTTTATTACGTCGTCGGAAAACCAGCGCGGATTAATCTGGAAAGTAGGATCTTGGCGCAGCAGATCCAGCTCATAGAGCCTGCTTGCAGTTGCCGGTACTATGAGCTGTAGTAAGAGCGTGGCGAACAAAAAAATGCATGAGAACTGATGTTTTGAAAATAGAATTTGCATTGAAAAAATCTAGCATTTTCAAGAAAGGAAGACTAGCGGAGTGCACCACTGAAGGTGACCCCGCTAGTCATTAGTTAGCTATTCAGCTCAGACTCTACATGCCGAGGGCATTAAAGGTCGCCAGGCGTGAAAGAGCATCCGTGTCCCGTGATGTCTGCCTGGAGCGGCGGAAGGCTCGTCGTCGAGTATTTCGACACGTCCAAGTTTGCGCAGTCGTACCGGGGGGTGATGAACAACCGATCCGTCAGCAGCAGGAAACCAGGCGCCGGAGGCGTCGTGACACCGACGTTGCGCGCAAAAATTTCTGCCCAAGCTTCGGCCTGATCGTTGACAAAGTAAGGCGCGACTGCCTGTGCAATCTGCGTCGGTGTCATTCCAACGAAAGGCGTGTCAATAACCATCGTCGCCCCCGAAGTAACGCAGACCGACTTGCCTACATTCGTAGGGTCAGGATCCGTGCCACCAGCCGAAACGATAAGAGAACGTTCCAAGGGGCTGAACTTGATGTTAGAGAAGATGCCGCAAACCACCGAAGCTTTCTGCGTCGTGTTGAGCGTTGCCCAGTTTGCAGGTGTAAGCTTGTTCAGTCCATCCTTGATGTACGCAGGCGGGCTCACACTGGTAGCAAAGCCCGTGGTGCCTGACGGCGCAAAACCTTGAACTGCGTTCATTGCCACGTCGAAAGCATGACCCATTTCATGTTTGACTGTGTGGTTAAGATCGGGATTGGTGCCGTTTGTCGGGCTGGTCAGACCGTCATACTCACAGGTCTTGTAGATACCAGTTACCAGTCCAGCGCCAGAACCAAGCGTGAATCCGCACTTTCCGGAAGCGGCTTTGTTTTTATACAGCGCAATGCTGTTGTAAGGCGCGGTGTTCTGAAAGTAGTCCACAGCATCCTGACGAGTGTTGAAAAAGAAAACGATATCACCGGCCGCCTTCACTTGATCATAAGCCTGGAGCGGGCCAGAAGCGCCCTTACGCGGAAGCTGCCGAACGGCGGTTGCGATAGCTGCTTTGTCGCTGCTCGTTGCTGCAAAGCAGACCTGCATATGGGTGCCGTCTGCTGGATAGCTGCCAGGGCTGCCATCGTTGTAGGCGGTGCAAGTTGGTGTCGCGGATGCCGCTGACGGCAGTCCGACCGCGCCGAGCATTGCTGCCAGAGCAAATCCGGCAAAGGCGAAGAGTCTTTTCATGTTTTGAAGTCCTTTGGGTTTGGTTGACTTACATCAGTCATCAACCTGCATTTGCAAGCGCTCGGAATCTGTTTGTTGGTTGGTTTGGTTGTTTGTTTGGAGAGCACCAAGAAAGAAGTCGAATGACAGATGTATTTGCAAAATACTGATAAAACCTGCCAGGACAAAAACTTCATGATGTATCGTTGCGATTTACAATGACGCTAACCGTAAGACCATTACTCTCTGAAATTAGCTTCACTCAAGCCTTTCCAGTTGCGCACATTGGAGAAAGGAAATATAAACAATCGATTAGCGCTAGTTCTGTCCCCCAAAGAATGCTCGTAAAGCTTGCGTGATCCCTCCTTTGAGGGAGAAAGCAAACGTCATTTTAGAAACTCTTTTGTGTGCACTCAGGTAGTTCTGACAAATCATTTGCCAGGCGATACACGCCTCTTTCGTGTATCGACTCGGTGGAAGCACCTAAGTCTGTAAAACAAAAAGACCACGTAGCAGACCGCGGAAAGCGAATCTGTTACGGGGGCACCGTTAATCACAGTGTGCCAGACAAGAATGCCCCGTGCATGTATGTAATCTGGTGATTGTTCAAACGCCCTGGCAAAGGTCAGCAACCGTCACTTCGAGCGCGTCGGCAATTCGGGCAATGATCCAAAGAGAAGGATTTTGCTCGCCACGCTCAATTGCTCCCATATAAGAGCGATCCAAACCAGCTACCGCTGCAAATTCTTCTTGCGACAGATTTCGGAGGCGACGCATTTCGCGCACTCTTTTTCCAAATCGTTTAGTTAATGCTGCCTTGGATTTCACGCCCCATATCTGAAAACAATACGGGCGATAATTCCACGGGTGATTGCCCGCAAAAGTCTGCAAAAGCAAGTTAAACTAAGGAAAGGCAAAAATCACTAAAGAGGATGATGCGTTGATAACCCCAAGGAGGACGTTATTTACCAATGATGATGCGAGGATGAAGAGCCAGGGGAGATAGCAATGAACAACAGCAAAGAACCAGACATAGAGATAGAACTGTTAGCAGCGGCTGGACAGTTGCTTTTGCACTTTGCCAAAGAAGCAGAAGAATCAGGGCGAATAGATGCCGCGCGGCAGATGTACCTAATGGCAATAAGGAAGGGCTTGGTAGTAAGGCACATGAAAGAGCATCAAGGCATTACAGAGAGCGCATTTGAGAGGATAGCAATGAGTGATCCCGAGGACTTGTATGAGCTGTTTTGTCGCGATGAATGTGATGCCAACAATAGCTGTAACCATGAAGTCATCAGACCGATGGCGCGAGGTGTAGACTTGAAACGCTTTCTGGGCAAGGATTTTATGCGGCGAGAAATACAATAGGCTCATAGGCCAGGCATTTAGCAGGCTGACGGATCAAGTTTTTGATTTATTGAAGAACGATGCATCGACAGCGGCAGCGATAACCTGCTGAACGAGCGTATAGAAAATCATGGGAACCAGAACAGCGGGATGGTCTGCCAAAGCCGAGCTAGCCAATACCAGTCCTGTGCCATTGTTGTTCATGCCGAGGCTAAACATCAACGCCGCCCTGTCGGAGAGATTCGTTTTGAAAATGCGAGATATGAGCCAACCGGAGAAAAATGCAACGGAGCAAACAAGCGAGGTGCTAGCCATAATGAGAGCGAGCAAGTCCCAGTCTGGCTTTGAGAAGACTTCGGGAAGGCTTGTGCACGCGTTCGAGTAGTTGAGTAAGAGTAAGAAAATGAAGTTGATTAACTTAAGAAACGGCTTGAGTTGTGTACTTTTCGAATCCCCAAGGCAGAGGTGAGTTGCCATTCCGAGCAGTGATGGTATGACGACGGTGAGGCACAAGAACGCGTTAGTGCCCTGTTGTGCCAGTTCGTGCAAATCTTCGGAATAATCGCCGTGTGTTAGCAAGCCATAAAGATGCAAGACTAATGGCGTAGTAAGCGGACTAAGAATGGTGGACGACAGTACCAATCCAAGGCTTAAACTGATATTTCCATTGGAGTTCTGTGCCCAGGCCGCAGAGGATCCGGCAATAGGCATTGCAGCAATGAGTGCAAAGCCAACCAGCATATTTTGCAGTTCGTCCGGATTGTGCCATTTAGTGAGAAGCCCATGAAAAGCAAGAACTAGCAATATGGGAACGATAATATTACCCAGAAATCCAACTGCAAGGAGCAGCGGACGCTTGCGCAAACCGGTCAGCTCTTTTGTCTGGATACCGAGTCCAGCATTGAAGAGAAGAAATGAAAGCATGACCAACGAAATTGAGATGTTAGTGGTCCCGAGTCCGGGCAAGGTAAGGGAGCCGAAGGACAGTTGCCTGAGTGCCAATCCCGGTGCTGGCAGAAGTCCTGCCAGCACGTAGCTGGCGACAAGCAACGGAAGAAAGTATTTGTGAATGAAGTGCGTGAGGTTAGTAAGGGAAGATTCGTTGCCGCTGACTGCCATAAAGTGCATTTCGCCCCGCGAAAGTAGAGCCTAATAAAGTGTAACCAAACTTAGGGAAAGTGGTTGTAACCGCCAAAGTACCCCATAAATAGCCAGGAGCGCAGCTGAACCCCGTTTTTATCAGCCGTTGTGCAAAATTCGAAGCCTGAAACCCTAACAGGGGTGGGGTTTTGGGACGGCGTAATACATAATATTTATTATCGGCGCTCATGCCAAAATAGATTTATCAAACCAGACTAGGCACGAGTGATCAAAAATGGAATCCGCAAAACGAAAGAAGAAACAAACCGTAGGGTTCACGCTGACGACCACTGCTAAGAACTTGCTTAGTGAACGCGCTGCAATAGCCAGGATGAATCATTCTGAGTACATAGAGTTTTTGATACGCAAAGACGCCGGGGTTCCCCTGAAAGATGCGCCGCCAGCTAAGCTTAAAGCAAAGGTACCGACAAAAAAAGAACCTATTAATTCTCCTAAAGCAAAATCAAAGTTTCACGAGGATTTTCTATTTCAAGTCGGCAAAGCATTGGCTGCACGACGTTTGCAGTTGGAATTATCGCAAGAAAAAGTAGCCCTTAGCGCCGGTCTACATCGCACCTACATTAGCGACATTGAAAAAGGAAAGCGCAATCTCACCCTGAATTGCTTATTGCGATTGAGCGCAGCTCTACAAATCTCTGCTTATACCATTTGCCACAACGCCGAAGCGAACATTGAAAACGAGAATTGATGCTGAAAACTCTTCTGGTTGCGTGCTTGCTACCTGTGCTGTACGGCAACCTGGCGACGGCGAGGGACAGCGACGGGAAGTGACTCCGAAGGTCCTTTCTCGCCATCGCACAGCCAGCCTAGCACAGGCAGCAAGCACAAGCTGGGTGGGGCTTTTGTACCTGCGGCTTAAACGGCGCCTCCCCGAAGGGGACCCCTCCATTTAAATCCTCGGAAGCTTTTTTATATGGCTCCGGCTCGCTCTGCTCCGGGAAGTGTTCGCAGATTACCAGCGTGGATACCGCCAGCGTCTTATCTCGTACCAGACCGCCGCAGAGATGCCCAGTACACCGCCGTCAATAAATCCAGGTTCTAACTCACCACTGCACATCCACGTGAACCAGGCACCAAAAGCCCCCCCGCAAACGGGATACCATATCCAGAAAGACCGAAAGAATCGCCTCATATTTCAATTACTCCAACGCACCGGCTGAGTCTATGCGCTCTTGTTGAAAATTCTCTGAGTGGCTCTCAAGTCATTTTCAGAAGGGGTCGCTAAACTCTTGCAGGCGGCTGGGGTATATAGCTGGGAAGTGGGAGCAGGCGGGCAGCAGTATGGCAAATAACCAACACGGCCACGATGCAGGCGAGAACAAGGATCGCCCAGAATCAAAATCTGATCGCTTGGAGCGCAAGGCGGAAGACCACGAAAGAAAGGAAGCAAACACCAGTTCGGCGGAATATACTGGCAAGGTGATTGCAACTAGGCTTGAAAAGAAAATAAGCGGGCATAGCGGAGCCACCGGACAGCTCGCAGATAAGGACGGAAAAGGCTTAGCCTCAGCCAAAGACTTGTTAGGCGACAATGCACACGGTGTTAGCAGGAAAGAAAAACAAGCGGCCTTAATGGCTCAAATAGAGAAAGATGGTTATATCGTAGGTAAACCAAAAGAGGACCAGGCGCCCAAAGGCTCAGCCGAAGACACGGGCACAGTCACTGAGTACAAGCCTCAGAAAAACAATGAGCACTCTTATTCACTCGGCATGAATTATCAGGAAGGCAAACAAGACAACAGAGACTTAGGCGAAAGGATTAGCGACTTTGCAGCAGCAGCAGCTAGAAGAGCGACCGACGCGCAAGGCTGGCAAGCATGGTTTGAAGGTGAAACGCAAAGGGTCATAGGAATTGCGGAAGGGCTGAATGAAGCTAAGGAAGAGACGAAAGCCGCTGTAACAGCCGGAGTCAAGGCGCTCACCGATGGAACGGTTACAAGCTTTCTAGCCAAACCCAATGCAATAAACGAACCACTTTTTAAAACAGTAGCAAGCGTCTTTGATGCAGTCAGTTCCGATCCGAACGCTACTAACAAGGCTCTTGAGACGCTAGGTAATGCAGTCATCAAGGCGAGCAACGATTATTCGGCTCTACCAAAAGAAGAGCAAGGCAAGGTAATAGGAAAATTTGCATTTGGAATGATCAATCCGGAAGGCAGTACCGAAGGTGCAGAAGTCGCGCTAAAGATTGCCGACAAGGTTGCTACGCAGGTTGATAAGGCAGTAATGGATACAATCGCTGTTTCGATGAAAGCCGCAGAGAAAGCAGCTGGGCAATCGCCAGAAATGATGCAGCAAGCAAAGCAGCGATTATTAGATTACTTGAACTCGAAAGGACTGCTAGGGCAAAAGCTTGAATATGCCGGGGTTCCAGATGGCTATTTTGATGGAATGCAGCCGACAAAGAACGCTGCAAAAGATAACTATCTCGCCATGTCTAAAGGAGATGGTGACGGATTCTCAGGTAAGTTTCCTGAAAAGTCCTTACGGCACTTGGAGGAAATTCCTGTAGGCGAGAGCTTCTTGAAACAGTTTGGGGAAGAGGTAAGTAAACTTGCTGAAGGGGAAAAGGAATTTCTCAAAGCTACAAAGATTGAGATACGTCCTGTTCACCGCCTCGAAGGCGAGTTTGAAAAACTTGGAGCATGCTATAGTCCCAAAGACCATGCAATTTATGTGCCAGAGCAAATTAAGAAGTTTGGCAAATGGATTGACAATGATGATGTTGCTCACCGATTGCGGCATGAATACGGCCACCTTTTTAATGCGAGGGCCAACCCCTTGGTAGATGGTTCTATCAGTGATCAAACTGGTTTTAGGACTGCTTATAAATTAGACGCAGCGAAGCTTTCGTCAGCCAAAATGGAGGAATTACAACTTGCAGGACGTTCTTTATCGGATGCGAGAGATGAAGTTTTTGCAGACATGTACGGTCATGTTTCCGGGGCGCGCTCAGGGACTCAGTGTTTTGGAGATTATTCGCTGAAGTTGAAAGAGTCATTTCCGAACTGTTTGAAGTATCTGGAGGAAATGTAAGATGGAAGAGAAAACCGACGATTGGTTTACACGTCTCCATAAGAAACTCTTGTCAGAGCCGCCCCCTACACCAGAAGAGTCCGCCTTGTTTGCAGCAGAAAGAAAAGCGGAAGAAAACACGCGTTGGGAATGGGCGCAGATGCAAGAAAATGGTGATATCTCCGTGCGCACTACCTATCGTGGGGAAATTGGTGCTCATGGTGTTGGCGAATATGTTATTGCGTTGAACGACGAACAGTATGAACAGTGCAAAACTGCATATCGTTTGTCTGAACCGGGCGACACACGGAATATCAAAAAGCGATTGAAAGAGAATGAATGGGTAACTGAACTGGACTATCTGACAAACACACTAAAGTCCGAAAGTCACTAGCTCCTAGTGGCTGCTAACAAACCACGAGCAAAACCGTTGCCACCAATTAGCCTTATGTTGGCTGTCTGTTAATAATCTAAGCTGTTGCGTTTCTAATCGTTCACGCTCCAATAAAGCTCTCAGTTCGCCGTTCTCGCGGCTCAATCTTTCAATACGATCTAGGAAGTCTGAGAAAGCTATGACAGGTGCAGGCATGTCCGCATCTGGTCCCGGACGCCCCTCCCTCTCTCCCTCTGGTGTCCCGGACGCCCCGGACACTGTTGCGTCTGCTGTCCCGGTCGTCCCGGACAAGATTGGGTCTTCATTTGTTAGCCGTTCTATATCTTCCTTGGCAATCAATAATTTGCCCTTACTAAATTGTCCGCGCACCCGCCCAGCATCGTGCCATCGCCTTACTGTACGGCTGTCAACAGAAGCTAGTTTTGCAGCCGATGAAGTACTAATGTAAGTTGTTATATCAGTCGCTTCGACTGAGGAATGTCCGGGCTGTCCTGCCATATCTTCAATCAATGTCCGCTCTGTCCCGGCTTCACTATCAATAAGTGTCCCGGCTGTCCCGGTTGAGTCAAAAAACTCCTCAAGACCTTCTATTGAGGTAACGTTTACCTTGACTTCCTTGGCTTGCTCCAACACGAACACCTCACTACATGTGGTACCAGTGCATTATGAGACAGGCGCCACCACCTGTAAAGGCGCCTATATCTCCGAGATATCGAGTCTGCATAAGGTTTCGGGCTGATCGGCTTAGTTGATCCAAAAATCGATCAGGCGTAACATTTACCCTGAGACATTTTTTTCAATGCCACCACCCGTGGCGCAGGAGGAAAAAGAAAAAAAACACCGCTTTGACGGAGCGATGTTTCATTTTTAGAACCGTGACCGGATTCTAGCGATTCAATTGAAATTGGGCTTTTGGTTTGGCCGCCTTTTGCCCCAATGAAGAAAGAATACGCGATAACTTCGGCGCGGTCAAGCACGTCTTTTCTAGGGAAAAGCAGGCAGTGACCGGAGCTACAGCGCAGAAAAAAGCCACTCTCGGTGGTCCAAATAGGTTTGATTTGCGGCAAGAATTATTGTCGCTATATCCAAACCGCCACCGAAGCATATTGAAACCGCCAGGCTGCCAAAATTGGACGACGGTTAGCAAACATGGTTATTTATCCGACGAAACGATCTTAAAGGCAGTGAGCGGCACTGAAAACCGTATATGGGGCTGCCGCTGGGGTGAGCAAACCATCTTTGCCGTGTTGGATATCGATGCAAAAAGCCAGTATCACAATGAACTTGGTTTAGCTCGTTTGATTCACGTGCTTGAATCTTGCGGCATACAGTTAGGGAGCCTGTAC
>Ga0247724_1000123_pt1 | contig 19761 bp, 17 predicted proteins | sample OKSTACKMC2E_FD_182776 | JGI IMG/M metagenome (GOLD analysis project Ga0247724, IMG submission 182776) | Subsurface sediment microbial communities from gas well in Oklahoma, United States - OK STACK MC-2-E | ecosystem: Environmental > Terrestrial > Deep subsurface > Rock core/Sediment | place... | reverse complement strand
ATTTGACTACTGCTGTGTGCACGCCGCACTGGCACTGCGGGAAGACGGTTATGAAACCATTATGGTTAACTGTAACCCGGAAACAGTATCTACCGATTACGACACTTCAGATCGCCTGTACTTCGAGCCGATCACACTGGAAGACGTGCTGGAAATCGTGAAAAAAGAACAGCCTAAAGGCGTGATCGTGCAATATGGTGGCCAAACGCCACTGAAATTGGCGCGTGCGTTAGAAGCCAACGGCGTGCCAATTATCGGCACTTCGCCGGACGCGATTGACCGCGCCGAAGACCGCGAACGTTTCCAGCAGGCGGTAGAACGTCTTGGCCTGAAACAGCCGAAAAACGCCACAGTCACCAGCCTCGAAGAAGCACTGACCAAAGCGCCTGATATCGGTTATCCGATGGTGGTGCGTCCTTCTTATGTACTGGGTGGCCGTGCCATGGAAATCGTTTATGACGACATCGACTTACGGCGTTATATGACCGAAGCGGTGTCGGTATCAAACGACTCGCCGGTGTTGCTGGACCGTTTCCTGGACGATGCGATTGAAGTCGATATCGATGCGATTTGTGACGGCAAAGAAGTCGTCATCGGCGGTATCATGGAACACATCGAACAAGCTGGTGTGCACTCAGGCGACTCGGCCTGTTCATTGCCACCACACAGCCTGAATCAACAAATTCAGGATGTGATGCGTGACCAGGTGCGTAAACTGGCGCTTGAATTAGGCGTTGTTGGTCTGATGAATACCCAGTTTGCTGTCAAAGACGGTGAAGTGTACCTGATTGAAGTGAACCCACGTGCCGCGCGGACTGTGCCATTTGTGTCTAAAGCCACCGGCGTTGCAGTGGCTAAAGTCGGCGCCCGCTGTATGGCCGGCCGTTCACTGCAGGAACAAGGCGTGACTAAAGAGATCATCCCACCTTATTTCTCAGTGAAAGAAGTGGTGATCCCGTTTAACAAGTTCCCGGGCGTTGACCCAATCCTTGGCCCTGAAATGCGCTCCACCGGCGAAGTAATGGGCGTTGGTGAAACCTTCGCCGAAGCTTTTGCCAAGAGTGAGCTGGGGGCTGGGACGCTGATCCCAACCGGTGGCCGTGCTTTACTTTCGGTCCGTGATAGCGATAAAGTGCGCGTCGTTGAACTGGCAAAAACCATGGTTAGCCTCGGTTTTGAGCTGGATGCCACCGGCGGTACCGCAAAAGCGTTGCAGGCTGCAGGTATTCCATGTCGCGAAGTCAGCAAAGTATTTGAAGGCCGCCCGCACATTTTGGATCGGATTAAAAACGGTGAGTACAGCTATATCGTGAATACCACCGAAGGCCGTCAGGCGATTGAAGATTCAAAAGTGTTACGTCGTGGCGCCCTGCAACACAAAGCCAATTACACCACGACCCTGAATGCCGCATTCGCGACCTGTAAAGCTAACGCCGCTAATGCGTTTGGTACAGTGAATTCGGTACAGGAGTTACATAAGAGAGTAAACGGATGAGTCAAATCCCGATGACAGTTCAGGGCGCGCAGCGTCTGCGTGATGAACTGCATGAACTGAAAACAGTGAAGCGGCCGGCGATTATCGAAGCCATTGCCGAAGCGCGTGAGCATGGTGATCTGAAAGAAAATGCGGAATACCATGCCGCCCGTGAAGCACAAGGGTTTTGTGAAGGCCGTATTCAGGATATCGAAGGCAAACTGTCGAACGCACAGATCATCGATATCAGCAAGCTTACCAACAACGGCAAAGTAATTTTTGGCTCGACTGTGACCATTCTGAATCTGGATTCAGAGGAAGAAGTCACCTACAAAATCGTTGGCGATGATGAAGCTGATATCAAGAACAATTTGATTTCAGTCAATTCGCCGATTGCCCGTGGCCTGATAGGCAAGAACCAGGATGATGTGGTGAATATCACCACCCCCTCTGGCGTGGTTGAGTTTGAAATCACTGACGTGCAATATCTCTGAATAAGACTTTGGTCTTAAATTCAGTTGAAAAAAGCGGCTTCGGCCGCTTTTGTTATTTTTATCGAATGGGACTGTGGTTTAATAACAGCTTAACAGCCATTGCACCTGCTGATGTCCCTTGGAGCCTCAGATGAGAAGTAATCATCCCGCGTTTGAATTGGTACTTGAAGATCAGACCTTGTGGGTACGGGCCTTTGGCGTGTGGACTATCCGTGATGTGGAAGATTATGTCCGGGCATTCCGTCTGGTGGTTGCGCCAGTGATTGATAAGCCCTGGGCGTTGGTATTGGACGTCCGGCAATGGCAGGCTAGCCCTGCGGAGATTTTTGCGGCGGCGCTGGATAACAGCGAATGGTGTCTGGCTCATCAACTGGCGCATGTGATTGCATTGGTGCCAGCCGATCATCTGGTAGGCTGGCAGTTCGTCAAAGCAACGTCGGTCGACCTGCCTGGTTCACTGGTGCGTCAACGCGCAGGTACTGATGAAGTAGCCCGGCAGAATTTAATGGTTGCGGGTTTTGTTCAGCCTACGAAACCACAAGCCATTTCGCAGGCATAAAAAACTGCAGGAGCAGTTTTTAACAACGCCAATCGTTGGCCTGGAAGGTAAGCGCCATGGATGGCAGCGCATAAAAAACTGCAGGAGCAGTTTTTCACAACGCCAAGCGTTGGCCTGAAAGGTGAGCGCCATAGATGTCAGCGCATAAAAAAACCGCCTAGAGCGGTTTTTTAAATTTCATGTACTCAAACAACAGAGTCATCTGCTGTTTGTGCTGACGGAATCAGCCACGTGGCAGTTGCAGTTTTTTGTCCTTGGCGGCGCGGTACAGCACCAGAATATGACCAATTACCTGCACTTTCTCGGCTTTGGCTTCACGGACAATAGCGTCCATTACAGCCAGTTTTTCTTCGCGGTCAATGCTTGGCACTTTGACTTTAATCAACTCGTGGTGCTCCAAAGCCAAGTCGACTTCGGCCATCACACCTTCGGTCAGACCGTTGCCACCGAGCAGGATCACCGGCTTCAATTCGTGGGCTTTGGCTTTTAAAAATTGTTTTTGCTTGTTTGTAAGACTCATAAAATAGATTTTTCCGTGTGGAAAGCTTGAAATAGCGTCATTGTACCGCCATCTTGCAGGGAAGACCAATTAAGAGTGTTTCCATGACAAAGAAAAAGCGCTCGGCCAGTTCCAGCCGCTGGCTGCAGGAACATGTGTCCGACCCTTTTGTGCATAAGGCACAAAAATTAGGCTTGCGCTCCCGGGCTTCTTTTAAGCTCGAAGAGATACAGCAAAAAGATAAGTTGATCAAAAGCGGCATGACAGTCGTAGATCTGGGCTCAGCCCCCGGTAGTTGGTCGCAGTTGGCGGCAGAACTGGTGGGGCAGGACGGCATGGTCATCGCCTGCGATATTTTACCGATGGACCCGCTGGCCGGTGTGGCGTTTTTACAAGGCGATTTTCGCGAAGACGCAGTGCTGGAAGCCTTACTGAACCGCATAGACGGTCGCAATGTCGATGTTGTGTTATCTGACATGGCGCCGAATATGAGTGGCAATGCCACAGTAGATCAGAGCAGAAGCATGTATCTGGTCGAGTTGGCGCTTGATATGTGTAACAAAGTGCTGAAGAAAAACGGTAGTTTTGTCGTCAAAGTGTTCCATGGCGAGGGCTTTGAAACCTTTGTCCAGCAGGTCCGGGACGTATTTACCAATGTACGGATCCGCAAACCCGATTCGTCCCGCGCCCGTTCCAGCGAGACATATATCGTGGCGACTGGTTTCAAACTCTAGTAAAGTAGCAACAGAAGCAATTCTGGTAACAAGAGGTTATTTCCTTGAGCGACATGGCAAAGAATCTGATGGTATGGCTGGTGATAGCCGTCGTACTGATGACGATGTTCAACAGCTTCAGTCCGGCCGACCGGTCAGACCGCAGCACCAGCTATACCCAATTCATCAATGATGTGAACCAGGGACAAATCCGTGAGGTCCAGGTTGACCGCGGTGGCGTGGTGCGGGCAGTCCGTAAAGACGGCCAGCGTATCGAAACAACAATTCCAGGCGGTTATGATGAAAAACTGCTGGACGATCTGATTAAAAACAACGTGGATTCCACTGGCGTGAAACCGGAAGAAACCAGCCTGTTGGGTCAGATTTTCATTTCCTGGTTCCCGATGCTGTTGTTGATTGGTGTATGGATTTTCTTCATGCGCCAGATGCAGGGCGGCGGTGGTAAAGGCGCGATGTCTTTCGGTAAAAGCCGTGCCCGCCTGATGGGTGAAGACCAGATTAAAACCACTTTTGCCGACGTCGCCGGTTGTGACGAAGCCAAAGAAGAAGTGACTGAGCTGGTTGATTATCTGAAAGATCCGTCACGCTTCCAGAAACTCGGCGGCCGTATTCCTAAAGGTGTGCTGATGGTAGGCCCACCGGGTACAGGTAAAACGCTGCTGGCAAAGGCGATTGCCGGCGAAGCCAAAGTGCCGTTTTTCACCATTTCCGGTTCTGATTTCGTTGAGATGTTTGTTGGTGTCGGCGCCAGCCGCGTCCGAGACATGTTTGAACAAGCGAAAAAAGCTGCACCTTGCATCATTTTCATCGACGAAATTGATGCCGTGGGGCGCCAGCGTGGCGCAGGTCTTGGCGGTGGTCATGACGAGCGTGAGCAAACGCTGAACCAGATGCTGGTGGAAATGGATGGTTTCGATGGCAACGAAGGTATTATCGTTATCGCCGCCACCAACAGACCAGACGTGCTGGACCCGGCGTTATTACGTCCGGGCCGCTTCGACCGTCAGGTCGTGGTTGGTTTACCGGATGTCCGTGGCCGTGAACAAATTCTGAAAGTGCATATGCGCAAAGTCCCGTTGGGTGATGGCGTTGATGCGTCACTGATTGCGAGGGGCACGCCTGGTTTCTCAGGTGCCGATCTGGCAAACCTGGTCAATGAAGCTGCGTTGTTTGCGGCGCGTAATAACCGTCGCGTTGTGTCGATGGACGAATTTGAAAAAGCCAAAGACAAAATTCTGATGGGCACAGAGCGCCGCTCTATGGTCATGACAGAGAAAGAAAAAGAAATGACGGCCTATCATGAAGCCGGCCACGCCATCGTCGGGCGTCTGGTGCCGGAACATGACCCGGTATACAAAGTCAGTATTATTCCACGTGGTCGCGCGCTGGGTGTGACTATGTACCTGCCAGAGCAGGACCGCCACAGCCACTCTAAACGTTTCCTCGAGAGCATGATTAGCTCTTTGTTCGGTGGCCGGATAGCGGAAGAGCTGATTTATGGCTCTGAGGCGGTCAGCACCGGTGCTTCAAACGACATCGAGCGTGCAACCAATCTGGCGCGGAAAATGGTGACGCAGTGGGGTTTCTCTGAAAAGCTGGGCCCATTGCTGTACGCTGAAGAAGAAGGTGAAGTGTTCCTTGGTCGTTCAGTGACCAAAAACAAGCACATGTCTGAAGATACGGTGAAGCTGATTGACCAGGAGATCCGCGAGTTTATCGATCGCAACTATGTGCGGGCAAAGCAGCTGATCGAAGAGAACATGGACATATTGCACGCGATGAAAGATTGCCTGATGCAATACGAAACTATCGATGCTAAGCAAATCGATGACCTGATGGCCCGCCGTGAAGTGCGTCCACCAGAGCACTGGGAGCCGAAGGACAAAAAGCCGGAAGCTCCGGGTTCGGGCGGCGCGGCGGCGACAGCAGCACCAGCTGCTGACGTGACGCCAAGCGAAAGCCATAGCAGTTAATCCCTGTTTATCAATGAAAACCCCGGCTCGCCGGGGTTTTCTGTTTGGAGTCCCAATGGAATTGTTATTACCCCGCCAACGCCGGTTGGACTTGCGCCAGACCAAACTCATGGCGATCCTGAATGTCACCCCTGATTCTTTTTCTGACGGAGGCCGTTTTACCGGCGAACAAGCTTGTTTAACGCGGGTCAGCGAATTAGTCGCCGCCGGCGCTGAAATCATTGATATCGGCGGGGAATCGACCCGGCCCGGTGCTGCCGATGTCGCGCTGGACGACGAGTTACAACGAGTGGTGCCGGTGCTGAGCGCTATCCGGCGTAAATTCCCTGACCTGGTAATTTCAGTGGACACCAGTAAAGCCGAAGTGATGCGGCAGGCGATAATTGCTGGTGCAGACATCCTGAATGACGTGCGCGCTTTGCAGGAGCCAGGCGCTCTGGAGGTTGCGGTTGCCAGCCAGTTGCCGGTGTGTCTGATGCATATGCAGGGGCAACCTCGGTCGATGCAGCATCAACCGGTGTATCAGGATGTTGTCAGTGAAGTTCTGCATTGGTTAGTCTCGCGGGCAGAGCAATGCCAGCAAGCAGGGATCCCGGCATCACAAATCATCCTGGACCCTGGGTTTGGATTTGGTAAAAGTCTCAGCCACAACTATCAGCTGCTGGCCGCGATGCCGGATTTTGTCGGGAGCGGATATGCGATTCTGGCCGGAATGTCACGTAAGTCGATGATCGGCCAGTTACTTCAGCGGGATGTGTCAGAACGTTTGGCAGGCAGTATTGCCTGTGCCACAATAGCCGCCATGCAAGGGGCACAGATTATTCGTGTCCATGATGTCAAAGAAACGGCAGATGCTTTAGCTATTGTTGCCGCGACCAAATCTGGAGTAATTCAATGAGCAGGAAGTTTTTTGGAACTGATGGTGTACGTGGCCGGGTCGGCGAGTTTCCAATCACACCGGAATTCGCGATGAAATTAGGCTGGGCTGCCGGCCGGGTGTTGTCACAGCGCGGTACGCGCAAAGTGTTGATTGGTAAGGACACCCGTATTTCTGGTTATTTGCTGGAGACAGCATTAGAAGCCGGCTTAATCTCTGCAGGTATAGATGTACGGTTATTGGGCCCAATGCCAACTCCGGCAGTTTCTTACCTGACCCACACTTTCCGCGCGGAAGCCGGTATTGTTATCAGTGCGTCGCACAACCCCTATTACGACAATGGCATTAAGTTCTTCTCCGGCGACGGCAGTAAACTGGCTGACGACATTGAACTCGCGATTGAAGCCGAGCTCGAGCAGCCAATGGTATGTGAACCATCTGAAAAGCTCGGTAAAGCGCAGCGCATTGAAGATGCTTCAGGCCGTTATATTGAATTTTGTAAAAGCCACCTGCCGAATCATATGTCATTAAGTGGCTATAAAATCGTGCTGGATTGCGCCAATGGCGCCACCTATCACATCGCGCCGAACGTGTTTCGTGAGTTAGGTGCGGAAGTGCACACTATCGCCTGTACACCAAATGGTCTGAATATTAATGAAAAGTGCGGCGCAACGCACACAGACGATCTGCAAAAAGCGGTGGTTGAATTAGGCGCTGACCTCGGTATTGCTTATGATGGCGATGGTGACCGGGTGATGATGGTGGATCATTTAGGTCGCCAAATCGATGGCGACGAAATTATCTATATGATTGCCCGCTCAGCGAAACAACGCGGCCGCCTGACCGGAGGTGTCGTTGGGACTTTGATGAGCAATATGGGCCTGGAATTAGCACTGGCTGAACTGGACATTCCATTTGTGCGCAGTAAAGTCGGCGACCGTTATGTAATGGAATTGCTGCAGGAAAAAGGCTGGCGCATTGGTGGTGAAAACTCTGGTCATGTGATCAATCTGGACCATACCGGTACTGGCGATGGTATCGTCGCGTCGTTGCAGGTCCTGGCTGCGATGATGGATACCAGCCTGAGCCTGGCCGAACTGAGTCACGGCATGACCAAGCTGCCGCAAGTACTGGTCAATGTGAAGTTTGAAAAAGGTTCGGCGCCGCTTGATAACATGCATGTAAAAGAAGTGATTGCTCAGGTTGAAGCTGAATTACACGGTCAGGGCCGGGTGCTTATTCGTAAATCCGGTACAGAGCCGTTAATTCGTGTAATGGTTGAAGGAAGAGAACAGACCCAGGTACAGGAATATGCTGAGCGAATTGCTGCAGCAGTAAAACTGGCCAGCTAAGTTCTGCGTTGTTTCAGCGCAATTCTCTCTGCGCAGATGCGCTGAAAAAATGAGCCGGAAAAAATCTAGGCACAGGTTTTTTTCGGCTTTTGCTTGTCTGCAGGTGCGATGTTCGTTAAGATCGCGCCGGCTGAAACAGGGGAGTCCGCATGACAGTCCGTCGTCCGTTAATAGCTGCAAACTGGAAAATGAATGGCGATCGTGAGCTGGTCACTACGATGGCTGCCACACTGCAATGTATAGATAGCAGCCATGAAATTCTGATCTGTCCACCTGTAATATTTCTTTCTGACTTCCCGAAATCGACACAATACCGGCTCGGTGCTCAAAATGTCAGCAGTGAGAAGGCTGGAGCCTTCACAGGTGAAATAAGTGCTGATATGATTCGCGCCGCTGGAGCCGAGTATGTGATTCTCGGACACAGTGAACGGCGTTGTCTGTTTGCTGAAACTGACGCAACAGTTTTGCAAAAAGCACAGCAGGCTTTACGGGTCGGGATCACGCCAATTATTTGTTTTGGCGAGACTTTATCCGAGCGGCAGCAAGAAAAAACCATGTGGGTTCTTGCACAGCATTTAGATGCAGTGTATGCTGCGCAGCCTGATTTACTGGCCGAATCCGTGATTGCTTATGAACCCGTTTGGGCCATTGGCACCGGTCTGACAGCAACGCCTGAGCAGGCACAACAAGTGCATTCGTTTATCAGGCAACACCTGGCACGCATCAATGCGGATGCAGCTGCTAAGGTCAGAATTTTATACGGTGGCAGTGTCAATGCCGACAACTGGCCGACACTGTTCAGCCAGCCAGACATCGATGGTGCACTGGTTGGTGGAGCAAGTTTAAAACCAGCAGAGTTTGCTGCAATTTGCCAAATGGCAAAGGAATAAAGATGTACGAAATTATCATCGTCTTATACGCAATCGTCGCGCTGGCAATTATCGGTCTGGTACTAATCCAGCACGGTAAAGGCGCAGATATGGGTGCGTCATTTGGCGCCGGTGCTTCGGCAACAATTTTTGGTTCTGCCGGTCGTGGTAATTTCCTGACCCGTTCAACCACAGTCTTAGCAGTGTTATTTTTTGTGTTGAGCCTGATTTTAGGTAATTACAACACCACGCACATTCAGAAAAAATCTGAATTTGAGAACATCACAGCGCCGGCTGCTGCAGAAACTGCACCAGCTAAGCCTGAAGAGAAAAAAGAAGCTGCAAAAGATATTCCGGTTGGTAATTAATTCTCCCGGAATACCCTCTGAATAATGCCGAGATGGTGAAATTGGTATACACGCTACCTTGAGGTGGTAGTGCCCTAGGCATGCGGGTTCGAGTCCCGCTCTCGGCACCAATTCTTGTTATCGCCGTTGATGAATCGCGGTGATTACGCAGTGTAATACAGACTGTGCACTGCTAAACAATATGTTGCGATACAGTGGTCTCCACTATATAATGCACGCCAGTTACGGACGCGGGATGGAGCAGCCTGGTAGCTCGTCGGGCTCATAACCCGAAGGTCGTCGGTTCAAATCCGGCTCCCGCAACCACTTTTACCAGCAATGATCGTTTTCACTGAATTCAGTCGTTGTAGCGAACCGCAAGTGAAACTTGAGTTCGCAACCAGATTTAAAGCAGGATTGGCGATATCCTGTTTTACCGGTGTAAAGTCGCCCCGATCTATCGGGGCGTTTTTATATCTGGGGTAACGTTGTACTACTATTCTGGGCTATATGCCCTTTTTTTATTTCCGGAGGTCTCTTTGACTAAACAAGAACAGCGTTTAACCGAGCTGTTGGCACCTACAGTAGAGGCTAATGGCTTCGAATTGCTGGGCATAGAGTTCATGGCCGCAGGTCGGCATTCCACCCTGCGTTTATTTATCGATCATCCGGACGGGGTTAATGTTGACCACTGTGCGTTGATCAGCCGTGAAGTCAGTGCCGTCCTTGATGTCGAAGACCCAATTCCCAACGAATACAACCTGGAGGTTTCTTCTCCGGGTTTAGATCGTCCTTTGTTTACCCCGGCTCATTTCGCCAAGGTGGTCGGACAAAAAATTGAAGTCAAACTAGCCATTCCGCAGGATGGCCGCCGGCGTTTCAAAGGGCTTCTTAACGCAATAGAAGATGACATGCTCGTCATCGAAGTGGATGGCAAACCTTATCGTTTGCTTATGGATAACGTAGATAAAGCAAACGTAGTTCCGGTGTTCTGATAAGAACCACGGCTCTGAGTGAGGCAGAAATCATGGCAAAAGAAATATTATTAGTTGTTGACGCGGTATCGAACGAAAAATCAGTTCCGCGTGAAAAAATCTTCCAGGCGCTGGAATTCGCGCTGGCAGCAGCCACCAAAAAGAAAAATGAAGGCGATATTGAAGTTCGTGTAGCTATTGACCGTAAAACCGGCGCTTATGAAACTTTCCGTCGCTGGTTAGTTATCCCGGACGACCAGGTGCAGGAACATCCGTTCCGTGAAATGACCTTGTCTGCGGCTCAATATGATGAGCCAAATCTGAAAGTCGGCGATTACGTTGAAGAACAAATTGAATCTATTCAGTTTGACCGTATCACCACGCAAATGGCCAAGCAGGTCATCGTACAAAAAGTTCGTGAAGCAGAACGTTCACAAGTTGTTGAAGCTTACATCGACCAGGTCGGTGAGCTGGTTACCGGCGTAGTGAAAAAAGTCAATCGCGAAAGCGTTATCGTGGACCTCGGTAACAATGCCGAAGCGATGTTAGCCCGCGAAGAGATGATCCCACGTGAAACTTTCCGTCCTGGTGACCGCATCCGTGCACTGCTGTATGCAGTGAACCCGGAAGCCCGCGGTGCCCAGTTATTCTTAAGCCGTACCCGTCCGGAAATGCTGATCGAACTGTTCCGCATCGAAGTGCCGGAAATTGGTGAAGAAATGATCGAAATCCGGGGCGCAGCCCGCGATCCGGGTTCTCGCGCTAAAATTGCCGTCAAAACCAATGACCGCCGGATTGACCCGGTTGGCGCCTGCGTAGGTATGCGTGGTTCTCGCGTACAAGCCGTGTCAGGCGAACTGGGTGGTGAGCGCGTCGATATCGTTCTGTATGACGATAATGCCGCTCAATATGTGATCAACGCGATGGCGCCGGCAGAAGTTGCCTCCATCATTGTTGATGAAGATGCCCACTCGATGGATATCGCGGTAGAAGATTCAAACCTGCCAATGGCGATTGGCCGTGCCGGTCAAAACGTGCGTCTGGCCAGTCAGCTGACACAGTGGGAACTGAACGTGATGTCAGTGTCTGACATGAAGAAAAAGCATCAGGAAGAAACGTCGAAAGTGCTTAGTGTGTTTATGGACGCGCTGGAGATCGACGAGGATTTCGCTTCTATTCTGGTCGACGAAGGTTTCTCTACACTGGAAGAAATTGCTTATGTACCGGTCTCTGAGCTGCTCAGCATCGACGGTCTGGACGAAGAAACTGTTGAAGAATTACGCCGCCGCGCCAAAGCCGTTCTGACGACCCGTGCGCTGGCCAGTGAAGAGTCACTGGAAGGTTCACAGCCAAGTGAAGCGCTGCTGAGCCTGGAAGGCATGGAAACCCACACCGCTTATGTCCTGGCCAGTAAAGGTGTGGTGACGCTGGATGATCTGGCCGAATTAGGTGTCGATGATTTGATTGAAATTGAAAAAATGGCAGAAGATAAAGCTGCTGCATTAATTATGGCTGCACGCAATATCGTTTGGTTTAGCGAGCAGAACTGATAGGTCAACGGAGGAAACTATTACATGGCAGATGTCACGATAGAAAAACTGGCCAGTGATGTGGGAACGACTGTTGATCGGTTGGTTCAACAATTTGCTGATGCAGGTATTGCAAAGCAGGCTGGCCAAATGGTCAGCGAAGATGAGAAAAAATCGCTGCTGGAGCACCTGAGTAAACAACACGGCGGTGCCAGCAATGAGCCATCACGGCTTACGCTGAAACGCAAAGAAAAAACCACGCTGAGTGTCAGCGGTGGTGCCGGTCGCAACCGTGAAATTCAGGTTGAAGTCCGCAAGCAAAAAACTTATGTCAAACGTCCGTTGATGGATGACGCTGCGATCAAAGCGGAAGAAGAAGCCCGCCTCGCAGAAGAAAAAGCTAAGGAAGAAGCACGTTTAGAAGCTGAACGTCAGGCCGCTGAAAAGCGCGCCCGTGAAGAGGCTGAGCGTAAAGCCGAAGCGGAGCGTAAAGCTGCTGATGCGAAAAAGCGTGAAGCCGAGCGGGCGCAGTTAGCCAAAGACGATCCGGAAGAAGCGGCCCGTCGCGCGGCGAAAGAAGAAGCCCGCAAAGAAGCCGAGCGCATCAAAGCGCAACAGGATGCAGAGCGTCTGCGCAAGCTGGAATTAGAAGCTCAACGCCAGGCCGAAGAAGCCCGTCGTCTGGCGGAAGAGAATGCTGAGCGCTGGTCACAGGAAGCTGCTCCGGCAGTGGAAGTCGGTGATTACCACCTGACCAGCAACGTATTTGCGAAACAAGCTGAAGACGAAGAAGATTCACGTGATGAGCGTGGTGGTCGTCGTCATGGCAAAAAAGCGCCGGTTGGCAAAGCCAAGAAAAAAGACGACGCTGATGACAAAGACGCTTTTAACCGCGCGAATCGTCACAAGAAAAAGAAAACCCCAACCAGTATGTTGCACGGCTTTAACAAGCCAGCGCAGCCGGTTGAGCGTGAAGTAAAAATCGGTGAAACCATCACTGTTGCAGAACTTGCTGCCAAAATGGCGGTGAAAGCCTCTGAAGTCATCAAAGTGATGATGAAAATGGGCGCGATGGCTACCATCAACCAGGTGATTGATCAGGAAACTGCAGCTATCGTCTGTGAAGAAATGGGCCACAAGTTCACACTGACCCGTGAAAACGAGTTAGAAGAAACCGTGATGGCGGACCGTGAAGGTGAGGGCGCACTAGAGCCACGTGCTCCGGTCGTCACCGTGATGGGTCACGTTGACCATGGTAAAACCTCGTTACTCGATTACATCCGTAAAGCGAAAGTGGCCGCTGGCGAAGCTGGTGGTATTACCCAGCATATCGGTGCTTACCACGTTGAAACAGACCGTGGCATGATCACGTTCCTTGATACTCCGGGTCACGCTGCATTTACCTCGATGCGTGCACGTGGTGCCAAAGCGACAGACATTGTAGTTCTGGTTGTTGCTGCAGATGACGGTGTGATGCCACAAACTAAAGAAGCTATCCAGCACGCAAAAGCGGCCGGTGTGCCAATTGTTGTTGCCGTGAACAAGATTGATAAACCTGATGCAGATCCGGATCGTGTCCGTAACGAACTGTCGCAATACGGCGTTATTTCTGAAGACTGGGGCGGCGATACACAATTCGTGCAGGTTTCTGCGAAAACGGGCTTAGGCATCGACGACCTGCTGGAATCTCTGTTGGTACAGTCTGAATTACTGGAACTGACCGCGGTGCGTGAAGGTATGGCGCGTGGTGTGGTTATCGAGTCCCGTCTGGACAAAGGTCGTGGTCCGGTGGCGTCTATCCTGGTACAGGAAGGCACGCTGAGCCAAGGCGACATCGTGTTGTGTGGTCTGGAATATGGCCGTGTGCGTGCGATGCGTGACGAAAATGGTCATGAAGTGAAAGAAGCTGGCCCGTCGATTCCGGTCGAAATTCTGGGTCTGTCCGGCGTTCCTTCAGCCGGTGACGAAGTGACTGTGGTTCGCGACGAGCGTAAAGCCCGTGAAGTTGCACTGTATCGTCAGGGTAAATTCCGCGACGTTAAACTGGCACGTCAGCAAAAAGCCAAGCTGGAAAACATGTTTGCAAACATGACTGAAGGCGATGTGGCCGAGCTGAACATCGTACTGAAAGCCGACGTACAGGGTTCTGTTGAAGCGATCAGCGAGTCGCTGTCACGCCTGTCGACAGATGAAGTGAAAATCCGCATCATCGGTAGCGGTGTTGGTGGTATCACTGAAACTGACGCCACGTTGGCAGCGGCCTCGTCTGCCATCGTTATCGGCTTTAACGTCCGTGCCGAAGCCAACGCCCGTAAGATTATCGAAGACGAGAATCTGGACTTACGCTACTACAGCATCATCTATGAACTGTTAGATGAAGTGAAAGCTGCAATGACCGGCATGCTGGCGCCTGAGTTCAAACAACAGATCATCGGTCTGGCTCAGGTTCGTGATGTGTTCCGTTCACCGAAATTCGGTGCAGTTGCCGGTTGTATGGTCACTGAAGGTATCGTCAAACGCAATGCGCCAATCCGTGTACTGCGTGACAACGTGGTTATTTACGAAGGCGAGCTGGAATCGCTGCGCCGCTTTAAAGACGACGTCTCTGAAGTGCGGAACGGCTTCGAGTGTGGTATCGGCGTGAAGAACTACAACGACGTTCGTGAAGGCGACCAAATCGAAGTATTCGAAGTGGTTCAGGTTGAACGTACACTGTAATCTATTGAGTTAATAGAAATTATTGAATGAAGCAGGGGCCAGCGGCCCCTGTTTGTTTCTAATTTCAGGTGAGTATTATGGCAAAAGAATTCAGCCGGGTTGACCGGCTCGCCCAGCAAATGCAGCAGGAAATGGCACTCATTCTGCAGCGGGAAATTAAAGACCCACGGTTACATACCATGATCACAGTGTCTGATGTGGATGTGTCCAAAGACCTGTCACACGCCAAAATCTATGTAACTTTCCTTGGCCTCGAAGCGGACAAAGTCAAACAAAACCTCGACATCCTGAACGATGCCAGTGGTTTTATCCGTAGTTTGATCGCCAAACGCATTCAGGCACGCATTGTGCCGACAGTTCGTTTTTACTTCGATAAGTCGCTGGATGAAGGCATCCGGATGGCGAATCTGGTGGAAAATGTGCGTAAAAGCGACGAACAGAAGCGTAAAGACGCAGGCCAGGAACTGGAAGCGAAACCAGTCGCTGACACAAAGTCTGACGAAGAAGAATAAGCATGGCGCGACGTATCGTTGACGGCATACTGCTGTTGGATAAACCGCTGGAAGTGTCCAGTAACGGCATTTTACAGCGGGTACGCTGGTTATATCAGGCTGAAAAGGCCGGTCATACCGGTGCTTTAGACCCGCTGGCGTCTGGTTTATTGCCAATCTGTTTTGGTGAAGCCACCAAATTCAGTCAGTTTTTGCTGGATACCGACAAGACTTATGAAGTCAGTGCGCGTTTTGGCGTACGCACCGATACTTCAGATGCGGCCGGTGAAATTATCAGCGAAAAACCGATTAACTTTGATTTGGCACAGTTACAGCAGGCAGTTGAAAAGATGCGGGGGCCGCAGCTGCAGGTTCCTACGATGTTTTCTGCGCTGAAGTATCAGGGGCAGCCGCTGTACAAATATGCCCGTCAGGGCATCACAGTGCCGCGCGATGCCCGGCCCATCAATATTTTCCGCTTTGATTTACTCGATTTCGACGGTCAGAATGCCCGGTTTATTGTGCATTGCAGCAAAGGCACATATATCCGCACTTTGATTGATGATTTGGGTGAAACGCTGGGCAGCGGTGCTTATGTCACCGCATTGCGCCGGACTCAGGTCGGGCCTTTTCAGGCCAGTCAAATGCTGACTGATGCGTTTCTGGCGCCGCTGAATCAAGCGCAGGATTGGGCGGGGCTGGATGCCTTGTTGTTGCCAATGGATTATGCACTGGCCGGTTTGCCGCGGCTGACATTAGACCCTGCGGCAGTGAAACGTCTTCGGCATGGCCAGACAGTTTTACTGACCCCTGAGCTGCTGGCACTGTTGCCGGCAGAGCCAAGCGATGCTATTGCGCTTTATGACGACCAACAAAGTTTTATTGGGGTTGGGATGCAGGAAGGCGCGGAACTCAAAGTGCGGCGTCTGCTGAATACGGCTAATCGCTGAGATAATGCTTGTACTGAGCGCGTGCTGTGTTAGAATGCGCGCTCATTTTTGGTCGTAGGCTGGATTAGTGCCTGGCTGCGGCTGTATTTCATATCCTGGAGGATACTATGTCACTAACTACTGCTGAAAAAGCAAAAATCCTGGCTGACTTCGGTGCAAACGCTGCTGATTCAGGTTCAACTGAAGTTCAGGTCGCTCTGCTGACCGGTTCTATCAACAAGCTGCAACCACACTTCGCTGAACACAAACACGACTTCCACTCACGTCGTGGTCTGTTGCGGATGGTTTCTCAGCGTCGTAAACTGCTGGACTACCTGAAGCGTACTGATTCAGCTCGTTACGCAACACTGATCGAGCGTTTAGGTCTGCGTCGTTAATCGACCAGCCAAACCAGTAAAAAAAGGAGCTTTCAGCTCCTTTTTTTATGCCTGCTATATTTCAATCCCTCTGCGTTCAGCGAATTCCTCGGTTCCCCCATTTTACTGCGATAAAAAGCCGGGCTTTTTCCTGCTGCACTTTGGTGCTGAACTATCTTTTCCGCCCCTGAAACAGCTATACTGTGCCGCGCAATATCGAGCCAAAAATATACCGCGTAAAAGGCCCAGCAGGGCCCTGATCCACGCGTACAAGACAAAGGAAAAATATCAAGTGAATCCTATCGTAAAATCATTTCAATTTGGTCAGCATACCGTCACATTAGAAACCGGTGTTATTGCCCGTCAGGCAGACGGCGCCGTATTAGCCAGCATGGGCGATACCGCAGTTCTGGTCACTGTCGTTGGTAAAAAAGAACCAAAACCAGGTCAGGACTTTTTCCCGCTGACTGTAAACTATCAGGAAAAAATGTACGCAGCCGGCCGCATCCCAGGTGGCTTCTTTAAACGTGAAGGCCGCCCAAGCGAAGGCGAAACGTTAACTTCACGTCTGATCGACCGTCCAATCCGCCCACTGTTCCCTGAAGGCTTCACCAACGAAGTTCAGGTCATTGCAACTGTGGTTTCTGTTGAGCCGGACATCCAGCCGGACATCATCTCTATCCTGGGTACTTCTGCCGCACTGGCGATTTCAGGCATTCCGTTCAGTGGTCCGCTGGGCGCTGCCCGCGTCGGTTATATCAACGACCAGTACGTACTGAACCCGTCTGAAACTGCACTGAAAACCAGTAAACTTGACCTGGTTGTAGCCGGTACTGCCAACGCGGTATTGATGGTTGAATCTGAAGCTCAGGTACTGTCAGAAGACGTGATGTTAGGTGCAGTGGTTTACGGTCACGATCAAATGCAAGTCGCAATCAAAGCCATTGCTGAATTTGCTGCTGAAGCTGGCAAGCCAGCCTGGAACTGGGTTGCTAAGCCGAAAAATGACACGCTGATCAGCAAAATTGAAGCATTGTCGACTGCTGCTGTTGGCGAAGCATACCGCATCACGGAAAAGGCTAAGCGTTACGAGCGCATTGGCGCTATCAAAGCCGAAGTCTTTGCCCAAATCAAAGCTGAGCTGGCTGAAGGCGAAAGCTTCAACGAAACTGAAGCCGGCGAAATTTTCCATAACCTGGAATCAAAAATCGTTCGTAGCCGGATCATTGCCGGCGAACCACGTATCGATGGTCGTGACAACGAAATGATTCGTGGTCTGTCTGTGATGACTGGTTTACTGCCACGCACGCACGGTTCAGCATTGTTCACCCGTGGTGAGACACAAGCACTGGTGACTTGTACTTTAGGTACTGCCCGTGACGCACAAACAGTTGACGATCTGCTGTCAGACAAAACTGACAACTTCCTGTTCCACTACAACTTCCCTCCGTTCTCAGTTGGCGAAACCGGTATGGTCGGTTCACCAAAACGCCGCGAAATCGGTCACGGTCGCCTGGCAAAACGCGGTGTTGCTGCAGTGATGCCTGATTTTGATGCTTTCCCGTACACAGTGCGGATGGTATCTGAAATCACTGAATCAAACGGTTCAAGCTCGATGGCGTCTGTGTGTGGTTCTTCGCTGGCACTGATGGACGCTGGTGTACCAATCAAAGCGTCTGTTGCTGGTATCGCCATGGGTTTGGTCAAAGAAGGCGACAACTTCGTTGTACTGTCGGACATTCTGGGCGACGAAGATCACCTGGGCGACATGGACTTCAAAGTAGCCGGTACTACAGCTGGTATCACTGCACTGCAGATGGATATCAAGATTGAAGGTATCACCAAAGAAATCATGCAGATCGCACTGAAACAAGCCAAAGCCGCCCGTATCCACATTCTGGGTGTCATGGATTCTGCGATCAGCACGCACCGTTCAGAGTTGTCTGAGCACGCGCCACGCATCTACACCTTGCACATCAACCCGGAGAAAATCCGTGATGTGATCGGTAAAGGCGGCGCTGTGATCCGTCAGATCACTGAAGAATCAGGCACCACAATCGAAATCGAAGATGACGGTACAGTCAAAATCGCCGCTACCAACAGCGCTGCTGCTGGTATTGCAATCGCGAAGATTGAAGCCATCACTGCTGAAATCGAAGTGGGTGCAGTGTACGAAGGCGAAGTGGTCCGGATCGTTGATTTCGGTGCTTTCGTCAACGTACTGCCAGGTAAAGATGGTCTGGTGCACATTTCACAAATCTCTGATGAGCGCGTGAATAACGTGGCAGAGCACCTGCAACTGGGTCAGAAAGTGAAAGTGAAGGTACTGGAAGTAGACAAACAGGGCCGTGTCCGTCTGTCTATCAAAGAAGCCAATGCAAAACCGGGCGAGGCTGCCCATGCCGAAGCAGTTAACTAAGCTGCTGTTGGTGCCACTGCTGCTCAGCGCAGTAGTGGCGTTACCTGCCTGCCAACTGGCGCCCAAAGCGCCTGTTGGTGTCCTCGTTGAAAACCCGCTTGAACCAGAGCCTCTCGCTGCGCCATTTCGCACTGAAATCGCTATCGCGCGGATCAGTGAAATGCTACAGAGCGCGAAAATGGATGACGCCGAACGTGGCCGTTTGCACTACGACCGTGGTGTGATGTATGACAGTGTCGGTTTGTCAGCATTGGCACGCTATGATTTTATGCGTGCCTTGCGCCTGCAGCCTGATATGGCCGATGCCTATAACTTTATGGGCATTCAGCACACGCTGAGTGGTGATTATGAATTGGCTTACGACGCTTTTGATTCCGCACTCGAACTGGAACCCAAGTATCAATATGCCTATTTAAACCGTGGTATTGCTTTGCAGTATGATGGAAAACTGGCGCTGGCTATCAGCGATTTTCAACAGTTTCAGGCGTTAAAGCCGGATGATCCGTACCGGAGTCTCTGGCTGTTTTTAGCCGGAGCCGAACAGTCAGAGCCGCAGGCATTGGCTTTATTAGCGAAGCAACAAGCGGCGCTGGATAAAAAAGCCTGGTCCGCGCAGATTGTGGCGTTTTATCTTGGACAAATCAGTGAAGCAGAGCTGTTAAAGCTGGCCAGCACTGATGCGACAGATCCGAAGCAACTCGCTGAACAGTTGTGTGAGGTGTATTTTTATCTGGCGCGTTGGCATGCTCTCAAACATAACCCGACGCAGGCAGCCTTGTACTTTAAAAAGTCATTGGCGACCAATGTGTATGAGTTTGTTGAACATCGTTACGCCCGGCTTGAGCTGGAACGGTTGCGTCAGGCTGTGATTCAACAAGCTGATGCGCAGGAGCATGGCGGTTCTTCAGAACAGACTGACGAGCAGGATAAGTCGGATGCACATCAGCATTAAGCTGTGTTATCTGGTTAAAAAAAGCCGGCTTGCTGGCTTTTTTTTATTTGCGCTGCTGCCGGGCTGCCAGCCAAAGTCCGTACCGGAACCGGGCGCACTGGAACTAACCAGAGCCCAACAATCGTTACAGGCTGGCTTGCCAATCAAAGCAGCCGAGCAGCTGGCTATTGCTATCCGGCAAGGTCATCCTGAAG
>Ga0247724_1000122_pt1 | contig 19873 bp, 22 predicted proteins | sample OKSTACKMC2E_FD_182776 | JGI IMG/M metagenome (GOLD analysis project Ga0247724, IMG submission 182776) | Subsurface sediment microbial communities from gas well in Oklahoma, United States - OK STACK MC-2-E | ecosystem: Environmental > Terrestrial > Deep subsurface > Rock core/Sediment | place... | reverse complement strand
GCTTTTTTGCCACAGTGTTTGGTTATTCTTTGCTGGCTATGGCGTTTGCGCTGCTGCTGGCGAGCGCACTGCAGCCCGGCAGCTTGCTGGCGCGTTGGCGGATACCGGGCGCTGCCACTTTGGCGCTTTGGTCTTATTCGTTATATCTGGTGCACAAACCCATCGGTTATATCATCAAACAACAGGCATCGGCACAAGGCTGGTCCGACAGCACTGTGTTGTTGCTGAATATCATCCTGTCCCTGGCTGTCAGCGCCGTGCTCTACAAGCTGGTTGAAGCACCGGCGATGCGACTTCGCGACCGGGTGTATCCGGATATCTTCCGCCCTGCCCTTGCTGCTGCCCCAGTCGCAAAGGCTAAGGCCGCTGGCTGATCCCACGCCGGCGCTGCTGATACTTTTTTCCAATATTGCGGCTGGCGCTAAAGGTTGCGCCAGCGCAACTTTGTTATTGATAACACCAGTCCGCTGCAGAAAGCTGCTGACAAAACCTTCGCATAACCATATAATGCGAATCATTCTCATAAACTTTAAGCTTTATCATGTCGCGCGGAACTGCCGGAGTCTTTGTGTTGTTGTTATTGCTGCATCTTGGCGCTATTGCTGCGTTGATGCAGGCAGATGCGGCGATCACCGAACCCAAAATCGACATGGAGCCACCAAAGTTGCAGGGCGTATTGATTGCGCCTGAACCCAAAATTACACCACCACCGCCCAAAGCAGAGCCTGAGCCGCAAAAACCACAGCCAGCACCGAAAAAGCCGCCGCTGAAACCACAGCCTAAGCCAACACAAAAAACTCCGCCGCCGGTCGCCAAAGCTGCGGCAGCTGCGCCGACGCCTGCCCCCAGCAAGACAGTCCGCCAAAAAGCAGCCGTCAGCAGCCCGACAAAAACTGCCGAGCCGACCACACAATTACCCAGTGCAGACGCCGCAGGCCTGAATAACAAAGCGCCGGTGTATCCGATGTTGTCACGCAAACGCAAAGAACAGGGCACGGTCTGGCTGTTATTGCTGGTCAGTAAAGAAGGCCTGGTGAGCGAATTAAAACTGAAAAAATCCAGCGGCTTTGACCGGCTGGATCAGGCCGCGCTGCAGGCGGTGAAAAAATGGAAATTCCAGCCGGCACGTAAACAAGGCCAACCTATTGATTATTGGTACGAATTACCGCTGAAGTTTTCGCTGCAGCAAGGTTAACGCGGATTTTTGGCGAGAAGCGCCACGTTATTCACAGGAGTACATCATGCAAGACAATCCCTATGGCATCGCGTTGTTATGGCAACAAGGCGATATGGTCAGCAAAACCGTGGCGTTTTTATTACTGCTGATGTCAGTCGCCAGCTGGACAGTGATTGCCAGACGTAGCTACGCCTTGTGGCAACTACGCCGCTTGCAGCAGGCTGGTCGTGAGTTCTGGCATGCACAAAGTTTTCAGGCCGGTCTGACATTGTTACAGCAAGCCCGGCCCGTTGATGGCCCCGGCAATCCGTTTTTTTATCTGGCCGATCAAGGCCAGCAGGCATTGGCACATCACAGCACGCATCGCGATGATTTACATGGCCATCTGCCGCTGTCGGACTGGCTGACCGCCAACTTAAAAGGCGCTATTGATGAAAGTGCCGAGCAGCTACAGCGTGGTTTGGCGATCTTAGCTTCAGTCGGTTCCGTCGCGCCTTTTGTCGGTCTGTTTGGCACTGTCTGGGGCATTTATCATGCTTTAGTCAGCCTTGGCGCCAGCGGTCAGGCCAGTATTGATAAAATTGCCGGCCCGGTTGGTGAAGCGCTGATTATGACGGCGTTTGGCCTCGCCGTAGCCATTCCGGCCACACTGGCATTTAACGCCTTCAGCCGCAGCAATAAAGGCATTGTGTCGCAATTAAACCGCTTTGCTTTCCAGCTGCATGCCTATTTCATCACCGGCGCCGCGCCAAAAGCCACTGTGTCGCACGCCCAGCCAGTGAACGGAGCGGCCTGATGTCTTTTCATAACGACTTTGACGACGACAGCGGTGTTATCAGCGAAATTAATATGACGCCGCTGGTCGACGTGATGTTGGTGTTACTGATTATTTTTATGATCACAGTGCCGGTCTTGACGCATTCCATTCCACTGGAGCTGCCGCAGGTCAGCCATCAGCCGAGTCAAACCAAACCCGACACCGTCACGCTGGCAGTCACCGCCGACGGTGCTGTGTACTGGAACAAGGATAAGTTAAGCCGGGAAGAACTGACACAACGGCTGCAGCAAGCTGCACTATTAACACCACAGCCGACTTTTCAGCTGAAGGGCGACCGTGCAGTGGCCTATGAACATGTCGTCGCCACACTCGCCGCCGTGCAGCAGGCCGGTATTACTCAGCTGGGGTTTCTGACGGAACCTGGGGCATAACGCCTCTGCATACATTCGCTTACAGATTTCTGCTGTCACAAATAAAGTTTTGCGATACAGTCAAAACAAAGGCGAATGTACTGAAGTGAGGAGCCCATATGGCAGAGCAAGGTTCAGGCGGTAATGTCATTGCCGCATTATGCAGTGTGTTTATTCCGGGACTCGGCCAGCTGGTGCAAGGCCGTTTAATGCCAGCCATATTATTTTTTGTGGTTTGTATGGTCGGTTATGCCATGTGGTGGCTGATTTTTATCCCGGCGGTGATCGCAGGCCTCGTGCATTTGTGGTCGATTCTGGATGCTGCGACTTTTAAAACCCGCGCGTACTGACGGGCTTACCACCATAAAAAATGGCGCTTAAGGCGCCATTTTTTATTCAGTCCAATCAGACCTTTTTGACGAATTCAGACTTTAACTTCATCGCGCCAAAACCGTCGATTTTGCAATCGATATCATGATCGCCATCCACCAGCCGGATGTTTTTCACCTTAGTGCCGATTTTCACCACCAGCGACGAGCCTTTGACTTTTAAGTCTTTGATCACGGTTACAGTATCACCATCCTGCAACACAGAGCCGGCCGAATCACGGACCTCTTTGCTGCTTTCAGCGGTGACTTCTGCGCCAGGCTGCCATTCGTGGCCACATTCCGGGCAAACCAGCTGCACGCCGTCTTCATAGGCAAATGGGGACTGACATTGTGGACATGGGGGTAACTGACTCATCGCGGCTCCGCAGGACAATGGCTAATAGCCATAAAAAAAGGAGGGCTATTATAGCGCCAGACGGGAAAATTGCAGCAGGAAACTGCGACCAGATACCACATCCGGTGCCATTACGACTGGCCCTTTTCGCCGACCTGGCTTAAAAATGTCATGCCTGCAGCCACCCACTGTGAAAAACGTTGCTCAGGCAAAGGAGGCGAAATCAGGTAACCCTGTGCCGTATTGCAACCAGCCTGCAACAAATATCGCCAGTCATCAGGTCGTTCAACCCCCTCAGCGACCAACTCAATACCAAGCTTCTGACACATCGACAACGTACTTTCGAAAATCACCTGCAAATGCGGTTTGCCGCAAATGCCATGGATCAAACTGCGATCGACCTTCAGCTCGGTAAATGGAATTTGCGACAGCTGTTTGACTGATGAATAGCCGGTACCATAGTCATCAATCGACAGACCGCAACCAAATAACCGCAAACGGGTCAGAATGGCCAGCGCCCGGCCAATGTCCTTGATGACTCCCGTTTCGGTCACTTCAAAAATCAACGAATTGGGCGGCACGGCGCAGTCTTTAATCAGCGCAATCACTCGGGCGGAAAACTCTGGTTGCTCAAAGGAATAGGCCGACAAGTTGATTGACAGTGTCAGGTCCAATCCGGCCGCAACCCAACGTTGTTGCTGGGCAATAGCCAATTCGATTACCTGATAACTCAGTTCATCAATCAGGCCAAAACGCTCACATAAGGGGATAAAATCATTCGGAAAAATCAGCTGATCGTCTTCAGTCTGCAACCGCACTAAGGCTTCTGCTCCAATCAGTTTTGCACTGGCAAAATCGATTTTGGGCTGATAATGCAGCACAAAACGCCGGTCATTCAACGCTTGCTGTAATTGATCTTTTCCCAGGATTAACCTTTCTCGTTGCACTCCGGTTTGTTTTTGTTTCAGTCCATCTTGCTGATACTTGCGCACCAGCGCCAGCAGTTCGGTTTCAGCCACCGGCTTTTGCAAAGCGCCAAGGACAAACAGGCCTTCGGTGCTCGCCATCAGCTCGACAGCGGATAACAACGACCGCTCGCGGCCGCTGGCGATAATCAGCCCGCTGCGGATATTGCGGGTCGACAACAAGTTAATCAGTTCGATGCCGTCGATGTCCGGCATTTCCAGATCACAAATCAGCAGGTCAAACGGCTCTGGCCGGCCATCCATCACGGCCAGCGCCGAACGGCCATTGTCTGCCTCGGCAATCTCAGCAATACCCATTTGCCGGCACAACTCCACCATAAACAGGCGCTGCGCCTTACTGTCTTCGATAATCAATACAGAGAGAGCATTCATCCGGTTCACCTTTAACCCTGACTGTATAACATGATTTGAGCGGCCACCTGTTCCAGTGCGACGATGTGCACAGCCCCACCGCGTTTAATCGCTTCTTTGGGCATGCCAAACACCACAGAGCTGGCTTCGTCCTGAGCATAAGTTATGGCACCAGCTTCGCGCATTTCCAGTAAACCGCGGGCACCATCATCACCCATACCGGTTAGCTGAAAACCCACGGCATTTTTGCCGGCACATTTGGCCACCGAACGGAACAACACATCCACCGACGGACAATGCCGGTTTACGGCCGGGCCGGGTTTGACCTGTACCTGATAAAAAGCACCATTACGCACCAGACTCATATGCTGCCCCCCAGGCGCAATCAGCGCGAGACCTGGCCGCACCCGGTCGCCGTCTTTGGCTTCCCGCACTTCAATTTCCGACAACGAATTCAGCCGGGCGGCAAAAGCCGCGGTAAATTTTTCCGGCATATGCTGCACGACGACGATGCCGGGGCAGTCCGCCGTCAGCGCAGTCAAAATTTGCTCCAGCGCCAGGGTGCCGCCGGTGGAGGTGCCAATGGCAATGACTTTTTCCGTAGTTTTTGCCATCGCCGTTTGTGCCGCAGGCGCAGCCTGCACCGCTGCCACAGCGCGGGCGGACGGTGCTGCGCTGGTCAGCCGGCTGACCCGGCTTTGCGCCGCTTCGCGGATCGCGGCCAACAACTCCTGTTTACTCGACTGCAGGAAATCTTTGACGCCCATAGTCGGTTTGGTAAAAATCGCCACGGCACCGGCCGCCATGGCCTCCACCGTGGTTTCGGCGCCTTTTTCCGTCAGCGACGAACAAATCACCACCGGTGTTGGCCGCGACGTCATAATTTTGCGCAGAAAAGTCAGGCCATCCATGCGCGGCATTTCGATGTCGAGCGTGATCACATCCGGCCATTCTTCGCGCATTTTATTGACGGCAAACAATGGATCTGCAGCAGTGCCGATCACTTCAATGTCACTTTGTCCGGCCAACATAGTGCTCAGGACCTGCCGCACAACAGCGGAATCATCCACGACCAGCACTTTGATTTTTTTGCTCATCCGCCAGTCCCCGCCCGACCCGCCTGCGAGTCTGTTAATTGCCTGATACAGACCGAACCATTGGCGGTTTCAAATCTGAGCTTGATGCCATGCCCGCCGGCAAAACCGAGCAGTTCCGGACGCAAGCCATGGCTGCGGCAAAACTGCAGAGCATATTCGGCGTTGAGCTGCCCAACCTGAAACGACGGCACCAGCTTTTGTGATTTTTGCGAACTGGCGCCACCGCATAAGCGCACCTGCAATTCGGCCAGCGGAATGGCTTTTTTCTGCACCAGCTGCCACAAATGCGGCAGAATCTGGTCGCCGTAACGACCGTCCGGCAGATAAGAGCCAGCCTGTGACTGATTATTGCTGACACAAACAAAATGGCAGCAGGCAAAAAACCGGCTTGGTGCATGCCATAACACCATCGCCACACATGACCCCAACACAGTGATCACTGTGCGATCCTGCGCCGTCCCGCTGATGAATTCGCCAGGCGCTAAATGAATGGTGCGGGCACGGATACTGGCGATCATGGTTGATACCGGTAACAGGCAGGGCGTTGCTGCACCAGCCTTGGGTCATAACCGTGGATACTTTCGGAGTGCCCAACCAACAAATAACCGCCGGGCTTTAACGCTTCCAACATATTCATCACTATGCGCTTTTTGTCCTCTAATTCGAAATAAATCAGCACATTACGCAGAAATATCAAGTCAAATTTCTGGCTGGTTTGCAGCGGTAACATCAGGTTGTGCTGCTGAAACTGCACGTGCTGGCGCACCTCGGGCCGGATACGGAACCAGCCGTCATCCTTGCCAACGCCTTTCAGGCAAAACGCTTTCAATAAACTCTGGTCGATTTTCTGGCTGTCCTGCAATGGATAAACCGCTGAACGGGCCTGCTGTAATACCCGGGTATTAATATCAGTCCCTGTCACCTGCCAGGGCTCCTGCACACCAAACTGGCTGGCCAGCGCCAGTGCAATACTGAAGGCTTCTTCACCGGTCGACGCCGCCGCGCTCCAGACCCTTGCTCTTTTGTTCAGCTCACCCTGGGCTATCAGGTTATGCAGAAAATCAAAATGTTTGGGTTCGCGAAAAAAATAAGTCTCATTGGTGGTCAGCAGATTCAGTGCCATCTCTGCTTCTTTGCTCTGCTGCGGGTTGCGCAGCAGCTGCAGATAGGCATCAAAATCACGCAGATCAAGTTCTGTCAGCCTTTTATATAATCGCCCGGTGACCAGACTTTTTTTGGTGGCATTCAGATGAATGCCGGAGCGCTCGTACAGCCAGTCACGGATCTGCTTAAATTGCTGATCACTGATAAATCTGCTTTCCCGCATCAGCAACTCCGTCATCCTTTACTCCCGCGATCTGGTTGCTTTTACTCAGAAATTTTCGAAGTCAAAATCGTCGTCGTCCTGCTCGGATTTGGCTTTTTTCTGCGCCCGGGGGGCCGGTGCTGCCGGCGCTCTGGCTGGCTGGGCACGGCGTTTGGTTTTTGAGCTGGTGATCTGGAAATAAGAGATCAATTCCTGCAACTGCACCGCCTGATGTGTCAGTTCTTCTGAGGTCGACGACAGCTCTTCTGATGCGGCAGCATTTTGCTGCGTCGCCATAGTGATTTGCGCGATGGCGTCGTTGATTTCACCGGCACCAGCCGACTGTTCATTACTGGCCGCGGCGATTTCCTGCACCAGTTCCGACGTGCGCTGAATGCCCGGTACAATCTCGTCCAGCAGCACGCCGGCCTGTTCAGCCAGCTTGACCGAGCTGCCAGCCACTTCACCAATCTCTTTGGCAGCAGTCTGACTACGGGCCGCCAGCTTACGGACTTCGGCCGCGACTACGGCAAAACCACGACCATGTTCACCGGCGCGGCCGGCTTCAATCGCCGCGTTGAGTGCCAGCAGGTTGGTCTGATAAGCAATATCGTCGATGATGCTGATTTTCTCGGCAATTTGCCGCATCGCCAGCACAGTTTCACCCACCGCTTTACCACCACTAATGGCTTTGACCGCGCTTTGGCTGGCGATGCCCTCAGTGATTTTGGAATTATCGTTGTTCTGACTGATAGACGCCGTCATTTCTTCCATCGCGGCTGAGGTTTGTTCAATACTGGCGGCCTGTTCTGACGAAGCCTGACTCAAAGACTGCGAGGTCGCACTCATTTGTTCAGACGCCGAAGACAATGTGTCAGCCGATGAACGGACTTCAGCGATGATCTCCGATAACTTCGCCACCATCTGTGAAATCGCAAACAACATACTGCTTTCATCACCAGGTTGCAGCCGTACCTGCACCGTTAAATCTCCGGCCGCCACTTTGCTAATCACATCTTCGGCATAATTCGGCTCGCCGCCCAGTTGTCGCGTAATACTGCGGCCAATCAGCACACCCAGCACCACACTGAGCGCAATGGCAAACACAATGATGCCGATGTTGATACTGCGGGTATTTTCAAATTCTGCGGTTGATTGCTGATAGAACTTTTCCGCTACTTTCAGCTGCACGTCGACCAGCGCAGAAAACCGCTCGGATACCGGGTCTATCGTGGTATACAGCTCGTTTTTAACGAAGTTGTCTAACCCAGCCTGGTCTTTGCTTTGCAGCAGGTTTTTCAGCACAGCCACCGACTTATCCGCTTCATTCAGCAGCGGTTTTAGCTGATTGACCAGCGTCTGCTCTTCATCCACCAGCGCTGTTGCCAGATAAGCATCCCAGCGCGAATGAACGATCTGATAGGCCTGCTCTACATTAACCAGGCCTTGCTGCCAGTCCAGATTGCCGTTACGGACTTTGTGCGCGGTATCCACCACGTTGACCGCATACATATCAGCGATTTGTTTTAAATCTTTCAGCGGTACCACACGGTCGTTATAGACACTGGCCATCGCCTGATTGGAACTGTGCATCCCGGAAATGCCCAGCACGCCAATCAGCACTAATAATGCAATCATGCTGCCCGCCAGCGTCGCCAGCCGGACTGATACTTTCATGCGACTAAACATTTTCACCTCGTCCCTTTTGGGGTTTGACGTTTTCGATCAATGAAGCCAATTCTTCAATGGATAACACTTTGTCGCCGTGCAGCAACACCACAAAACTCTGTTCGATATTGACCACGCCCTGAATAAACTGCGCCTTTAACCGCGCACCAAAACTGGGTGGGGCTTCAATCTGGTCTTTGTCGATTTCCAGCACTTCACTGACACTGTCGACCGCTGCCCCAATAACCGCCAGCTGACCTTCAAACGGGATCTCCAGAATGATGATGCAAGTGCGTTTTTTCAGCTCCAGAGCGCTGCGGCCAAGCCGCACTGACAAGTCGATCACCGGCACAATGTCACCACGTAAGTTGATGACACCTTTGACAAAATCCGGCATCAGCGGCACTGTCGTAAGCTGGCCGTATTCAATGATTTCGCGCACGGTATCAATGCTGATGCCAAAACATTCGTCCCTGAGCAAAAACGTCAGGTACTGCTGTCGGTTGACCTCAAGGTCGTGTTGATTCACCTGTAGTCTCCTTGCTCTGGTGCACCACTGACCTGTTCAGTTTCAGCGGAACATGCGTATTCAATTAATTGCGGAATATCCAGAATAAAACCAACATCACCGCTGCCGAGGATGGTGGAACCACTGATGCCATGGGTGGAGCGGAAAATCGGCGCCAGCGGCTTGATCACCGCCTGTAATTCGCCGTTGAGCGTGTCAACCACCAGGCCGGCGCGACTGCGGCCATATTGCACCACGACGATATTTTCCCGGTTTGAGCTGGGTTCGGCTAACTGAAACAGCTGGCGCAAGCGGACAAATGGCAGCACATCGCCGCGTAAATTCAGATAGTTGCGATCTGAGACCAGTTCGGCCTGCTCAAACTCCAGACATTCCTGGATCATATTGACCGGCAGCACCAGATGGGTGTCGCCGACTGTGACTTCAAAACCATCGATGATCGCCAGCGTCAGCGGCAACCGGATGCGAAAACGCGTGCCTTTGCCCAGTTCAGAGTCAATCAGGATCTGGCCACGCAACTCTTCGATATTGCGTTTGACCACATCCATGCCGACACCACGGCCGGACAAATTGGTCACCTGCGCGGCTGTGGAAAAACCCGGTTCAAAAATCAGCCGGTAAATGTCTTCCTGACTGAGTGCCTGATCGCTGCTGATCAGGCCTTTTTCTTCCGCTTTGGCCCGAATACGGGCTGCATCAAGGCCAGCGCCGTCATCCTGAATTTCAATCACCACAGCGCCGGCTTCATGGTAGGCCGCCAGCTTCAGCCGGCCCTGCGCCGGTTTGCCACGATAAGTGCGGATGTCGACCGGTTCTATGCCGTGATCCAGCGCGTTCCGCACTATGTGCATCAGAGGGTCGGACAGTTTTTCTACCATTGATTTGTCGAGTTCAGTTTCCGCGCCGACGACGTCCAGCTCGATGTCTTTACCCAGTTCGCGCGACACGTCACGCACGATGCGTTTGAGGCGGCTGAACGATTCGCCGATCTGCACCATACGCAGGCTCAGCGCACCGTCGCGGATTTGTTCAATCAGATGGGTGATACTGGAAAATGCTTCCTGCAGCTGTTCGTTATTGGTCTGGCTGATCAGCACTTCATTGGCGGAGCCGGCCGTCACCATTTCGCCGATGAGTTTGATCAGATGATCCAGTTTGCGCGCTTCGACTTTCAGTACCTGAAAGTCACTGGCTCTTTTATGTTCCTGATGGGCTTGCCGGTTGGCGGCAGCTTCAACCACTGCAGGCGCCACAGCCCCCTGTTGCACTAATAATTCGCCGACAGAACTGTGCGTCTGCTGCTTTTGCAGCTCCAGCACTTGCTCCAGTTCACGTGGCGTCACGGCGCCGGCATCGACCAGCAGCTGACCGAGTTTTTCCGGTTGCAGCGGCGTGTGTTCAAGCTGCTCGACCACAGTCAGCGGTGGTTTAATCTGAACCAGGCTGGATTCCTGAATAAATTCAAAGACATCCTCTATTTTTTGTTTGCTGGCGTCGGTTTTCAGCAATAACTGCAGCTGCAAATAACAGCTTTCCGGGTCAAAGTCCGCCGGAAACTGATATTGCAGCCCGACCTCTTCCAGCGTGCCGAGTGTACTGAGGTAACTCAGTTGTGACACCGGGTCCATGCCGTCGCGAAATACATCCACGCCATAAGCCACATCAATGCGCCAGGCATCAGCCGCGGCAGGATGCGCTGCTTCAGTCTGCGCGGCAGCAGCCGCTTTGGTCGGTTGCAGGTAAGCGCCAAGCTGTTCCAGCAACGAAGTGCCCTGCGCGGCATTGACCAGCTGGCCCGGGTCGCTCAGCGCGGCAATCATTTGTGCCATGTGCTGCTGGCAATCCAGCAACAGGCTGACCAGCGCCGCATCCATCTGCAGTTTATTGTCCCGCACTTTGTCGAGCACACTTTCGACACTGTGGGTAAAACCGACCACTGTGTTAAAACCAAATAAGCCGGCGGAGCCTTTGATAGTGTGCGCCGCGCGGAAAATAGCAGCAATGTGGTCGGCCGGCGTCGCGTCACCGCTTTCAATATCCAACAGGCAGGTTTCCATCACCTGCAGTAAATCCTGCGCTTCTTCGATAAAAATCTGTTCCGCCTGCGCCATATCCATGTTCAGGCCTCCTCAGCAACAGCATTGAGTTCAAGACGAAACAGCCCCAGCACTTTGGCAATAACCGGGTTATCCAGCCCAATCCAGCGCAGCGGCTGCTCGGGTTTTAAGGTCTGTTGCAGGTACAGCAGCAGCTGCAAACCGGCACTGTCAAAATCCTGTACGGCACTGAGGTCAATCATCAGCTGCGACAAAGCTTCCTGCGCCAAAGACTGCAGGCTGTCAAAATCGTCCCGCACCGAAAAAATATTCAGCTCCGCGTGAAATACCAGAATATGAAAATCGGCTTTGCGTTCGATACTGACTGCCATAAAAAGTCCTTTGTGCCTGTCAATGATCCGGGTTATGGCAATATTAGTTTGTTGACCGCATCGAGCATCTGCTCGGCTTTAAAAGGTTTCACCACCCAGGCCTTAGCACCTGCTGCTTTGCCGGCGGCTTTTTTATCGTCCGAGCCCTCAGTGGTCAGCATAATGACAGGGGTAAAACGGTACGCCGCCAGCTTTTTCAGCTCAGTGACAAAAGTGATGCCGTCCATGTTCGGCATATTGACGTCGGAGATCACCAGATGAATTTTACGGCCATCGCACTTGGTTAAAGCATCTTTGCCATCCACCCCTTCAATCACGTCAAAACCGGCACCACGCAGGGCAATGCCGACCACCTGTCGAATTGAAATCGAATCATCAACGATCAAAATGGTTTTGCTCATAACTGTCCTTAGAAAAATGTAATGTCTGAACTGGCCGGGCCTTGCGAGGCCTTCTTGCCACTGTGCACCGCCACCTGCTCTAAAGTGGTGTAGGTTTTGGCGATGTCACGCAGCCATTGCTGCTGGTCGAGCTGGCTGAGACCGTCTGCGCGGTTTAACAGCTGATGGAGTTTGTCGATATCGGCACTGACATGCGCCAGGATCTGGCTGACGCGGTCCTGGAACTGCAATGATGTTAAGACTTCGCTGATTTCGTGCTGTACATTCAGGCTGCTGCTTTCCAGCTGTTCGGACGACGCCAGAATCGCGCTGGCGACCTGTTTAAAGTCGCCGAGCACCTGTTGAATAGAGACTTCAGATTGCTGCAGACGCTGGTCATCCTGTTCAGTGAACTGGGCGGTACGCGCCAGCGTGCGTTTGAGCATTTCGTTCACATCATCAATACGTCTGGTAATGCGCGCACCGGTTTCACCAGACCGGGTCGATAGCGTACGTACTTCATCCGCCACCACGGCAAAACCGCGGCCCTGTTCACCGGCCCGTGCTGCTTCAATGGCAGCGTTTAACGCTAATAAGTTCGTTTGCGACGCAATACCCGCGACTTCTGCGCCCATGGTTTTCAGTTCGTCGGTGATGGCAGCCAGCGCATTGATTTCTTTCAGTAATTCATCGCGATTACTCATGGCTTCGCGCAGCAAACTGACAATAGCGGTCAGATTGCGATCACTTTGCTGCACCACATCCGCAAGGCCGGTATGGCCTCCAGTGGCTGAGCGTGATGACTGAATCGATTGTTGTAATTGCTCGTAAATCCCATGAAACTGGCTGACTAACGCATTGACGGCGCTTTCTAACTGATGGGACGCCATCTGTTGCTGATCACGCCAGACCGGCAACACCGCCTGTAGGAATTGCTGTTGTTGCCCGACATGCTCCTGTTGCTGGGCTTGTAATTCGCGGGCAATGTCCTGTTGCGCCTGCGCCTGTTGCCACGCCTGCTGCACCAGTTTTTGCAGCTGCGACCATCCCCAGAATGCTGCGGCAACGGCCACTGCAACCCCGCCGAGACGAACAGCCATCGACGCCGGACTGAGCAGTAACAAAGCGCAAAGTAGTAACAAAGCGGCGGCTAAAACAATCGAAGGGATAAAGTGCTGATGATCAGGTTGTGTCATGATGATTTCCTGTAACAAGGGCTTGTTCCGCGGCAATTTTCAGCGAAAAGAACAAACCAAACGCCAACTAACTATATGAACAGAATCAGAATTCGCTCAAGTTAAATGAAGTTTAATTATTAGCAGCAATTTGGGCGCAGAAGAGGAATTTTTTCCGGTTTTGTAAAAATCCGTCAGAACCCAAAACAGGGAATTTTGGCAAGCCACCACAACAAAACAACAACCACATTTTTTAAACGTTTAAGTCGATACCGCTTCGTTACATTTGATCCCATTACGGAAACTAACGAAGCAGACGTTACAGTTGTAATCATTTGTAAAAATCGACATGAATGATAATAATTCGCATTTAATCCAGTCCCATGGTATGCTCTGTCTTCTGATGTTGGCCGAAATAAGGCTGATCACTCCCTGATATCTGATGGTTTTTCATGCTTGTTTTTATTGCCCTGACCCTGATGCTGATTTTACCCACCCTGCGCAGCCTTGAAATCGCTGTTCAGTGGTGGCACCAGCGACAGGCACAACAACAGCATCTGCCGGCGCTCACTTTGCGTGTCAGCCGGGTGCGCCGGCAGCGCAGATATCTGCAGCTGACGCTGGTCGCCGCTGATGGCCAGAAGCTGCCGCCGGCCCGCGCTGGTCAGCATATTCAGCTGTTTGGCACGGATGCCAGCGGTCAAACCGTCAGCCGGGCCTATTCGCTGGCGCAGGATTGCCGGCACAGTCATTTTTACCGGCTGGTGATTAAAGCCGAAACCGGCGGACGCCTGAGTAGTCAGCTGTTCGACACTGTTCAGGCCGGTGATTTGCTACAAAGCAGTCAGCCAAAGGGCCATTTTGTGCTAAGCCGCAGTCGCAGACCGCTGGTGCTGGTTGCAGCAGGTGTCGGCATAACCCCGATGCTGGCCATGGCCCTGCAGGGACTGCGACAGCGCCGCCCTGTCACGCTGGTGTATCAGGCCCGGACTGAGGCAGATCTGCTGTTTCAGCGCTGGCTTAGCCGCTTACCGCATTTACGTTTTATCCCGGTCCTTTCGCAACCAGATGCAAGCTGGAGCGGTGAAACCGGCCATATCAATGCCGGCCGTCTGCTGCAACTCTGCGGCTATCAGGGAGATTATTACTGCTGCGCGGCCGCACAGATGACAGCCCAGCTGAAACAGGACCTGGCGCTCGCCGGTAAAACCCTGCAAGCTGAACTGTTTGCGGCGGCTGCCAGCCAGCAGGAACTCAGCATCCGCTATCGTGACATTCAAGCCAGTGCAGCCGGTTTCAGTTCAGTACTGGATGCACTGAACAGCGCAGGCGCCTGCATTCCTTCCGACTGCCGGGGTGGTTCCTGCGGCTTATGCAAAAAACGCCTGATCCAGGGAGAGGTGATCCAGATGCTGGATCCGGCGGCACCGCTTCACAGCGGCGAAGTACTGACCTGCTGTATCCAGGCCAAAACTGCGTTGGTGTTGGCTGACTAATTGCTTGGTTGGCTTTATCCCATATCAGTAGCTGTTGGTCGATTTGTAAAATAATTGTCATTTGGCTGACTTGTTTAAACGCCATGATGCGCCCTGCAATGCTTTCACAATGCAGGAATTGATTATGACTTCAGATTTCGTCCGCAATATTCATCTGCAAACCGGTCAACGCATGCTCGCCAAAGGTGCCAGCATGGAAGAATTGGCCAGTCATTTTGACCGGGTTGGTTTTACCGAACGGGAGATCGCCGCTTTATTGGCCGAGTTTGGCGACTTGTCGGCCAAACTGCCGGACCAGGAATTCGTCAGTCACCATCCGCAGCGTTAGACGTTAGTGCCTATCAACGCCTGATCAGCGGGCCGCTCGCCCGCTTCAGGTTGTTTCATCCTCCCTCATATAACTTTTCAGTTATATCCTGCTCCGAAAAAGTATTTAAGGTTATTAAGCCGCTCTGTTTTAATGCAGGCTCTTAGATATTAGGCATATAGATGTCTAAACGGAGGCGCAGATGCAACAGACCCGATTGACCCGCTGGCAACGCTACAGCTTATGGCTGCAACAGGCGTTAATCCGCGCTGAGCTTGGGCCCTGGCAGGCGGCTGTCCGTTCTGACAACTCTTCTGTGGCAGAGTCATTATGAGTATTGAAGTCCGGCAACTGCGGAAGAATTTCGGCGATTTTAAAGCTGTGGACAATGTCAGCCTGTCAATCCAAAGCGGTGAACTGACAGCATTACTGGGCCCTTCCGGCTCAGGTAAAACCACGCTGTTGCGCCTGATCGCTGGCCTCGAACAATCCGACAGCGGCAGTATTCTGTTTAACGGCGAAGATATCAGCGACCACCATGTCAGCGAACGCGGCGTCGGTTTTGTGTTTCAGCATTATGCGTTGTTTAAACATATGACAGTGGCAGAAAACGTCGGCTTTGGTCTTAGCGTCAAGCCGAAAAAATTCCGCCCGTCCAACGCTGAAATTCAGAAAAAAGTACAAAAACTGCTGGAACTGGTGCAACTGGACTGGACGGCAGACCGTTATCCATCGCAGTTATCCGGTGGTCAGCGCCAGCGCATCGCGTTAGCCCGTGCTTTAGCGGTCGAACCGAAAGTGTTGTTGCTGGACGAGCCTTTTGGCGCATTAGATGCCAAAGTACGCGCCGAATTGCGCCGCTGGCTGCGCCGGCTGCATGACGAAATCCATGTCACTTCGGTATTTGTCACCCACGACCAGGAAGAAGCGCTGGAAGTCGCCGACCGCATTGTCGTGATGAACAAAGGCCGGGTTGAGCAAGACGGCACGCCGGAGCAAGTCTACGACCATCCGGCCAATCCGTTTGTTTACGAATTTTTAGGCACAGTGAACCTGTTTCACGCCCGGGTGCGCGATGGAGATAAACTGGTACAGCCCAGCAGCGCCGACCTGCCGGCTGAAGCCGCGCAACTGGAGCAACCGGGCCTCGCTTATGTGCGCCCGCATGAAATCGACGTGTTGCATGATAAAGAAGAAGACGCCATCGCCGCGCGGCTCGAGCTTATTACTGTGGTCGGCCCCACAGTGCGGCTCGAACTGCAATCGCAACAAGCCGACCAAATTATCCATGTCGAACTGGACAAAACCCGCTTTAAACAGCTCGGTTTATCCGTCGGCCAGCACACCTGGTTAAAACCGCGCTACAGCCGGGTGTTTTTGGGCGAAGGTATTTAATTTCTGCGCAGAGCAAAAATCGGCAATAGCTACCATGAACCGGTTTTGCCCGCTGGCGCGGCGCCGCAGCGGCAAAACCGTCGTTACTTTTTGTAACAGTCGCGCCGCTGTATTGCCGCCCTGTTGCTTTGACCGCCAGCAAATTCAGCTGTTACCATCAGCACTCTGCCCGGTCAGGACCCTGCCTTATGTACCAAAGCATCCATCTGCTGCTACTCGTTGTCAGTTTTGCCCTGCTTTGCAGCCAGTTACTGGTGCGTAAAAAACAGCTGGTGCATCTGCTGTTTGCGGCGTTTTGTGGCTCATTGTGCCTGATGGCACTGAAACGGCTGGGCGGTGCCGAACTTGGTTTTTATCAGTATCTGCTCGGGATGGGCGTGTGCATGACCTGCAACGGCTATTGGTTGTTGTCGCGCGCGTTGTTTCGCAAAAGCGATGCCATCAGCTGGCAGCATATATTGGTGGCCGGCACTATTGCGCTGCTGATCATGGCGTCGCAGGGCTTGTCGTTGCTACAGCAGCTGTGGCCGGCCGGACAGCCGCTTTTCACTTCCAGCCGCATCATTTTTAACGAACTGCTGAATTTACTGTCATCCGCGGTGCTGATGCTGACCGCCTGGGAAGCCTGTCGTGGCTACACACAAACCCAGGGCTTTGAGCGCTGGCAACGCCGGCTGTTTCTGGCCACTTTTGGCAGTGCGGTGGTCGTTTGCGCCGTGATCGCCAAAATCTGGCTGCCGGCGCAGGGTGCGGCGGTGCCAATGGAAGTGTTAAGTGCCGGGGCCGCACTGGCTATTCTGTTGATGACTCAATGGTTGATCCACCAGCGCTTTGCCGCGCCAACCCGAGGCTCAACCGGGGCGGCAAAGCCTGCAGATCAACAGCTGGCTATATCAAACGCCATGCCGCCAGCACTGCAGACTCAAGCGGACCTGCTAACGGAATCGAGCTGCAACGCCTCAACTGCGCTGAGTCAGGCCGAATTGGTACTGGCTGTACAACTGCAGCAGCTGCTGTATCTTGACAAACTTTATCTGCAAGCCAATTTACGCCTGACCGATGTTGCGCAGCAGCTGCAGGTGCCGGAATACCGTGTCAGCCGGCTGATACGCAATCAGTTTCAGGCCAGCAATTTTAATTGCTTCATCAACACGTTACGGATAGAGCACGCCAAATCACTGTTGACCGCTCCCGACAAACAACAGTGGCCGGTATTAGTGATAGGACTGGAAAGTGGTTTTGCTTCGGTCGGCCCTTTTAGCCGCGCCTTTAAAGCCCAGACCGGCGACACGCCGCACGAATATCGGCTGAAACAACGTGCAACAGCCACGCTGTTGTCGACGCATCACAGCCCTTGTGGCGGTCCGGTATAAAAAATTGCAGACTGTCCTCGTCAATGTCGCCAACAGTCACATCAGCCAGAAACCATAGTACCCGCTCTGAGCGCTCAGCTGTTTAAGACAAGGATTTGTCCTTGGGCATCAACAACCACAGCACCAGATAAATAACAATAGTGCTGCCAAAAAACACACTGCCAAGTAAAAAGCAGGCTTGCACACCGCCTTTCTTTAAGCCGAAATAGCTGGCTAAACCAGCACAAACACCGCCTGCAATAAAGGACTTACCACGGGTCAGTTTTTTTTGTTTCAGTTAATTCCATATAAATTTCTTCTTGTGAAACACTGGTGCGGCCAGGCTGCGCGTTGTCAGCGATTAAAATCATTTATGTATGAATAAAACCACTCAGTAACTTTGGAGATTAAATAATATAACGGGATAAATATTGTCAGAAAAAACCCCAGATCCATCAGTAACGACAATTCTTGTAAACTAGTAAAAATATCTTCCACCACTTTTTTGATATAAAAAGCAAGTATGAATGAGACTACCATTGCTACATAAGAAAATTCATCAGTTTTTTGACGTCACATCCTTGTTCATCTCATACTATCCAATTAACTATAATTTGGAGGTGGACAACGCGACGCGTTAGACGTACCAGTCCTGCAGGGGCGATCAACAGCAAATTTTATACAATTTTTGAGTGCTCATTTACAGTGCTCTTAAAAGATACTTTGAGCGGTTGGAAGAATGAATAAATCCATAACCCTGGAACTATAAACAACCATATTACACAGGAAAATACAATCCCAAGCACTGGCCCCATGAAGATACTATAGATCAGACCTTCGATACCGGTCCGATAAATTCCATTCCATTGAATGGTTTCAGCTCCAAATATTGCTGCAATACCACATAAAAGAGAAAAGATAGTTAACCCCGTTGTGAAACCAATAAAAAGAATATTAAAAAGTGATTTTTTAGATATTTTTTTGGCAATAACTTCCACGATACATATTCCCTGTTGTTTTATAACTATCGCCTAAACGGCGAGTAAATTGTTGCGAGTCCAGCGGCCAAAGGCGCGTTTTTTATGACGATTTTTAGCTGCATTTAAGTACGCCGAATACATAAAAAAATGGCAGTTTTAGAATAAATAATAATCAAAAAACCACTTGGCAGTGAATCCACAAATAACAATTACAGCTCCGAATAACGATGCGTTATTGCGATCTCCATAAGTGCCAAATGCCATTAATGAAAACCCTATAGCTAATGCCAGATATCCAAATTTCTGACCGTAAAAAATGAAATCAATAAAGTTGATAATACTGAGAAGTACAGCAAAAAATAAAAATACTTTAACATCCCTTTTCATTCTGCATTTGCCTCCGAGCTTGAATCATCATGCAGCTAACATCCGCAGCACGGGCAAATTTGGAGCGCAGCGGAAAATTTGGCCCAGTGCCTACGTTTGTTAGCCATGTTTACTTCTTAACAGCAATTACTGTTAATGTTTGCAGGTCTTTAAAGGGGTGAACATTTATTAAAATCTTCACTTCTTCGTTTACTGCAATACTGTCATCACCAGTTCCTTGTACATATAAATCTTGACCATCCATGCTCACTAAATAACCTCTGTACTTTAATCCGTTGCGGCTCATTTCTGTTACGTTTTTTACTACTGCGTAATTTTCTTGTTTATATGAGTCCATATTCGTTTTAACTGTGTCTTGCATATAGTTGTAATACGGCAGAATCCAATAAAGTGATGCCAACAGCAATATGTGGAAAACCACAGAAGTGACTATTAAATATTTACTTAGGAATTTCATCTATACATCCTTGTTTGAGGTGTGGCTAACGCCCCGCTTAGGGGCAAAAATACGTGGGCTATAATATCGAGCGAAGCGAGGACAGCCCACGTGTTTTTGTCCAAGCAAGCTCCGCTTGCGTCTACAGCGGTTTGTTATACCGCTACACCACACCTTGCTCAAAGTTGGGTAATGTAGCGATTTGATTAACCCACTGAAGTTGTGACTCACAATAAATATTGATTGCAGGTTTAAGATTCGGAGCGTTGTCTATTGAACCCAAATATAAAATTTTTAGGCCAGCAAGTTTAGGATTTTGATTATATATTGGAGTACCGCAATTATCGCAGAAACTTTTGGATGCGTTTTCTGATACTTGCACTGCTTTCAATACACCACTCTTTAAAATAAAGCCTTCTTCTGCAACAACTACGTATGATGAAAATGCACTTCCATTCATTTTGCGGCAAAGATTACAGTGACAATTAACGATAGCTCTGATCTCATACGAT
>Ga0247724_1000121_pt1 | contig 19918 bp, 17 predicted proteins | sample OKSTACKMC2E_FD_182776 | JGI IMG/M metagenome (GOLD analysis project Ga0247724, IMG submission 182776) | Subsurface sediment microbial communities from gas well in Oklahoma, United States - OK STACK MC-2-E | ecosystem: Environmental > Terrestrial > Deep subsurface > Rock core/Sediment | place... | reverse complement strand
GATGCCGCCAACCTTGGCCGCAAGTGCAGCGCCAGCCGGTTGTAAGTTGACCGTACAGCCTGTGCTCAGCACTGAAGCATCGGTCGCGCATTGGCAACAGTTGCAGCAAGACTGGCCACAGTCTGATTTTGCGCCACTGCCAGTCTGTTTTTTAGCGCCGATTTTCGTTGATAGCCGCGAGCTGCGCTGTACTGAGCAGGCACAGCAGCGTATTGCCTGTGAAACGAGCCGTTTAAGTGACATTATGCAGCACAGCACCGCACAAATTCTGCTGGTCGCGGCAGGGCGGGGCCAGGCCAGTTTTAACAATGGCTGGCTGCAATTGCCCGAGCAGTTTTCACCGGCGTTGTTCCGGCACGAATTTAGCCATGCGCTGGGATTTATCGATGAGTATCAGCTGCCTGCGTTAACTGCGGCAGCAGAATGTGTGCGTACCGACATTCTCGCGAATTTGTTGCTGGATACTGCTGATGCCGGCCGTTATGCCAGGCACTGGCAGCTTGATGTGCAGGACTTGCAGTTAACACCAGTGGAAACTTGTCGTGCGGCCGGCATTCAGGCGTGGCGACCGGTGCAGGCAGACAGCCATATGCAGCATTTTGAACTGGCAGTACCGGTGTTATATCAGCAGGTGATGCAACAGCAGCTCTCGCAAGCAGCATCGCTGATGCCGGTGCAGTATTATTTTGCTTATCTGGCGCGGCAGCAGCAGGATATGCAGCGTTGGCAGCTATTAATGGAACGAGCGGCCGCCTTTGGTTATCCGGCCGCTGTGGCGGCGCTGGAGGCCGTCGGGGCTAGTTTGACAGCTCGCTGAGTTCGCGGCTCAGCATTTCTGCGTCACCCAGATTCAGCTCTAACAACCGGCGCAAATGACTGGCACTTTCGATGTCGATGCGCTCACAGCGCAGGCCAATAGTGGCGTCGTGTAAGTGGGCAATGCTGACATCCATTTCTAACACCAGTTCAGACTGGTCCAGTTGAAACTGTAATTGCGCCTGTTCACCAACCAGCCCCTGAAAATCTGCCGGACGCTGCACCAATGCACCTTTTAACGACAGGTCCAGCACCTGAGTGAAGAAGTTCTGCCCCTGAAAACGCAGAGTGGCCTGATTGTTATACAAAATACGGCTGAACTTACGGTGGTCCATGACTGCTCCTTGAGAATCGTTAAAAGCATAAGCTGTTTTAGCGAAAAAAAACAGGCTGTTGTGATACAGCCTGTTCCGGAATAACTTAAGTCTGTCCAGCGGTTAACTGATATCTTCGCCGGCAGCCTGACGGTCGGCATGATAGCTTGAACGCACAAATGGGCCTGAGGCGACGTGTTTAAAGCCAATTTCGTAACCGATGCGTTTGATCTCATCAAACTCTTCCGGCGACACATAACGTTTGACCGGTAAGTGGTGTTTGCTCGGTTGCAGGTACTGCCCAACGGTCAGCATATCGACGTTGTGGGCGCGTAAGTCTTTCATCACTTCAATGATTTCTTCGGTGGTTTCACCAAGACCAACCATCAGTCCGGATTTGGTTGATACTTCCGGATGTGCTTCTTTATAACGACGTAACAGTTCCAGTGACCATTTATAGTCTGCGCCCGGCCGCGCCAGTTTATACAGGCGTGGTGCGGTTTCCAGGTTATGGTTAAACACATCCGGTGGCGTCTGGGTCAGAATATCCAGTGCTGTGTCCATGCGGCCGCGGAAATCCGGCACCAGCACTTCAATTTTGATCGCCGGGGTTTCGCGGCGGATAGCAGTGATACAGTCGGCAAAATGCTGGGCACCGCCATCACGCAGGTCATCGCGATCGACCGAGGTGATCACGACGTATTTCAGCTTCATATCTTTGATGGTCAGTGCCAGTTTTTCCGGCTCTTCGGCGCTTGGTGGCAGTGGGCGGCCATGCGCCACATCACAAAACGGACAACGGCGGGTGCAGATCGCGCCCAAAATCATGAAAGTCGCGGTACCGTGATTAAAACATTCGGTCAGATTCGGACAAGACGCTTCTTCACACACCGAATGCAGGCCATGCTTACGCAGGGCACCTTTGATTTCATCGATGCGTTCAGAGCTTTTTGGTAATTTGATTTTGAGCCATGCCGGCTTGCGCAGCATTTCAGCTGGTTCGGTTGGCAATACTTTTACCGGGATTAAGGCCATTTTGTCGGCGTCACGCAGTTTGACGCCTGGCTCCATACGGGCAGTTTTGGTCATCTGTACTAAAACCCTGTTAATTCCTGAAATTCACTGACATTCAGCAGTTTTACCAGCTGAGCACTCAGTTGCTGTTTTGCCTGTTGCATCGACACAGGCCCGCCCAAATCTTTACTTTGCACCATTTGCATGCCGGCATAACCGCAAGGGTTAATGCGGGAAAATGGTGATAAGTCCATATCGACATTCAGTGCCAGACCATGGAAGGTACAGCCTTTACGCACGCGAAGGCCTAACGAGGCCACCTTCTTTTCATCAACATAAACACCGGGTGCGTCGGCCTTGGCATATGCCTCCACATCATTTTGCGCCAGTGTAGCAATAATGCTCTGTTCAATCAGGTTCACCAGTTGGCGTACCCCTAAATTGCGGCGTTTGATATTGAGCAACACATAAGCCACCAGCTGGCCCGGACCGTGATAAGTGACCTGACCTCCCCGGTCAACCTGTACCACCGGAATATCGCCAGGGAACAGCAGATGCTCGGCTTTGCCGGCCTGGCCTTGAGTGAACACCGGCGGGTGCTCCAACAACCAGATTTCGTCGAAAGTGTTGTCGTCACGTTGATCGGTAAATTGCTGCATCCGTTGCCAGGTGGAGGTGTAGTCCACCAGACCTAAATCGCGGATGATCAGTGCATCAGAACAGGGCAATCGGCAATCCTCGGCTGAATTCTGAGTGTCAAAGCCGGCGCATTATAAGGAACCGGCCGGCTTGCGCGAGTGTTACATGACATAGCGAACCAGTTCGAGCCTGCCAAGTTCGGTATACAGCAGTTCGATATGGTCTTTGTCCCGCACTACCACAGACACTGATACTGAGTGGTAGTTGCCTTTACTGGAAGGTTTGACCGTTGGTGCGTAATCGTTGGCACCGGCATGTTGTTGCAAAGTCGCAATCACCTGCGGCACCAGATCTTCGTGGGCCAGCCCCAGTACCTTGAAGGTAAATGCGCAGGGGAACTCCAGAAATTCGTCAAATTTGGTATCTTTAACCACAGTCACCACAGGACACCTCTTGCTCGTAGCAGGGAACAGCGAAAAAACGGGCTCTATTCTAACAAAAAGTCCCGGGCTGTGCCGGGACTTTCTGAACTCAGGGTAAATTTTCAACCGCTGTTATTGCAGCTGCATCTTCACATAATCGACTAAACGGCCAAAAATACCTGCTTGTTCAATATCTTCCAATGCGACCAGTGGATATTCGGCGACGTCTTCGTCATTTAACTTCAGGTACACAGTACCGACCACCTGGCCTTTAGTGACAGGCGCAACCAGTTGCTGGGTCAATTTAAAGTCGGCTTTGAGATTTTTACGCTGACCGCGTTGCAGCGTGATCGGGGTTTCGCTCAGCACGCCCAGGCTGATGTTTTCTTTGACACCTTGCCAGATACGCTGCGAAGCGAATTCTTCGCCGGCTTTATAAGGTGAAAAGGTTTCAAAAAAGCGGAAGCCATAAGTCAGCAGTTTTTTGTTTTCTGCTTCACGGGTCTTGGCGCTGTCAGTTCCCATGACGACAGAAATCAGCCGCATACCGTCTTTGGTCGCTGAGGTGATCAAGCTATAGCCGGCTTCTGAAGTGTGGCCGGTTTTGATGCCGTCGACGTTCAGGCTCTTGTCCCAGAGCAAACCGTTGCGGTTGTATTGTTTGATGCCGTTAAACACATACTCTTTTTCAGCGTAGATTTTGTATTCTTCCGGTACATCACGAATTAATGCGACCGACAACTTCGCCATATCGCGGGCGGTGGTTTTCAGCTCCGGGTCCGGGTAACCGTGTGAGTTGGTAAAATGGGTATTTTCCATGCCAATACGTTTAGCATGAGCATTCATCAGCTCGGCAAACGCGCCTTCAGTACCGGCAATATGTTCGGCCATGGCTACACAGGCGTCGTTGCCGGACTGGATGATAATGCCGCGGTTTAACTCTTCGACGGAAATGGTTTTGCCCACTTCGATAAACATCTTGGACGAGTCAGTGTATTTTTTCGCCCAGGCATTTTCGCTGATGGTCACCTGATCAGTTGGCTTGATGTTGCCGTTTTTGATTTCTGTGCCGATGACATAGCTTGTCATCATCTTTGTCAGACTGGCTGGCGCTAACGACGTATCAGCATTGCCTTCAGCCAGTACTTTGCCGGTGTGGTAGTCAATCAGGATAAAACCTTTGGCATTCACTTCCGGTGGGGTCGGGGTGATCTGTACAGCCTGGCTGTGCGCGAAGAAACTGAAGCAGCTCAGGCTGCTGGCGAGTAAAAGACGACGATACTGATTCATGAGACTCTTTCTTATTGTGCTAACAGATTAATTGGATTGGGCTTTTCAGCCACATAAACTCTTATTGGTGAAATATGCCTGCGGATATTCACCGGAACGCACTGTGTCAAGCACATGCTGCGCATTGCCCTGTAATGGGCCCGCCAGCAGCCGGAATAAGCCGTTGGCACTTTCAATCGCTGTAGGTACGGACAATTGCTGTTGTAATTCGTTCCCTAAACGCTGCACTTTCGCTTTATCGCTGCTGGCAATTAGCTGGATAAAACAACCATCGGCGCTGCTGGTACTGGTCAGTTGCGGTGCAGTGGCCGGACGTGCAGGTGCTGAAGGTGCTGTGTTCACACGGGCCGGCGCAGTGGCAGGCACTGCGGCAGCTGGCACATAAGGCCGTTCGACAAATGCAGTGCTGCTGCGGCTTGGGCGTTCGCTTGGAGTCACCGGCTGATAAGGAATGTCTGGCAGTTTGGCGATAGGGGTGGCAAAACTTTCCTGCGATGCCATCGCCGGTGATGAAATCAATTCCAGCTTCACCCGGCCTGTGCCGCCCGGGAAAATACCCAGTTTGTAAGCCGCAGAGTAAGACAAATCGATAATACGGTTGTCGTGGAAAGGGCCGCGGTCATTAACCCGCACTATCGCGGTGCGGTAGTTATCTAGATTCGTTACCCGCACATAAGAGGGCAGAGGCAATGTTTTATGTGCCGCTGTCATCGAAAACACATTATACACTTCGCCGTTTGAAGTCAGATGGCCGTGAAACTTGCTGCCGTACCAGGACGCGATGCCTTCTTCTTCATACTGCAGGATGTCGGTGCGTGGTGAGTAATTCACCCCGTAGATATTATAAGGTTTGTTGCCACCGCGACTTAGTGCTTCAACGGTTGGCTCCGGGTCGCGTAATTCGTCTTCGGTCGGCAGGCGCAGCGGAATACTGTCTTTATCCTGCGAATAACGGCCGGCGTTTGGGTCCATATTGTCGCGCAGCCCACTGTCGGTCGATTCCGGCGCGCTGGAGCAGGCAGCAAGAAAAACGGCAAGAGCGATAACGGAAACTGTTTTGCCGGAGCAAGGGAGAAAAAAAGTTCGGGCGCTGTGCTTCATGATTGTTTTGCTAACATCCGTTTGTGGGTACTGATCGACATCAGAATGCCAAAGCCGGCTAATAAGGTCACCAACGAGGTGCCACCGTAGCTGATGAGCGGCAATGGCACGCCAACTACCGGCAGGATACCAGATACCATGCCGATATTAACAAACACATAGACAAAAAACGTCAGCGTAATACTGCCGGCGAGGAATTTGCTGTAATTGTCCTGTGCCTGGCTGGCAATGATAAGGCCACGCGCCAGAATAAACAGATAAATCCCCAGCAGCGCCAACACGCCCATCAGACCAAATTCTTCGGAATAGACCGCAAAAATAAAATCGGTATGGCGTTCCGGCAAAAATTCCAGCTGCGACTGAGTGCCATGTAACCAGCCTTTGCCTTCGATACCACCGGAACCGATGGCGATTTTTGACTGAATGATTTGAAAGCCTTTGCCGAGTGGGTCCCGTTCTTCGTCCAGCAGTGTGAGCACGCGCTGACGCTGGTAATCATGCATCAGGAAGTTCCATAAAATTGGAATAAAACCGGCAATCATGCCCGCGAGCACGCCGATAATTTTCCAGCTCATGCCACTGAAAAAGATCACAAAAACACCAGCAACACAGACCAGAATGGAAGTACCCAGATCGGGTTGTTTGGCAATCAATAACGTGGGCACCAGACAGATGGCGAAGCCGATCAAAATATCGCGGATGCGCGGCGGAATAGTCTGGTTGCCCATGTACCAGGCCACTGCCATCGGTACTGCCAGTTTCATCACTTCTGACGGCTGAAACTTGGTAAAGCCGAGGTCCAGCCAGCGGGTTGAGCCTTTCGCGGTATAACCGAACAGTTCAACCAGCACCAGCATCACCACGCCAAAGCCGTACAATGGCACAGACCAGTGCTGATAAGTTTTGGGATTGACCTGGGCAAGGCCAAACATCACGATGAGGGCAAAACCAAGCCGGGCTGTTTGTTGTTCCAGTTTAATTAAATCCTGGCCATCGGCACTATATAGTGTGGCCAGTCCGAGTACGGTCGCGACCAGTAAACCAATCAACAACGGCAAGTCGATATGCCAGCGTTGCAGACGATGCTGGGTGTTTTCCATAAAGCTGTTCATTGGCGGCCTCCGCTGTTCGTGCCCGTTGCGTTATTGCCGTTTTGTTGCTGGCCTTGCTGCTGACCTTCCTCGTCCAGCTGTGGTGCCGGCAGGTTTTCAGGTTCAGGGGTTGGAATGACCGGAGCGGCGTTTTGCGGCTGGCTGCGGGCCGGCACATTGTCGGTGTTTGTTTCAACGTTTGCCGGTGCCGGGCCTGAATTGGTGTCGGCTTTGTTCTGGCTGGCTTTTTGCGCAGCCAGAGCTTTGGCAGCTTTTTCCCGCGCCGCTTCTTCAGCGTAACGTTGTTCACGTGCAAGCATGGCTGCTGCACGTTCGGCCTGAATTTTTTGTACTGTGGCGCGGTCCGGCAGTTGCGGCGCGTCATACTGCGGCGAGAAATAATAATCCATCAGCTGGCGTGCAACCGGTGCAGCGTTGGTACCACCGCCGCCACTGGCGACGTTTTCAACGATGACTGAGATTACAATTTCCGGCTTGTCGTGCGGCGCATAACCAACAAACAAGGCGTTATCGCGATGGCGCTCACTGATGTTAGTCGCTTTGTATTTGGCGCCGGCGGCAATATTGATTACCTGGGCGGTGCCGGTTTTACCGCCAACGGTGTAGGGCACACCGATAAAAGCGCCGCGTGCGGTACCGCCTTCCTGATGTGCGGTGCGATACATAGCTTCGCGTGCAATGGCCCAGTTTTGTGGATTAACGACTTCGATCACCTGCTCTTTGGGTTGTAACAGCGAGGTTTGCTGCTCTTTATTGCGAAAACTCTCACCAAGGCGCGGTGTGATGCGGGCGCCGTCGTTAATCAAGGTGGCGGTGGTCAGTGCAATTTGCAGTGGGGTGGATTGCCAGTAGCCCTGACCGATGCCGATATTGATGGTGTCCCCTGGTCCCCAGTTTTGTTTGCGCCGGACTTTTTTCCACTCACGGCTTGGCATCAGGCCTGACGTTTCTTCTCCAATATCGATGCCGGACAGATGGCCGAAGCCGGCTTTCTGCATAAAATCAGAAATGCGATCAACGCCCATTTTGTACGCTAAATCATAGAAATAAGTGTCGCAGCTTTTGATGATGCCGGTATAAACATCAACATAACCATGGCCATATTTGAAATGGTCGCGCCAGGGCCGGCTGACTTTGGGCAAGCGGTAAAAGCCAGGGTCCGGCACCCGGGTGTGCTCAGTGACAATCCCGGCTTCGAGGCCTGCGACCGCCATCAGCGGTTTCACGGTCGAGGCTGGCGGGTACACGCCTTGGGTCATCCGGTTCACCAAAGGCCGATCCGGTGAATTCAGCAACATTCGATAGTCTTTGCCACTGATGCCATGGACAAATAAATTCGGGTCATACGAGGGGTTGGAATAAAACGCCAGAATGCCACCGGTGCGCGGATCCAGTGCGACAATAGCGCCACGGTTTTCCCCCAGAGCTTCCTGCGCTTTTAATTGCAGGCCTAAATCCAGCGTCAGATATAAATCGTCACCGGAAACGGCTGGTTGTTCGCGTAGTGTGCGGATCACCCGGCCGCGGTTATTAACTTCCACTTCCTGAAAGCCAACAGTGCCGTGTAGCTGGGCCTCATAATATTTTTCGATACCGATTTTGCCGATATCGCGGGTAGCTGCGTAGTTCGGGCTCTGGCCGTTTTCTTCAATCTGCTTAAATTCTTTATCGTTGATTTTGCCGATGTAACCCAGGCCATGCGTCAGCAAATCGCCGTAAGGATAATGCCGGGTTAAGCGCGCTTCTAAGGTCACGCCTTTGAGATGATGCAAATGCACCGCCAGACGTGCGACTTCCTGCTCGGTCAGCAGTTCTTTCAGTGCAATACTTTTAAAACGGCGCTGTGCTTTGACTTCTTTGAAAAAGTCCGCTTTTTGCTCTGGTGTGATCTCGATAATCGCTGCGATTTGTTCGACTGCAGCCTGCAGATCCGGCACTTGCTCCGGCACCAGTTCGACCGAGTGCACCGGCGCATTTTCTGCCAATAAAGTGCCGCGCCGGTCGAAAATCATGCCGCGATTCGGCGATAAGGGTACCAGCTTGATGCGGTTGCCGTCGGCACGGGTCGAGTATTCCTCGTAACGCAGCACTTGCAGGTTATATAAGTTGGCGATCAGAATGCCAAAGCACAGCAGAATAAAACCAAAAGCAATCAGCGCCCGGCGATTAAACAGCAGGGTTTCAAAAGCAACATCAGCAATGGCAATACGGCGTTTTTGCATCCGTTACTCGCGATGATAAGGATGGTTAGTACTGATACTCCAGGCGCGGTACAGGCTTTCAGCCAGCACCACGCGCACCAGCGGATGCGGTAAGGTTAACGCTGACAACGACCATTTGCCCTCGCTGGCAGCGATACAGGCCGGCGCCAGCCCTTCAGGCCCGCCGACTAACAAACAGACGTCGCGGCCATCCAGTTGCCACTGCACCAGTTTTTGCGACAGTTGCGGGCTGGACCAGTTGCCGCCTTCGACTTCCAGTGTGATGATGCGGGCGCCTTTGGGCACAGCGGCCAGCATTTTTTCGCCTTCGATATCCAGAATGCGTTTAATATCAGCGTTTTTGCCGCGTTTGCCGGCCGGAATTTCAATCAGTTCAAACGGCATATCACGCGGAAAGCGCCGGGCATATTCTTCAAAGCCGGTGCTGACCCAGCCCGGCATTTTGGTGCCTACTGCGATTAAAATCAGTTTCATGGTTCAGGCTGCCCAGAGCTTTTCCAGCTGATAAAACTGCCGGCTTTCTTCCTGCATCACGTGGACGACCACGTCGCCTAGGTCAATCAGCACCCATTCGGCACTGCGATCGCCTTCGGTACCGATAATATGCAGACCGGCTTTGCGCGCTTCGCTGATCAGATACCCGGCGACAGCACGGGTATGGCGGTTGGATGTGCCGGAGCAAATCACCATAAATTCGGTTTCTGAGGATTTACCTTTGACATCGAGCTGGATGATGTCACGGCCTTTCATGTCGTCGAGTTTATCGACGACAAAAGCGGCTAATTGTTCGCTGTGCACTGGGCGGGTCCTTCAAACTTAATCGCATCATGTTAACAGTTTCTGCCGCGCAAGCCAAAGTCGGAAAAGGCCCAATCTAAGGATTTTCGCTGATTTCAGCCCCTATAAAGACCATGCTGCTGGATATAGGCCTGGACATCGGTGATTTGCAGTGTAGCAGGGGCGGAACCGCTGCGGATTGCGGTGGCGGAAACATCTACAGGTGGGTTTTGCAGCAGCAGAATGTGGCCATGCTTTGCTGCACGCAAAGCGCTTACGGACTGACTGCCGAATTGCTGTAAAAGCCCAGGCGCATCACCGGAAGCGGCGCTGTAGCCGGGTCTTTGCAATACCAGCAGATGACAGAGCGCCAGAATATCGGGCCAGCGGTGCCAGCGGGTGAAATAACATAAAGAATCCATGCCGATGACAAAACACAGAATGTCTGAGGGATATTGCCGGCGCAGCTCAGTCAGGGTATCGACGGTGTAAGACGGTGTGTCGCGTTCAAGTTCCAACAGGTTTAGCCGCAGCTGCGGATAAGGCGCAATGGCTAAGCGAACCATTTCTGCACGATGCTCGCTGCTACTTGGTGAGTCGCGGTGTGGCGGTAAATGACAGGGTAACAGGTCGAGGCTATCAAGCTTGCATGCTTGCTGCACATAAAGCGCCGATTGCAAATGGCCCTGGTGGATGGGGTCAAAAGTGCCACCATAAAAGCCGCGTAGTAGGGGGGTCGCAGGGGCCACCGGTTAATCTCCGGCAACCAGCTGCTGCAAGGCAAAAACTTTGGGCACAGGTTTGATAAACAAAGTCACCAGATGTGCCAGCGCAGTTTCCGGATGGCTTAGCTGACCGGATTTAAAACTGCGGTCAAATACCTGCAGTTCCTGCAATAAAAAATGCAGCCAGTTTGGCGATAACCGCAGCAGCGCCTGTTGATACAGCGGCTGGCGTTTGGGCCAGATGCCGTGTTTTTTATACTGCTCGTCGCCGACCTGACCAGCTTGTTGCAGCGCCAGTAAAGTGGTGGCTTCTTTTTGCAGCTGCCAGGCGATGATCACAGGCTCAGTGTCCTGTTGCAACAGCCGGTCGAGCCGGTGCAGCGCTTCTTCGCCCTGACCTGCCAGTAACGCATCGACCAGCTGAAACACGGTAAAATGCGACTGATCGGCGAGGTACTGCTGTAAAAAAGCACCATCGAGCCACTGGCCCGGCGCTGTCAGCGCCAGTTTTTCCAGCTCCTGCCTCGCCGCCAGTAAATTACCGGCGGCGTGGTGCTGTAACAGCTGCAGCGCGTCGGTTTGTAATTTGAGGCCAAGCTGCTGCGCGCGCTCTTTCAGCCAACGCATAAACTGATTGTCATCGAGCGGGTAAAACTGCACCTGCACGCCTTGCTCAGACAATGTTTTAAACCAGCTGGTTTTGCTGAATTCGCCGCTGCTGCGCGCAGCATGCAATACCAGACAAACATCTGCATGCAGCATGGCCGGGATTTTTTTTAGCTGGTCTTGCTGGGCCGGGGTAATTTTGCTGGTGCCGAGGTCGAGTTCAATCAACTTGCGGTCGGAAAATAACGACAGACTGTTAAATTCACCAAACAGGCTGTCCCAATCAAGCTGAGCTTCGAGCAGATAACTTTGCCGCTCAGTAAAACCCTGATTGCGCGCCGCAGCGCGGATCTCATCGAGGCTTTCCAGTTTTTGTAAGGGTTCTTCCCCAAATACCAGATAAACCGGTGCCAGCTGCTTTTTTAAGCTGGCGCCCAGTTGATTGGCATAGAGTTTCAGCATGGCTCAGAGCCGGCCGAATTGACGGATAATCCGGGCGACCGCCTGTGAGCGCAGTTCGGTCAACATCAGGTCCAGCTCTTTGGATTTCGCCAGTGCACGGGACGGGTCGTCCTGATAATCGCGGTACAGTTCAATCTGGTAAGGGCGGGGCTCTTGCCCCGGCAGCACCAGCTGATAATTGACCTTGTAAATCAATTCGTATTCCGCCACCTGGCCGTTCGGGAACAACGACAGGGTGCGACGCTGCAGGCTGTCCGAATCCAGCACAAAAATGGCGGCTTTAGCATCAGAAGTATCCAGCAGCTTCACCTGATTGCGCTCCAGCTGGGCACCCAGTTGCTGCAACAGCTCAGAGTGCTTGTCGCCTTGCAGGTAAACCGCCGGATATTTCTCCAGCGGCAAAGAACCCCGCAGCTGAAAACCGCAGCCGCTGAGCAGCAGGCTCAGCAGCAGCGGTAACAGCAGGGCAGGCAGGCGCAGGGCGCGCATCAGCCGACCACCAGACTCAGCAGTTTACCTGGCACGTACACGACTTTTTTCAGTTCAACGCCTTCGAGGTAACGCTGGACGTTTTCTTCTGCTTTGGCGAGCGCAAGCACGTCGTCCTGCGTTGCATCAATGGCAACTGTGACTTTACTGCGCACTTTGCCGTTGATTTGCACCACCACCAGCTTGGCGTCTTCGACCAGTGCCGATTCGTCCACTACAGGCCAGCCGCTGCGTTCCAGCTCAGTGGTGTAGCCCAGCGCTTTCCACAGATATTGTGATAAGTGCGGCGTGATTGGGTTCAGCAGTTGCAGCACGGCGATAATAGCTTCGCCGAGCACGGCTTTATCCTGTGCGGTTTCGACAGGCGCTTTTTGCAGTTTGTTCATCAGCTCCATAATGGCGGCGACGGCGGTGTTAAAGGTATAACGCCGGCCAATGTCGTCTGTTACTTTGGCGATGGTTTTGTGCAGTTCACGGCGCAGCGCTTTTTGGTCAGCGGTTAATGCCGCTTTGTCGACGGCATCCACCTGACCAAAAGTGCTGAACTCGTTGACCAAAGTCCAGACGCGGCGCAGGAAGCGCAGCGCGCCTTCAACCGCAGAATCCTGCCATTCCAGCGTTTGCTCTGGTGGTGAGGTGAACATCATAAACAGCCGCACAGTGTCCGCGCCGTATTGATCGATAACCGTTTGTGGGTCGATGCCGTTGTTTTTTGACTTCGACATTTTGCTCATGCCGGCGGATTCGACTTTCTGGCCGTCAGATTTCAGTACTGCACCGATGATACGGCCTTTGTCGTCACGCTCGACTGCAACATCTTGTGGCGAGAACCAGGTTTTGCTGCCGCCTTCGTTGTCGCGGTAGAAAGTTTCCGCCAGCACCATGCCCTGACATAACAGGCGTTTGAATGGTTCGTCTGACTGCACCAGACCAACATCACGCAGCAACTTGTGGAAGAAACGTGAATACAATAAATGCAGAATGGCGTGTTCGATACCACCGATATACTGGTCAACCGGCAGCCAGTAGTTTGCTTTAGCCGGGTCCAGCATCATGTCAGTGCTGTCCGGGCTGCAGTAGCGGGCGTAGTACCAGCTGGATTCCATAAAGGTGTCAAAAGTGTCCGTTTCATGGAAGGCCGCTTTGCCGTGGTAAGTGGTTTTTGCCCACTCCGGGTCGGCTTTGATTGGCGATTTGACGCCGTCCATCACCACATCTTCCGGCAAACGTACTGGCAGTTGATCAGCCGGCACCGGCACTTGCGTACCATCTTCCAGTGTCAGCACAGGAATAGGGGCGCCCCAGTAACGTTGACGGGAAACGCCCCAGTCGCGTAAGCGGTAATTGACCTTGACCTTGCCAACGCCTTTTTCGACCAGCTTGTCGGAAATAGCTTTAAACGCAGCAGGGAAATCCAGACCGTCAAACTCGCCGGAATTGATCAGCACACCTTTTTCAGTAAAGGCGGCCTTGCTTAAGTCGACTACTGATTCAGAACCAGCAGCTGGCGCTACCACTTGTTTGATTTTCAGACCGTATTTAGTGGCGAATTCATAGTCGCGCTGGTCATGGCCTGGTACTGCCATCACCGCGCCTGAGCCATAGTCCATCAACACAAAGTTGGCGACAAAAATCGGTACCTGTTCACCGGTCAGCGGGTGCACGGCGAAGAAGCCGGTCGGATGACCTTTTTTCTCCATCGTTGCCATGTCGGCTTCAGCTACTTTGTTGCCTTTGCAGTCTTCAATAAAGGCAGCCAGTTTGTCGTCCAGCTTGGCGGCTTTTTGTGCCAGCGGGTGTTGCGGCGCAATAGCGACATAAGTCACACCAAATAAGGTGTCAGGCCGGGTGGTGTAAATAGTGAAGTCGTAACTGGAACCACCCAGGCTAAACTTGATTTCGACGCCTTCTGAGCGGCCAATCCAGTTGCGCTGCATGGTTTTGACCTGCTCTGGCCATTCGTCCAGCTGGTCAAGGTCATTGAGTAATTCTTCGGCGTAATCGGTGATTTTGATAAACCACTGGGCTAATTCGCGTTGTTCGACTAAAGCGCCTGAGCGCCAGCCGCGGCCGTCGATGACTTGCTCGTTGGCCAGTACACACTGGTCTACCGGGTCCCAGTTGACGGTCGCCATTTTTTTGTAGACCAGGCCTTTTTCAAACAGCTTGGTGAAGAACCATTGTTCCCACTTGTAATATTCTGGTTTGCAGGTGGCGATTTCACGGTCCCAGTCATAACCAAAACCCAAGCGTTTCAGCTGGTTTTTCATGTATTCGATGTTGGCGTAAGTCCATTTAGCCGGCGCCGTTTTATTGGCAATGGCGGCGTTTTCAGCCGGCAGACCAAAAGCATCCCAGCCCATCGGTTGCATAACGTTTTTGCCTTGCATGCGCTGGAAACGGCTGATCACATCGCCAATGGTGTAGTTGCGCACATGCCCCATGTGCAGGCGGCCGCTTGGATAAGGGAACATCGACAGACAGTAGTATTTTTCTTTGCCTGGCTCTTCAGTCACTTTAAAGGCGTTAGAGTCTGCCCAGTGCTGTTGTAAGGCGGTTTCAATCAGGCGCGGCTCATACGCGGCTGCTTGCGCTGTAGGGGCCTGAGTGCTTTGTTCTGGTGCTTGCATGCGAAGGATCTCAACAGATAAATATCACGAGGGATATTGGCAAAAAAATAAAAGCAATTTGGCGTTAGGATAACGCATTCAGGCCTGTGGCAACAACTGCCACGAAGGCCTGAAAGGGCAGCAAACTGTGCTTTTGCCAATCAACAGGGATTATTTGGCTGCCGGCAAGGCCGCCAGAACTTTGCTTACCAGTTGATTCAGTTCTGTACCGTTACCAATCCAGCGCGTGACTATTAGCAAATCGTGTTCTTTATCCAGATAAATCACATTGCGACCAGCGCCTTCAAAGGTGATGGCGGAGGCGGGCGCAGCGGGTAAGGCTTTTTGATCAGTATTTAAAAACCAGTTAGCAAAACCGTATTGCGCATTCGCCGGGCCACCTGTGCTTGCCTGCTGAATAAACCCGGGGCTTACGAGCTGCTGCCCATTCCAGTTGCCGTCGCGTAAAAACAGATAGCCAAAACGCGCCAGGTCCCAGGCATTGATAAACATACCGCCGCCCCAGTGACCGCCACCGGACACCGACTGCACCTTTTCGCCATCCAGCTCAATCCAGCTGTTGTCATAGCCAAACCAGCGCCAGGTCGATGACGCGCCAATAGGCCGCATGATCTGTTCGTTTAATACCTGTGGCGGCGGTTTGCGCCAGACATGTAAAGTCGACAGTGCCAGCAGATTCATCCGCACATCATTGTATTTGTAATAAGTCCCAGGCTTACGCAGTGGCCGCTGTGGCCAGTCTGCCGGTGTTTTACCTTCCGGCCGGTCGGCCCAGTCCGGTTTGCCCCACAAAGTGCCTTGCCAGTCGCTGCTTTGGCGTAATAGGTGTTCCCAGCTGATTTGGCTGTTATGTTCGCCCAGATACAAATCCACACCAGCCGGCATATAAGGCGCGACTTTGTCGTTGAAACTGTGAATAAGCCCCTGCTGCCAGGCAAGGCCAGTCACTGTGGTTAAAAAGGTCTTGGTGATGCTGTGGGTCATATCGACTTTATCGACATCGCCCCAGCGCGCGATAATTTTGCCGCGATACACAATCAGGCCGTTGGCAGCGGCGCGCACACTCATAGGGCCAATGATTTGGTCATAGGGCTCTTTAGCACCAAAAGTGGTGGCCTGCACAATCGCCTGATCTTTCGGCGCTTTGTTTTCGCTGACAATGGCATAATCCACCGCCTGCTGTAATAAAGTGGCATTCACCTGCAAACTTTGTGGTTTGGCTTCAGCCCATTGGCCTGCTGGCGGGAAATAAGTACTGGCTGCAGCAGGCAACGCAGCACTGAATAGCAACAACAGCAGCGCGGAGTGCTTTTGCAGACAACTTTTTAACGGGCTTTTAAGCGGGCTTTGCATGCACCAAGCTCCTGAATAAAAGCAGCAGCATGTAGGTGTTCTGCGGCAGCGGCAACCGGGCTGCGACCAACAGAGCAAATTGGCAGGCGAAAAAAAGGAGAGGCAAGCCTCTCCTTTAAATAGGGACTGAATCAAACGGGTATTAGAACTTGTAGTTCACGCCCAGCGTCAGACGACGACCCAGAATGTCATAGTGCTCACCTGAGTTATAGGTATTTGGGTTACGCACTGGTTGACGGTCGGCCAGGTTCAGCACGCCGGCGCGCACTTGCAGCTCTGGCGTCAGGTTATATTTACCGGTTAAATCCCAGGCAATATAAGAGCCGATGTCGTTGAAGTTATTCACTTCCGGTGTCCAGGAGTTGCGATCCCAGACTGAGCTGTGAATATAAGTAGCGCCTAACACCAGCGACAGATCTTCATAGCTGTAGTTGGCGTTAAAACGGCCTTTCCAGCGGAAATAGTCATAAGTGCCCGCATACTTGCGGTCATCACCGGCACGACCTGTGGTGTTTTGATCCCATTTTTCGGTATAAGTGGCGATTAAACGCAGGTCTAATGCACCGTAACCGTTCAGGTCAAGCTTATAGTTGGTCTCGATATCGTAACCAGCCAGTTCCGCAGATGCTGAGTTCACCGGCTTGACGAAGTAGTTGGTGATATCACGGGTCACAGCGTCACGGGTAAACAGTGAGCAATACGGGTTATCCAGATTGTCTAACTGATAACAGAAGTTCACCAGGTTTTGCGCCGTGTGGCTTTCAATCATGTCAGCAATTTTGAATGACCAGTAATCGACTGTCAGACTGAAACCATCCAGGTAAGACGGCGTATAGATGAAGCCGGCAGTGATGTCATAAGCACGTTCGCTGTTCAGATCAGTGTTACCAATGATGAAACCTGGTTTGTTTCCACCATTGACCCATGCCGGAGTTGGTGACCAGCCTTGTGGCATGCCATCGGCGCGACAGTTTTTCTCGACGTTGGCTTTATATACACCAGCGCTGTCGATACGCAGTTGCTGACATGGGTCAACCAGCGTACTGAAGGTCTGGCCTGGTGGGTTGTATAATTCACCAATGTTTGGTGCTCGCACTGACTTCGAGCGGTTCAAACGCAGTTTCAGGTCGTCATTGATGGTGTAGTTCAGACTGATTTTCCATGCATTTTCGCTGCCTGTGGTGCTGTAGTCCATGGCGCGAAACGCTGTTTCCAGTGTCAGGTCTTTGACATAAGCCAGGTCAGCCAATAACGGGATCGAGAATTCGGCAGAAGCTTCGCGCACTGAGAATTCACCGGACAATGGGGACGACTGGTTGTTAAACAAAGCGCCTGAACGCATGGCCGGATCTGGCAGCGATGAAGAACGCTCTTTGCGGTACTCGACGCTGAACGCTGAACCGACGATACCAGCAGGTAGTTCATAGACATCACCAGTCAGGGTGAAACCGGCTACGTCCTGATCCAGCGTAGCATCACGCATCGCATCAGTGCGGATCCAGTCCAGTGCCGCCTGCGACGCCATCCCTGAACCATAAATATTCAGTGGCACACAACCTTGCGCTCGCATAGCTTCATCTTTACAAACGATATTACCTTTGGTATCGCGGGTGGCTTGGATAGCCGCATAGAAACGGTCTTCCAGCATTTCACCAAACCATTTTGAGTTGGCATCGACATGGCCTTTCTGGGCGTAAGCTTCATAGCCCCAGGTGTCTGTTAACAAACCTTCCAGACCAATAGCGGCACGCGCCAGCGTCCGGTTCTGATCGTATTTACGGTTACCGAAAATATCGGCCAGGTAAGTGTTCTGAATCGATGACGTGACATTGTTATCAGCAAAGAACTTACGTGCGCTGTCGGTCAGCATCGGGTTCAGCGGGTCAATGCCATTGGCACCGCTCAACACAAAAAATGCCGGGGAGCTTTCACCAAAGGCTTTGGTGTTTGAATAAGTTGACTCGAAAGTGAAGCGGTGATCATCGTTAATTTGATAACCGTAGTTCATATTCAGGTTGATACGTTCCAGCGGGGTACGCAGATAGGTATGGTCCAGCGTGTTATAACCATCACCTGGTGCGCCATCGGCTGACAAATAACGGCTGTTATTGGCACTGCCCGCCACAAATGGATACGCTGTGCCGCCGTTCATATCAAATGGACGCACTGAGCCGTCATTGGCGAATACATAGTTTTTACCGCCGACCGCAAAGGTACCCGTTTTGCCGTAGTTGATCAAAATCGGGTTACCGGTTTTTTCCCACAGGATACGTCCCGGGATGCCGTCAGTACTGGTTTTATTGGCTGGATTGTCAATCATGATTAGGCCGTCGCGGACGAAATCACGCTGGCTGCCGCGGATCTGCGACTGTTCTGAGTAAGTCAGGTTAGCAATAAAATCAGATTTGCCTTCGCTGTTTCCAAAAGTCAGGCTGTAAAAGTCTTCTTCACCGCCATCTTGCTGCGGCCGGCTGGTTGCTACGTCGACTTCAAAACCGTTAAAGGATTTTTTCGTGATGATGTTGACAACACCCGCTACCGCGTCTGAACCGTATACAGCCGAAGCGCCACCGGTCGAGACTTCAATCCGCTCAACCATGGCTGTTGGGATGTTGTTCAGGTCGACCGCGCTATTGCCTGGATTCGAGCCAACAAAACGGCGGCCATTCACCAATACCAGGGTGCGGTTAGTACCTAGTCCACGCAGCGCCGTGTTATTTAGACCTGAAGCAAAAATGGTGTTGTTAGTGGTTTCCGGTGACAGACCGGTTACCGCGTTTGGCATATCGTTCAGCAGCTCACCTACGTTGGTGACACCTGCATCAACAATCGAGTCGCCGGTAATGACGGTAACCGGCGTTGGCGACAATTCACCAATCCGTTTGATTTTTGAACCTGTAACTTCAATGCGTTCTACTTTGTCGTCGGTCTTGGTTTCCTGTGCCTGCGCCTGACTGACCAGACCCAGACTTAAAGCGATTTGTACGGCAATCGCCAGCTTATTATTTTGGTACATCCTGGAATTCCTCTTAGTGACTTGTTTGCTGCAACACCCATCACGTCATGATCGCAGGGAGAAAGGTTGTTTTCATAAAATGGGTACAGGTGTTGCAGCGCGCACAAGCTAGTCAGTCGGGATTTTTGACACAATCAAATTGCGATGACTTCACAGAAAAACCACATTGATGGGTAAAATCGGTACAAAATACATACAAATGATACATGCTGATTTGTCTTGCGGTGGCAATCAACACGCAGGTCGCCGCTGTCATTGCGTCACGCTGTAGATTGCTGCGCTGGTGTTTGACGTAGAGCAAAAAGTCCGGGTCTATACTATGCAGACAGTCCTTCGGTTTAGAGGTGGTTATGACGGATTTACTGCACAAATACCGGCAGTGGTTGCAGCAGCTTGAACTCTCTTTGCAAAGCCAGCTTGACCCGGCGGTAAGGCCTGTAGTGGAAGTGGCTGACACGCTGGCGGCTTATCTGCAGGCGGGGCGCGACCTGACCGCCTATGAAACCCAGTTATTTATCGAAACCTTTTTCCGTCAGCAACAACAGCCGCAACCACCGTCGATCTGGCCGGAAACTTTGTGGCAAATGCTGGCGCAGGTTACTGACAAAACTCAGGTGGAATGGCAGGAACTGGAGCAGGATTTGTCGCATCAGGGGCTGTATTTACAGGGCGAAACGGTGGGCATGGGGCTTTATGTCTGCCGCGTTTGCGATGAGGCGCTGCATTACAATCACCCGGCCGAGCTGTTGCCTTGTCCGGCCTGTGGCGGTGGGCATTTTTTACGCCGTGGCCTGCCGGTCTGAATGCGTTTCTGCAGAGCTTTGCGCAGATAAATTTTTCGGCAGGCTGCTGATTTTGTTAGTATGCCTGCATCTGTAGTGAAGGAATTTCTGGCATGACGCAAATTGCAGTAAACAAAGCTGCTGAGGC
>Ga0247724_1000119_pt1 | contig 20133 bp, 18 predicted proteins | sample OKSTACKMC2E_FD_182776 | JGI IMG/M metagenome (GOLD analysis project Ga0247724, IMG submission 182776) | Subsurface sediment microbial communities from gas well in Oklahoma, United States - OK STACK MC-2-E | ecosystem: Environmental > Terrestrial > Deep subsurface > Rock core/Sediment | place... | reverse complement strand
ATCGGGCCACCATAAAATCAATCAAATCTTCAATAGTCTTGGGCTGATGATAAAACCCGGGCGCCGCCGGCATAATAGTGGCGCCCAGTTTGGCTAACACCAGCAGGTTTTCCAGATGCAAGGCACTTAAGGGCGTCTCGCGCGGCACTAAAATCAACTGGCCTTTTTCTTTAATGACAACATCGGCTGCCCGCTCAATCAGGTTGTCGCTCATGCCATGGGCAATAGCGGCCACAGTGCCGGTCGAACAAGGGCAAATCACCATAGTTTTCGGTGCGGCCGAGCCGGACGCCACCGGTGAGAACCAGTCGTCTTTGCCGTAGACTGCCAATAAATGGGGGGCACAGCCAAAGATTTCAACCAGCTGCGCCTGACAGGCCTGTGGATTGCCATTGAGTTTTAAATCGTGCTCAGTGGCAAACACCACTTTGGCAGCACTAGAAATCAGCAAATGCACTTTGACATTGAGGCTCAGCAACACCTGCAGCAGGCGCCAGCCATATAAAGCACCGGATGCACCGGTAAAGGCCAGCGTAACTTCACGCTGGGAGGAAACACTGTGTTGAACGGTCAGATCATTACTAACATGCATAAAAGTGCCTTTTTGCTGAACGCAGCTGGCTTATGCCGCAGCCAGCGCCTGTAACAACTTATCGTGAATGCCGCCGAAGCCACCGTTACTCATCACCAGAACCGAATCGCCCGGCTGTGCTGTGGCGACAATCTGCTGCACAAGCTTGTTGATATCCTGTTCCACCGTCGCCGGAATGGCGCATTGCTGGCTGATTTGCTCAGACAAAGCACCAAGTGACCAACCGCTGTTGGCTGGTTCAAACAGGAACACCTGATCAGCTTTTTGCAGTGACGCCGGTAAGGCTTCTTTGTGCACGCCCATGCGCATGGTGTTAGAACGCGGTTCCAGTACGGCCAGAATACGCTGTTGGCCCACCCTGGCTCTTAATCCGGCCAACGTCGTTTCAATCGCAGTCGGGTGATGGGCAAAATCATCATAGACGCTGACGCCATTGACGACACCTTTGAGTTCCAACCGACGTTTGGGCGCGACAAACTGATTCAGTGCTTCGATTGCAATAGCCAGCGGCACGCCGGCGTGCTGTGCTGCAGCCAGCGCCATCAGACCATTGTCGACACTGTGCTGACCACACAAAGCCCAGTTCACAGTGCCTTTAACTTCGCTGCGGAAACTGACTTCAAAGGCAGAGCCGTCGGCCTGTAGCAAGCGCACTTGCCAGTCAGAGCCGCTTTGTTGCTGTTCACTCCAGCAGCCCATATCAAGTACTTGCTGCACTGCCGGCACATCCGCTTGAGACAGTACTAAGCCGTTGCCAGGCACCATCCGCAATAAATGGTGGAACTGGCGCTGAATGGCCGCCAGGTCCGGGAATATGTCGGCGTGGTCAAATTCGAGATTATTCAGAATTAAAGTGCGCGGCCGGTAATGTACAAACTTGCTGCGTTTATCAAAAAACGCCGTGTCGTATTCGTCGGCCTCGATGACAAAAAACGGCGCATCGCCTAAGCGTGCCGATACGTCGAAGTTCTGCGGAATGCCGCCAATTAAAAATCCAGGCTTTAAGCCGGCGTATTCCAGAATCCATGCCAGCATGGTGGTGGTCGTGGTTTTGCCATGAGTGCCGGATACTGCCAGCACCCAACGGTCCCGCAGCACTGTTTCTGCCAGCCACTGCGGGCCTGAGGTATAAGGAATATTGCGATTGAGAACATATTCCACACAAGGATTACCGCGGGACATGGCATTGCCGATAATAACTAAATCCGGCACCGGCTCCAGCTGCGCCGGGTCGTAGCCCTGTGTCAGGCTGATACCGAGTTCTTCGAGTTGTGTGCTCATCGGCGGATACACATTGGCGTCAGAGCCTGTGACCTGGTGGCCTAAACTTTTGGCAATGGCAGCAATACCGCCCATAAAAGTGCCGCAAATACCCAAAATATGAAGATGCATGAAGTTGTCCTGCTTTAGATTTTCCCGCGCCTGGATCCACGAGCGGGCTTTTGTCGGTATTTTCCGGCATTGTAACAAAAGCACAACCGGCTTTTTCGAAATAAAATCGGTGATAAAAATGCAATTTTTAGCCAGATTCTTTAAACTCTGGCCCCACCAATAAGTGCACGGTCAGGTACGCGGCCAGCAGAGCCATATTTAAGCGACCGGCCAGGCCCCAACCCTACACTAACAGAAGGATATACCGATGCGCCGTCTGGCTCCTGTACTGCGACAAGATGGGGTCGATACCGACCTGATTGCTCTGATTAAAACCATTCTGGCCGCCTGTAAAGAAATCTCCTTCCGGGTTGGACAAGGCGCATTAGCGGGCGTACTGGGTTCAACGCTGGATGAAAACATCCAGGGCGAAACGCAGAAAAAACTCGACGTACTGGCCAACGAACTGCTCAAAGACATGATCCTGGAAACCGGCGTGGTCAAAGCCATTTCCAGTGAAGAGGAAGACCACACCGTTGCCGGCAATCCGCAAGGCCGTTATCTGGTGACGTTTGACCCGTTGGATGGCTCGTCCAACACCGATATTAACAGCCTGATTGGCACCATTTTTTCAATTCTGCCGGCGCGTGATAACGTCGATGCTGCGGATGCCGCACAGTTTTTACAACCCGGCACCGCACAGTTGGCCGCCGGTTATGTGTTGTATGGCCCGTCGACTATGCTGGCGCTGACTACAGGCCAGGGCACCCGGCTCTACACGCTGGACAAAACTTATGGCGGTTTCCTGTTAACGCAGGAAGAAGTGGCGATTCCGTCAGTCACCGCCGAGTTTGCGATTAACATGTCGAATCAGCGCTATTGGCAACCCGGCATGCAGGCTTATATTGGCGATTTGCTTTTGGGTAAAGCCGGCCCGCGCGGCAAAAACTTTAATATGCGCTGGATTGCTGCCATGGTCGGTGACGTGCACCGCATTTTGTGTCGTGGTGGGATCTTTATGTACCCAACCGATACCAAAGACCCAAACAAACCGGACAAACTGCGGCTGATGTACGAAGCTAACCCGATGAGTTTCCTGGTAGAACAAGCCGGTGGTGCAAGTTCCACCGGTTATCAGCGCATTATGGAAATCCAACCGGTGGACATTCACCAGCGCGTTGCAGTGATCCTGGGGTCTAAACACGAAGTCGACAGCTGCCTGAAGTATCATCAGGCCTGAATCAAGCGACGCCCGACCAAAGTCAGGGCGTACAACCATAGCGATTTTTAGTGTCGCCGGTATAATAGGCTGCACTGCATGTTCAATAAATAAGGAAGCATCATGAGCTTAAGTCTGGTCCCGGCGGGTAAAAATCTGCCAGATGAAATCAACGTCATCATCGAAATCCCGGCCAATGCCGACCCAATCAAATACGAAGTCGACAAAGACAGCGGCACAGTTTGGGTTGACCGTTTTATGTCTACGCCAATGTTTTATCCGTGTAACTACGGTTTTGTGAACCACACGCTGTCTCTGGATGGCGACCCGGTTGACGTGCTGGTACCAACGCCATATCCATTAGTACCTGGCGCGGTGATTAAATGCCGTCCGGTTGCCGTGCTGAAAATGGCTGACGAAGCAGGTGAAGATGCCAAAGTACTGGCAGTACCTATCAGCAAACTGACTAAAATCTATGACCACATTCAGGACATCGGTGACGTGCCAGAGCTGTTAAAAGGTCAAATCCAGCATTTCTTCGAACGTTACAAAGAGCTGGAACCAGGCAAGTGGGTGAAAGTGATTGGTTGGGGCGACAAAGCGGAAGCCAAAGCTGAGATCCAAACCTCATTTGAACGCGCGCAGAACAAATAATTTAGTTCCGTGTTCAAAGACACAGGCCCGCGCTGTCGGGCCTGTTTCATTAACTGAGCCAAATCGCGAATTTTCAGTACTATCCCATTCTTTACATTCATAAATTCTGTTCTAATGCCCTGAGATTGCTGCGCCAATCCAAATTGCTGTCTATACTCGAAAGTGATTTCAAATCAAAGATATTCAAAATAATACCGGCCTTTGCGCTGATCCAACGGGGTAATCATCTATGGAATTTTTGCAACGCCTTTCGATTGCGAAAAAAATCTATTTAATCCCCCTCATTGGCACCCTGATGTTTGTGGTGTTTCTGGGGCTCTCTACCAAAACCGCTTTGAGTAACGTCAAAACTCTCGAAAGTACCAGAGACATACAGTTTCCTGTGCTACAAGCCTCTGAAAGCGCGCTGGTTTCACTGGAACGGCTGAAAGAAACTCTGGCCAGCGCGGTCACCACCGGCGACGAAGAAGCACTGAATGGTGCCAATAAACTTGCAGAACAAATGAAAAAACAGCTGACGACTGTCGGCCAGCTGGAATCTGAGGTCAGCCGCGAAGTCGGCCAAATCCTGCAATCTTTTGACGCTTATTACACTGTCGCATTTAAAGTGTCGCAGGAAATGGTCAGCAATACCGCCGACATGGCAACCATTGGCGAACGCTCGCAAAAAATGAATGCAGATTACGAAAACACGGTCAAGAAACTGACTTCATTTCGCGACGTGCAGTTAAAACAATTTAAAAGTGCTATTGATGACGCCAACAGCCAGGCCTCACAGATGATTACCGTCGGTGTCATTATGATGGTCATCACTGTGCTGGCGCTATTTGGTACTGCCCTGCCTGTGGTCAAAGGCATCGATAGCAGTCTCGGCCATATCATTCGCTCGCTACGGGATCTCGCAAAAGAAGATGGTGATTTGACAGTACGGATCCAGACCAATTCCAAAGACGAACTCGGCGATCTGGCCTTCTGGTTCAACTCTTTTATGGAAAAACTGCAGGGCGTGGTGAAAGAAATCGTCAATACTGCACTGCCATTGTCTTCATTGGCCAAAGACTTACACCAACTGACCGACGATACCAACAGAACTATCGCCGTGCAGCGCAAAGCAGCTGATCAGGCCAAAGTTGCGGTCGATGATATGAGCAACAGCGTCATCGCCGAAGCCAGCAGCGCAAACGAAGCCTCTAGTGCGGCGAATGACTCCAACGTTGCAGCTGACCGCGGTCAGCAAACTGTTGGTGTCACAGTCAATAACATCCGCCAACTGGCAAATAATGTGCAGGAAGCTTCTGAGGTTATCCTGAAACTGGAAACAGATGCCAACCAGGTTGGCGCTGTGCTGGATGTGATTAAAGGTATTGCGGAGCAAACCAACCTGCTGGCGCTGAACGCCGCCATTGAAGCCGCGCGTGCCGGTGAACAAGGCCGTGGCTTTGCGGTGGTCGCCGACGAAGTCCGTACTCTGGCGTCCAGAACCCAGAAATCTACAGAAGAAATTCAGAAAACCATTGAACAACTGCAATCCGCCGCTCGCTCTGCGGTTCAGAAAATGCAACAAAGTACGGTACAAGCAGATCAGAGCGTTACTTCAGCCAATCAGGCCGGTGATTCACTGCAAGCCATTACCACCAGTATCCGCCGCATTCGCGAGATGAACCAGCACATTGCTTCTGCCACTGAAGAGCAGCAAGTGATGGCCGGGACTATCGTGGGGCACGTGGTCGATATCGTCAAACACACTGAACACACCTCACAAAGTGCAGGGCATATTGCCAAAGCCAGCCGCGAACTGGCGAATCTGGCGCAAAACCTGGAAAACATCGCCCGGTTATTCCGCGTTTAATACTGAATATACAGCGGCTTAGGCCACTGCTATAAAAAATGCCGCTTGAAGCGGCATTTTTTATTATCAATTCAGGCTGACTCAGGGATGCCAGCTGCGGATAAATGCCAGCAGTTCTGGCGTCGGCATCGGTTTGGCATACATAAAGCCCTGCACTTCGTCACAGCCCATCGCTTTAACCACGGCTGCCTGTTCCGGCGTTTCGATCCCTTCAGCAATAGTCGATAAACCCAAGCGTTTGCCCAGACTAACAATGGTTTCAGCAATGACTGACCCATTCGGCTTGGAGCAATCCCGCACAAAAGCGCGGTCGACTTTAATCCGGTCTAGTGGTAACTGTTGCAGGTAGCTCAGGCTGGAGAAACCGATGCCAAAATCGTCAATAGCCACTTTAATGCCATGCGCTTTGAGCTGACTCAAAGCCTCGATAACGATTTTGGGTTCGTCCATCACCACAGATTCTGTAATTTCCAATTCCAGCATTTGAGGGTCAATCTTCGCGGCCTGCACCGCATCAATCACTGACTTGACAAAATTTGGACTGCGGAACTGAGGCATCGACACATTCACCGCAATACGCAGTGGCTCCAGGCCTTGTGCAGTTAAATAGTGAATTTGTTGGCAAGCCTGCCGGATCACCCAGTCACCAATCTCAACAATCAGCCCGGAGTATTCAGCCAACGGAATGAAAACCGCTGGGGAAATATAACCGCCCTGCCCATCCGGCCAGCGCAAAAGCGCTTCCATGCCAATAACTTTATTGTCACTCAGCGAAATCTGCGGCTGATACCACAACGCCAGCTTCCCCTGAGCAAAATCCTGTCTTAACCGACGCAGCAAAGCCAGGCGTTCGGCCATCTGATCTTCAAGCTCAGCGTGGTAAAACTCATAGTTTTGCGACAAGCTTTTTTTCGCCCGGTTCAGCGCAATGTAAACCTGCTTCAGAATACCCAACCCCTGGCGCACCGTATCAGTTAGCCGGCAAAAGCCAAAAGTTGCATTGATTTGTAAGCTGTGCTCTGACGCCTGAAACGGCGTGGCGAACACCGCGTTTAACTGCTGCGGCGTTAACTGCGCTTCAGGCCCGATTAAACCAAACACATCAGCACCGATCCGGGCTATTTGCGCAATATCACCAAACTTTTCCACCAGCCGGTGTGTGACTGCCACTAATAACTCGTTGCCAACTTCCTGGCCTAAACCGTCATTGACATCGGAGAAGTGATCGATATCAATCAGCACCGCGACTGTCTGCTCAGGCGCCAGCCGGCGGGTTTCCTGCAGCAGTTGGGTGTATTCGTTTCGATTCGGTGTTTTGGTCAGCGGGTCTATATACGCCGCGTGTTTTAGCTGCTGAAATAACGTAACGTTTTCATAGCCAATGGAAATATTACTGAGGAAAACCTCAATCAGCTGCCGGTCAAAATCTTCAATCGGCCTGTTGGTTTCGATGTAAACAGCGGCGCTGTGCTCAGCATTCCCGAGGTACAACACAGTGTCAAAGGCAGTAAAAATATGGCGTTTTTCCGCCAGACATTGCAGGATTTGTTGAATAATCCGTTCATTGCCCAGCCGTTCCAGTTTGCACTTAATGTAGGGCGCATAATGTCCCGCCGCCCCCAGTACATAAACATTGTCACTGGCAGAACCGTCATCCTCAATCTGGGCACACAACACGCCTTCTGCGTGCAGGCCAATCAATGAGGATATCTGTGTCACCACGCCTTCAGAAAACTCGTGCAGTGAATGCTGCTCGAGTAAATTTGCGCCGGCATTGATGATTTTCTGTAAGCCCAGCCGGTTTTGGTTAATAGTGCGGATTTGCTGATATGAACGGATCGAAGAAATAATCGAAGTCACCAGCTTGCTGCGTGTCAACTCAGTCTTGGTTTTGTAGTCGTTGATATCATATTCTTTGATAACACTTTCTTCAGGTGCATAACCAGGTTGACCTGTGCGTAACACAATCCGCACTTCGTCCATGCCAAGTTGTTCTCTGATTTGTTGCACCACCAGTAAACCGGCATCGTCAGATTCCATCACGACGTCTAGCAAAATCACAGCAATGTGGGGATTTTTTTTCAGAAACTCGATAGCGGCACGGCCAGAATAAGCATGATGGAATACCAGCTTTCGGCCCTGAACCAGTAAATCACTCAAGGCCAGTCGTGTGACAGTATGGATTTCTTCATCGTCGTCAACAATGAGCAAATGCCATTCCCCAGTGACCTGAGGCGCTGGCGTATATACACTCTCGTCTTCTGCGAGGAACAGAAAATCATCATCTGTTACTTTTGAAACCATTCAACGACCTTATCCTTAGAGTCTCACCGGGCAACACTGACGTGAATTCCATGTTGTTGTGCCTGAACGGTTCCGTTCATACCACCTGTGAGCCAACATCAACGACTGAATTAGTGCTTTCTTACACTATACCCTTAACTAAAAAAAGCAATCAATTTTACGCCAGTTTGCCGCGCAAAACGGCCTGCTCGGGTCTTATGACAAACCAATGACACAAGTTTTTACCTCTCAGCAGTAGCGGGCAGTCAGCAACGGCCGATACAATGAATTTGTCATACCTGGGATACGGAAGCGCCATGAGTAAAGTTCAATATATGTCAGGCCAGCAACGGCTGAAACATCTTGCCAAACATCAGCTCGGTCAGGATTTGACTGGGCAGACCAAACCGGCAGAACATGCCGGCAATACCATTTCTATTCAGCAAATCCGTCAAGCCCAAGCCGTGCATCTGCAGCTGTCAGCCAGAGCTGGCGTCGCACCAGATGCAGAATTACCCGAAGACAATATCCGCAGCCGGGCGGCCCGCCGCCGGCAGATGACTATAGAGCGGCAGCAATACAATCTGGAAAAAGTGATGGTGCTGGCACAGGAATACTGTACAGACCAGGCAGTCACTCAGGATATAGACCCCGACTGGTTTTATCACTACTGCGAACACGTGCAGAACATCTCGGCCTTGGCCATGCAAAAACTCTGGGCAAAGATTCTGGCGGCTGAAATCAGTTCACCCGGCAGTTTCTCCTACAAAACACTGAATATTCTCAGGCAAATGCACCATAAAGATGCACAGGCCCTGCAATTAGCCAGCAGCTTAAGCTGCCGCGTTTCGTCGCAGGAACCGGCACATATTTATTTCAGTTATCTGCAGCAGGGTTCTTTCTGGCAATGGATACGCGGCCGTAATCGTGGTGTACTGAATCTGAGTCAGTTTGGTCTGACTTATCCACAAATTCTCAGCCTGATCGACTTAGGTCTGTTGCATCCGGCAGAAATCGAAAGTGGTGTAATGACAAAGGGGCAGCAGTTGCAGTGGCAATTTCCACAAACACCATTAACGGGCCGGCTGAAAGCCAACAGCATTGTGCTGCAATATTACAAATTTACCCACAACGGCGCTGAACTAATGAGCCTGCTGTACAGTCCGGTAAATCCGCTTTACCTGCAGGCTCTACAGACGTTATACAGCAGTGTCATTGAGTTTCAGCCACAGGCCTGACCTTGGACAAAATGTGCGCGATTTTGCGGGCATCCAAAGGCTTGATCATCACGTCATCCATCCCCGCAAGACGGAAACTCGCCGCTTCTTCCGGCAAGGCGTGGCCGGTAAACGCCAGGATAACCGTTTGCTGATGGTGCCGCAGTTGGCGGATCCGTTTGGTAACTTCGACTCCGCTTAGGTCCGGCAACTGAATATCCATCAAAATCAACTGATACCTGCTGTTACTCGCCAATTTCAGCGCTTCCTGACCGGTCACCGCAAAATCAATGTTAATCCCTTGCCCTTCCAGCATTGCGCGAACAAAGCTAAGGTTTGTCTGGTTGTCATCGACGATTAGCAGTTGCTGATTGGCAAACTGGCAACCCGGCTGGGGCAAGTCCTGCATGTCTGCCAGCAATAATGGTGAATCAAATTGTGCTACGCACGCCATCTCGGCAAAAACAGCTTTTACAGACTTCCCGGCAAATACGACAAGCTGATAACGCAAGCTCAGCTGCTGCAGTTGCTGGAGGTCAGCAGCATTGAGGCCGTTATCATGCAAGTGGACAACAATTGTATCTATCAGACGGCTTTGCAGCACCTGCTGAAGTTCGCTGACGCTCGTTGTGGCAACAACTTGCTCGCTAACGCCATGAAGACTTTGACGCCATATCTCCAGCCAGCCCGGGCATGGGTCAAAAATAGCCAGATTCTGAAAACGTTTCGTCAGCTGCCGGTCACGCCCAACGACAGGCACATTGCAGAGTACACGGGTCCCGAGATCGGCCAGTTCCTGGATCTGTAGCTCAGCGCCTAATTGCTGCATCAGCAGATAGCAAAACTCAAAGGCAATATCTGTCCACTGCGGTTCAGCACAAGGGCCCTGAGTCAGGATCTGCCGACTGCGCGCACTGAGACTTTTGCCGGTGTATTGGAACTTCAGTTGTAGCTTATCCCGAGTGCCGCTTTCAAGACGATAGCTAAGCTGCATTTCCTTACCATCGGCCAATGGACTTAGTGCCTGCAGCAGAGAAAACATCAGATGATGCAGCAATTTACCATCTAATAACACCTGACACCGTGTCGCCGCAGGGTCCTCATCCGGCAGCAATAACAAGTTCTGTGACCAGCTTTGCTGAATTTCACGCAAAGCGCCGGCAAACCAGTGCGACAAACTCTGCACAACCGGTTGTTGTTGTTTTTCTGTTTGCTGGCGCCATAACAGCAGTGCCAGCCACTGCTGCACTTCCGCGTCATTCATATGCTGAGCCTGTTCGGCCAGTAATTGCCAACACAGCAAGTCGCGATTCAAATGCAAATGACGCTGTTGAAGTAGTGACAGTTGTTGCGACAGTTCTTTTCTGGACTCGTAATGGGTTTGCTCAGTCTTTTCAAGCTGTTGTTGAGCATGCTGTAGCTGACAAACACTGTCACGCTGTTGATTGACCAATTGTTGAACGGCGTCCAGCAGCGGAGCAACACCTGAAGCTACAGATAACGGATTATTACCGCACAGAATCTGCCAGAGTCGTTGGTAACTGTGTTGTTGTCGTCGTTCCAGCAATTGATAGCCCAGTCCCATGGCCACAGTAACAGCACCAGACAGCAACAGCCACAACCAAGGAAAGGATACTGTTGCGGTCGAAAGTTGCAATTGCCGACCATCCGCCAACGGTGTATTCAGGATCAATGCATTTTCAGCCACCAGACCCACCGCCACAATTGGGGAGCCATCCGCAGCCAGAATGTGTAACGCCAATTCCGGAATTTCGGTCAGATTTTGCACCAGAGTCAGGATTTCAGCATTGCTCTCTGTCTGTGCATGCAAATGCTCCGTAAGCTGGTCAGCCAGCTGCTGCAGCTGCAATTGCTGTGTACTTTGCTCGTGATGGTAGTACCACAAGCCCACTCCGGCCGTAGCAAGTTGCACGATCATAATCACGGCCAGAAGCATTTTTAATTTGGGCATGCTGCAAATCCGAATTGATAAAATCCGTTAGATCTTCGTAAACAACAGATTCAAGGAAATGTCAGTATAGCGGGCATGGGATCCCGGCGGCAACCGTTCGTGACAATCCTACATGCCACCTATATACATTTTATTTACAATGTCAGAAGTCTAAATACAGTCCGACAAAGCCGCCGGAACTGCTCGCTTGCACATCGAGGTGATCGCGGTCTGAAATATCCTGCTTGTTGTATTGCCACCCTGCTCGCAGATATCCCTGAAACATTGCGACATCAATAAGACGCCAGGCGATGCCTGCTTGCCAGTCGTAAGTTAGATCACTTTGGTAGCGGCTGTAATTGCCTTTGGCAAACACAACTGTATCAGTGCCCCACACACCTATTTCAGTATCCAGATAGAGCATCGGGAGCAACACGGATAAATCTGCCGTATTGTTGATACTGTTGGAATTGAGCTCAGATTTTACCTTCAACTGACGAACCGTGAGTCCAAGATCAATACTGAGCAGCGGATTATCGATCAACTCATAGTAAGCCGTCACATCGTAGTGTTGATATTTTTGGTATTGCCGGATGTTCTGACCAGCGCTGTAAACAGTTTGTCCAAGTTGCAAACTGTCCAGCAGTGGCGCCTGCGCAGAATAATCATTGTGCTGATAGCGTGCAGCAAAATTGGGCAGCAGCGGGATTGGGTGTTCAAAACGCGCCGCCCATGCCAGGCCATTTGCATCTTGCAGAGACCATCGTCCTGCAGCGCCGGTATTGCCTGCAACCACTTCAGGTTTGGCCTGCCAATACTCCAGACCAGCACGAACGCCCAACATATCCGCCGTTACCGGGCCTGCTACAAACAGGCAGCCAATAACCATCCTGGCCAGAAATTTCATATTCTATCCTTGTGACAACAATTCAGTTAAATCAATCAGAGCTGCATTCGCACGGGAGATGTAGTTTGCCATGACCAGGCTATGATTGGCTAAAACACCAAATCCACTGCCATTTAAAATCATCGGTGTCCAAATTGTCTGCTGGGTTGATTCCAGCTCGCGGATAATCTGCTGCAGACTCACTGTGGCGTTTTTACGCTCCAGTACATCGGCGAAATCTACTTCAATAGCCTTTAGAAAATGCAGCAATGCCCAGCTGGCACCACGAGCTTCATAGAATTCATTATCGATGCGCCACCAGGATGTTTTGATCATCATCTCATGTGGGGTCAGTGTGGACTGGCGAGCCGCCGCGTCTCCGGCTAAATCTGTGTTTAGCCGATCTTGACCAACGCTGGCACTTAAGCGCTGACTATAACTACCTAATCTTTTTTCCGCCTGTTTAAGCCAGTCACGCAGGTTATCTGCACGGGCGAAAAACTGATGCTCCTGATTATTCGGGTCCATCAATGCCTGACGGTATGCACGTAATAGTTTAACAGCTGCGGTATACTCATCTTCCGGCGTGGGCACCACCCAGCTGCGATGCTCAATGTTAAATTTAGGCTGCACCTGTTTCAACAAGCTATTTTCGACGGATTGTGATTGAGAACGGCTAAGGTCAGTGCGCATCGCTAAGGCGAGATCTCTGATCATTTCCAGCGCACCGAGCTCCCATGCCGGCATATCATCCATCAATACAAAAGGTGGCAAAATATCATTGCTGATAAACCCACCGGGTTTATAGAGCAAGGTTTCAGTGACATGAATCAGCGTGTTAGTGGTTGTATAACCAACTACAGGTTTATCGTTACCCGCCGCCGTCTTTGCGATTTGAGCCACATCAAAGGCCGCAGGCTCATCGCTGTAATACAGCGCCATGCCCCACCCAATCAGTAAAGTACAGAGCAATAACGCGCCACCTATCATCAGCTTTTGCATGACAAATTCCTATTCTTTCGGGATCCGCGTGACACTGGCCTGGACTTCCTGTGAAGTACCATCTGACCATTGCAGACGCAGCTGCACCTGCTGGCCAAGGCTGATTTTTTGTACTGGCCGGAACAACATCAGATGCAGCCCGCCAGGCTGTAGATGTACCTGCTGACCAGGTTCAACAACAATTTGGTCTATCTCGGTCATTTGCATCATGCCGCCGACCATTTTGTGCGTATGCAACTCGATAGCACCAAAGTTGTTACTGTTGACTGACACTAAAGCAACTGGCGCAGGCCCTTTGTTGTGCAGAGAGAAATAACCGGCACTGAGGCTTTTTCCCGGTAATGGTTCCCGCACAGTTGCATTCGTGATTTCAACCTGTGCTGCCCACAGGTTGAAAGATAATAAACTTACAGCATACAGAATGATTTGTTTCATCACGGGCTCCTGCGTTATTAATCTGCATATCTTACACAGGAGCCATACGTTTGTCAGACCACATAACGGTTAGGTAAAATCAATGCCGCAGCCAGATACGCCACTAATAAGACTGTGGGCATCGCCAAAAACGCAAATACGGCGACACAACGAATCAGTGTTGTATTGTGCCCGTAGGCGCGTGCTAAGCCGCCGCAGACGCCGGCAATTTTGCGATCCGCTTTATTACAGTACCAACGATTATCACGATGAGTTCTCATCACAGTCTCCTGATAGTTAAAGTTCAACCGAAGACAATCAAATCGCATGCCAGTATTTTTACTGTTAAATATCAATGCGTTACAGGCGTTCACTTCAACAAAAAATCGAACGCACGGATAAAAAACCAACTTTTGCAGTTTCAGCTTAAAAAATAGTGAATTTAACGAAATGAGGGTATCTGAAAAAAATGCAAAAAAAACCCGGTACTGCTAAGACCGGGTTGTCGATGGGATTTCAGTCGGTGGCAAAAACCATAACCAAAGTTTCGCCGTGACAAAGATACTTATGACTGGGAGCAAAAACATCCCAAGTAATTGTGGAGACAAGGCCAGAATCACCATGTTACTCCACAATTTTTGCTTCGGCGCTGGCCAGACCTGCAACCACTTCAGATTCTGTAGCTTCAGCATCTTCAGCTAAGGCATCTGCCAGACTTTCCGTCAGAGACTGTTGTAACTGCTCGGCCAGATTCACTTTCATCGCTGCGGCTTGTTCAGCGATTTGTGCGGTGGCTATTGCGGTCAGTTCACTGACCGGATCAGCCATTACAACTTGGGTACCAAACATCAGGGCGGTGGCGAATAAAACTTTGCTAAATGTTTTCATAATAATTTCCTCGTTGGTTGAATTCACTGCGTTCAGACAATGAATTACAATCCCTGTGCCAACTTGGGAATTAACTATATCTACCTGTTTATAAAGGAATTTATAAAAATTAAGTTCGAATTACTTTCCAAACCAAAAATATCAAAAACCAAAAATTAGCGAAATTAGCCAAATTTTAGTGTGCTTCTGGAACCTTAGCCAAAGCAGCTTCCAAAACTTCAGGACCACTGCTGGCAAAATGCCCAATTTCACTTAAATGACGACGCCACTGCCGTGCGCCAGGTACGCCCTGAAATATGCCGAGCATATGGCGGGCGATATGCCAGAAGCGGGCCCCCTGCTGCATCTGCTGTTCAATATAAGGCAACATCTGACGAACTACCTGATGTGGTGTTGGAACCGGGGTCTCATCCAGATACAAAGCGCGATCAATCTGAGCCAGTAATAAGGGATTGGTATAAGCCTCCCTTCCAATCATAACGCCATCAAGATACTGCAAATGTTGCAAACAATCCTCGATGGTTTTAATCCCCCCGTTGATGGCAATATCCAGTTCAGGAAACTGCTGTTTCAACTGATATACCCGCGGATAATTCAGTGGCGGTATTTCGCGGTTTTCTTTCGGGCTCAATCCCTGCAACCAGGCTTTGCGTGCGTGAATAATAAACTGCGAGCAGCCAGCTTCTTTGACGATACCAACGAAATCAGTCAGAAACTGCATGTCATCAGAATCATCAATACCAATCCGCGTTTTAACTGTAACCGGAATATCTACTACGGCACGCATGGCACTGACGCACTCCGCAACCAACTCAGGCTTCGCCATCAGGCAAGCGCCAAACATGCCATTTTGTACGCGATCAGACGGACATCCGACATTTATGTTGATGGCATCGTAGCCATATTGCTGACACAACACTGCAGACTTTGCCATGGCAACCGGATCTGAACCACCCAGCTGCACAACTACCGGATGCTCGGCGTCATTAAACGACAGGTAATCCCCTTGCCCAAACAAAATAGCGCCGGTTGTGACCATTTCGGTATACAACACCGCGTGGCGGCTCAATTGGCGATGAAAATAACGACAGTGTTTATCGGTCCAATCAAGCATTGGCGCGACAGAAAATTTATGATTCACGGTAACCTCCAGCAAGCGGGCTATTTTAACCGGAAACCGGCATTATTCCGATGATTTCGGCGATTTATCCATTTTTATTCTGTGTTACACTGCGAAAAACGAAGCAACAGGTTTAAGCCCCGATGTCAGTTGAAAGTTTAGTGATTAGAGCGCAGCAAATTTGCGCACAAAATGGTGCCAGATTCACCTCAATCAGGGAAAAAGTCTTTCGTTTATTGGCTGAGACGCAAAGTGGCGTTGGCGCTTACGAATTATTAGAGCAGCTTAAACAGACTGAACCTGCTGCGAAGCCGGCAACCATCTATCGTGCATTAGAGTTTCTGACCGAACAGGGCTTTATTCACAAAATTGAATCCAGCAATGCTTTTATGCTTTGCCATCATTTTGAACATCATCACCCGGCACAATTGTTAATTTGTCAGCAGTGTGGTCATGTCGACGAGTTACACTCCAACGTCTTATTCAAAGAATTCAGTAACCTGGCAAATGAACTTGGCTTTAAAATTCAGCAGCAAACCATCGAGGCCCGCGGGCTTTGTAAAAACTGTCAGAACTGAGGGACTCATGGCTCATTCACGCCCTGCTACCTGGAAACAGCTATATTTTGCCGGAATATTTTGCCAATTTATGTGTGAAACTATCTCAAAAACAAAGAGCTAGTCTTGTTTATTCTAAAAAATCTGCCTAACCTTATCGTCAGGGTCAATAGCCAAGTGACGAAACACTGCAGCGGGTCTTTTCAATGAATGTCGAGTATGTAAATCCATTCTTATCGTCGTTAGTGAATGTGCTGAGCACTATGGCCAATACGACTATTGTGCCTGGGCAACCGAGAATTAAAAAAGATGAAGTCGCACGCGGCGACGTGTCTGGTCTCATCGGCATGATCGGCCCACAAACCAAAGGGTCTTTTTCGGTCAGTTTTGAAGAGTCGCTGGCTCTGGAAATCATGAACCGGATGCTCGGCGAAAAACCTAAAACCATCAATGAAGAAGTTACCGACATGGTCGGCGAGATCACCAATATGGTGACTGGTGGTGCCAAACGTATTCTTGGTGAAAAAGGCTACGAATTCTCGATGGCTACACCAGTTGTCGTATCAGGCAAAGGCCATACGATAACGCACAAATGCGATGGCCCTAAAATCCTGATGCCATTTGATTCTGAATTTGGCAAAGTGCACATAGAAGTAAGCTTTGATAATCAGGGCGGCGGTTAACAACCACATCTTATTCAGCGAAAAGCCGGTTTAAATGACCGGCTTTTTTGCCATACTACTTTCGTTGTTAGTCGCTGACATATCGGAATTGGACCCGACTGGTGATATTACACAGTAATTCATAAGGAATGGTCTGAACTTGTTCGGCAATTTCTTCGACCGGCAGCTCCTCTCCCCACAAAATCACCTGGGCGCCGTGGCAAACGTCGTCATCGCCGATATCCACTGTCGTCATATCCATCGAGACACGACCAACAATCGGATAGCGTTTACCGTTAATCAGCACCGGCGTGCCACATGGCGCATTGCGTGGATAACCATCACCATAACCAATAGCAACCACAGCAAGGCGGGTATCTTTCGGCGCAATCCAACTGCCACCATAGCCAACAGCATCCCCGGCTCTGACGTGTCGGACTGCTATCACTGAACTGCTGAACGTCATAACCGGTCGCAATCCGTGACTGACGGAGCGGCCTTTATCCATCGGCGAAACGCCATACAAGGCAAGGCCTGGTCTTATCCAATCTCCATGGCTTTGTGGCCATCCAACCACACCGGCGGAATTGGCAATGCTAAGTTCGCCCGCAGCATCCCCAATAGTTTGCCGGAACAAAGCCAATTGCTGCACTGTTGCCGGATTGTCTGGCTCGTCGGCACATGCAAAATGCGTCATCAGCCGCATGGGCTGCAACACATTTTTACTCTGAGCTAACTTATGATAAATCTCTGAAAAATCAGCAGGATCAATCCCCAGCCTATGCATACCACTGTCAACTTTCAGCCAGACATGCACAGGTGATTCGAGCTCCGCTTTTAACAAAGCGTCAACCTGCGCCGGATGATGCACGACAACCTGCAGGTTTGAAGCGACTATCTGTGGCAATTCGTCGGCATGAAAAAAGCCTTCCAGCAAGACGATAGGTTTCACAATACCACCGGCGCGCAACATCAGTGCTTCATCAATCCGCGCGACACCAAAAGCCTGAACATCTTTTAGCTGGGCGGCGACAGCCAACAAGCCGTGGCCATAAGCATTAGCCTTCAGCACCGCGAGAATTTTACTGTGTGGCGCCATTTCGCGAATGCAGTCGACGTTGTGTAATAAAGCGCTGGTATTAATTTGCGCCAGAGGCCTGCGACTCATCAGTACTCGTCCTCAAAACGGGCAGTGCCGGCATAGTTATCAAAACGCGAATAACGGCCATGGAACGTCAGACGAATACGCCCAATCGGGCCATTCCGCTGCTTACCGATAATGACTTCTGCCGTTCCTTTGTCCGGGCTGTCATCGTGATAGACCTCGTCCCGATAGATAAACATGATGAGATCGGCGTCCTGTTCGATAGAACCAGACTCACGCAAATCCGAGTTTACCGGGCGCTTATCTGCCCGTTGTTCCAGAGAACGGTTCAGCTGAGAAAGCGCAATCACCGGTACTTTTAACTCTTTGGCCAATGCTTTTAACGACCTGGAGATCTCAGCAATTTCAAGTGTACGGTTATCTGATAAACCCGGCACTGTCATCAGCTGCAAATAGTCGACCATAATCATCGACAAACCGCCATGTTCACGGGCGACGCGCCGTGCCCGTGACCGCACCTCGGTTGGCGTTAAGCCAGAGGCATCATCGATATACATCTTGCCTTTGCTGTTTAACAGTTCAATCGCCGAAGACAAACGGGCCCAGTCTTCATCATCAAGCTGACCGGTCCGCACTTTGGTTTGATCGATACGCCCCAGTGAGGCCAGCATCCGCATCATGATTTGTTCGGAAGGCATCTCTAAGCTGAAGATAAGCACCGGCTTATCACTGCTAATCGCTGCATGTTCACAGAGGTTCATTGCAAAAGTCGTTTTACCCATTGAAGGACGCGCTGCAACGATAATTAAATCCGACGGCTGCATGCCGTTGGTCATCTTGTCTAGGTCCATATAACCGGTTGACACACCGGTGAGGCCGCCATTGCTGGGGTTTCGGAACAAGGCATCGATTTTATCGATGGTTTTCGCCAGAATGCTGTTGATAGGCTCAGGACCTTCATTGGCATTGGCACGCTGTTCGGCAATTTTAAACACTTTGGTTTCAGCGAAATCCAACAGTTCTGCGCTATTGCGGCCTTGCGGATCATAACCAGCATCAGCTATATCGTGTGCTACTGAGATCATATCCCGCACTACGGCACGTTCGCGGACGATATCCGCGTAAGCTAGAATGTTGGCTGCGCTGGGTGTATTTTTTGCAATCTCGCCCAGATAAGCGAAGCCACCGACATCATCCAGCTGTTGATTGCGTTCCAGCCATTCAGATACAGTAATAAGGTCGATCGGCTGATTTTGCTCAGCAATAGCAGCCATCGCCTGAAAGATATGCTTGTGCGAACGCAGGTAAAAATCCTGCTCAACGACTTTCTCCGAGACCTTATCCCAGGCGTCGTTATCCAGCATCAAACCACCGAGCACAGATTGTTCGGCTTCAATAGAATGCGGCGGCATTTTCACCGCGGCGACTTGTTTATCTTTTATGTTTGCCATAGCACCTGAACGCTTCCAGAAAGCGGAGACATTGCGAATTCAGCGGCGGATTGCTCACACAGACAGTGGTCGTGCCGCGGAAAATAAGAGCCATAGCCTAGCATTTTTCGACAGACAGGACAGAACAAAATTAACGCTGCCGGATGCAAACGGTGTACAAATAATCAGAAAAGGGAAATGTATTTCAGAGGGGAACGGACACAGCACAAAGCGCTGTGTCCGTCTAAGGCTTACGCCTCGGCAACAACAACCAGTTTAACGGTTGCAGTCACTTCAGCATGCAGCTGCAGGTCGATGTCGAAAGAACCAACGTCACGCAGAGTGCCGTTTGGCAGTTTCACTTCGGCTTTAGTTACAGCTACACCGGCTTCAGTGATCGCATCAGCGATATCACGGGTACCGATCGAACCGAACAGTTTGCCTTCGTCGCCAGCTTTAGCAGCGATAGTAACTTCGCCCAGCTCAGCAACTTTAGCAGCACGTTCTTGCGCAGCAACCAGGTTAGCAGCCAATTTGGCTTCTAACTCAGCACGGCGTGCTTCAAATTTTTCGATGTTAGCTTTGGTCGCTGGAACTGCTTTCCCTTGTGGGAACAGGAAGTTACGCGCATAACCAGATTTAACAACCACTTTGTCGCCTAAACCACCCAGGTTAGCAACTTTATCCAACAGAATAATATCCATTGATTAATCCTCTCTGTATCGTTGAACCAGGCTTATGCGTGTGAATCGCTGTATGGCAGCAGAGCCAGGTAGCGGGCGCGTTTGATTGCACGAGCTAATTGGCGCTGATACTTAGCGCTGGTACCAGTGATACGGCTAGGAACAATTTTGCCACTTTCAGTGACATAATTTTTTAAAGTAGCGGTATCTTTGTAGTCGATCTCTTGCACGCCTTCGGCAGAGAAACGGC
>Ga0247724_1000118_pt1 | contig 20144 bp, 30 predicted proteins | sample OKSTACKMC2E_FD_182776 | JGI IMG/M metagenome (GOLD analysis project Ga0247724, IMG submission 182776) | Subsurface sediment microbial communities from gas well in Oklahoma, United States - OK STACK MC-2-E | ecosystem: Environmental > Terrestrial > Deep subsurface > Rock core/Sediment | place... | reverse complement strand
ACCAGCATGACGTGGCCCTCGGGCACCGCGAACGACAGGCCGGTGCTGAACACGCGGCTGCCACCCACCGGGACGAGTCCAGCATCGACGGACGACAGGTCCATGCACGAGGCGCCGGCGGTGGCGTAGGCGGGCACCCGGGCTTCCGGGTGCTCACGCTTGAAGCGGACATGCAGGGGCGGGAGCGGGGAGCCGTGCTGCATGGTCAGGATCCCTCGCTCGCTGCCAGCACGATGCGGTCGCCGTTGCGTTCCGGCACGCTGACCACGCCGGCCGCTTCCATCGCCTCGACCAGCCGCGCGGCGCGGTTGTAGCCGATGCGCAGCCTGTGCTGCACAAAGCTGATGCCGGCCTTGCCTTCATCGGTCACCGCCTTGACGGCTTCCGCGTAGAGCGGGTCGTCGGCACCCATCCCGATGGCATCCTCCGCGCGGCGCGCGGCGTCTTCGATGCCGGCCATGCGGATCGATTCGGGGCTGGTCAGCGGCGCGGCGTCAAGCGCGGTCTGCGGCTTGGCCGGGGCCGGCGCGTCGGCGTCGGCGCTGCTGATCTTGAACGCGGTCTGCAGCGCCGTGAACAGCTCGGCCAGTTCGCCGGTCTGCAACGCGAAGCGCGCATCCAGTTCGGCGCGGATGCCTTCCTCGTCGATGTGTTCGAGCCTGTCCATCGCGCCGTCGAGGAACTTCAGCTTGCGCACGATCAGGTCTTCGCCGAGCACGAACGACAGGTGGTCGTTGAAGCACAGGGCCAGCTTGGTGACCTGTTTGCCCGCTTCGAGGTGCTTGTCGATCTCGTCGCAGCGCAGCTCCTGATACCGGCAGCGGACCACGGCGCCGCCTTCGACGGGATCCTTCAGCTCGCATTCCTCGCCCAGCGACAGAAGGTCTGCCATCGGCTCGCCGGCGATCCACGCGGTCAGGACCGCGCGCGGCGCAACCTCGGCATTCAGCGGCATCGCCGGGAAGCTGCCCAGCAGGCCACGGATGGACGACATCACGAACTCGCCGTTCTTCCGGCTGCTGGTGTTGACGTAGGCGACGCCGACGGCGGTATCGAGGAACACGTCGATGCGGCCCTTCTTCACGAACGCGGTGGGCAGAAGTTCGTGCAGCAGGTCGTCCTTCAGGCGCTTGCGCTCGCGGCCGCCGGGCTTGCGCCCTTCCTTTTCCTCGATCAGCGCGATCCGCTCGGCCAGCTTGTCGTTGACCACCGCGCCCGGCAGCATCCGCGTTTCGGTGCCGACGGTCAGCCACAGGAAGTTGCCGATGCGATGAGACAGCACGCTTTCATTGCGACCGAACGGGCTGATGAAGCCGGCGCTGGACATTTCCAGCGCGCCGACAGGCTTCAGGGCGCAGTTCGGCAGCAGCTGCTCAACTTCGGAGAAATCGACCGTCCCGGGGAAGCGGAACATGGTCACGTTGGAGAAGAACATTCGGGGAATCCTTTGGCCGGCGGCGCCGGCTGACTGGTGGATTTGCTTATTACAAGAATAAGCAAATGCTGCGATTTAGGCAAGGCGTTCGACGCAACGGCCCGTTGTAATTCAGGCCGTTGCGCCTACTTCACAGAAAGCAGTTGCTCAGAACGGGATGTCGTCGTCGGCGAAGTCGTCCATCGGCGGCGGCGCATCGCCTTGCGTCATCCGGCGCTGCCGCTCGGTGATGCTTTCGCCGGATTCCTGCCGGCGCCGGCCGTAGCCGCCGCCCTGCTTGGAATCCTGCTGCTGGTTGCGGCGCTGCCCCTGTTCACGGCCACCGCCATCGCCAGCGTCACCGCCCCGGCCGCCGCCCAGCATCTGCAACTCGTTCGCCACGATGTCGGTCGTGTACTTCTCGACCCCATCCTGCCCGGTGAACTTGTCGTAGCGCAGCTCGCCCTCGACGTAGACCTGCGAACCCTTGCGCAGGTACTCGCCGGCGATCTCGCCGAGCTTGCCGAAGAACACCACGCGGTGCCATTCGGTCTTCTCGACGGTGTTGCCGTCGCGGTCCTTGCGCACGCTGGTCGTGGCAAGGCTGATGCGGGTGACGGCCATGCCGGCCTGCGTGTATTTGACGGACGGGTCGTCGCCGAGGTTGCCGACGAGGATGACCTTGTTGATTCCGCGTGCCATGGCCGGTCAGCCCTTCTTCGCGCGCGATGCCAGCCCGGTGGACACCACCAGCTTGACTCCCGGGTAGTCCAGTTCCTCCTTCAGCGAGGTCGCCTGCTGGCCGAGCACCTTGGTGTCGGCCGTGATGACCTTCAGCGGCACGCCCTTGAACGCCTGCGCGGTCAGGTGCTGCAGCAGCTTGTTGGCGTCACCGGCGGCGAACTCGACCAGATGGCGGGCGATGGCGGCAGTGGCCAGCTCGGTCAGGCTGGTGACCTCGGCGCTGTAGGTCTTTCGGGTGGACAGGCCCGCGACCTTGGGGGTTTCGGCCACGGTCGGCGCCGGCGCGGCGAAGACGGCGGTGGTGGCCTGTTCGCGCAGCGCGTCGGCCTTCTCCACCTTGCCGGCGGCCTCGGCCTTCTCGGCCTGCTTCTCCAGCTTCTCGGCCTCCTTGCGCTGCGCCTCGGCGGCGGCGGCGGCGGCGAGCTGGGCCTTGCGCTCCTGCTCGGCGGAGTAGGCGAGCAGGCCGTTCTTCAGCGCCGACTCGACGCGCGCCAGCGAATCGGTGAACGGCCGGACGTGGTTCATCACGCGGGCCTTCTCGTCGTCCAGCGGCTTGGTGATGGCCTTGCGCTGCTCGTCGATCTTCTTGGCCACGGCCTTGATCTTCGCCAGCTCGTCGGCGGCGGCGGCGTAGGTGGTGTCGTCGCTGATCTGGATGGCGATGTCCTGCGCGCCGGCAAGCATGGCCAGCGTGCCATCGGCCAGATCGGCCTCGATCACGATGCTGGTCGCATCGACCGCGCGCGCGACCAGCTGCAACGGGAAGGACAGGGCGGTGCTCTCGGTGGTGGCTTCAGCCGAACTCATAACGGTATTCCTCGATGGTGGATTTGAGCTTCTTGTTGTGCTTTGCGATGTGCCGCCAGCAGTTCAGCGCGGACACGAAGGTGTTCAGGTCACCCGCGTGGTCCGTGTATTCCTGCAGTTCGTAGGTGCCGTCCTTGGCCAGCTTCAGACCCCAGCGGTGCTTGACCTGATCGGCCTTGTCCGCCGTGGCGTTGAAAATCTCCTTGTAGGCCGCCGTCTGCGGCCCGGTGCTGGGCATCAGCTTGTAGCTGGACTTGATGTCCAGAATGCCGGCCTTCTTGCCGATCACCAGCCGGCGATCCCGCGTGCCGGCGTACAGCAGCTTCGGGTGGTATCCGGGCACTTCGGCGTCGAGGATGATGGGCTTGCGTTCCTCCTTGAAGCGCCACCATGCCGCCAGATACCCGGACAGTTCGTCGTCGAGCGTGGCGTAGTCCAGCGTGCCGGCGTCATCCAGCTCGGTGATCTTGTGGACCGCCGTTCCGCGATCCGCTGCCTTGCGCAGGATGCGTTCGGGGATGCCTTCGTAGCCGCCGAGGATCGCCAGCACGGTGGTGACGCCGGGCACCTGCACGTCGCCCAGCCAGTACGTGTGATCGGACTCGCGGAAGACCAGTTCAGACATGGGCCACCTCCTGATCGGGCAGCGGCTTCCACGACAGGTCGATCACCTCGTAGCAGCTGTCACAGCGGAAGATGCCCCAGCCCTTGTCCTCGCGCTCGGTGTAGATGAAGCGCGAGCTGTCGCTGCGCATGGTCGGGCGCTTGCTGTTTAGCACGCGCGTGACGCGCTGCCCGCAGCGACAGGAACCGGGGACATGGCGTTCCTCAGCCATTGGCCTTCTCGCCCTTGCCGGCCAGCCAGTCCAGCGCCTCGTTGACCTTCGCCTTGGGGAAGTTCTCGACCGCATCCACGCTGTACTTCGTCAGCAGTTCGGCCAGCTTGGCGTCGCCGCCGGCGCGGGCCTTGAGCAGGCGCACCTGACCTTCGGAGATCGCGCCCGAGGCGGTGCTGTTCTCGCTGGGCGCGCCGGTCTTCTGGCGCTCCTGATAGCGGTTGTTGGCCTTGACCTTGGGTTCCGGCTGATGGACTTCGCCCGTCTCGTCGATGTACTCGGCCGGCAGGTCTTCGAGGTCTTGGGTGAAAATGTCGGACACGGCAAGGCCGGTCAGGCACAGGTCGATCTGCGCGCGCTTCTTGGCAATCTTCAGGACCGTGTTGGCGAGGTCTGCCGGGTTCGTGCGGACCTGCTGGACGCTCCATGCCGGCTTGTCCGGCGCGCCGTTCCATCCGCGCTTGCCCTTGTTCCACTTCACGCGGCGCCGGTCGTCGGGCGTTTCGTCGAATTCCTCCTGACACACCGCCGCGCGCCATGCGTACTTGTCCTCGGCGGTGCTGGCCTCGCCAACGCCGATGCCGATCACCAGCCCGGTGGCGATGTGCCGACCGATGCAGTGGACTTCGTAGGTGATGTGGTTGCCGTCGCGGGTAACCGTGACCTGCGGCTCGACGGCGATCTTGAACGCCGACAGCAGCACTTCGCTGCCGGGCTTGAACAGGGACGGGGGAGCATCGGTTGGCGTTCCGGGGATCTTGCCGTAGTGCGTGCCTTCCTTCATCACTGCCGCCATGATCTTCTGGACGGCCTTGACCTGCGCGATGACGGCTGTCGGGTCCGCGACGGCGGTTGCCCCGCCGGTGACTGCGGCCAGCTGGGCATTGCCGGAACTGGCAAGCGCCGTATTCGTGGTGGACATTTTCCTGCTGCCTTGTTGGGTGGTTCTGTGCAAGGTAGCAAGTTGCTAAGGTGAATGCAAGCATCTGCTGTGGCATCGGCGCAAAAAAACGGGCCACATGGCCCGGCCTTCCTCGGAGGTTGTCGCTATACGCGCGCCATCCCTTCGCGGACTTGATCTTCGTCATTCGACCACCGCAATGCCCACGTTGTGAGCTTTGCTGCACCCTGATTCTACGGGCGATGTCGCGTTGCGCCAGTGGAAAAGCGCACAAGCTTGCAAACGGCAGAAGCATTCGCTAACGTACCGCGTAGTTTTCAACGAAAGAGGACGCCCCGATGTCGGGCAATAGCGATGCCGAGCCGCGCCGCAAGGTGCGGGAGATCGAAGCGAAGCCGAAGCTGCTGGACTGGCTGAACGGCATGAACAAGGCCACGCAGGATCTGGTGGCTGAACGGATGGACACCAGCACCGGCCAGCTGCGGCAGATCGGCCGTGGCAAGCGCAGCTGCTCGGCGCGGCTGGCGGTCGAGATCGACAAGTACAGCGAGGGCAAGGTCTCGATGACCTACCTGTGTCCCGAGATCAACTGGGACCACGTTCGCCTGTTCATCCACGCACGCTGACCCCGGGGGGCGATGCCATGGCCATGTCGCAGTACCAGCACGTGAAGCGGATTCTGGAAGGCAGCCGGAAGGCGCTGGCGATCCATGAAATCGGGGCGCGCATCTTCGCGCGCTTCAAGGTGCGCCACGCCGACACGGCCATTTCCGCGCGCATCCGCGAGATCCGGCGCGATCTTGAGGTCGATGGCAAGACGATCACGTCGCGCCGCGCCGGCCCGGGGAAGTGCCACCACGTCTACGCCATCGAACGGTCGATGGCCTGACCCGTCTACGGGGGCTGGCGGGCCGGGGGGTCATGTCCCCGGTCAAGGTGAAACCTCCACCGCGCCAGCCCCCTTCTTTCGAGAGGTGAGGATTACGGCTTGAACTGGAGCCCCCAGCAAGACGCTGCCCTGAAGGCAGTGGCGAAGTGGCTGCGCGACTCGAATGGGCCGCAGGTGTTTCGACTGTTCGGCTTTGCCGGAACCGGCAAGACAACGCTCGCGCAGGAGGTCGCCAAGGAGGTGAGCGGGTCGGTGGTCTACGCGACCTTCACCGGCAAGGCGGCCCTCGTCCTGCGCAGCAAGGGATGCCACGGCGCATCCACGATTCACAGCCTGATCTACATCCCGCAGGGCGGGGACAAGGGCGAGGCGCCGACGTTCGTGCTGAACCCGGGCAGTGCGGCGGCCACGTCCAAGCTGATCGTGATCGACGAGGTGTCGATGGTAGGCGAGGCGCTGGCGCGCGACCTGCTGTCGTTCGGCACGCGCATTCTGGTGCTGGGCGATCCGGCGCAGCTGCCGCCCGTGCGGGGAGAGGGCTTCTTCATCAACACGCAGCCGGACATCATGCTGACCGAAGTGCACCGGCAGGCGGCGGACAACCCGATCATCCGCATGAGCATGGACGTGCGCGAGGGCCGTGGGCTGCAGGTCGGCCAGTACGGCGACAGCCGCGTGATCCGTCGCGGCGATCTGGACCGCGACGCGATGCGCGATCTGGTGCTCGGCGCCGACCAGCTGCTGTGCGGCACGAACAAGACCCGCCAGACCTACAACGCGCGCATGCGTGAGCTGCACGGCCGTGCCGGGCTGGCCGATGCCTGCCACCCGGTTGCCGGGGACCGTCTGGTCTGCCTGCGCAACAACAGCGAGAAGATGCTGCTGAACGGCGGGCTGTTGGATGCGGTCTCGGCGTCCGCCAAGAAGGGCGTGCTGGAGATCGAGGTGAGGTCGGTGGACACGCCCAGCGCCGCGCGCGTGCGCGTCAAGGTGCCGGCGCCGTTCTTCAACGGCACCGAGAAGGAACTGACGTGGGACAAGCTGAAGAAGGTGGAGCAATTCACCTACGGCTACGCGCTGACCGTGCACAAGGCGCAGGGCAGCCAGTGGGACAACGTGGTCCTGTTCGATGAGTCCCGAGCGTTCCGCGACGACGCGGCCAAGCACCTCTACACCGGCCTGACCCGGGCCGCCGAGCGCATCACGGTGGTCGCATGAGCATCGGCGGGCACCAGAGCCACAAGATGGGCAAGGACGAATGGCTGACACCGCCGGAGATCATCCGTGCGCTTGGCGAGTTTGACCTTGACCCCTGCGCACCGGTCGTCAGGCCATGGGAAATGGCGCGGCACCACTACACGATGCTGGATGATGGCCTGAAGCGAGAATGGGCCGGCAGGGTGTGGTGCAACCCGCCGTATGGCCGAGAGGCCGCCGCATGGCTTGCGAGGTGTGCCGAGCATGGCGATGCCATGGCGCTCATATTCGCCCGCACTGAAACGGCTATGTTCTTCGAGCAGGTGTGGGACAAAGCCGACGCCCTCCTGTTCATCGAAGGTCGCCTGCATTTCCACCACGTTGATGGAAGGCGAGCGGAGGCCAATGGCGGAGCCCCAAGCGTGCTGGTCGCCTACGGGAAGCGCAACGCTCGGGCGCTCCTGAACAGCGGAATCCCCGGCGCATACATTCCCGGGTGGGTCGGCTGCTCCGCCACGAGGGAGGCCGCGCCATGCCTGTGAAGGCCGACCTGCTGAAGACCCTGATCCAGACCGAGGCCGAGTTGTGCGCGATCTTCATGCGCGAGTTCAACGAGCAGCCGGGATGGACCTGCTACCCGGAGACGGCCGGCTTCGACATCGTGGTGGCGCACGAGGACGGCCGGCAAATCGGCGTCGAGGCCAAGCTTCAGCTGAACGCCAAGGTGGCCGACCAGATCATGCCGGGCGAGCGGTCGTTCGCATGGCGCGACGAAGGCCCGGACCACCGGCTGGTCATCGTGCGCAGCATCACCGAGGCCAACGCCGGAATCGCCAAGCTGCTGCGGCACTTGGGCGTGATGGTGTGGGCGCCGAAGACGCGCGAGCAGGCCAAGCCCGGGGCGCGCTTCGATTACGAAACCGTTGCCTACTTCGACGTGCACCAGCACCTGTGGATGGGCGCCGAGGCGGCTGATCCGCCGATGCCCGATGAACACGGCCACCACTGGCTGGCGTGGTTCGACTGGAACCCGGTGAAGCGGCTGGCGCTGCCAGAGCTTCCCCCAGACGTTCCTGCGGGCGTTCCGGCACCAGTGCAGATGACCCCATGGAAGCAGGCCGCGATCCGCGTTCTGGCGCGCCTGCGCGTGCAGGGCTACATCACCGCGAAGGAGATCGTCGCCGAAGGCTGCTCGCCGTCCACGTGGACCCAGAGGTGGCTGGAGCGCGGGCCGGTGCGTGGCCAGTGGATTGACGCCGGCCGAGCGCCTAAGCTGGACCAGCAGCACCCCGAGCTTTTCGCGCTGGCCCTGAGCCGGGCGCGTGAGCGCGCTGCGCAGCCGTTCCAGCTGGAAACCTGATTTTCGCTGCCGCCGGCGCCGGCATGCAGTGCGCCACGAATACCAACAGGCTGCGTCAGCAGCCGTAAAGATCCAGTCGTCGAGGTGTGAATTGAAGAACTACATGGGGTCGGCCATCGCGGCCGGAACGGGCGTCTACCTGCTGGGGGTGGCCCGGTGAGCATTCGTCGTGCACCGCGCCCGGAATCGGGCTTCTACACGCTGGACAAGCGCATCAGCGAGGACAAGCGGCTGTCGTGGGCCGCGCGCGGCCTGCTGATCTTCCTGCTGGGCAAGCCGGACCACTGGGAGGTCAGTGTCAAGCATTTGATCGCGCAGACTGAGGGTGCAGTAGGCAAGTCGTCGGGGCGCGACGCCGTGCGCGTCATCCTGAAGGAGCTGGAGGAAGTCGGCTATCTGCGGGTCGATCTGGCTCGGTCCGACGGTGGGTCGTTCAACGGCATGGACTACACCGTGAGCGAGATTCCGTTCGCTGCACCGCAGACGGAAAATCCGGCGCCGGTTGCACCGGGGACGGAAAACCCGGCGCCGGCCAAGCCGGCCCCGGCAAATCCCCACCAAGTAAAGACTGATTCAAAGCAAGAACTGACTTCTGGAGCAAAGACTGAGGATTCCTTGGCCGAAGGCGTGGTAGCGGCACCGACGGAGGATGAACTGTTCGACCGATTCTGGGCTGCTTACCCGCGCAAGGTGAAGAAGGACGAGGCCCGGAAGGCATTTGCCAAGCGCAAGCCCGACGAGGCACTTACCACGGCCATGTGCGAAGCCATCGCCGCCCAACGGAAGTCCGATGACTGGGCGAGGGACGGAGGGCAGTTCATCCCGCACCCTACGTCGTGGCTCAATCAGGGGCGCTGGATGGACGAGGTGAAACCGGCGCGCGGCAGCGACAAGGCCGCCCTGACCAGCCAGCAGCGCAGCTTCAAGGGGCTGGACTACGGCGAAAGCCGGGGCATACCTGACGACTGGATCGAGGACGAGGCGGCGCACAGGCGGCAGATGGAGGCCGGGGCATGACCGACGAGAAGACCCTGATCCCTGAGCGTGGGGAGTGCGGCGCGGCGCCGCTGGACACGTTGCTGTCGGGGTTCACGTTCGCGCAGGAGGCCAAGACGGTGACCTGCCCGGACCACGGCGACTACGAGGCGGCCGTGATGACCATCGGCGGCCGGGAGATCGTCAGCTACTGCCCGGCCTGCGCGGAGGTCAGCAAGGCCCGGCAGATCGACGGTGCGATGGCCGAACTGCGTGAGCACCGCGAAAAGGCGCGGCGCCGCCGTGTCGAGGCACGGGTGGCCACGTCTGGTATCCCGCCTCGCTTCCGCGATTGCAGCTTCGACAGCTTCGAGATCGCTACGGGCACCCCGGCTGAGGCTTCGCAGGCGCGCGCGGTGAAGGTCTGCCGGGCATTCGTGGATCGCTGGGAGAGCGTGAGGGCGAAGGGGCAGGTGCTGGTGATGACCGGCCCGACGGGCACCGGCAAGACGCACCTTGCCTGCGCCATCGCCAACGCCGTCATGTACCGGCATGAGGCCAGCGTGGCCTTCGGCACGGTGTCGGACCACGTGCGCGGGGTGAAGGCGGCGTTCCAGAAGGAAAGCGGTCGCAGCGAGCGGGATGCAGTGAACGCGCTGATCGATCTGGACCTGCTGATCCTCGACGAGATCGGGCAGCGCACGACCGACTACGACCAGCAGCTGATGTTCGATGTCATCAACTCCCGCTACAACCACATGCGGCCCATGGTGTTGATGAGCAACCTGCTGGCGGACGATCTGGAGCAGGTGCTTGGCGACCGGCTTTCGGACCGGCTTCGCGAGATCGGTATGTTCCTCCCGATGTCGTGGGAGAGCCATCGGTCGAGGAAGCGTTAGCGTTCGCCCGCGAATCAGCGCAAATGCTTGCATGACAAGCGTGCGATTGCTATTGTGCCCGGCAGGAAATTCAAGGGGTGAACAGCTTGACTCTGCGCGTAGTTCTCGGGATCGACCCGGGCCAGACAGGTGGGATCGTGCTGCTGGCCGACGGCCGCGTCGATGCGGTCATCGACATGCCGACGTTCGCGCGCAAGGCAGGCGGCCAGCAGGTTGACCCGTATCGCCTGAGTCGGGATCTCGGCGCGGCCCTGTCGCGGCACCCGGATGCCTACGTGCTGGCGGTGATCGAGCAGGTGTCGGCCATGCCGAAGCAGGGCAGCAGCTCGGGCTTTCGCTTCGGCCAGTCCGACGGCATCGCGCGCGGCGTGATCGGTTGCAAGGGCATCCCGCTGATCGAGGTGCCTCCGGCGGTCTGGAAGAAGCATCTTGGCCTGACCAATGCCGAGAAGGACGCGGCGCGCGGCATGGCGATCCAGCGATTCCCCGAGGCCGCCGACCAGCTGCAGCGCAAGAAGGACATCGGCCGGGCCGATGCCATGCTGATCGCGCTGTGGGCGTGGCAGACCGAACAGGCTGGCAACCGCAATGAATGATCTGGTCGTCCGGTTCCCGCGCAACACCGCCGGCCGCGACTTCGTGGTTGGCGACATCCACGGGTGCTTCGATGATCTGTGCGATCAGATGGACCGTGTGCAGTTCGACCCGGCCGTGGATCGCATCTTCTCCGTTGGCGATCTGGTGGATCGAGGAACGCAGTCCCGCGATGCAGTGAGCTGGCTGGGGGAGTCGTGGTTCAACGCTGTTCGCGGCAACCACGAGCAGATGGCCATCGAATGGGCCATCGGCGGCCGTGCCATGCCGAGGGAAATCTACGCCGCGAACGGCGGGCAATGGTTCATCGACCTGCCCGAGCATGTGCAGAAGGCGGCTGCTGCCGCGTTCCTGACCATGCCGCTGGTCATCGAAGTCGAGACCGACAGCGGGCTGGTTGGCATCGTGCACGCGCAGCCCTACGGCTACCACTGGCCGCAGTTCGTGGAAGCGATTGCCGCCGGCGACGGGTACGTTGCCGATCAGGCTCTGTGGGCGCGCGGGCGCATCAAGTCGGCCGACGCCACCCCTGTGGCTGGGGTCGAGCGCATCTACGTGGGCCACACCCCCGTACCGGAGGTTGCGGTGCTTGGCAACGTGCACTACATCGACACCGGGGCGGTGTTCTGGGAGTTCGGCCACGGTCTGACCATGCTCCAGTTCGCCGGCATCGACTCTGAGGTGATGGCCTGATGGCCACCGAGATTTGGTGCACGAAGCTGCCGAATGGCGCGCTGATGCCGCACGACGAGCGCAGCGTGGAGTACGTGGGCAGGTTCAAGGCGGGCTCGGTGTTCAAGCTCGACGCGACGATGAAGCGCAACGGCAAGCACCACCGGCTGGGCATGATGCTGCTGCAGGCTGTGTTCGACAACCAAGACCGGTACGACAGCTTCGATGCCTTCCTGAACGAGGTGAAGATCCTAACCGGCCACTGCGACATGCACGTCAGCAGCAACGGTCAGACCTACTTCGTGACCAAGAGCATCAGCTTCGAGTCGATGGGGGAGCCGGAGTTCGCGCACTGGAAAAACGACGCGCTGAACGCGGTGATCCGGCACTTCCTGCCGGGGATGGCCGAGGCCGATGCGGACCGCATCGAGAAATGGATCATGCAGGTAGGGTGACGTGGCGATTCAAACCGACCAGAAGGGCAGGCAGGAACTGACGCGCATCGTCGGCGCGCGCCTTCGCGCGTCGCGCATCGCCGCGCGGCTGTCGATGGGTGCGGCGGCCAGCAAGCTGCGGCACAAGGGCATCACGCAGGTCAGCTTGGCGGAGGACGGAAAGCGACTTCCGCCGCTGCTGGACCTGCTGAAGTACGCCGACCTGTACTGCGTTCCGGTGGACTTCCTGCTGGGCCGGATCGATGACCCCATCGCCGAGACCAGCGAGCACGCGCAGGGGTTGATGGTGCGCTCGGTGACGCACAGCATGGGGCCGCTGTTTGCCAAGCTGACGGAGGCGCTGGCGTCGAACGTGGCGGTCAGCCTGTCTGGCCTGCGCGAGGATCGCGGCGACCTGACCGACGTGATCCAGCTGGCCGGGGAGATCGAGCAGACGATGGACCGCATGCGGCAGCTGAACCCCGAGTTCGACGACCTGCGCGGAGGGTCGAAGCTGCTGCTGCTGACCAGCCAGATGGCGTCCATCGGCCGGCGCGTCGAGAGCCGAATCCGCAACGAGCGGATCCAGTACGAGATGATCGACCGGGCGCTGGACGTGGAGGAAGCGGAGGAACGGGTGAAGCAGCTGCACCTGAACTTCGACGTGCGCCTCCCCACGCAGGAGCTGGCCGCCGAAGCTGTGGAGTCCGAAGCCGAGCTGGTTGTCTGATCCCAGCCGGAAACCCCGCCGCCGGCCTGTGCGATTGGCCGGATACCCTGATAGCAGGTCAAAGGTCTGTCCGCTGTGTCTGAAGTGAAAACGCCCAAGGAACCGGCCAAGAAGGCCACCCAGAAGAAGCCGGCTGCGCCGGCGAAGAAGGCTGCCGGGAAGCTGGCGCCCGGGAAGGGTGTGCCCAAGGCGGTGGGGAAGAAGACCGTCCGCAACACGGCCAAGGTGAAAAGCCACCCCGACATCAAGGGGGATGCGCCGGTCGCGCCGGACAAAGACCCCCGCCCCGAGTACGTGGTGCGCGGTCTGGAGCTGGGGCTGAACTTGAAGGAGATCGAGTTCGTCGAGACGTACCTGACCTGCTACAACGCGGTGCGGACCTACATGGCGGTCTACGCCACGGACAACTACAACATGGCCGGGGTGGAGTCGCACAAGATTCTTCGCCGGCCGAAGGTGCGGACGTACCTTGGCGAGCGGATGAAGGCGGCGTTCAGTCGCACCGAAGCCGCGCAGGACCAGATCATCCAGACCTACACGATGATCGCCTACGGGGACGTGAACGAGCTTGTGGAGCACAGGCGCGAGGCGTGCCGGTACTGCCACGGGATCGACCATGCGTACCAGTACACGCCGGCGGAGCTGGCGAACGCGATGGCCCTGCACGAACGGCAGCAGGATGACGCCGCGCGCAAGCACGGCCCGGGCTATGTGCGTACCGAGTTCGAGGCGAAGGGAGGCGTCGGGTTCAACCCGCACCGTGACCCGCACCCGGAATGCCCGGAATGCTTCGGCGTCGGCATCAGCAGCGTGCACATGCACGACACCCGCAACCTGTCGGCAGCGGCTCTGGCGCTGTACGAAGGGGTCGAGGTCACGAAGGACGGCATCAAGATCAAGACGGCCAGCCGCGACGCCGCGCGCGAGAAGCTGGCGAAGATCCTGAACGTCTACCGCGAGACCACGGACGTGAACCTGACCGTGGCCACGACCGAAGAACTGGACGCCATCTACGCCAAGGCGATGGCCGAAGCGACCGCGCAATCCCTTGCCGCGAGGGGCCGGAAGATCGACGACGGCGGCTGATGGCGAAGACCAGCACCCGCAGCCTGATCGATGACCCGCGCTACCTAGCTTTCGTCGAACGGTATGCGTTCGATCTGGTGCGCTTCGCCATCGAGGTCTGCATGCAGACGCCGACGCACCAGCAGATCGAGCTGTATGAGTCGGTGCAGAACCCGGGCTCGCGCACGTCGGTCAGTTCTGGCCACGGAACCGGCAAGACTCGGGCCTTCGGCGTGATCTGCTTCTGGCATGTCCTCTGCTACCGATTCAGCAACACCTATCTGACCGGCCCGAAGCTGGGCACGGTGTCGGAAGGTGTGTGGAAGGAGTTTGCGGGGCTGAAGGACTTGATCGACCGCAGCCCGCAAAGCTGGATCAACGACTACCTGATCCTCGAAACCAAGACCGTCTACATCCGGGGCCACAAGCTCAACTGGTTCTGCACCGCGCGCACGGCGCCGCGCGGCGCTCCGGAAGGGCTGGCCGGCACGCACGGCGAATGGCTGCTGTGGGTCGCTGACGAAGCGTCCGGCATCCCCGACGCCAACTTCGGCGTGATCGGCGGCGCGCTGACGGATGCGCGCAACCGGCTGGTGATGGCATCGCAGCCAACGCGGTCCTCGGGCTTCTTCTACGACACCCACCACAAGCTGTCCATCGCCAACGGCGGCGACTTCAACGCGCTGGTGTTCAGCTCAGAAGAATCGCCCATCGTCAGCGTCGAGTTCCTGCGGGAGAAGCTGCTGCAGTACGGCGGCCGGCACTCGCCCGAGTACCAGATCAAGGTGCTGGGCCGGTTCCCTGAGAACAGCGACCGCTACCTGCTGGGTCGGTCGGCCATCGAGAAGCGTGTGCGCGGGGAGCGCGTGATCCGCGAGGACGAGCCCTACGGCCACCTGCTGATTATCGACGTGGCGGCCGGCGTGCACCGCGACCGCACCGTGGCGACACACGTCCGGGTGATTGGCGACGGCGACCGCGTGGACGTGGACCCGCGCCGGGTGGAGGTGATGTCGGTTCCGATCTACACCAACACGCTGGACTGGACGCCGGTGGCGCGGCTGGCGACCGACTTCGCGGCCGGTCTGTCGAACTGCACGGTGGTGGTGGACACCGGCGGCCAAGGCATCCAGTTCGCCAAGCGGATGGAGGAATTCGGGTGCCCGGTGGTGGAGAAGGTGAACTGGGGCAAGAAGACCTTCAAGAAGCGCAATCAGGATCGCTTCTTCAACCTGCGCGCGCAGTGCAGCGTGCACTGCGCTGAGGCGGTGAAGGATGGCCGGATCTGGTTTGCCGGCGACCACGAATCCGATCTTCTCGACCAAGGCTCGCGCATCCCGTTCTTCATCGACGAGCGAGGGCTGTGGCACATCGAGAAGAAGGAGGACATGGCGAAGGACGGCCTGCCGTCGCCGGACTACTGGGATACCGTCTGCATGGCCTTCCTTGAAGGCGTCAACTACATCCCGGCCGAGGCTGCGTCGCTGATGCAGCGCACGGCGCACGTCGATGCGGCCCGGGAAAGCGCGATCAGCGAGCTGGCGAACGTGCAGTAGCAGCCGGAAAAGCAGAACGCTTGCAAAGCCAAAAGCAAATGCTTATGCTGTCCCTGTACCAGACAGCAGGAATGGCAGTGGAAGACCCGAAATCCCAGCTGGAGGAAGCGCGGAAGGCGTGGAAGGACAAGAACCGGGCTGAACGGGAAATGTCCCGTCTGCGCAGCTACGCGCGCATGACCCCCGGAATGAAAGACGACTTCGCCAGCTACAGCAGCTTGATGACCCGTGCGCTGGAAACCCTGAATCGAATCCTTGGAGCGTGAAGCAAATGAACCGCATCAACGCATGCCTGAAGACCCCCATCGCCAGCCTGCTGACGGCTGCGATGGTCATTGCCGGGCTGGAGCTTGGCATCGTGCACTTCGTCAGCAACTGGTGGGCGGTTCGCGCCGCCTTCGGCCCGTGAGCAAGGAGCAGGACATGACGACGATCTACGAGCGCCAGCTCGCCGGCGCGGTGCTGCGCAGCATCGAGCAGACCACCCCGAGGCTGCACTGGACCCCGCGCGTATCCGTGGGCAAGTGGCTGGCCGGTGTTCTGGCGGTTGGGCTCGTGGTAGCCCTGCTGCTGGCCGTGCTGGTGGTGGTGTCGAGCAAGCGCGCGGCGGCGGATGAGGTCTACCCGCTGGACGTGAAGGCGGTGCGCCAGTGACCGCGCAGAAGCCTGTGCATGGGGCGGTGGACTTCTACGTCTGCGACGCCTGCGGCTACCACTACATGGAGGCGGGGATTACCTGCGACTGCTTCGGCGGGGAGAAGCCGACCTGCGAGCTGCGCCACGTCCGCATGGTGCCCGAGCAGCCCGCCGCAGCGCAGGGGGCGGTGGCGTGGCAGGTCGGTGATGAGTTCTATCCTTCAGAGTCGCTGGCAATCGAAGCGATTCAGCAGTGGGGTCCGTCTGGCGCTATTGCCATCCCGCTCTACGCAGCCGCCCCCGTCACCGCAGCGCCGGTTGAGCCGAAGTCGCCGAGCTACGACGGGCTGTTGCTGATGATGCAGTCGGTGTGCGGCGCACTGAGTCGCGCCGGCCTCACTGATTGCGACGACCCCGGCGAGGCCATCGACGTTATCCGCGAGAGGCTGGAGAAGCGCGTCGCCAAGCTTGAGCGGCAGTTGCTTGCCAGCACCCCCGCAGCGCCGGGGATCGACCTTGAGCAGTTCCGCGAACCTGTCGAGTATTTCCGCGATGCCTTCGCCGCGCAGTCGCTCGGCCCCGACAGCTGGCATGCGGTTAAGGTGGCCGAGGCCGACCGCCTGCTCGCCATGATCGACGCCAGCCCAAGGTCTACGAACCCCCGCACGCCCATTGATGGCTGCACGGAATCGAACTGCCCCCGCTGCCGCACCCACCCCGACCACCGTGGCGACATGGAGCATGCTGGTATCGGTCGGAGGCCGCCGCAAGGCAGCCCCAAGGGCGGCAGCGAGGCGCGGGATGCCGTGGTCGTCGAGGGAGTCATCGAGTTTCGGCGCAGCAGCACGAGCGAACCGAAATTGTGCGTCTGCTGCCCCGGTGAGCCGTCCCACATCTTCGGCCGCTCTGTGAACTGGGAGGGTGAATGCTGGGCTCAGTTCAACGCGCTTGAAACTGCGATCTGCAAGCATTTCACCTACAAGAACGAGAACGAAGGGCGGCGCCTGCGCGTGACCATCGAAGTCGTGCAGGCGCAGGCCAGCGATGCGGAGGTGTGGCCGTGAGCGAACTGATCCCTCCAGACTATGAACGCTGCCAAGCGGAACACCGCCCGGCGCACAGCCCGTTCATGCTTGGGCCTCCGCGGCGCATGAGGCGGTGCGAAGCGAAGCCAGATTTTGTGGCCGTCGAAGTCGTGCCGGGGAGCGATGGCCTGCATGGGAGCATGACCCTGTGCCTCGCCTGCGCGGAAGTGATGTTGAAGGATGCAGACCTGCGCGCTCGGGTTCAGCTACAGCCGATCATCAACGAGCAGGCCAACAGCCACGGCGCGGGGGTGTCTGGATGAGCCGCAAGAAGAATGCCCGCCAAGGCGCTTTCGGCAAAGCACCGCCGGACCTCGTTGCAATGGAGGCGCTCCGAATCAAGAGGGTGAAGCACGAACAGGGGTTCGACCCTGATACCCCTCGCTGCGGCACTTGCATCTACTACGCCCAAGGCAGTGCCGCCATGCGAAGGCTGGACATCAAGCGCGGACGCGGCATCGGACACCTGCAGCGTTGCACCTTCGGCAATTTCCACACGACGAACCTTGGACTGTGTAACGAATGGCGCAACAAAGCGGGCGAATGCCTTGGAGGCTCCGATGGCTGACCCGATGCAGCAGGCCGACAACAACAACAACGAAAGGAAGGAATGACGATGAGCAGCTACTGGGAAGGCCACGCGCCGGGTTACTCGCGCGACGTTGAGCGCGCCGCGCGAGCGGTGCGTGCGGCAGAGGAAGCACTGAGGTCCGCGCTGGAGGTCGCCTATCCGATGGGTGCCCGGGTCCGCGTCGTGCACCAACGTGGCAGCTTCACCGGCACCGTGGACGGATGGGATCGCCACGGCAGCCGGGTGGAAGTTCGGAACCACGCAAGCGGCAAGACCCAGAAGTGGTGGGCGGCGCAGGTGGAACTGATCGAGGCGAGGGCGCAGGGATGAATCGTTCTCGCTACGAATCGACGGTGGCCAACCTGAGTAGCAGCGCCCGCAAGGTGCTCGACTCGATCCCGCTGGCTGAGGACTGGACGCGGCAGCAGGTGAATGCCGAGCTGCGCCGCAAGGGCATCAACATGGAACTGGCCCGGGTGGAGGGGTGCATCGAGTCGCTGATCGAATCTGGTCTCGTGCAGGCGTCGGGTGGGCTGCTGCGCCAGATTCGCCCGGAGGAAGCGCCGGCCAAGTCGCCGGCTCGCCCGAAGATGGAGGCCAAGGCCGTTCCGGCTGAGCGAAAGCGTGATCCGCTGGCGGAGCTTGCCGAGATCGCGGCGGACCTTCGCGCGAAGGGAAACGCCATGATCGACATGGCGGACCAGATCGAGTTCGTGGCGCTGGATGTCACCGCCCAGATCCAGACCGCTGGGGAGGCAGGTCAGAAGCTGTCCCAGCTGCAGTCGCTGCTGCGCGGTCTGGCGACGGAGGGCGCGGGATGCTGACCGAGCGTGAGGCAGCTGCCGCTCTTGGGCTCGCGTTGGCCGCCGCCGGCGGCTTATGGACCCCGCCGCCGCACTCCGGCCGCAGCAAGCACCGGAAGGCCCGCCAGCAGCGCGCCGCCGCGAAGCGGAGGAAGCGCCATGGATGAGCGGATGGTTCAGCACCAGCTGGGCATCCTGCGGCACGCGCTAGGCGTCGGCGACGGCGGCTGGGAGCGGAGCTACCGGAACCACTACGTCACCAGTCCCGGAAGCGACGACTATGCCGTCTGCATGGCGCTGGTCGAGCACGGGCTGATGACCCGGAAGCAGGGCCACCAGCTGTCCGGCGGAGGCGACGTGTTCTTCGTGACCGACATCGGCCGGGCTGCCGCCGTGGCGCCGCCGCCGAAGACCACGCGCGCGCAGCGCCGCTACCGGGCCTATCTCGACTCCGGCACCAACCGGTCGTTCATCGACTGGCTGCGCGGGCCGTCTGGCCGGGCGGTGCACTGATGGCCCGGCGCATTTTGCTGCTGGGCGATTCCCTGTGCTCGGCGGCGCTGATCGAGGCATTGCGCGAGCGGTTCGACGGAGAGCTGGTCCATCTGGGCGCGCATGTTGGAATTCAGATCGAGGCTGGCGCGTCGGATGCAGAGTCCATCCGGGTGATGGATGCGGCTGTGGACGTGATCGGTTTCCGCGCCGAAGACTTCACTGCCACCTTCGAGCCAGAAGCTTTTGCGAAGGCAATCAACCGGTTCACGCTGCGCGACATCGAGCCCTGCATGCCGGTGCTGGCATTCGACAGGGAGCGGTTCGACCTGCCCTATGGCAAGAAGGCCCGACGGGCTATGCGCCGCAATGGGGGAAGGCGTTGAGCAAGACGAACGATCAGGTATCGCTGCGGAAGAAGTGCCTTGCCGTTCTCGCCGACGGCCCGGCAACCACGGCGGAGGTGTGCGCGGAGCTTGGGACTGAGGCAAGGATCACCAGCGCCACGCTGTCCAACCTGTGCGCAGATGGAAAGCTTGAGCGCCGCCAGTTCAAGGTGTTCGGCGATGACTGGGAAAGCAACAGCTTCGCCACAGTCACGCTCTGGTCACTTCGGTCATACCCGCAGATCACCGTGCAGCGTAGGCGCTACAGGGCGCTTCCGTTCGCGCAAAAACAGCAGCAACTGCTTGCACGACCACATAGCAAAACGCTAGACTGAACATTCCCAGCACAGGCCACCCATGTGAACGACCAGACCAATCCGCCGCCGGCGCGCGGCGACCTGATGCACGAAATGAACCGCACCTTCGACGCCCTGTTCGGCGCGCAGGCGCGCGCGGACAACGACAACAAGGACGGTGGTGCATGAGCAAGATCAACGATCCGCTGATGCAGGCGACCGGCTACGAACAGCTGGCCAGTGTGCTGCAGGCAGCCTTCGCGCAGGCCGCGCACGGCAAGGGCGCGGAACGCCACGCCGGCGGCCAGCCGTTTCACGAGCAGCCGATGCAGCAGATCAGCGAACTGCTGGGCAACGTGGACGGCATGGCGTTCCAAGCGATCAAGAAGATCCGCGAAGCGCGCGGCCTGCCGACGGTCGAGGCGCAGGTGCGCGAACTGCTCGGCGCGATCAACTACGTGGCCGGCATGGTGGTGTTCCTGCAGGCGCAGCCGGCGGCCGCCGAAGTGGCGGCCGAGTCCGATGGCTGGATCAAGCACTCTGGCGGGGTATGTCCGACGCATCCGCGCGCCATCGTCGATCTGCGGATGCGGAGCGGTGACCGCATCATGGAGTGCACGGCTAATAGCATTGATTGGCGCCACAGTGAAAATCCTCGGGAGGACATCGTTGCCTACCGGGTAGTAGTTCCGGGTGGCGTGACATCCGATGCCGATGGCTGGATCGAATGGGGTGGCGGTGAGTGCCCGGTCGCGCCGCATGACCCGGTTGAGGTTGAGTTTCGGGGAGGTGATCGACTGAG
>Ga0247724_1000117_pt1 | contig 20255 bp, 17 predicted proteins | sample OKSTACKMC2E_FD_182776 | JGI IMG/M metagenome (GOLD analysis project Ga0247724, IMG submission 182776) | Subsurface sediment microbial communities from gas well in Oklahoma, United States - OK STACK MC-2-E | ecosystem: Environmental > Terrestrial > Deep subsurface > Rock core/Sediment | place... | reverse complement strand
TACCTTCAGAACTGGCATTTTCATAATGCTCGTTGACTGCAGTCACTTCCTGGATATCAAGGATGTTAAACACATCAACAGAAGCACGCATGTCCACGCCAGAGACATTGAAGTTATAACCAACGCTCATATCCATATTGAAAGTCCATGGCGTACGGCCTGCTGAACCCCGTGGATGGAAGGTATATACTTTCTCAGACTGTTCACACTTACCGTTACCATTGGCATCAGGACATTGGTTGGTGTAGTGGTAGAAGGTATCACCGTAGCTGCCGTACAGCAGTGGGTCATCACTTGGGTAACCCTGACCAAAGGCGCTGATTGGCTTACCGCTTGACAGTGTGGCGTTAAAACCAACGTCCAGGTCTTCAGTCACCGCATAACTACCGAACATTTTCAGTACATGGCGACGGTCGTTCGGCTGGTAACCATCTGAACCATCCATTACAGCCGGGAAGTCGAAGTCTTGGGTGATACCAGCATCAGCTTGCGCGATATCTGATTTCACTGCACCTTCGAAGTTACCATAGCTGCGTGACCAGGTATAAATCAGCGAGCCACTGAATTTTTCGCCACGATATTTCAGCTCAGTTTGTAAGCCTAAATATTCGTTTTTCGCTTCAGGCAACGCAATTTCCGCAGCAGTATAGTATTTGCGAGAACCTGGATCAGGTACGCCGTCGTGATCCGCATCCTGCCACCAGGTACCACCTTTACCAGGGTTTAAAATCACACATGCTGGAGCTGTAGGACCACAGAAGTCATCAAGAGCTGTACTGACTTCACGGAAAATACCACGGACTGAACCGGTCAAATCGTCATTGATTTGCGTTTCATAGCCCACAATCAACTCATCTTTGGCAAATGGTTCTGCTTCTTCCGCCTGGAAGGCTTCTTTACGCAGTTCTACCGGGAAACTATTCACTACACGCGAATTCTCAGCAGTACCATTGACCGGTGTTAAGCCCGTTGGCGCACCATTGGAAGCGTTTACGCCAGTGAAGGTGTAATAAGTGGTTGAGTCAGAAATACCACCAGCCGCGCGGTAGTTGGTGTTATTTGGAATAGGCAGATAATAGCGGCCCCAGGTTGCGAAGATTTTGGAAGTGCCTTCGCCTGTTGGGTCATAGGTAAAGCCTAAACGTGGTGCCCAGTCTGTTTTAATATCAGCAAAATCAACGCCGGTCACACCGGTATTGATAAAGTGGTCCTGACGCAGACCAATGCTTAACATCAGCTGGTCATTGACCTGATAGTTGTCTTCCAGATAGTACGCAGATAAGTCAGAAGAGAACTCACCGCCACCAGCGAAGATCCGGTCACGTACATAATCTTTTGGTGCACCTGAGGTGTTACGGAATAACACACCATTATTACCCTGCACCGCACCATTTGGCGCAATAGTTACATAGGTATAAGCATGGCCGCCGACTGGCGCAGTAGTTTGTTTAGACTGACGGTCTTGTTTATCTAAACCAACTTTCAGCGTGTGGTTGCCGTAGAATTCCAGGTTGTATTCAACGTCAAAACGAATTTGCGTGTTGTCGTCGTAGTTCACGCCAATAGTACCGCCAGAACCACACTGCACAGCTTTAGGTTGGCCTGTAGTGCGGTTATCGGTGATGGTCGGACAATCAGTCACAGCAGGAGTATCGGTATATTGCGTTTCGATATTGCCCCACAATGCAGATACTGTCAGGTCGTCAGTGATGTTACCAACATAGCTGGCGCTCATAATATCGCCACCGCGAGACCGAGTGAAAGCACCGGTTTCGACGCCCTGAACACCGGTTTGCGCGTTATAACGCCAGTTGCGCTCACTGACATCACGACGGTCAGAATAACCAAACAGGCTCAAACGATGGCCATCGACGATGTCCCAGTCAATTTTACTGCCCCAGAACAGGTTATCACCGCCGCTGGCTTTCTGTTCACGCACACCGTTTGTAACAGCAAAACGTGAGTTGCCTGTGGTGAAGCGGTCGTCAGTCGAACGCGGGTTAATAATGCCGTAGAAAAACAGTTTATCTTCGATTAACGCACCGCCAGCAGACAACGAGTAATCGGTTTGTGTCAGCTCGTCTTGGGTTGAATCGTAGAAAACTTCGCTGCTGCCTTGTTGCGCGTAAGATTTTTTACCTTCGCCCGCTAAGCTGCCAGGCTGATGGTAGGCTGTGAAGCCAAATTCCCAATCGTTAGTACCGCTTTTGGTAATGGCGTTAGTCACACCACCTGTGGTGCGGCCATACATAGCCGAGTAACCACCGGTCTTCACCTGGAATTCTTTGTAGAATTCAAATGGCACAGAACCGCAACCTAAACCCTGACGGGTGTTAGTTACTTCCAGGCCGTTGATATAACAGGAGTTCTCTGCAACTGAAGAACCTGCAAATGATGCAGTGTTACCAAAGCGTGAATCACCTTTCACTGCACCAGGCGCTAACAGCTGAATGGCAGTTAAGTTGCGGGCAACCGGCAGTTTATCGATTTCAACTTCGCCTAATACCAGGCCTGAGTCAGTAGAGCTTAAATCCACTGCGACAACGCGGGCGCCGGTGACCTGAATCACTTCAGTACCGTCATTCGGGCGATTTAATTCGAAACGGGCGACAGAGTTAGAACCCAGCGCTAAGCGGATATTATCTTGTGCGACGACTTTGCCGTCTTTCTCGATAGTGACCACATAACTACCAACCGGCAGCTGACTGAAACGGAAAGTACCAGTGCCATCCAGTTGAATTTCACGGCTAAAGCCAGTTTTTGGGTCTGAAGCTTTGACTTTGTAACCAGGAGCGGCACCCGTCACGCTACCAGTTAAATTTGAGGTATCAGCAGCGTAGGCTGAACCGGCCACACCCAGGATCGCAGAGACCGCCAGGGCCGCCAGCGAGCGCTTGAAGCGCCATGTTCCATTGTTGGATTTCATTATTTCTTATTCTCCAATTTGTTGTTATCCAGGAACTTTCCGTTCCTTTTTTACTATTACCACGAACAGACTGATTCTGTACATCAACAAATTACCCTTTAAAGGTACTGAAATGGGCAAAAAAAATGAAAATTCTGCGTAAAATTTTCATTCAAATGACAATGTTTCACAAATAAGGTAAGAAATTGCCACGTTAAATTGCTTAAATCCGACTTTCCACACCCATGAAAAGCCCAATTAAATAATTGTATTTAAATGACTTTTAATTTAATCAACACACATAGCCTGTGGTGAAACAAAAAAATTGATTTATATTAAATTTCTCATTTATTTATCATTAATTAACATAACTCAGGTCAACAGACTGAGACCAATTAACAAAAATATGCGATATTCGGTTTGAACGAACATAAACTCAGTCTGAAACTGATAAAACCCCTCATTCAGCGCCCTGCTGTCGCAACATCACAGGGCGGATCACTCCTGATGGCCAATGACCGGGCATTAAGCGCAGTCAAACTGTTGGCTGCGGCAACTTCATCAAACGCAAAGCCAAGTTGCGACAACACCATGGCAAAATCGCGCAGTCCGGCATGGATCACTACATCTTGCCCTGTGACCGGATGACGAAAACACAAACGGGCCGCGTGCAACATTAAGCGCTTGCAGTCAAACTGCTGCCGGAACAGCTGATTGTGTTTGCCGTCACCGTGCGTGGTGTCGCCAATAATCGGATGAAACAGGTGTTCACAGTGCCGGCGCAGTTGATGTTTACGCCCGGTTAAGGGTTGTAAGGCTAACAGGCTGTAGCGGGCAGTGGCATAACGCCCTACTGCGTAGGGCAATTCGATATGCTCGAGCGGCCAGATGGCCGATTGTGCGGATTGCGCAGCTTTATCTGTACGTGAAAATTTATCGCCAATGGCATCCAATTGCTCTTTCAGTGCATAGTCCAGCAGTAGCGCCTCTTTCAGATGGCCGCGCACAACTGCCAGATAAGTCTTTTGCCATAGATGTTGTTGTTCGCCCATTTGCCTGGCGATATCAGAAGACAACCCAAACAACAGCACCCCAGAAGTGGGTCTGTCCAGCCGATGCAGCGGAAACACATGCTGTCCAATCTGGTCACGTAGGCGCAACATGACAAACTCGGTTTCATGTTTATCCAAAAAAGAACGATGCACCAGCATGCCGGCCGGTTTATTCACAGCAACCAGCCACTCATCCTGATAGAGGATCTCCAGCGGCGGCTTCACTTCAGACTCTTGCAATGCTTTGCTCCCTTTTGCCGCTGAGCAATTCATCCAATTCACCAAGCAGATTAATTAAAGGCCAGGCCACAGCACCTGACTCTGCAAAAGCGATTTCGGCAATCGGGCAAATGCTGATTTGAGCCGGCAGCGGTAACTGTGCATCAATCAGTGCCTGCATTCGTGGCAGCAGCACATACTGCAGCCATTGCTGCAGTGGCAAAGTATCGCAACAAAAAGGCGCCTGGCTGGCCAGTGCATCGGCACTGGGCGGTGTTGACGTCCACCATTGCAACTGGCGTAGTTCGCGTTCGATCGCCAGTAATAAGTGTTGAGTTTGTTGATACTTCATCTGAAACTCCCAGCAAGAAAGGCGGCGGATTTTAGCACAAGGCTTGCTTTCGCAGGTCATCAGCCACATGATCGGAGCCAGGAGGAACCACTATGAGTTCAATTCTTGTGTTACTGGCGCTGATGCTGGTCGCTTATCTGTTTTTAATCCAACGCCGGCAGGACGAGCGCGCTACAGCGCTGGCCCGGCAGCTTTGTCAGCAGCAGCAAGTACAGTTTCTGGACTGTGCCAGAGATGGTCATCGTTGGGTAAAACTCAATGAGCGCAAAGGTTTACGGACTTTATATCTGATTGATTTCAGCGGTGATGGTGAAAGCCGTTATCAGGCAGAGCTGTGGATGAAGGGCTTACGCCTGGCCGACTTTAAACTACCGCCGTTCCGGGTCTGACGCCGCCAGGCTGGACGCTAGCCGGCCACTGAGAAACTCTGCGTACATGACCCAGTCCCCCAACAGACTGTAAAACGGATAACGGAAAGTCGCAGGTTTGTTGTGTTCAACAAAAAAATGCCCAACCCAGGCAAAGCCATATCCGGCAACAGGCATCAGCCACAACCACTGAAACTGTGCGGTAACAATGGCGTAGGTCAGGATCAATAACACCAGCGTACTGCCACAATAGTGCAAAGCACGGCATAGTGGCTGCTGATGTTCCTGCAGGTAATAAGGGTAGAAATCTTTAAAAGTTTTGAATGATTGCCCTGTCATCAGGATTCCTGCAACTGTTGCCGTTTTCTAAACAGCAATTTACCGCTGACCTTTTGGAAGTCAAGTTGTCCGACTACCTGATATTGGTCCTGATGGAAAAAAGGCAGATATTTGTCCAGCGTGACAAAAACACCAACGCCCTCAGAAAGCGGGTGCTGGTCAACCCAGTGGTCAATAGCGTTCAGGAAGTGACTCATAGCGTCAGGATGATAATAAGCGGGGTTACGCGCAATAAACGCCAGCATATGGTAAGAAGCTGCCGGCATGGCTTCGTGGACTTTTTTCTCTTTTTCCAGCATTTGGCGGCTGGATAAATACCCTGCAGTTAACAACATTTTCAGTCGCCAATGCCACAAACGCTCGCCCTGGAAACCGGCATCCGGTTTAGTCAGACAGGCGACGCCGAGTAACTGCTCCTCGAAAAACATACCGAGCACCGGCTGTTGTTTATCCCAGAATGTGGCAATTTCTTCCCGGATAGCAGCGCGTAAACGAGCTTCAAAATCAGGCTTATCGGCCTGAAAAATCTGCATAAAAAGCGGGTCGTCATGATAGGCACTGTATAAAATCGAACTGGCCTGCCGCAGCTGTTCGGCGTTAAGTTGTTCAATACGACACTTAGAGAGGTCCAACGAAATGTTACTAGTCATGCCACGCCCCTTGTGATCAATTCACTGACGATAGCAGGGCAAAACAGAACTGCAAGTTTGTATCGGCATCAGGGCAATTTGAAAAGCCGGGGCAAGGTTTTGTTCACTCGCCCGGCTTTGATACGGACTTTGCTGCTTACAGATTCTGGTAGGCTTTATCGCCCCAACCAACTAATAAGCCGCGTTTAAAGATCAATGCAGTACATTCATCTTTGCTGGTCATGCCATCACTGTGACTGTGGTGGGTGCGATAGAACAGCACTTCTACGGTTTCGCCTTGTTTGTTAAAAGACTCGCTGAATGCCGGCGTGCCGAGGTTTTGTCTCACCGCACCAATATCAGTGCCGGTTTTTAACGTGCTGACGTAGTTCTGGTTGTATTGCTGAGTTTTACGCCAGTTATTACCATCGTCATCATCGTCAAAATCGTCATTCCCCACAGCAACAACACACCCGGATAAACTGCTGATCACTGCAACTGCGGTGACTAATTTGATAAATGCGTGCATATATTTTCCTTATATTTTGAACAAACAATTCGGTAGCTGAATTGATAAAACCGGACAGCAAGGGGAATGCCAACATTTAAATCATTTCATATCAACAACTTAAATCAGCACACTCGCATACGTAAAATTAAAAGTGGTAAATTAAACCAATATTTAGCCAATGTAACGAAACCTGATGAACACATTACTGAGCAGAATCAGTGCCATCGCCAGCCAACTGCAGCAGGAAGGCAAATCCCCCAGTCTGGCACTGGTCAGAGCCCGCTTGGGTGGAGGGATCAACCCAACTGAACTGTTCAGCGCTTACCAAAGTTGGCGCGCGCAAGGTAGCCCAATGCAACAACAGCCGCAACCTGCAGACTCCCCTGCTGAACAAGCTGTGGTCGCCACCCCACCAGATTTGCAGGCCGATATCGCCAGGCTTGAACAAAAGCTGGATTTAATCCTGCAGCTGTTACAGAGCAAACACTGATGTTCGCCGCGGATTTATATTTCAGAGTCATCGGAGATACCAGCTATGACGCCGCTGAAGCGGCCATTCGTCGTTATCTGGAAGCACTGATTTTTCAGGGCCAGATCCTTGGCAGGGAATTTCCAACTGTGCTGCAGCAGGAGCATTTTGTCAGCCGCGTTGTGCTGCCTGCTCAGGATGCCCTGTTGATGGCCCATCACAGCGATGCTGGCCGACAAGCCCTGCACGCCTTGCAGCAAGCCGGGCTGTCGTATCCCAAAGCAGAAATCGCCGGCGTAGATTTGATGTCGAATCATACAGATCCCTGCCCGAGTGCAGAGCAATACATCCTGTATTGCCGCTTTGCGCAAATGAACTCAGTGCTTTACTGCGCCAGGCACTTTGCACCTGTGCCCTTGTACCGTTTTGGCGTGGACACCGGCTTTGAGGATTTAATCCGCTGGCAGTTACAATACCAGGCGCTGGATGAAGTGCAGATGCAGCAAAACAGTATATTGCTGCAACCCGCAGAACGCGCGTTACAAAACTTTGGCAGCAAGCTCAACCGTCAGGGCCGTGCCTTTGCGCGCAGCATCAGCCGGCGCATCGCTAAACCGGTGTATTACGCCTTGTACCGTGGCAGCAGCACCGACTGCGACACGGAGACTCAGCGTCGCTGTCCGGGGTGTGGCGGTGAATGGTTACTGCCTGAGCCCTGGCATCACCGTTTTGATTTTCGCTGTGACCGCTGTTTGCTGGTCAGCAACATCGCCTGGCAGTGTCAGGGATAATTGCTGCGTCAAACCGGCTGCAGCTGGCGCAGAAAGCTCAGTAAATCGGGGGCCACCAGCTGCTTAACCTCCTGCCCGGTATGCTCCAGATAAACTTCACCTGTGCTGTTAAGTACGGACAACATTGTATCTTCCTCGTCCGTCACAGCAAAAAACAACGTCTCGCGCTGTTTCAGCCGGCGCTTCATCAACACATGGGCGATTAAATTCTGTTGCAGGCGGACAAAATCGCCGGAATGCCAGAGTAATAACAGACTGGCGGGGCCACGAGGATGGGCTACCGGCAGATCCGCGCCCCACAAAGCGGCGTAGAACTCTTTGATAGACGGGTGTAGCGGCAGGTCCAGGCCTTGTTCAATGCCGGCAAAATCAAGAGGCTGCGTTTGCACGACCGGCCACCAGGCGACTTGTTCGTCGATGACTTCACCGAACTGTGCCGGTGATAATTCGGCTGGATCAGCCCAGGCCCGCCATTGTTCGCCGCGTTGCCGTGCCAAAGCCTCGGATTGTTGTGCCAATTGCAGTAACTGCTGCTGTAACTCGGACATCGATATACGCTTCCTGTGATAAACTGGGCAAAGTTGCCTTCTGATCATTTTATGCTTTTCGGATCTGTAATGACAAAACAAACTGAAGCCGCCCTGGCCCATCTGAGCCTTGGCAAAGTGACGGCTTATGCCGATCAATATGATGCCGGCTTGTTACAGCCGGTGCCGCGCCAGCTGGCGCGGGATGCGATAGGCCTGCCGGCGGATGCTGCGCTGCCATTTGTCGGTCATGATATCTGGCACGGGTATGAGTTGTCCTGGCTCAACAGCAAAGGCAAACCCATGGTAGCCTTGCTGACGGTGACAGTACCTTATGACTCCGCCAACCTGATTGAATCCAAATCTTTTAAGCTTTACTTAAATAGCTTTAACCAGACCCGGTTTCGGGATATCAGTCAGGTCTATCAGACCATGCAGCAGGATTTATCCGCCTGCGCCGGCAAAGCTGTAGTGGTCACTATTCATCATGTTAACGAACTGGTAGCGTTTCAGCCGACCTGGATCCCGGGGCGTTGTATCGACGAGCTGGATATTGAAATCAACCAGTATCAGTACGACGGCGACTTATTGCAGCTGGCTGAGCCCGGTAATATTGTCGAAGAAAAGTTACATTCTCACCTGCTGAAGTCAAATTGCCTGATCACCTCGCAACCGGACTGGGCCAGCGTGTTTATCCACTACAAAGGGCCGGCGCTTTGCCACGAAAGCCTGCTTAAATATCTGATCAGTTTCCGCCAGCACAATGAATTTCACGAACAATGTGTTGAGCGTATTTATACTGATATCTGGCGCCTGGCGGCCCCTGAGTTTCTGGCGGTGTATGCCTGCTATACACGCCGTGGTGGCCTGGATATTAATCCGCTGCGCAGTAGTGTGCCCTACACGCCGCCGAATATTCGTCTGACCCGGCAATAACAGTCCGGACGCTCAAAAGTAAAAAGCCCGCACTGCGGGCTTTTTACTGCAACAACAAGATTATTTGGCTGCCGGCAGTTCCATACCAAGCCAGGCCTGATAATAAGCCTTCTGTTGGCGGCTGGGTTTAGCCACTGGCGAGATTTGCCAGTTACCTGCCGGCTGTGTTTGTGGCGTCAGCATCCGCTCCAGCAGGCGGCCATCGCGGAACAGCGTCAGGGTCACAGCGCTGTCAGCCGGGAAATCTTTTAACCGTTCCGCCAATTCAGTCTGCAGCTGCAAGCCGTTCACCGCGATGATCTGGTCGCCGACTGACAAATCAGCCTGCCAGGCCGGTGAGCCGCGTTCCACCTTCATCACTTCAGCCAGGTCTTTCTGCGCCTGTACCGTCAGGCCAGTGAACGGCTCTGTGGCTTTGGGTTTGCTCAGCTGCAAGCCTGCCGCTTTCAATATGGTGTCAGCATCCAGTTCTAGCGGACTTTCCACCTGCCCAGCCCAGAACTCCTGCAGCGACTTGCCGGTTAAATCCAGCGCTATCTGCTGCACATCGGCTGCGGTAAAAGCGGTGGTTTTACCAAACCGCTGATACAACTCATTGTGTAAAGTGCGGTAATTAGCCTTTAAACCGCTGTTACTCAACAGGAAATGGTCCAGCATCCAGCTGACCAGATAACCTTCGCTGTAAATGTTCACACTGAAATTATCCGCGTGGTCGCCACCCAGGCTTATCCAGTTATCAAAACTGCTTTGCGCCACGGACTGAATTTCACGTCCTGGTGTGCGGGCAAAACGTTTTAAGCGTTTGGCGAGATCGGTGTAAAACTCCTCGGGCGTCATCAGGCCAGCCCGTAACAGCAACTGATTCTGGAAATAGCTGGTTGAACCTTCCGAGATCCACAGCAGTTTGCTGTAGTTCGGCTGCAAGTAGTCGTATGGCACTAACTCTGCGGGCCGGTAGGCTTTTACGTTCCAGGTGTGCACCAGCTCGTGTGCCGCAGTCGACAGGAACTCCAGATAATGTTCACGTTTACGGAAGCTGAAGCGGTCTCGCTGGATCACGGTCGAGTTCAGGTGTTCAGTGGCGCCGCGTGCGCCAGTGGCGGCATGGATGATAAACAGGTAATTTTGATATGGATAGCCCTGCCAGATACTGCTGGCCTGTAACACGATTTTCTGCAGATCTTTCACTGTTTGCGCCGTGTCAAAATTGCCCTGTCCCCAGAACACCACTTCGTAATCACGACCATCGGCTTTAAAATTGAAACTCTGATGGATACCGGTTTCAATTGGTGAATCGGCTAACACGTCATAATCCGCCGCTTTAAAGCTGTGCGCGCCGGTCCGTATCATGCCGGATGTGCTGCGCCACTGTGCCGGCACCTGCAAACTGACAGTCACCGGTTCTTTACGCTGCGCCTCGTGGTACATCAGGTAAGCCGACGCATTGATATAGGCATGCGTATCGTCAATATGCCGGGTTCGCTGATTGAGTTCGTTGGCGTACACCTGATAGCGCACCTCGATAGTCCCGGCCGCCGGCACCTGCAGTTGCCAGGTACTTTTTTCGGTTTTTTCTACCTGAAGCGGTGCGCCATCCACTAAACGCGCTTCAAACCGCCGCACGCCGTTGGCCAAATCGAGGATTTGATATTTGCCGCTGCGCCAGGCCGGTAGTTTCAGCTCAAAAGGCCCGGCTTGTGTTGCAGGCAAGCGGATTGTGACGTCGGCCAGATGTTGATCAGGCTCTGTAATACTGATCTGATAATCGACAGCGGCACTGGCGAATAAAGGGCACAACAATACTAAAAAAGCAAAATAGCGCATAGAGACTCCGTTTTTTTGCCCAGCCTAAGCAATAAAACAGCGCGAAACCAGCCCTTTGCGTTGAAGGTGGCAAATTTCACTGCCAAAAATTCTGTAACCCAACATGTAACATTACAAAATAACTTTTACTTTCGAATCGAAATATGATTAAATGCAATCCGTTGGTGCCAGACACATCAACCCAACCGAATGCTTGACTTAATGCTGATACAGGAAAGTTGTTATGAACATGCTTACCGCTGCTGAAGAGCAAACCTGGTTACCCTACTACCTGACAAAAAAATAATTCGCGCTGCCATTGAACAGCCGAGATAAATAAAGCCGGTGACTGTAAAGTCCCGGCTTTATTTATTTTTGCCTACCTCATCTTTCGTTTCGAAAGATGTCATCAATAAAACAGCGTTTAATCGAAGTTGATAGAACAAGACATTGAATCTGCGAAAAAAACAGCCGGTCGAACCAGCAAAATCACGGCTTATTTTTGACTATGCTTTTTACGCATAAGCGATATACTTAGCCCAGCCTCCTTTGCCGATACCGACGGGAACATCTGAGTCGTGGATTCCGAACAAGCTCTGAAACAACAACTGGCCAGTGCCTTAAAAGCCCGTAAGCAGCTGGAAGATACCTACGAAAGTCAGTTCGTGATCCTGACGCAGTTTGTCGCAAGACTGTCGCTGGTATGTAAAGGCATTGACGTTGAGCTGGACAACCGGCTGGCACGTTTGCGGCAACAACTCAGCAATGGTACAGATTTGGAAAAACTGCTACCGCAAATTGATGCAACAACAGAGCATCTGAAAACACTGGAAAGCCGGCAACAACAAGAAGTCCGCAAAGCGCAGGTCACCATCAGCGAAGCCGGAAAACTACTGCAGAAACAACGGGGTTTACCCAATCAGCTCAGACGGGACTTACGTGATTTATTATCACGTGTCGAAGAGCCGGCTCCGACCATTCATGCGTATATCCCCCATTTAACCCATCTGACTGAGCTCTACCAGCTGGCGTTAAATGCCAAGCAAAGTCTGGATTTGCAGGAGATCAGTGACAGTACCAGGTATGACGGCATCTGCCGGCAAATCTCTGTAGAGCTGACTAATCTGCTCAGTGAACTGGCATTTGAAGGCAGCTACGCCAACGCGATTAATACCATCCGGGTGAGCCTGCTTGGCGAGCTCAGTATCGAAAAACTGCTCGAAGCCTGTTTGCGTACGATCGAAATTATCATCTCCAGCATCAATGAAGAGCGCCAGTCGGCGCAGCATTTCCTGCTGAAACTCAATGACGCACTGAACAGCGTGCAGAATTCGCTGGTGTCGTCGCTGAAATCGACCAATAACATCCGCGAAAAAATGGCGCTGCTGAATCAACAGATTGAGCAACAAATCAGTGTGTTAAGCCATGACACCCAGTCCGCCACGTCGCTGGAGCAATTACAGTCGCTGGTCACCGACAAACTAACTACGTTAAGCAATTCTCTGAAAGATAAAGAACAACTGGAAAAGCAAGAGCGCGAAATCCTGCTCGGTTCGGTCAAAGAAATGGATAGCCGCTTAAAAGAACTCGAAGAAGAAGCGCGGCAGTTTAAAAAACGCCTGGCCGAACAAAAGTTCCGCAGCCTGCAGGACGCATTAACAGAGCTGCCCAACCGCGCAGCTTTTGACGAACGTTACGAACTGGAACTCAAACGCAGCAGACGTTACAACACACCACTGTCGATAGTGTTGGCAGATGTGGATCACTTTAAGGTTATTAATGACACTTATGGTCACAGCGCCGGTGATAAAACGCTGAAAGTGATTGCAAAAGCACTGAAACAAAGCATGCGCGAAGCTGACTTTATCGCCCGCTACGGCGGTGAGGAATTTATTTTACTGTTTCCGGAAACGCCGCTGGAACAACTGGAAACACCACTGAATACGATACGGGAGAAAATTAAACGTATCCCGTTTAAATTCAAAGACACCAACGTTGTGATCTCAATATCATTCGGGGCCACCCAACTCAAACCGACAGATGAGGGTCGTGAAGCCTTTGACCGGGCCGACGAGGCGTTATATGACGCCAAACGTCAGGGACGCGATCTGGTGATTCTGAAACCCTGAGCCCGCCATTCTGGTCCCCGTGCCGTCCAAGGAGAGCAAGATGCATGTACAGTTAAACCCGTTAGGCGCGATGGATTTGTTGTCACAGCTGGAAGTTGATCAGCTGAAGCAACATGCGCACAGTGAAACTTTTAAACTATTCCGTAATTGTTGCCTTGCCGTGCTGAACGTCGGCAGCCATACCGACAGCTCCGCAGAAATTTATGACCAGTTTAAAGACTTTGCGGTGAATTTAATTGCCAGAGAGCGCGGTATCAAAATCGAGCTGTTTAACCCCCCGGCCGGTGCTTTTGTTGATGGCGAACTGATTAAAGGCATTCACGAACATTTGTTTGCCGTGCTGCGTGACATCCTGTTTTATCACACTCGCCTTGGCGCTGATGAAAAACGGCTGGATCTGCACAACAGCGAACACATCACTCATACGGTGTTTGATATTCTGCGCAATGCTCAGGTTATAGCACCAGGCGCCACACCGAACATGATTGTGTGCTGGGGTGGTCACTCTATCAACGAAACCGAATATAAGTACACCAAAGAGGTCGGCTATCAGCTTGGCCTGCGCGGGCTGGATATTTGTACTGGTTGTGGCCCGGGCGCGATGAAAGGCCCGATGAAAGGCGCCACAATTGGGCATGCCAAACAACGCATCAGTAACGGCCGTTATCTTGGGCTGACAGAGCCGAGCATTATCGCCGCTGAGCCGCCAAACCCAATCGTCAATGAACTGGTGATCCTGCCGGATATTGAAAAACGCCTGGAAGCCTTTATCCGCACGGCCCACGGTATTATTATTTTCCCGGGGGGCGCAGGTACTGCCGAAGAGCTGTTGTATCTTTTGGGGATTATGCTGCACGAGCAAAACCGCCAGCAGGTCTTGCCGGTGATCCTGACAGGTCCGAAGCAAAGCGCAGCCTATTTCACTGAATTACAAAACTTTATAGAAAAAACCCTGGGCAAAGCCGCGCTGGATTTGTTCGAAGTGATCATTGATGATCCGGTGGCGGTTGCGCAAAAACTGAAACAAGGTTGTCAGGACGTCCGGCAGTACCGTAAATCGGTTGGTGACGCTTATCATTTCAACTGGACTTTGCAAATTGACGAAGATTTCCAGCATCCGTTCGCACCAACCCACCAGAATATGGCAAGCCTGAACCTGCACCTGGAGCAGGACAAAGCCCGGTTGGCTGCGAATCTGCGCCGGGCGTTTTCTGGTATTGTCGCAGGTAACGTAAAAGACGAAGGCATCAGAGCGATCAGCAGCCAGGGGCCATTTATTCTGTCTGGTGAGCCGGGGTTGATGGAACTGATGGACAACCTGCTGGAAGCTTTTGTTGCGCAGGGCAGGATGAAACTGCCCGGCAGTAAGTATATCCCCTGCTATCAAATCAGCCGCTAAACAGACGCCCATCGTTTGCAGCTCCCTCTCCGGCGCTTTCAGGTGCCGGAGGGACATCGGTTCTGTATATTGCCTGATATCGGGGCCCTCCGGGTTCACCTGATGGCATCATTGCCGGCGTATTGACCTGCAGCCAACCAACTTGGCAGATTTTTTGTATAAAAGGTCTACAGATGACAGCTGAAACTACAGAAAAATGTTTGCTTCTGATTATTGGTTCCCCTCTCGCGGTGGCACTGCGATGAAAAAATATCTGCGTTGGTTATTACTTGCCGCGGCCTTGATTGCCGTCTATCCACTGGCAACCTGGCTGGCATTGAATGTCTATCAGGACGACCCCGATGCGATGGCCTGGACCGATCGGGAAGCTTACAATCGTAAGTTCATCAATGCCTTGCAACCGAGTGCAACCGTCACTCAGGACCAAATCCGGCAAAAACTGGGTGGGCCCGATATCACAGAAGCTTATCAGGCCGGTACAGATCTGTATCAACTGGTCTATTACCGCACTCAACGCGATATTTCCGACGGTATCACGACAAAAACCGAATGTACTGCGCTGCTGTATCTGAATCGCCGGCTGATTGCCGTTGGCGAGAACGCAGTGCAGCAGTTTCGGCAAGCCCGCCCAGCCAGGCCCTGACCCCTATGAGTCAGGCCGTCGAGCAGCTGAATAGTCTGTATCAGTACCTGCAGCGTTTGTATTCACAAGCGCCGGCACTGCTCAGTGCAGGCCGTTTTCAGCTGGCTTGTGAACAAATTGCTCCGAAGTTCTGTCAGCTCTATCAACAGCAACACGCATTATTGCATGCTCAATTAGCACTATCGTCTTCTGACCACCCGCCGTTGGCGAATTTAGCAATGAAACAAGCTGTGCTGATCCTGACACTGGCGGAACATAGCCGCTGGCCAATGCTGGCGCAGGAACAGTTGCTCAGTGCCAGTTTTGCGGCGTTAAGCGGCCTGACACCAGATATGTTCAGCAAAGATTTTGCCCAACCGCAGTTGTTACAGGATCCCTGGCTGCTGACAGTGCGGCGTCATCAGCAGCAGTTACCTGCCGTTTGGCTGCAACTCTTTGCCAGTTGTTGCCGGTTACGCCAGCAGGCTGCTATCTGGCAACAAAATCCGCTGGCAACTGTGTTGGTGCTGGTCTACCAGCTGAGCTATCCGCTGGTTCAGCCTGCCACTGCCGGGAAAGTCGGCTTTGAAACCTTGTTTCGCCAGCAGTGGCGACAGGCAAATCCGGTCAATCAACAGCTATTGACTTTGCTGAGTCGTAGTGGCGCCGCCTTGCATCAGCTTGGGCGTTTTTGCAGTGACAGCATCGGGGTGGTGGCCTTTATCACGGCAGCAGAGCCGGAGTTAACCGGTTATTTGTTTGATTTGAATTTAAAAAGCCTCAGTGCCACGCCGACTGAGCTGGCCGGTTCCGGTCTGCAGTTGTTACCACCAAAAGTATGCCATGACCCTGGCTGGTTGACGTTGTTGGTCCGCCAGGCACGGGATGTGCTGGAAACCGCAGACCCGGAACCTATGTCTCTGGCGCTGATCCAGCAACTGAACCCCGACTGGTCAGTCAGTCGCCAGGTCAGTTTTCTGCAAACGCATCCGGCCTTTTGCCAGTTATTATGTCAGGCTGCGTCGCAACTGAGTCGCCAGCAGACGGCCATTACCGATGTGCGGCATGCACTGGCTTTGATTGGCACAGAGCAACTCCCGGCACTGCTGCGACAATCGTGGCTGGCGCAACAAATCGCTTTATGCGCACAGCCGTGGCGGGAATGGTTCAATGAGCTCGAACAGGTATTCCAACAAGCACTGGGCCTGTTGGCACAACAGACGAAAAAACTAGAGATCTCGATAGCGCAGACCCGTCTGCTCGCAGCCTGCGTCAGCCTGACATTGCAACAGCATGACGAACTCCGGCATCAACCGTTGCACCGCGACGCGCGACCGGCACAAGCGCTGTCCACCGAATGCCGTAAGCTGTTGTGGCAACAGCCTGATTGTCTGCAACAAATAGCTCAACTGTTGGCGGCAACCGGCTTTGGCTTGCTTTGGCAGGACGCAGTGTTGCAATTTCGCAGCCCTGTGGGTTTGCAAGCCGACTACAGCCAGCAACAGTGCGCCCAGCTGTTCATTCAGTTTGGCTGGACTCTGACTGAACTGTATTTCTTTGGCAGTACAACAACACCGGCACAGTTGGAAACACTCTACAAAAATGCACGACATGCCCTTGATTTACCAGCAATTCCGCTAAGTGAATGGTTACAACAATTAACGCACCACAGTGCTGCATTCTGGCCGCTGCAACCTGAACTGTAGTTTTCTTTCATCATTTCCCGCTATATCCATTATAAACAGCGCTTATAGCACAGGCATGCTGCCATTCTGGTAACGAATAACGAAAAATGCTATAGTCGAGTCGTTCCGCCGGAGTCCAGACCTCAGACCAGAGGCTCAGCAGAGCCCAAGACTCCTGCATTTGTTTCAGCCAAATCCACCACAAAGGTTAGCTATGAGCGCACAAGTTATTACTGTTATCAAAGGCGATGGCATAGGCCCAAGTATTGTCGACGCCGCAATTGCGATTCTGGACAAAGTTGGATGTAATTTTCAGTACGAATATGTCGATGCCGGCCTGACAGCCCTGGAGAAAACAGGCGAGCTGCTGCCACAAGCCACGCTGGACGCTATTGCCCGTAACAAAATCACCTTAAAAGGCCCACTGACCACGCCGGTTGGCGAAGGTTTCACCTCTATTAACGTGACCTTACGCAAGAAATTTAATCTGTATTCCAACGTGCGTCCGGTGATCTCCTTTAAAGGCACCAAAGCGCGTTACGAGAATATCGATATCATCACAGTGCGCGAAAACACCGAAGGCATGTACTCAGGTGCAGGTCAGGTAGTCAAAAACGAAGGTGAACTGGCCGAAGCCATGAGTATTGTGACCCGCGAAGGCTCAGAGCGCATCGTCGAGTTTGCTTTTGAGCTGGCGCGCCGTGAGCAACGCAAAAAAGTCACGATCGTGCACAAGGCCAATATCCTTAAATCAACATCAGGTTTGTTTCTGAAGACAGCCCGTGAAGTCGCGGCCCGGTACCCGGATATTCAGGCCGTCGAAATGATCGTAGATAACGCATGTATGCAGTTGGTAATGAACCCGCAGCAGTTTGATGTGATTGTCACGACTAACCTGTTTGGCGACATTCTGTCCGACCTCTGTGCCGGCCTGGTTGGCGGTCTTGGCATGGCGCCTGGCGCCAATATTGGTAAAGATTGTGCGATTTTTGAAGCTGTGCATGGCAGTGCACCGGATATCGCCGGCAAAAATCTGGCCAACCCAAGTTCAGTGATCCTGGCGTCGATCCAAATGCTGGAGTACCTCGGTATGAAGGACAAAGCGCAGCGTATTCTGGCGGCTGTGACTGATGTGATCGCCAGCGGCGACCGCACCACGCGCGACCTTGGCGGTACACACGGCACTACAGATTTCACTCAGGCGGTGCTGGAGCGCCTCTGAGCAATCATCAGCTCAATACGAGTCAACTGAACAAGGCTGCCACCGGGCAGCCTTTTTTGTCGCAAATTTATGACCAATCATAGCGAAGGCTGATTTACCGCAAACTGCTGAAACTTTGCTATGGTAGATTCTGCAACAGTCACAATCAGTTAGCGGGAGTCCGGCATGGGTTGGTTTTCAAGTCTGTATACCACGGTAGAGCGCACCTTTTTTGACAGCCTCAGCAAAAAAATCATCGGGAATATCGGTTTCCTGACCATCATTTTTTGGCTGGCACTGTATTTTGCTTATCCGGATACCGGCGGCGCCAGCAGTGCCTGGTGGACCACGTTGCTGCTCGGCACTGCTGCATTTTTCTTTACCATCGGCTATCTGATTTACCTGATAGTCAGACCCGTGCAGGCGCTGGTGCAGGCGCTACAAAAAGCCAATCAAAAAGGCACAGACTTAAATCACCGGTTACCAGCTTTTACTTATGACGAATTCCGCACTCTGTCAGAAGAATACAACCAGTTTGTCAGCCAGCTCGCTGAATTACTGACTCAGTTGCATCATCAGGCTCAACACACTCATCAAATCAACGAACAAGTCAGCAGTGCGGTGAAAACTACCCGCAGCCATTTGCAGGCGACAGAACAACGCAGCGAAAAAATCCGCAGTGAAAGTGACCATGTGCTGGACCAGCTGGCCGCCATTGTCAGCACCGGTGACCAGATGAATCAGATTGCACAGACCACCGTCACCAAAGCAGCAGACGCCAGCAGCGGCATGCAAGCCATTTCAACCCAGTTGTCCGGCATCGTTCAGCTGCTGGAAACCTTCGGCGCGACAGTCGAAGGCCTGCAGAAAAATTCAGAAAATGTGCGGCAAATTCTGCAAATGGTAGAGAACTTCTCAGATCAAACCAACTTGCTGGCGCTTAATGCGGCAATCGAAGCGGCACGGGCCGGCGACGCAGGCCGCGGTTTTGCCGTGGTTGCTGACGAAGTCCGCACGCTGGCGGCGAAAGTCAATGAAGCGACCCGGCAAATTTCCGGCTTTCTCAATGATATGGAACGACTGGTGCGCGATACCCGCGCCGAATCGGAACGGCTGAATGAACAAGCCGGTCAGGCGCAACAAACAATCGGTATGACCGCCAGCGAATTTACCCAGCTGCAACAACAGCTAAGTCAGGCTAAACAAGGTGTGCAGCAGATCACCGGTTCAGTGCTGGATCTGGAACAAAGTTACCAACAGACCCACCAGCATCTGAGCGCGATTGAGCAAGGCACTACTGATGCATACCAGCAAATGTCGTCGATTGAAACTGCCGGCCAGACGCTGTTAAAAGCCACTGCAGAGACCCAGCAGCAACTCGGGCGGTTTGCACATTAGCCCCGTGTTTATCCTTGCGCTAACGCCTGCACCAACTGTAACACCGCCGGATGCGTGAGCTTACGCTCCGGCGAGATCGCATAGAACACCTCTTTAACCTGATCGGTACGACCAACCACTTCCACTTCATATTGCCGGCAGATGGCTTCTTCAATCAGACTCGGCGCAGAAAAGACCCCAAGCCCCTGCTGACCAAAAGCTTTCATCAGTGCGCTGTCATCAAACTCAGCAATGATCTGGCCACTGACCGCACATTGGGCAAACCAAGCATCCAGCCGCTGGCGGATAATCGACCTTTTGCTCTGCAGCAATAACGGCTGCTGATGTAAACAGGCGGGAAAACTGACAGCTTTTAAGCTGGCAGCTAACGGCGGAGTGGCAAAAAAACTGGTGCCGGATTCGACGATTTGATGACTATAAGCTTTCAGTGGGCTGGACGGCGACAATGGCTGATCGGTCAGCACTAAATCCAGCTTATTTAATGCCAAATCAGCCAGCAACTGGCTTTGTTCGCCTTCAACACAAATCAGCCGCAGCTGTTCCGGCAAAGTAAACACCGGCTTTAACATTTCATAAATAAAGGCCTTAGGCAGGACATCGGTCACACCGACGGTAAATGTCTGCCACTGCACGCCGTGGCTGCCTTTTAACACGGCACGCAGTTCATCGCCTAAACGGAAAATATCTTCCGCGTAGCGATAAGTGACGCGGCCAAGTTCAGTCAGGCCCCATTTTTTGCCATTACGGACAAATAACGCAGTCCCGGTGCTATGCTCCAATGCAGCCAGCTGCCCACTGATGGTTTGGGCTGTCACATGCAGCTGCTCACTGACCCTGGCGATACTACCCTCTTTCGCCACCAGATAAAAATAATACAGCTGATTAAAATTGACCGGTGTCATACACCCACCATCTAAGTT
>Ga0247724_1000116_pt1 | contig 20256 bp, 16 predicted proteins | sample OKSTACKMC2E_FD_182776 | JGI IMG/M metagenome (GOLD analysis project Ga0247724, IMG submission 182776) | Subsurface sediment microbial communities from gas well in Oklahoma, United States - OK STACK MC-2-E | ecosystem: Environmental > Terrestrial > Deep subsurface > Rock core/Sediment | place... | reverse complement strand
AGTTTTAGTCAGGTGAGTTCATGCGGGACCGCTACCGCACATTCTGTCCCCTGCATGTTTTCAGTGATGACCCACGATAACTACGATGAGGCAACAGCAAAAGCCAGTAGTAATATTTTGGATATCCTACAAGCGACGGGTATTACTGCGAGCTGGTTCGATAACAATTCAGGCTGTAAAGGTGTCTGCGACCGGATCCCGTCGGAGTTTTTGTTTCAACAGCCCGACGCCCGCTGTAAAGATGGTCAGTGCCTTGATGATGTTTTACTAGATGGGCTTGCCCGTGCACTCACAAGTAAGACCGATGGTGACCGCATTATTGTTATTCATCAATTGGGGAGCCATGGCCCTGAATACTTCAAACGAAGTGCTGGGTCAGATAAAGTTTTTGCCCCTGAGTGCCAGGACAAACAGCTACAGCTTTGTGACCGCGCTGAAATAATCAACGCTTACGACAATAGTATCGTTGCAACGGACCGGTTGCTAGCGACCATCATCGCACAGCTCCAGCAGCAGGAAGATTACAATGCCGCCATGCTGTATATGTCCGATCACGGCGAGTCCCTGGGGGAAAATGGCGTGTATCTACACGGGTTGCCTTATTTTATGGCACCTGAGGAACAAACCCACATTCCGTTAATCTGGTGGATGAGTAGTGGTTATCAGGCGATCACCAAATTAAACGCCGATTGTTTAGCGCAATCCCGTGATAAACAGCTCAGCCATGATTATCTGTTTCACAGCCTGCTTGGTATTTTTTCTGTAAAAACCAGCCTTTACCAACAATCACTCGATATGTTCAGCGGTTGCAGAATCAGCGATTAGCGTACACAGATAGCATGGCAGCAAACAACCAACGGCGGTGGGATATGACAATCGGACAGTTCACAATCGTCAATAGCGATACCAAGCGCCAAGCACAGCACGTCATGCTGATGTGCCTTCTCTTGGGCCTGCCAGGTACTGCGTCAAGCGCTGAAACCACGGGGGCTGCAGTAGCGACAGATTTTGTTAATAATAGTGCCCAACCAGACAAAGACCAACAGGAAGTGACACTGGCAGATCTGTGTGGGATGTCAGTCCCCTCAAAGCAATCAGATGAAACCACCGTAACTCGCCCCGACTGGCCTTCGACCCTGCAAGTAGGACAAATTGATTTTCGTGTGAACCCGATTTTTGACGAGACTGATCCTGACACATTTTGGCTGCACCGCTTTGCCAACTGGATCCATATCAATTCAAAACCATGGGTGCTGGAGCGTGAATTACCTTTTAACACGGGCGAGCAAGTCAGTGCGACTGATCTGCTCGAAGCAGAGCGATTGTTGCGACATAAAAGCTACCTGCGTGATAGCCGGATCAAGGTTCTGCCGGAATGTAATGCCGATGGCAGTCGCAATGTGCAGGTTGAGACCTGGGACACCTGGAGCTTGTTGCCGACCTTAGGATTTGGTCGAAGTGGTGGTAGCAATAAATACTCTTTCGGTTTTAAAGAAGAAAATCTGTTGGGCCTTGGTGTCAGGACCAGCTTGAAGTATCAGTCCAATTACCTGCGAACCGGCTATGAGTTCAGGAATGAAATTCCGTTGTCGTTGTTTGAAATCAATGGCCTGGAGCACAGCTATGCCTGGCTTGAATGGGTCGATAATGATGATGGTTCTAGACAGGCGTTCCAGCTTGAACATCCGTTTTATAAGGATGATACCGAACTAATGTGGCGTTTAGGCTGGATGCGTGACGACCGGCTTGAACAAATTTTTCATAATAATGCACTGGAAAATCAGTTCCGCACGGAGCAAAAACAAACCGAGTTGTCTTACGGTCGGCTGCTATCCTTTAGCGATCAGACCAGTTGGCGTTTATTGCTAGGGTATACCGAAGATAGTCATCGTTTTATGGAAGATCCTTTGCATCAGAGTGCGGCGTTACCTCAAAACCGGCTCTACCAATATCCATGGGTTGGATTTGAATACATGGAGCATCAATACAAAACACTGTCGGATGTATTTTTGATTAATCACACTGAAGATATTCATCTGGGTTGGCGCCATCAGGTCCGTTTAGGTGTACAAACGTCCGATCTTGCACCGGAGAAACAACTTGGGTATCACTTTGAGTGGCAGGCAAGTAAAGGTTTTGGTGATCAGAACCACCTCACGCTACTGAATAGTCGACTATCTTTGCAAACTGGTGCAGATAGTGGTAATCAGACCGAACTCCGTTTGGAAATAGAGGATGTTTATCGCTTGACCCCACGCTGGGCAATCTACAGTCACCTGAGATATGACCAGCGCAAGCAGAACTATCTTGACGACCCACTGGCGCTTGGCAGTGAAGATGGGGTTCGCACCGATGGCGGTATCCGTGGCTATCCGGTGCAGTACCAGCATGGCTTACGCAGAGCGTTGGCCACTGCCGAACTGCGCTGGTATCCGCAAATAACTCTTTATCAACTGGTGGATGTTGGCTTTGTGGCTTTTGCCGATGCTGGACGGATTTCAGGAGGCAAAGTCAGTAACCCATTTGTCCCGATTGATACAACCACAGAACATCGTTTTGACTTAATAACCCCAAATAGTCAGCAATCCTGGTTAGGAGCCGTTGGCATAGGGGCGCGTTTTTATTCTGCCCGCTCAGCCAATGACAACGTCATTCACTTGGATTTGGCCAAGCCTGTTGGAGCTGGAAATGATGTCAACTCTTACGAGCTGCAACTGAAGGTAGAGCAACGGTTCTGAAGTAGTAATACGACCATCACAACTTCATTAGCAGCATAATTAAGCACTCTCTCAAATCGTTGCAATAATGCTCAGATTTCGCCAGCCTGGCTGGCGTTTGTACAGCACCTGAAAATTGACGAACGTGTCAAACTCAAAGCTCACGAAAAAACGAATGTCTGCAAATTAAAGCAAAGCAGAGATTCGTTTATTCAAGAGCGCCTGATCTGAACATCTGCAATTCGCTCATAGCTTACGCTCAATTTATTGGTTGATTGCTGCAACTGGCGGTAAGCATCGAGTGTACGTAGTGTAAAATTGGAGTACATCTTTACTCGACCGCCATAGGATTAGGCAGCCAATTACCAAACAGCATCAGGACAAATTGGTGCTAAGTTTCACACCCTCGATAATTACCATTGACTTGATGTCGGACACATCTCTGGTATCAATTGCATGAAGCTTGAACTCGGCACCCGGCAAATCTAACCAGACCGTTGCTCTAGCTCGCAAAGTGCTGACACGCAGGCTCTGTATACTCTTTGGCGGTACAAGATATGTTACCTCCCCAAAACGGCCGCATCTAAGAAAAATTGCGTTCTCTGTCACTGCATACCCTGTCAAATACCAACCAGCGAGATGCCAGTACATCACCGCTACACCAGATATAGAGAAAAACAAAGCGAAATCGAGCGCATCCTTCGCCATGACAGACATATAGGCGCACCAAAACAAAGGGCCGGCAAATACAATGAGCGGGAATACAACCGCACTGATGGAACCGCGCTTAAATGCTAATGGGTAAGTCGCTCCCGGGAACATCACATTGATTAAAAGCTGGGTGTCACTGGGCGTCACTGCGGGCACTGTGAGCGAATTCCCTCCACACTGAGTGAACGTGGCCGTACTCAACCCTGAGCACAATCTGGCCAACAGGGACCGGTAAAGTGTCAAATACGACACTCGGTCTAGGGAAACCTGTTCAACTTTACGCTGCAAGCCGAAAGATGCCACCAAATCGTTATCGCGCTTTATTAACTGAAAGCCGGCCGTTTGATAGAAGCTTATCAAAGCTGATAAGACAGCACTGAAGGTGAGCACTGATGCAAGGAAGAGAAGTGCGGTGCCCTCTTGGACAAGTTGCGAGGTCCACTGTTCAATCCGCAGATCTAAGCCAGGGAACCACTCACGCAGCTTGATGTACCCAACGAGGCCTGAACCTATGAACACAAACAATCTGTTTTGGCACAGACCGTCCAAAATCAGGCGCCACCCAGGAAGTCGAATCAAAACGCCATCGTCCTCATGCTTAATGGTATTTGCCACTTTTGCGATAGCAGAATAGGGCGGGAGGCTGGAGTGTTTTAGCGCAGGGATCACAAAGACACATTTTTCATCCGAAGTGACGAACTGCACCCGAACCAACCCTGAAGATCGATAAAGCCAAGGCTGGACAATCAGGATGCTTTTCACACTTTTCAGCGGTATCTGAATATTCCGGCGCTCAAAGACCCCCTCCTTAATGGACACGGCGTGTTCGGTCAGAGCAAAGTGAAAATTTCGCCATGTCACGAATCCCCAGGCGAGGCCCAATAGGATGAAGGTCAGTACAAAATAAAGTAAAGATCCAGCCAGGCTTTTTGTCGCAGCCAGCATGGCGAGCCATACCGGTAAAGCGACATTAATTTCTCGACTTTTCCGAAGACCAAACGCCAATCCTTCCTGGACTACGCAGAGGATAGGCATCTGCTGCCAATGTAAATCATCAGACACTATCTTCTCCCTCGATAGCCTGCATAATCGCGCTTTTGAAAGAAACGGCATCATGGTGAGACAGACCTGTCAGGACACACTGCCGCTTACCGGCAGTCGTCACAACGACACGATGTAAACCAAAGAGGCGCTCCAAAAAACTTTGGGATAGCACCACATGCTGGATCCGTTTAACCGGAACAGAGTGCTCATTTTTGCAAAATAAACCTGACGTCACTTGCAAGGCAGTATCACGTAAAGAGAACCGCAATCGGCTGGCGGCTATCCAGCAATAAGGGAGATAAAGCAACCCGACGGGCGCGACAGTGCTGACGATCAACGTTCCGTAATGGATAAGCGCTGACGATTGGACATCGCTATGGATGTAGGTTGTCCATGATGCGACCCAAACTGACAGCACCGCCGCTCCCGCATGAACAAGCTGAATGATTCGACCCGCTGGTGCCGGATTGGACTCGATGAGTGTGGCCATAAAACCTCCGAATGACGAAGGTCAATGTACTACGAAACATCCAACAAGGATTTACGCAGAGGCATGCGTATAAGCGCCTCTGCGTAAAAAACTTCAAGCGGCCTGATAGCCGAACATTGCCCACACTTCAGGATCAGCAGGCAATGGCGAGGCAATCCCTGTTCGCAAATCAACAGTACAGCCCTGATAAGCCACTTCTCCATGCCTAATCAACTGCCAAAGAAGCTGTGCAGCGTGAGCCGCAGCAAAATCGTTCACCCCCCAATCCTGCCGAGCGATGCTTTCCGCCGTGCTACAAGATGGCAGCGCATCTTCAACAGGCGCATCAAGCTGAGATTTAAACAGGTCATACACGGTCGGCAGATAAACGCTCTCGTTAGCACTGAGGTTCGCTTTCATGCCCAAAATAACATTCGCGCTTTTATGGTCATTCCCCGCATCAATCCAAATAATATTTTGATGACCGGTCATTCCTTTATGGATTTCTTTTCGACCAGCCGCGTTATCGACGCAGCCGAAAATCACACAATTGCTGTCCACATCATCTGCCGTAAACTTGGATGGGACGGCCTTCCAATTGACACTACCAAATTGCTTGTAGCGACTCACCAGCACTTCGGCTTTTCGCTTCCCGATATCGAACCCCCAGAATGACTGACGACCAACATTCGATGGACTCACCACATCGTCATCGTAAACGGTCACATCAAAGCCTTTCACGCCAAGATTGAGCAGTGTGGTTTGCATCTGAAATAACTTGTTCAGTAGCGCAGAACCCGTCCCACCAGCACCAACAACAATGACTTTGAGAGGTCGCCAGCCTGTAGTGGCAAATTCAGTAATAAAACTTGGACACTTGATCATGCTATTTCTCCTGACGATTTACGACGCTTTCAACAGTGAATCCTGTTGAGTACAAGTCTTTGGTGGATGGGGCTTTGCCTGCATCAGCCAACTGCCGCCATTTCGCTATGTGAGCATCAGTCCCATAAGCACCCCGAAAGGATTTACTACCGGAAGTATGAGAAAAATTCGTCTCAAAGATCGCAGCCTCACAAGTGGCTATCTGCTGAGAAACCGAATCCATGGAGGATGGCCGATCTGCCGAGCCAAAACACAGAAAACCACTATCATTCACGTTACATAACGGTGCGTGATATAGCTTTGTGTTCCGGTCAACATGACGGGTTAATGCTGCATAGACGCGAAGCCCCTCAGACTTTACAAACACCAAAGTGGGGTATAACACCATCAATTTGATTTGGCCGGATTGACGAAACCACATCGGCTCCGGCTTTTTAGATGCAGGTCTGTACCAACACAGAACTTGGGATGACTGATAGAGTAGGCGCTGATTCACCCACGGATCTACTTTGCGATTAGAGGCCGCACTGGAAACCAGTTGAACCGCATCATCGGTTGACAGGGGACGCCCCTCACCAATAACGCCTTCCTGCGTTTGGTGATAACAAACCAGAGTTTCACCCGCTGCGACTGGCGTGAAGCTCAACACAAATGGAACCCCGATTTTTTCCGACGAAGAATTGTCGGCATAGAGGCGCTGATCGTAAACCGCAACTTGATGAAACATAATGGATAACACCCTGCGAATGAATAGATACAGTCTCTCCCAATCGGGGATTCTGGCTACAAATCAGCAGACTCAACCAAATGTCTCGCGCCACACAACAATCCCATAAGGAGGGCGGTGTTGGTCGTTCTGACTTTCAAGGCTTCTTGCCAACAAGGGTTGCGAAAATCAATATCCACAATGTCTGAACTCTCCCCTGCGTTCATAACACCTTCGTAGAAACCCTGCGCCTCAGCATGGATCACCGCCTGTAACGGGTGAGTTTCACTCAGTGGCGCGATGATAACCCCCAAACCAGCCCACGTTTCCTCTCGTTGGGAAAATACATCCTCCGATCCCGCGCATGTTGATGGCGCTAATTGAGCGCAAGTACGAAGCAACGCCGCCCAAGGAGAGTCGCCATTCAACTGTTGAATACTCGATAGCGCCAACTTATCGGTGTGGATCAATTTATCTAATTCTCTGAGCACCTGCACCCGCTCAAATGCCCCTTTGACCGTATCAATCGCCCCTTCAAAGTCACCTTCGATAGCATCTGGAAACAAATCACCGTAGAACAGGTATTCGTTCACTTGCTCCATAAAACATTGAACCGCATCGCTCTCGTCGTACTGAGCGATAACCTCTAAAACACTTTCAGAAGTCGCTTGCGCTAACGCACCAACAAAAGCCTCAACCTCGTCAAATCCTTCATCGTCATCTATCGCTTCAACCCCCTCATAGATCTCATAAACCATTGATTGCCACGCACCATCCCCTTGAACAATCAGATGGTCAATCAATGAGACATACGCAGCGCGATATTCGACAGGAACCAAGTCCACCATTGCCTCGTAGTGAACAAAAAAATCCGTACTCTCGTAGCTCAGACGATATGGCTCTCCTTGCTCAACAAAATCGGACAAGCAAAGGGCAAACAGGCTATAACCTGCAAGCTCCTGCCAAATTACATCTCCATGCGGCAATTGAATTACGCACTCACGGGCGCTTTCCATCAGCGCTTTAGAGAAATGGGTGAGTTGCCCTTCCAGGATGGAAAAGAAAGCCTTGCAGGCAGATTTTCCGTCAAATGCGGCAACAGAGCTTTCAAAAGTTGCCAAGGCCGTGTCACACAAAGGCGCAACGCAAAGCGGTGAAAGACCAATCGTTTGCTCTCGGATGACCCCCATCCACCGCTCGAACTCCTGCATGTTCAAAAAGACGCGATATTCATCAAGGATAGGGATAGGTATTAGGCGTTGACCGACAATGGCAGACACAGCGCTGGCCATTATCGGAAGGGCGGGAGTGTCTATCGCTACATCATGGGTGGGGCGATTAGCCCCAAACCATGCTGGCAGGTTGGTAATCTGTTGATCGGAAAGTTTGCTTTGATAGTTGGCAAATTGCATTGTGGCTTCTCATTTTGCTTCACTTTCATACACCGTACCGCATCATCAATTTTTGGCAGCAAATCAGACAGCATGAGTCCTCCTGATTAACCATTGGTCTTAGCCGGAGGCATATGTACTACGTACTGTAGACTCCCATCCGGCAAAGCAACCGCATCACTATCCAGCACTTGTGTAAAGCGAAAGAACGGGAAGTTGATCATCAACTGCTTTACATTTTCCTCCAATGAACCATGCTCCAGAGGGGCTGGAATTTCACGGCCACCGCATAAAAAGGTACGTTTAGGCATTTTTTAGCTCCTTATAGACTGTCAAATGCTGCAAAAGCGGAAGATTGAGTCGGGACAGTGATGCTCACTGGTTCACGCGTTTGATCGTCAACGGCCTGTTCTTCAGCAAAATCTTCGTCCGATCCGACGACCTGCGCTGATTGCGCCACTTTTGGGGTGCTTGCCTTCGCTTCTTTTTCTTTTGCTTTAGGCGCATTTTTAGAAGCGGCAGTAACTTTGGCGCTGGCACTGGCAAGGACAGCGGCCATGTCTAAGCCAGAATAGACCGCACTTGCCCCAACCATCGCTTCACGAACATCTAAGAGTGCCTTATCAATCGAGCTAATCAACACGTCAGGAGCGCCAGTGATCACCAGCGGTGTATTGAGGGCAGCACGAAGCGCCATGACGCTATCTGCATTGGGATTATCAGAACTCAGCAGACGAGCATCCAGTGCAGTCCCATTTTTAAAACTCAAGATCACACTTAACTGAGTCGGTGAAGCCAACCGGATCGACATTTCAATCCCAGACAAGCTCGCGTCATTCATCAGCTTTAATAACTTCTCAAACATTTCAAATTCCTTCATGGTAGACAGGTCAATACATCGTACAGTCAGTCGAATTTGCCGCTACAAATCATGCAGCGGCTTGTTGAGTGATGTTCATCCCCATATTTTCCAGATAGGCTGGCGGTGCGAAATTCGTCCAATCGAAGTTGGCTTTGAGAATATTTTCAATGACCACAGATTTCTTACCGGATAGCAATTTCTTCCCTGCGCCTGCGGCCTGACTTTCCAGCAAATCGAACAAACCAGCAGCCCGAACCAGTTGCTCCAATCCCTGCACCGTATATTTATCCAGACCTTCTGGTGTCGGTGTCCACGCAGCAATCAAGGCTTGTTCACCACCTGTAGACATTGCAGCTTTCGTCAGAATTTTACGGCTGTCATAGCCGTTGATCTGTGCAGCTTTATTCAGTGCATGAAGCACTACTTCGTCAATCATGGCCTGTAACGTGGCCTCGTCGTGATTTAGTAGGGTTCCGATACTCTTACTCGGATCTCCGACTGATTTAAACTTTGTCAGCTCCATCAAGCCCATCAGTTGTAAAACTAACGGGAGTTTCTGATCCCCTTGCAGATACTGTGCAGCACTTTTCCGCAGTTCATCCCAGTGGCTTTCGACCACCGATGGCGAGTTGCTTGTTTGCACAGACTTCACCGATGCCTTTTTGGCCGAACCAATGGTCGTCACATTTTGGTCTGCATCCTGATTATCTGCTGCATCCACATCTGGCGTTGTCGCTGGCAGAGTGTTCTTCTGGGTGTCAAAAGCACTGACACATTGATGAAAGCACGTTTTGTCACTGCACTGGCTTTCCAAGATGGAGCCAGGACTTCCGGCAGGCGAATCATCCATAACCGCAATGCGTTTATCACAGCCTAAACACCCTGAATTGTATTGCTGTTCGCCAACCACCGCAGGCGTCACCGTCACGCGATGCTCAGGTTCGCTTTGCGATAACCAAAGGACAGTGCCGTAGCGCTCTTCTGCCTCTGTTTTACGAATCGCCAAGGCTTGCTTGGTCTTTTCGTGATAACAGGACGATTTACTGCAAAGCGCCGATTCACCCATCCCGAACAAACCGCTCTGCAATTCGGTGTTATGGGGACAGGACAGACAATCGTTTTGCGAGAAAATAGCCCGACTTAAAGGTAACTGCACACGCTCTGCTTTTGCTTTGAGTTCCTGCACAGACCATTTTTCGGCAATGACTTTTTTCAGCGTGTTTTCTTGCACCACACCGTCAAATGCAGAGAGGATCAGCGCATGTTTGACGTTGATTTGTCCGGCATCAAGGGCATTTAATACCGATTCAACACAAGGCAGCAATGCAAGGCGTTCACGTAACTTGGTTTCAGGCCAGCCCAGTCGCTGTGCTGCACTGGCCACATCGCCTTTGTAGAGAGAGATAAAGCGTTTTGCCCACACTACCTGATCACTGAAGTTCAGGGCGGCTCTGGCTGTATTTTCGGTTAAATTGATTTCCAGCGCCTGCGTATCGTCCACAATGCGAAGCATGACAGGAATATCAGCGATACCTGCTTCAATCGCGGCATCCCGCCGACCATAACCGGCAAGCAATTCATAACTCCCATCCGGCATAATCCGAGCAACCACAGACTGTAGAACCCCTTGCGTCTTGATGGATTCGACAAACTCAGCCCATCCTTCACGAACTTTACGGCGCGTATTCCCGCCACTGTGCATATCTTTTAAGCAATTAGGTGCTAAACGAATTAACTGGCCGTCTTGGTATGCAATGCTCATGGTGTGACCCTCAAGTAGTGTAGTGGTGTAGAAGATGGCGCTATTGAATCATTGCGTTCAATTCGCGCCACAAATCAGACAATCAGCGGCGAAGCTGCGCGATCACGCCATGAAAGGACGAATCCTTTAAAGACGCTATTCGCACGGAGTTATTGGGAAGCACACTCAGAGAAACATCATCATCCGCAATTTCTGCTAAGCAATCGGATAGGTAGCTGATGTTCAGGCTCAGAACTGGAATGGTGTCGGCGCGAACAGCGGCACTGATAAAGTCCACGCCGGATTCTTGTTTGGATTCATCCAATGTCGCCAGCTTCAACTCGTCTTTACCAGCTAGTTCAATGGTTAAGGATGGGAGTTTTTCATACACCGTTGCCCGAAGCCGACCAATGGCCTGCATCAACTCACTTTTCTTGCAATCAAGGAGGCGAACAGCATCGCCAAAGAAGTGGGTCGTATCGGGAAACTGGCCATCAATCAACGTAGAACGCAATTGGTTACCCGCACTGGTTAACTCGATCATCCCTTGACTCATTCGCACCCGAACATCGGATTCTTTATCCATGCTGGTGCAGATCAGATCTAAACAGCGGCTCGGAATAATGCCTTCACCACAAGACTGCTCCCCAATCTGCACACCGTGATTCACCCGCGAGATTCGATGGCCGTCAGTGCCTGTGACACTGAACATCCCACCAGCAAACTTGATATGACAGCCATTGAGATATGCTCTGACATCGCGGTTGCCGATTGCATGATTAGTTGCCCGAAGCGCATTGATCAAAACACTGGATTTGAGGACGATTTCAAAATTCGGATTCACCAACTTCTCAGGATAAGGGAAACCTTCCGGCGCAATCATGGCCAGTACCAATTTTGTCCGACCGACCTGAACTGCCGCAGAGGAACCTCCTGCCTCCCAAGTCAAAGTCATGTCTTTATCGGGTGAATCCTTGAACCCTTGTAAGATTGCACGAAGTTTTGTGCCATCGACACAAAGCTCAAATGCGTCTGAAAACATTTGTGAAGTTGGTATGGTTCTCAAAATGCTCTGAGCGCCGTTACAGCCAATTGCATACACTGACTCGCCAGTGCTTTTAATAAGAACATGCTTGTAGACTTCATTGACTGAGCGTTCTGTTGCTGCAAAACCAGCGACAGGCAAGAGGGAATCTAAAGCCGCTTTAACAGAGAGAGAAAATTGTTGTGACATTGGAAGCATCCCCCGAAATTAGTAACGGGGAGCAGGCTACTAGCATCTGCCATTCAGACAACAAATCAGCCGAAGGGGTGTTTGAGGTGCAGACTTTATAAATCCAAAAGGGATTAGTCCGTTTGTCGGCTTCTCACAAAACCAAAAAAAACATAGATAAGTCCATAGGTCAGCATGAACGCGCCGATGGAGCAAGTGACCATGCCGATTACAAGGGGAGTGCCTGCCTGTGAAATCAATTCTATGATCCCTGCCGACTCCTGGTAAATAATGGATTCGCCACTGAGGTATTCACCGACTTTAAAAACGCCGACATAAATAGGAATGGTCGTGAAAGGATTGGTGATGAAGGTGGCCGCCGCCGCCGCACCAATATTTGCACGCAGCAAAAACGAAAAGAAAACAGAGATAGGGATTTGAGCAAGCGGGATCAAGATCCCGATGCCAACGCCAATCGCAGCCCCCAATGCCACACGATGTCTTTGCCAGAGCCACAGCTCGTGGCGATCTGCAATAAAGCCTAACCAACGGGACTTCGCCAGGGTTTCTTTGATTTGCTGAAAGTTCATTGTGGCAAGCCGTCATGAGGTTTTATTGGCAGATCATAACGTGTTTTAGACCGACCCCAATTTGATAGGCATGCTCAGAATGTGATATCTGAGCACAACCGCTTCGAGCTACCCTTTAACCCAAGTACAAAGATGCCGTCCTTAAAATATCTGATAAATCCCTAATGGACTCTAACTCTGCATTTTTCTCAGCATCTTTTCCGAGTAAATCTTTACTTTGCTTCGTCATCATCCCCAGAAGAGCAATGCCTCGATTGAGCCTGGCTTTCGTTTTTTTCGGTGTCTCTTCCGAGACTTGCAACCGTGCTGCCCAAAAATCTGGATCCGCGGGGGCATTTTCACGGTTCCAATAATTCATCGACATCAGTTGCCGGCTTGAAAAAAGCTCAGGCGCAATTTGATTCCCACAATTGCAGACCACCGAGAATTTTCGGCCTGTTTTATCTTTGCCGATCATTGGCAGGTCGCCACATTGCCTGCAGGGATGTAAAGAATAAGTCTTGGCAAATTCAGACTGTAACCACCGTCTTACATCGGGCAGAGCGCTTTCATCTTTATTTTGTTCAAAGAGGTGCGCTATCAAACGCTGATCAGCAACTAACTTTCTGGCTGTGTTTTTTAAATGAATTTCTTTTCGAGTTTCCCGGTGTGCAGCGCCCAGAAATGCATCAAACTTCTTAGCTCCGAGCAACTCTTTGAGTTTGGCCAGGCACTTTTCGTTAAGCTTGTCGCTGTAGATATCGACCGGGATCACATCAACCAACTTGGATTTCACCTGCAGAAGATAATCCTCAACTTCAGCAGTGGCATGGGCCAGTTCCTCCGTTGCTTTGTTTGTCATACGCATTTCGGCTTGTTTGCCTAAAACACGCAAGGTGGACGTCAAACGCTCTTGCAGATACTCCAGTTGCATTCTGGTATCCGGCAAGGGCGAATCAACAACTTCCACCAGGCGGAGCAATGCATCAGGGACATCATCCGGTGATGTTGAATACGTCCTGGTTCTGGAGTCCATTTGATTAAAAATTGAAAAGTCAGATTTGGCCGCGAACATCAGCGCTGGGCTTTTACCTTCCACCATCAGTGGTTTGATAACCAATGGTTGTGTGTAAAGTGAAAAAAGATGCGGCTCTTGGTCCGTGCGCAAAGAAATGAACCAGTTAGAAATGCCTTCATCGATGGGCAACACCAGCCTTTGATAGCATTGGTTATCAATGTCAGCATAATAAGCGGCTGCAGATTCGTCTATCGTGAGTAAGCTGACCTTAAATCCAGTAGGGAATCGTACTCGAACAAAAACCGTTTCGGTGGAGTACCCGGTGACAACCACTGATATAGGATGCAGACCAAACATCTCTGTGAGGACATCCACGCTAAAGCCCTTTTCAATAGCGATCTGTAACCGGTCATCGATGGACAGTGCGAAATCCTTGCTCGAAATAAACGACATAATCATCCTCAATTAATCAATCACGCCTCATGATCAGATCATTAAGATCAATTCAGATCAAGAGTACCCAATACCAGCACATAAAAATACGTAACAAGCTGAATTAAAAGCACATTGTTGCTGGCGAAAATTTCAAAACGCGCCAAGATTGAGAAAAAACCATACCGTCATTGAGATCAATTCGCGCCAAGATTGAGCGTGGCTAGATCCGAAAACATCAAAAAGCGGTCATAAAACAATCAAATTTTCGCACTTATCCACAGGAGGATCTCATAGAAGGCGCGATTTGATCTCATAAAAGGCGCGGTTTGATCTCAATGACGGTACGTTTTTACTCTCATAGAAGGTACGATTTCTTTCCTGGCCAAACAACAATCACAAATACCAGCTTTTGACCAATTTTAATAACGAGATGTTAATGAAAAGGTCTTTTAACAGGTTAACACAGATAAAATCGCAGAAAAAAACACAGCGCTATCAGTTTGAGCATCTCTGTGTAAAAACCCGGTGCGCAGATGAACGTCCAATTTCATCATCCTTGCAATTCCGATATGTCACTTAAAATCAATTAGATAAGGTAGATTCACATAAAAAACGCGCCAAGATTGAGAGTTCTTTATGGAAAACGTACCGTCATTGAGAGCTAATCTATAAAAGCATACCGTATTTGAGATGTTCAGATACAAATCGCGCCTTGATTGAGAGTAAAAGTATGAAATCGCGCCAAGATTGAGAGCTAACGGATAAAACCGTACCGTCATTGAGATCAGACATGCCAAATCATACCTAAAATGAGAAGCAACAGGTCAGTTCGTGCCATGATTGAGAGCCCCTGCAAGAAAACGCGCCAAGAATGAGAATAAATTTTGCAAAGCATGCCGAAATTGAGAGTGTTTAGTTGAATCCATACCCAAAATGAGATTAAAGTTAGGCATTCGAGCCGAAATTGAGCATGTTGCTACCCTTTCGAGCCAAGAATGAGCGTTTCTATTGCACTGCAGAGGTCATTTGTGAGTATTGAAGACGGGCTATCGTTAACGACGGCAGATATCAGGATTGAAAAAAGCGCATCGAATATTCATCAAACCCTAGATCCGTCTAAGAAAATTACGGCCACTCAGGCCAAAGCACTCAATGCTGTGCAATATAAACTACAAAAAGAAGTCAAAGATCGCGGCCTCACTGCAAACCAATTCCACAAGAACCATCCTGGCAACTTGGTTGTGACTATGCCATCGCAGGAGTTCAGGCGGCTCATTAATTGCGAATCCCGCAATACTGACTACCTTCGAAAGATCATGATGGAGATTAAGAATCTCAGCGCCGGTGAAGACACCTTTGACCCAGAAACGGGGAAAGGCCGGTTGTTTTTTAGAAACCTGTTTATTGCCGCCGAGTATACGGATTCGACTTTTTCTTTCCAAATCCCGGAAGAAACAACCCGGCTGCTGGTCACAGATGCACCATCAGCTGTGATCGATGTCCTGACCGTTGCACAAAAGTTATCCTCTAAATATGCGGTATTTCTCAATGATTTACTGGAAGAGTGGTCTTATAAGGAATCGTCTGACGATTTCAAAATCGTGATTGAGGATTCAAAGTTCCGTAATCTCATGAAAATCCCATTTAAGTTGGTGGGCAGAACGCGTGAGTACTCATACCCACAGCCGGCCATATTAATCCGCAAGGCTGTTGCCCCTGCCGTAGAAGAAATTAACGATGCGAATCTTCGGTTTGAAATTAAGAATTACGGTCACGTTAAAAAGGACGGCACCATCCATTGGATATTTGAAGTGGTCAGTAAAAAGTCCCTGGTGATCCATCAATTCACTGTCAAAAACTCAGTGGAGATAGCGGAAGTTCGAAAACAACTTAAGGACATTAAGGTCTCCGACGAGGCAATCCGGGGGCTGATGAACAATTTGTCTTCCGATTACGAGTTGGCTTATCTTCGCTACAACATAGATATCGTCAAATCACAGATGAAGCGCGGCAAGGTTTCAAATTCAGGCGGTCTGTTTATGAGTTGCATCGATAACAACCGTGAGTCATTTGAACCGGTCTGGCGTGAAATGCGGCTGCAGCGCGATGTTGAGATCGCGTTAAAAAAACGCGAGTACGAAGATCATTTGGAGAAAGTAAGAGAAGCTAACGTTGCTGAGCTCACTGAAATTAAGGCGGGTAATACTTTAATTCGCCTGAAAGCAGAACCTGACGCTTTGTCACTACTGCTTGAAAGTTTCAAGGAACACTTATCCAAAATCCCAGTCCCGGCAGCAAAGAAAATGTTGGAGCTGTTAGAGAGCGGAGATCACGCGAACAAGGTAATTGACGATCCGCTGTTTTATCGCTTCCTGTTAGCCGAGGTTCGAAAGAACCTGACAGAAAAAGAAATTGAAGACTTTTCGCGGTCAAAGGGGACCACTCTACACATCTAGCATTTCTCATTACAACTATTAGTGGAAGTGAAATCCATGTGCTATTTTGGGGTAAGCAATCAATTCTATTCGGATTTTAAATGCTGACCCCTCTGTTTCTTATAGAGAAAAACCACGTTTCTTACCTTGTTGAACTCCCCGAGTTTGCACCTGGCTTTAATGCCACAGAGCAAATGGGCATGCTGGCGGCTCAGACCGATTGGCAGGCTGTGTTGGAATTTCTCACTCAATACTCAGACAATAAGAACACACTGGCCAGCTACACCCGTGAAGTTGAAAAATTTTTACTTTGGCTTATCCACATTGCCCAAAAGCCTATCAGTGCTGTGAACCGTCAGGATTGGCAGCATTTTCTGGCCTTTCTGACCAGCCCAAACCCTGATTGGGCCGGCCCTAGAACTCCACGAACTATCGATGGAAAACCAAACCCTAACTGGCGGCCGTTTTGCGAACGATTTGAAGCTGAACCATTAGCCAAGACCATGAATACGGATGCGGGGTCGTTTCGCAATGCATTGTCCGCAACCTCAATTAAACTGACCCAAAAGATCCTGGAGAGTTTTTTCAATTTCTTGGTCGAGAATGGCTATCTTAATGCCAACCCCTGCACAGTCAGTCGAAGCCGGCGAAAGCTGGCATTGCCAGCCCATTCGGTACTAGACCGGGCCATAGACATTGAACTGGTAGATGAGGTGATTGATTCACTGTATGCCAAACAAAGCCGCACCACAAACAAGGGAGCTCAATTCCAGCTCATCCGGGCACGTTATCTGATCCAGTTACTTGCAGGCACCGGCCTTCGGCTTGAAGAAGCATGCAACCATTGCTTTGGTGATATTCGGATCGTCAAAGACGAATGGATTTTAAGTATTGTCGGGAAAGGCAGTAAACCCAGACAGATCGTGATTTTCTCAGATTTGAAAGCGTTGATTTGTGAATACCGCTTAGCAATAGGCTTAACCTCACCTACCCCATTATACGGCGAAAAGCACGTATTAATCCCATCTATGCGTGACCTGACTAAACCTCTGACGCCAAGGCGTGTAGACCAAATCATGCGCGAGATCTTCGATGACTTCGCTAAAGAAAAGCTGTATCAAGCTCAGCAGGCACATGACATGCAGGATAAAGGTGCATTGCTACACCAGGTATCTATCCTCGAAAAAGCATCACCCCACTGGCTGCGTCACTTGCACGCAACCTATTACCTCAAACATAGTGGTGACCTGAAGTCGACAATGGATCGTCTAGGCCATGCCTCAGTGGGCACATCGATGCTTTACATACACAACAAACAGTCACTAGATTAGAGCGATTTTCTTAAAAGGTGCTTTCCGAGCTCAATGATAAAATGTCTGGTTCATTCATTTCGCACGATCTTTAAATTTGGGGCACTGCTTTCTACCTTTGCGTGTTGCACAGTCCCTGTCCTATGCTGATGAGCAATTTCAATAACTTCTGAAATTCTGCCAAGCATCCTCTCAGTAGCAATAGCTAATTCTTTAGCTTGTTGTCGTTGTGGCAGCGTAAGCTGTTCATAAGTGAATATTTTACCCTGTGCTATAAGCTCATCCACTTTCGCCGGCGCTGGGTTTGCATATGTGACAACGCCCTGCTTACTAATTTTAAAAAGTCGCTCTGAGTCCATTGGCTTAAGTTTTAGTGATTGACCCTAATTTAAGTTTATCGGGGAGAACTTAAAACCTCTAGATCAAAATCAGTCAATGCGACTTTAAAGTCAGGTATCACTTCACCTATAAGTCCTGTCCTATCTGCCGGCCTGTCGATACACCAGCATCGGTCTAAAACGGTGTTTCAATCCGATTATCAATACGAGGTTTGAACAAACTTGGTGAAATTCGTTTTTAGGGCTGCACGTAAATACATGCGGTCAACTTCGCTATTTTTGTCCATAAATTCATGGGCAACATTTTGACAACTGAGCAATACATCCACCTTAAACATAGTCGTCTGATCCTTTTTGCCTACAGTCCCAGGTGCAATCCTTTTCCGGTATGCTCCTTCAGAAATTAAGGTAAGAGCCTCGAAGTAGTCTTCATCCTCATGTTTCAGCATGTGTGTATGGTTCTGCTCATAAGTAAGGCCTGATTGTCGGTTTTGCATAATTGTGCCGCTAACATCACTGAGGGTTTTACATATAGGGTGAAACTCAAGTTCGGTTTTTTTATTTTCCGCAAATGTTGAAAACGATATCATTACAATTAACAGTGTTTTGAAACCCTTAAAACATTCCATTCTTTTTCATTTCTATCAGTAAGTTACATTATTCCTGATTCTGCAAAATGGCATTGGCATAGTCAATCTGAAGCGCAGATATGGTGATGAATTTATTTATAGTGGCCTGAGCACTACTGCTTGCCCGGCTGAACCATTAGAAGAGTCATAACGAAGATCTCGTTTTGCCCTCAATTTCATTAAGCAACGATTTTAGCGCTGCTTATCGAAATTCCCTCGCCTGCAATTTGCGTATCATGCCCGGATATAATCCGGGCATGCTGGGTTATGTTTGAGAGCCACTACAACTAGGAATCACCCCGGAATTGTGCATGCATTACCCCTAAAATGTGCAATAGGTGGATCACAAATTTGGGGCGAATAGCGATTATCTGTGGATAACTATCACAATTTTGGGGTGAGCTCGCACAAAAACGGGGTCGTTTTAGCACAAAAACGGGGCGAAAATGTCACAATTTTGGGGTGAGCAATCACAAAATGGGGGCTGAAAAACTATTAAGCTATTGATTTATAAGGCACAACAAAAGCAAGAATGACTCAAATACAGCCTTGCTGATCAATGATGTCTTAACTTCGTTAAGAGATCGATCTCTTTCTTAAATTGTCTTCAAAGCAATAAAACGCATCCCCAACGAACTGAAAAAAGCTTTGCAAGGCAAAGTAGTCTCCTCGCCCACCTATTTCGAACTTCGTAATATCCTGGAGCTCGGCCAAAGCCGCATATCCCTTTTGCATATTATCTCAACAAGTGTGCACGATTACTGTTTCAGTTCGCTCGACAATTGACCAAAAAACCCCGTTATTGTGAAAGTGGACTGTAGTTCGTCTCAGTGATCACAATTCTGGGGCGATTCAGATCTAATGGCGCCTAAATTCTGTTCAAATCACCCCTAAATTGTGCAAAGGTAGTAATTTTCTGGCTGGGTATCACAATTTCGGGGCGATTTAGTTGAATATCCAAGCACAAAAATCAGTCAAATGACCCCTAAATTGTGATTGGCCATACAAGAGATCACAAATTGGGGGCGATTTTTAGCTTCTGATGCCTAAAAATTATTCATATCACCCCGAAATTGTGCGTGCTTATGGATCCAGAGGTGGATAACCCACAAATTCGGGGCGAATTCTTCAAGCTGAAGTGCCTCAGGCTATCTTGCGGTAAGAGCCAGTATTGAATTTGGAAGCCTTAATCACATTTTTGGGGCATTTCGGTTAAGCGTTACACAAATGGCCAGTTAAAATCGCCCCGAAATTGTGAAAGATTTCATTTCGCCAGTATGAGCTATTGGTTACGCGATACCAACCCCAAATTTGTGACATCTCCTGAAATCGCCCCGAAATTGTGATGCTTACATTAATTCGCCCCGCTAATGTGATTTTATGTTGTTTTTACCCCTTGGTTGTGCAAATCTGATTGGGTATACAAGGGAGCTCACCATGTCTGACAACCAAGATCCGGATTGGAACAAAAGCAATTCCAGTAACAACCGGGCGATGATTAATAAATCGCACCCTTCTATTCACTTCACTTTGGATCCAAAAGTGACGATGACAGGAGCCGCAGCGAAGGGATTGAATGCGGTGATTTACGCGATGCAACGCCAGGCTCGGACATTGGCTGACAGTATTTCTGAATACCACGCACAAATTGGCAAAGGGAATTCAGAAACTGTCATGGCACTTTCTGAGTTTTCTAAATTGGTAGGTTTCAAAGGCAGGAATTATGAGGCCCTTCGAGAAACCATCATGGACATGGGGGAAATGAAGGTCACCTGGTCCAATG
>Ga0247724_1000115_pt1 | contig 20454 bp, 18 predicted proteins | sample OKSTACKMC2E_FD_182776 | JGI IMG/M metagenome (GOLD analysis project Ga0247724, IMG submission 182776) | Subsurface sediment microbial communities from gas well in Oklahoma, United States - OK STACK MC-2-E | ecosystem: Environmental > Terrestrial > Deep subsurface > Rock core/Sediment | place... | reverse complement strand
ACCTGGGCTGCACCGACGATAATATTATTACTATTACCTAGAGCCATTTATTTCACCTCTTTTTTTTCTATAGAATAAAAAGGCGTGTTTCCTCAGTATAAGTATACAGCCTTTTATTAAATTATTAACTTGGTTGCTGCCTTGGGTTCTGGCTGCCAATCTTGATTTGTAAGGTCTTTGGATTGATGGTAGTCATAATCTATAATAATCTTATTTCCCCCGTATGTACGTGCGGTGCCAAAATCTATAATATCCCTAGTCTCTTCTAACTGATATATTTTAAAATCATGAAAATAAAATTGATTGTCAAATACAGTATTGTTGTCAATTCTAATTTGCCTGTTCATTGCCCAGTTGTTTATTTCACGAGCAGACTCGTCTCCTCTATCTAATAGCCTTAGCACTGTTTCTTGTATATGAATCATAGTCTCTATTGGGTTTGACCCCTGTGCATAAAAATAATACATAACCTGTTCACACTTTATATGTGGAAATGCAGATCTTCTCATTTTTATTAATCTATCCCATGTTGCTGCTGCCCCTATTGTGCTGCTGTTAAAGTATTCAGTTAAATCATTTATTGTTGATGGAGTAGAAGGAAAAAATGGAAAATTTCCAAGCCCAGATAGTTCTGGAATTTTTTCTTCAAGATATTTGTTTATCCAAAGCACTGGTGTATTAATTGATGATGCATTTGGGCCATATAATTCTGCATAAGTCATTATTTAACCGCCTTTATATTAGCAATCCAACGATATCCTGTTTCGATACCCTTGCCTCTGCCAAGTTTAGCACCTGATTTAAGATTCTTTTTATATGCAACTGGATTTTCAAAATCTTTTAGCATACCGCTTTTACGTAAAAATGTTTGCTTAAAATATCTACTAAAGAATGAATCAAATACCTTTTCAAAGCCACGCTCTGTTGCGCCACCAGGATTATTAACTACAACGGGTTGTCTAGTAAATACCTCTTCTCCATCTACCTCAAATCTTAAAGCCTGTGCATTTTTTGGTTTAATAATAACTGGCTGACCCTGTTCCATAATAATTGCTTTATTGTAAAAGGGTTCTCTAGATCCATCTTTAACAGATGAAGATTGCCTAAATGAAGATCTAAAAGAAAGACCAAGGCCACTCAATGTATAGTCTATATCAAATAATCTTGCATCTGGACTTCCAACCTGATACCATTCATAAACATGATGCAAAGTTTGTGGGCTAACTCTGGCGCTTGAATCAATATATTGTTTAAGCAATTCAATAGTATCTCTTCCTAGGTTATCAAGAAATACTTTCTTTCCCTTTTGAACTCCATCAAGAAAGCCTGTAGAATAATTAATAATGTTATTCATTTCTTTTCTGAATAAATTGCTATCTAGTTTTACGGCTATCATATATCACTTGCCTGATTTTCTGACCTACGTATAACAACATTATAATATTCAACATTTCCAAATGGTCCAACAAATGGGTCCTGAGTTGCTATTTCAAATATGGTTGATTTACCAGCACGTGGACCAACCGTTTCTAAATAAACCTCATTACAATTTTTATCTTTAATGTTTGTAATAATAACGTTTGTAATTGAATTATTGGCTTCTTCGCTAGACACCCTAATATCAGTTCTGACACGACCTAATAATATCTTTTCTTGTGTTATGTTTACGTTTGGAGTTACTTCTTCTTTAAAAGCAGATCCTGCTGGAGAAAAAGAACAAGCAATAGTTCTATCTAAAACCCAAGTCTTTTTGATGTTGCCATACGGCCCTTGTTCAACAATTGGATGATATACATCTGCTTGCATAGGAAATGCGAAGTCTGTAGTTTCGCATATAGCCATTACAGTACTCCAACGAACTCAATCGGTTTGCGGTACTTATCAAGGATTTTATCTACAATCAAATTGCCAGTACCTTCAAATACTGCCTTATCAAATTGAACTCTAAACTGATCTGTATTATATGAATTAATATAACGCTTATAGTAATCTAATTTACCACAATCAATATCATGAATTAATAATTCTGCTGCCCTCTTGATATCTGCAGGGACTTTGTGATATCCAACCTCTAATGTAATTCTATAATCCCATCCCTTGGGAAATCCTCGTGCAGAATAATCTAGTTCTGCAATATCTGTTGGTGAAGCGGGTAGCAAAATACGAGCAGACTCATCTCTATTAATTGCATCGCTATATGTCATTGTAATAGCAGATTTGTCTGCAATAATTTCAAATTCGCTAACAGAATTTTCTAAATCACTTGCATCATAAAGTAGTACATTATTTTCATAAACCTTAATAACGTCTAGTGCATCTACCCATATTGGTAAATAATCTACCCCAAGACCTGTTGTTTCAATTATTCTCTTTTTAAAATAAAAATCTACATCGCAAACAGAGTCAATGATTGCTCTGGCTAATTCTTCATTTGCTGCGTATGCTGCAATTTCGCTTGCAGTTGTTCCATGCTCGTTTGGATCTACATATGGTCTTACTACATCAATATATGTATCAGATCCATCTACAGTTATTTTATATTCTGTATCATATTCAGATGATAAAGGTATTTCTACCTTGCTTTCAGAACTTGATACTATTGTTCCAGTTGATTCAGAGAGATCCGCCATATCTACAATAACGTAGTCGTATTCAGTAGATGCTTCAGAAACATCTAGTGTTACGGATAAATCATATGGCGGAACTCTAAGAATTTGCATTTAGCGACCAAACTCCCTGGCTACCTCTTCTGGTGTAGCGATTCGTATGTGATCACGAGTCTTCCATTGCTCTGCTTGTTCTGCAGTAACAATATTATATCCTCTGCTAACCTTACCAACTCCATTCCAACTTACATTTTTAGTTGAATATACGGCAACTGTATTTTCCTTCTTTTTCTTTGAAGGAGCAGCAGTTTTCTTGGCCACTCTTGGAGTTTCTGCAACACCAATTACTCCATTTACAATAGAGCCTACAGCCTGAACTGTGTCAGACGAAGACTTGCTAAAATCAGATGTAGTAATTGCATCGACTGGCTCTGCAGCCTCAGATATTACAGCCTCAATATTATTTTCTGCAGCAACTTCTTCCACCTTAGTTTCAGGCATAGGAGCCTCAACAACTGGCTCTTCAGCCCATGGTGCTTCTACAGTAACTTCTGGAGCAATAAAATCTTCTGCTGGCATTTCATTATTAAAAGTATTTTCTTCCATTATTTAACCTCCTATGTGAACTATTATAACAGAATACTAAAGATAAGAGGGGGAGGAGATTAACCCCTTCCCCCTCTCAAAGGTACTAATTCAGATTATGAATCTGAAGCAGCATCAGCGTATGCAATAGCGTCTTCTTCTTCCCATTGAATACCGAAGCGGACGAATACAGTGTATTCAATTGTGTCCTTCTTCGCTACGTATTCACGGTTTACAACGATATCACGCTGGAAGCCCCATACACGGTTCTGAGGGAATGTCAAATCGACAAATCCATCTGGATAGTAAGGAACTTCTTGTACATCGATACCTAGAACACGTGTTGTACGTGCTCCACCGAATGTCTGTGCTCCACCATCAAGGTATGCTTGACGGTTTGCAGAGGTACCAGAAACACGGCCACTGAATGCTTCAGCAACTGCATCAGCAAGTGTTCCGTTATTCTTTACGATACCTGCGAAGGCATCTGTACCTGCGTAGAACTTAAGGTTGTTCTTGATTGCACGATACTTACGTGGCATTGCAAGGATAATATCCTGCATTACCTCTGGAGTCCATGCATTATCAGCAACAGTAACGACTGCTTCATGAGAGTTGCCTGCTGTTTCCTTCTTTACGAAGCCGTCCATGATGGACAAGAATGGTGCAGTTGTACCGTCACCATTGATCGCAAGATCTTCAATATCGTTAGCGAATGCATTTGTCATCAAGCGTACGAGATGATCTTCTAATGCAGCCCCCTCGACATTGTCTTCTAGTGCTTCTGCAGATACTTCCCAATCAAGACGTAGTTTCTTGGTTGTAAGTTCTACCTTAGAGAAGGTAGCGCCAGTGTTTGTGTAGTCACCGAGTGCTTGTGAAGCAGCACGGATAACACGCTCACCAACGTTAACTTTCTCAAGTTCCATAGTGTTTGCTCTCATCGTCACACGACGACCATCTTGGGCGAGAACGGTAGCATCCCAAACGTAGTCAATAAAACGACGTGCCTGTTCAGGGCGTAGGATTCCGCTTGCAGCATCACCCGAAGGATTTACGGCATTTGGACCAGATGTAACACCAAAGTTCGCATTAGGGATGTTTCCAAGTGTATCTGCACCTGGATCTGTAACACCACCAATACCACCTGAAGCGAAAGCGCCTTGTCCCTGGTATAGACCAGGTGCGGTTCCGCCTAGTTCGCCAGATTCTCCTGGCTGGTTTTTCTTAATCTCTTCCGACATATTGTCACCTCCTAAGTGATTACTTAATTAAATAAGTCGGCTGTTTTGAGGAAACGTCCGCCCCATAGGGATTTTTCAACCATTTCTGGTTGCTCCTGCACGATCTCGCCTAGATCGCCAGACTTTCGGAATGCTGTATCTGCTTCTACTGCGTCAACACGCTTTCCAAACTTATTAACTTGTTCTGTTGTAGCAGCAATGTCTTTGGCGACTGCTTCAAGAGAACTTTTTACTGCGTCTGTATCAACCTTTGAAGACTTAAGCATTTCTACTTCTGCCTGCAAAGACTTAACAGTTTCAACTAGATCGCTAAAGGCTGATGTAATTGTGTTCTTGATTTCAGCAACTGCGTCAACAATTGCTTCATCTGACTTAGATACTTCTGTAGTAACTTCTACTGCAGGAGCCTCAACAGTTTCTTCTGCCTTGGCAACTTCTTCTGCTGCTGGAGTCTCATCAGACTTTTCAGCAACTTCTTCTGCAACAGGAGCCTCAACTACGGCATCTGCCTCTGGAGCGATTTCTTCTGACTTTGTAACTTCTGTTGTTTCTTCAACAACTGCTGTTTCTTCTGTCATAGGATTTACCTCCTTCGTTATCTTAGAAGTATTAATGCCTTTAGCACTATCTACTAAGAATTTGACTATATCCATTTTTTCGTTGTCTTCTTTTTCAACGAAACCTATATTTTTCATTTCATTTCCAGTAACTGGACTTGCAACTGTTTCTTGATCTGAAACCATTACGATTCCAGATTCTGCATCATAAAAAACATTTTCTAATTCGACATCTTGTCCTTTTACGACAACATTGCCATCTACCTTTTCTACTTGCATAATATTTGCAAATTGATTTGCTGGGGAATCTACAAGACTCAACTCAACAAGATCATAATCTTTAATAATTCTAATTGTGGAATCTGATTTCTCATCATATCCGTCATCCCACTTATTCATTCTACCGCCAATAGAAAATCCTGTGTATGTGCCATCCAAAACTTTTTCCCATGCATCTTGTGCACCCTTTGAAACATATGCTGAAACAAAAACGCCATTATAAAACTTTTTAGTTTCTGTATCAAAATAACGATCTTGTTTAAAAGAAACCATTTTGCCTACAGCAGATGGCTGGTGCATTTCACGAATATTTCCACGGAAAGCAGAAAAGGCTTTCATTGAAGCCTCTGCTGTTACTATATCTCCCTGCTTGTCAACGTTATCAAGTGACGCAAAACCTGAGACGATACGTCTCTCCTTATCAACCTTCGCAAATGGAAGGGAAAGCCTTACTGATTCGCCATCGGTATCCCAATGGGCCTTAGATATAGTCATACTAGTATATATTATAGAGCCTTTTTTACACAAATGTTAATAAACTGTGAATAAACTTGTGGATAACTATGGAGTAGATCTACCCTCGCCCTTTGGGTTTCTTCCACTAATTGTGGCTGCCCCATCGGACTGATTATTCGTTCGTTCTCCGTCCCTTGCCCTCTCTACATCTGGCTTAGGCTGGAAAGGCTCATCTCCCCCCTCCCTTTGTGGAAGACCCAAGATTGATCTAGCCTCATTTGGAAGCATTACTTGAGTCTTAACATATCTTTCCAAAATTTGAGATTGTGCTATTTCATCGGTCAGGGTGAGTTCTTTAAACTTTAAAACAAGTACATCTGTTTTTTCTTTAACAATCTTATTTAATATTTTTTCTAATTCTTTTTGGGCTGGACGTGCTACCTGCTCTTTAAAGGTGCGATCTTGGGCCAATGCTGCTGCAATAGCCCCAGAATCTCCTCCACCTATCTTTGACAACGGAACTTGATGTGCTATTAAAATATCATCTCTATTTTGCTTACGATACTTTTCAAAGGATCCCTCTTGTACTCCATTTTCAATTGGCTCCATCTTAAAGTCAACTTTGTTTGTATCGCTATCTCCTGGAAGAGGAATATATAGAGTTCTATGAGATTGTCCTTTGAGTCCCGTTTGCAAAAATCTAAACATCTTATCTTCGGCATCTGCAGAAAGTCGTGCACCCTTTAGTGTCACAACATAACGAGGGACAGCCTTATTGCTAAAGTAGTCAATATTATATTGTGACGCTAACTGGTCTCCATGGAGCGAGTTTATTGCCGACATTATATCTGGAACACCATAAAAAGTATTTAAAGGCGAATACTGTTTAAAGTGTATGATTTCATTAGGTCTTGGATCAGAGGTAACTGGATTAGCATTCTTTGCTCCAAAATTTCTAAAATAAACAACCTTTTGTCCTATAATTTGAACATATCCATCACGTAGTCTACGAACACGCATTGTAGTTGCTGGTATATGTCCAATATATCCTATCTCACCACGAGTAGTTCTTCCTATTTCAAGATATCCATTTCCAACTGCCTGAACATCTGTATAAACCTTCATCATTGTTGTTGTAAAAGAATCATCATCATTTAATGATTCTATCCACTCGTGCATTTCAATTTTTGCACGTTCAATTCTATTCCTTGCTCTTTCTACCTGCCCAGAATCTTTATTAGATTCTAAACGAAGCATTGTACTTGGAGAAACTTCAAAGTCATACCCTAGGCCAACAATGTTTTCTACCTTTGCATCAATTGCAGCATGATTAGCAAAAGATGTATCATAATAATTTGCAAGTTCGTAAACATTCCATGGTGGAGTAATTACATCAAATAATCCATACCCGTTACGATATACGGTTCCTGGATTAATTTCTTTTGACTTTGCATCACCAATACCGTGCTGCTCTGCCCTAGCACTATCAAGATATCCCTGAGTAGGATCATTAGGCATTGCCTTTTCTACTAACCTAGATGTGCGTCTTTTAAAATTATTGTCCATTCCAGAATATGATTTTAGTTCTGACCATGGTTTGTTAAATGGATCTTCGTTTTTAAATTGATCTAATGGATTAAAAAGATCATCTATTCTAGCACCTATAGTAAACTCTTGACTATCTGACATTAGTCTTCAACTCCATATTTTTTAATTGTTTGCTGTGCTGCATGTACGGCTCCAAGATCATTCATATTTGGAATAAGTCCTTCTGCCATTCTTTGTTTTTGCTCTGCATACTCTTCATCACTTACTCTGTTAAGCCCTGCAAAAAATACAGCCTCTCCATCTGGCTCGCCATAATGGGCTGCCACTTTCTTTAATTCTGCTATTTTTGATATATCGCCCTTCATGGAAGGTATATTTAATACGTTGCCCTGGCCGTCTGTAAACCACTTTCCATTTTGTTTTTTCCAGACATATATGCCCCAGTCGTACATCTTATCGATGACTTTAATCTTTGACTTACCAATTTGGTTAGGATTTTTCTTTTTCATTACCAATAGTATACCATATTATACTGGGTCTGATATTTGTGATTGCCATAGCAGGTCTTTAAATACTGAGTATTCGTACTCCTGAATACTAAAAACACGGTCATCATCAATAATTATTTTATTTGTTCCTGTATAGGCCTTATAAAGATCAGACGGATTTACTCCATAATAACTAACTGACGACTGAACCAGTACCCCTTGCCATAAATAATATTGATTCCAGTATTCCCAATCAAACAGTCCTTCTAGGGCAAACTTTACCCTTGCCCATGGTCTTTTCGTTACAGACTGAATTGCCTGAAGATTTGTAGTCTGATAATAAGATAGGCTATTAAAAATAATAGGACCATTTATCATAATAGATCCAGCGTATGACTTAAAGTTTAAAATACTTGGGAAGCCTATGCCTAGCATCGCCCATTCATTAATATTTAATATAGGCTCCTTAACAATTTGTCCATTTAGATAAAATACAATACCATCATATAATGCACCAGTGTTTCCATCTATTGCATATATTTTTGCCCTTTTGCCAGTTGGATGATTTGCTACCATATAAAATTTAATAACTTTATTTTTTGCATTTATTTGCATAACCTTTGTTGGTGCATATGGGAAAAAGTCTCCATTAAATCTAATCAAAGATTGCATTGCCATAACTTCGTAATTCTGTGTTTTGCTTGAATTAACTGGTATGGCTACTCCACGATTAATAAGTGGATCATAGTCTCCCCGCATTTCTAGCCCTGAGTATCTTGTCAGATATAAGTAAGGTGATGACCCCTTGTATATGGTGAAAGGATTTTTTGCTTTATAATTATAATAATATCCATTGTTAACATATGGATAAACATTAGTACCAAATCTGGTACCAACATTGTTTGCTGTGTTGTAATTAAATGCTTGAGATGCTAACTGTAGATTTTTGATCTTTACTGGCTGATATTTAATTCCATCTACCTCAAACTCTAAATGCACGACTATGGCAAGATCATTAAAGTCAGCACCCTTAGGTGGATAAATAATTATATTGTCTACAACTTCATATTTTGTATTTATCCATTCGTCCCCTGGAGAAATTACGCCATTTTTGGGAACATATTGTGTGTTTGCAAAAAATCCATTAGTTGCATTTGCCCCAGTTTCTAAATATTCAAAAGTAATATATGTTTTTAGAATTGCATCTGAGGTATCATAAGAATAAGTTTTAATAGATTTTTCTGCTAAGTCTTGATAATCAACATATCCAGTATAAAGATAATTGTCTAATGCTTCATAGGTTCTTTGAACTGGATAAGAATATTCTGCTGCAAGTTCGGAATAAAGCCATCCATCTTCACTGATAGATTCTGTTTCTTTAAATTTTGTTGGTGCTGGATAATTTATATTAAACTGTATAAAGTCTAGACCAAACTTACTGTCTCCATACTCGTCAGTTATATACTGCCCAAAATATGACAATGGAATGTAGTCTTTCCAAGATCCTCGAATATCAACATCTAAATAAAAACTGTCAAAATAATTTTTAGGAGTTATTCCACAACTTGGGTTATGACCTGAAAGTTGGCTTGTTAAAAATGCGGAATGAGATCCTCCGTCAAGAACATATTGCCAAAACTCTTGATCTGCGTCTCCGCCATCATAATCAATTGTTGGGCCATACAAATTAAATATATTTTCATAATCTTTTGGCACTCCAAATAAATTGAAAAGATTTGAAATGTCTTTTACATTTTTTTCAGAAGAAAGGCCTATTTTATATATATTACCAGTAAATGTTTTTGTAAATTCTTTTGTTCCACCAACATACATAGAAAGATTAGGGTTTGTAAAAAATGAAGTTACATCATTTCCAAAGTAATCTCTGAAGACATCTATTTCAACACCTACGGCAAAAATTTCATCATCTGGAATAGACAAGGCCTCATATATAATAATTGGACTTTCTTCTCCATATTTAAGAATATAATGAATGTCATTTCCAACAATTTCTATAGAAAAGTAATTAGATGATTGATCCTCTAGCCTTATGAGCACTTCTGTACCTAGATATACTGATGATTTTTTAAATAACCCATAAAAAGCATGAGGAACTTGTCCGTCTATAGCAAAATTATTAAAATATAAATACGAATTAACATTATCCCAATCTCCAGAAGGCCTAAGATCTAAGAACAATGATTCTTCATTTTGAATTACTGCACAGTCTGTAAATAGATCAGATTGTGTTTTAGTAACATCATCTATAAATATTTCTGGAGTAGAAAATGCTGGAGACTTTAGGTAGTTATCTTCAACAACAACATTGTCTAATGATGCTTGACTCCATGAACCTAAATCTGGATAGTTATAATTTTTTGTATAATCTGCAAAAGCATAATCAAACAATACTGTGCTTCCACCATAAGATGAGTTTAGGTTCTCTGGATACTGAACGCCTTGACCATATACAAACCTTCTTTTTGCAACCAAGGACGGGACAAGGTATGGATAAATTGCCACACAGTCTAACTCTACTGGCTGAATATCTGTATAAGCATAAAAGCCTATCCAGTCTTGATCTTTATCAAGTTCATTTAATTTTTCTGGCAAGGACAAGGCCGAACTATCTAAAATTAAATTTATAATCTCTTCTCCATTTAAAAGCACTGTAGATAAGTTTGTGGAATACCTCCAATGAATTAGCATTGGCCTTTCCCATTGCCCTACATAATAAGAAGAATATTCGTTGTTAATTTTTAATATTAAAAATGGTCCGTCTAGATAAATACCGTCTGTAGACCCAATTGGCCCAACTAATCTTTTTGATACTGAGGAAGAATTATTTGTTCTTAACCAAAACTCTAAAGTAAATTCTTGATATCTTCCGCCATTAGACAACATGCCATTAGAGGGCACTATTACGCTTGGCTTGTTTTCGTTGTCGTATAACTTAGTTACATTCTGAGATCCAAAAACCATTGGAACTCCAAAATTTTTAGCGGTCAAAGAATTATCTTTTATTAGATAATATCCAAAATCTTCAGATAATCCATATGCTGACGCTTGCACAACATCTGAACTTTCTAATGCAATATTAGATGGAATGGTTATTGGCGTAACGCCTAGAGAACTTGATTGAAATTCTTCTGCCCATTGACCTATGGTTACTCCGTTAATATAAAATATATAATCTGATAATTCTTCTGATGTACCCAAGTAATTTATTTTAATAATCAGTCTTATTATAGAGTTTTCAAATTGAGGTCTAAAAGTTTCTGAAAGAAAATACCATCTATCCTTTAATGATGCGTCATATGTCTTTAAAACATCAACATATGTTTCTAGAGCATCATCATAATATCTATATCCAATATCAATACTTAAGGCATATGGGCTTGCAGTATAAAAATAGGATCCTATAGAAAATGTTTTAAGAATTTGATTTAAATTATCTACATTGATTATTTCTGGACTTACCAGAGTCATAGAAAATGTTTCTGATAATACTGCTGTTGGCGTAACCTTGTTAATTATACTGTCTGGAAAAGGTGCATCTAAAAGTTCTTCTGTTTCAATAGATGATCCATTATCTATTGACCATAAAGACATGTCTCTGTTTGATTCAGATATTAATGATACATAATCAGCCTGATCATCTAGTGCCCACAAAAACTGCGGATGTTCCGCATATATTTTTTCAGCATATAGATTAGAAGGACTAGACATTATGGGTATATTTTATCATACCAGCCGTGTTATCCATCTTGGAGACGTATATCTTATGCCATTTGTAATTGGCTTTACTCCATGGACAAAGTCTGGTGTATCTGGAAAACAAACTAAATCTCCTATGCCTGGTTTAATAGAAATTCCAAGTTCTGGGAAATAAATGTCTCCTCCATCATAGTTGTCATTAATATAAATTAACGTTGCTATATCGTTTGGTTTTGTTGAATCAAAATGCTCATGCATTCCGTATCCCTCTGTAAATTTGGCAATATGTGTTTTTGAATTGTCATATTGAGCAAATTCTCCGTTATAATTTTCAGAAACAAAATTCCAAACATTTTTCCCATATTCATTTAAAATATTTTTAATATCTTCATCTGTAAAACTAGCATGAAAAGTAAACTCTTTTTCGTTATTCCCGTATTCTGTAAATAAAGAATCATTATCTTTTGCATATAAATAAACGTTTACAGCATCTGTTGCATTCATAAAATTTGGAATATGTTTAACAAGATTATTCATGAAATCCTTTTATTTCCCAATCGTCCCAGTTAACTTCTTCATATGTGGTTCTGTTTTCCATCCAAAGTTGTCCCTTTTTACCCATCCAGGCTTCAGAAATAAACATGTTGCCAGAAAGTATGTCTGAAATTCCACGAGAATTTAATTCTAATTCTTCAAAGAAAACTAAATCTCCTGGATTTGTTTTAATTGTTTTTTCTAAATAAGGGAATGTTATTTCTCCTCCAGAGTCTGCGTTTTGCCAAACAATGATTGACCCATACGTGCCCTTCGGCTTTGAATCTTCATTATGATGAACTGGAGAATTAGCGCCCTCCTTATACCTTAGTATGTAGTGCTTAGAAAACATTGGAGGATGATATTCTTCTTCATTTAAATCTTGTACAATTTTATAAAATCCTTTTGAATATTTTGAAAAAATTTCAAGGATATGATCTGGCATTTCTCCTCTTGTGTGAATATCAAAATGATTATTTTCTATGCTAAATAATTTATCATGTAGTGGATCATGATCTTCCTTAGTGTTAAATTTAATAGTTTTTATATATTCTTGTATTACTTTAACATCTTCTTCGCTAATAAAATTTTCTACAATATTCATAATTATCCTATCTTTATTTCACAAGAATCAGTTGTACAATACATCTCTCCCTGTGCCTCCAAATTCTCGGCGCCATCATAAATAGCAGACCAATCGATCTTTTTAATCTGGCCGATATAACTATTATACTCTTCTTCAGTAATCTGAGTATATGGCTGCTGTGGATAGACAGTATTGCCCATTGGTAAAAATGAAACAGCCTTTAGTTGTCCTTCGTACATGTGGAGCGCAGGCGCAACATGCTTTGCTTCAGTTTCTTTGTCAAATGAAAGCGTTACAGAAACGCCATTATCAGACCAATATTTCTGAGCAGTAGCAGCAAGCGCAATCTTTTCAAATAAGGTAACATCTTTTTCAGATCTTGGATGTCCAGAATGCACTGGGAAATATACGACAGTTGTATTCGCAGATACAAGATCATCTTCTATCTTATATCCAGCAGCCTTAAATAAATGAATCATTGGGTCAGTATTTCCAAATCTAATTGCTCTTAAGAAATAATCTCCGCCTGGTGCCCAGTGAACTCCTGGCGTTGCGCCAGAAAGAATTGATACAGACCCTGATGGCTTAACAGTTGTGACTCTAATGGATTCACGAACACATAACCATTCTGAGTATGAATGATCATATTTACGGATAGTCTTGTATCCTTCGTCCATCCATTCTCTCACAACAGGCAAGCCAAATTTGTCTGAGAATGAAGCAATACCTGTAAGAGATGTTCCGATACGACGATTACGCTGCATGATTCCATTTGTCTGTTGCCAGTGTGTAGGAATTAGCGTTACCGTCTTGCCATACAAATATGCAAACTTTAATGTACGTAAAAAGTCTTCTTTAGACTCATGACGATTTAAGTGCACTTCAACCAAAGTACACAATTCGTATGACTCCAATGGTTGCTCTGCACATGGATTAAAGCCCATGACACGATAATCTTTACCATCCTTTGGATCAGCCAAACGACCATAGTTTCTAGCCACATCAAGCCAAATGAATCCTGGCTCTCCATTGTTTACTATTAGGTCTACATAGTCTTCATACTTTGTACCTACCGTCGCAGAAATGGAGTTATTAGACATCCATGCCCACCCTGGATTTTCTGGATCAAAAGAATTACGCTCAGGAAAAACTTCAGCATTTTTTAAATTCATAAAATCTTTGTCTTCTGCTCCGCCTAAAGCCAGGGTAGCAGATCGTCTAACATTTCCTGACACTACGCAGGTACCAATAAGGTTTACGATATCTACGATTGCTCTTGAGTCTAGTGTTTCTCCAGCCCTACCGCCTATTACAGACCTAATCTGCTTATGTAGTTGTATAAGTGGTGCAGGACCGCTTGCAGTGCCTCCAAAGCCCTTTATAGGGGCGCCTAGGGGCCTAATAAGATCATAATTAAACTCTTGAATATACATGTTGGGCTTTAAAAATGAATTAATTAATAATCTAACAGATTCAACCCAACCTTCACGGGTATCTGGTATTTCATATATTTGTGCTGGCTCCGTAGGGTCATAAATAGGTAAATTTTTCTCCCCGCCCAAAGTATCAAAGCCTACGCCCACGCCCATCATAAGGGCATCCATTACCCAGCCAAATAGTTGTCCTGGATCATTTCTGTCTATGTCTTTTGTAGAAACCATGGCACAATTTTGTAGTGCTGCAGAATTTTTCTTTTCCATTGTCAGAGCAGTGCCAAAAGACCACAATCCTCTTCCTGGTGGTGTCCATTTTAAATTAAACAAACGATCATATGCTTCTTTTGCTGATGATTGAGCCTTATAATCATTCCACGGTAGCCTGTTTTCTTTTGCATGATTCTTTTGTGCTGAATACATGCCCTCGATTACACGACGACAAACCTCATACCATCTTTCTTTAGTTCCATCTTCTTTCATACGAGAGTAGGTACGAATAAATGTAATCTCTCCCAATGAATTGCCACCTGCGTCTGAAAAACCGAATGGCGCCTCTTTTGTTTTATACTCATTTACGAATTCTTCAGACAAACGAAAACTAAAAAAATCTGACATCGATTTGCTCCTTTAAAAACTGTTATTGTTTAAGTATACCAGAGTTTTTAGTTTTGCAAAACTCTAATGTTATTCTTTAAGTTTATACTTAATTAAAACTCATTCTAGATGAATGCTTTTGGGGAAAACATCTCAAACATATAATTTGTTTAGCACCTGTAATTGGACATTCTTTTGTTTCTTTTTTATGCCCCAAAACAAAGCACAAAAATTTTTTCATAAATCAATCCATAAACTATCAAACGTATAGTGAGATGTTGGAATAATATCGTAGGCAATAGTAATTCTTGGCTTATCTTGATACCAATCATCTCTTCCGTGGGGATGTCCAGTTTCAGAAACTATTGCTCGATTATTTTTATTATGATTTTCAAAATCAATTTCGTTATTTATTTTATAGTATGTTATTGATGGCTCTGCATTTACACAATAATAACCATGATAAACTGGGGCGCCTTCTCCGCCCATATGATCGTGATAAAATTTATCATTTTTTAGTGGGTTGACTCCAGAAGAACCATCCATAGTTTTTGGATCATAGTTATACCAACCATGTATCATATATTTCATTGATTCATAATCGTGACCATAATACTCGCATGCTTCTTTTACCGCATCTCTTAATGCATTTTGTAAATTTTTTATAAATTTATTTTCAAAATTAAAAATATTATAGTGCATGCCTAGTTGAGTTGGTGCACCATTGTATTTATTAAATTTTGACAAAATTTCAGAATCAATTTCTACCAATTTTCCAGAAATCAATAAATCTAGTTGATCTTCTAAATAATTATAAAGTTCATCTAAATTATTGTCTAAATATCTTTCAAAAAATTTATGAGGTGGTTTCATTGCTATCATGCCAGTGGTATCCAATGCTGTTCTTGATCTTTGGCATGCATTAACAAATCTCTCAATGGGATAATGTCGTATGCAATAGTAATTCTTGGACCATCCCAATCCCAGTCAGCCTGTGCATGGGGATGTCCCATTTCTGAAAGAATTGCACGATTATTTATATTATGATTTTCTATATCTTTATCAAATACTTTATAATAAGTTATAGATGGTTCTGCTTTTACACAATAATACCCATGAAAATTAGGAGCGCCGTGGGGGCCATGATCATGCCAATCTAACTTTCCCCTTTTTGAATAATTAATATTAAACCATCCTTGTATCATATATTTTTGTTTTTCAAAATCTAAATTATAATAATCACAGGCTTCAACAGTCATTTCTCGTACAGATTTGAATAAATCATATATTCCAACTGAATGAAATTGAAAAACATTATACTGTCTCCATTTCATAGTAGAAACGCTATTTGAAGACTTCCATAGTTCATCTTCGCCCACAGGAGTAACTCCAATTAATTTTGCCTGTTCTATTTTTTCATATCTATCATGTAGTTCAGATGACAAAATATTTAAATTATTGTTCAAAGTTCTTTCAAAAAATTTATGAGGTTTGGTAGATTTACTAACGCTTTTGGGTATATTGTTATAATCCATAATTCTCCTATCTTTATTAAGTATACCACAAAAAAGAAAAAGCCCCCTGCTATAGGGGGCTATTTTCCTATTTATTAATTGTTATAGTATTCGGCGCCATCGTGGGTTAGGGCATTTTCTGTAAAGAAAATATCATATGGTTCGCAGTTAATATTAATAACATTATTTTGATATTCTATTACTTCTAATGTAGTAATTTCATTCCACTGCCCTTGAGACCAAACGAAATCTGTTTCTACAATGTCAGAAACTTTTTTCATAGAAACATCATTATCTGTTTTTACTAAAACAAGGTGGCTAGGAGAGAAAGAATCTCCATTAATTATATGAAGAGTCTCAGATGTATGAGTTTTGATTCTATTTACAGTTGTTGAAACAGTATTTAAATCTGAAATATCTTCGGATGTAGACCATGCAGCAAGACTTTCTGTTGTAAATACATCACCAAGTCCTGGAAGAATCACAGACATTAGTTCATCTCCTAAAACAATATCTTGTGCCTCTTTTAAGGTTCCATCAGCCATTCTTACTTTTGTATGTGGAGACAATGAATAAATTCTTGGTCCAAAGAGTGGAGCGAATGGTGAGAAACCAAATGGTGAAAAACCAAATGGTGAGAAACTGAATGGTGAGAAACCAAATGGTGAGAAACCAAATGGTGAGAAACTGAATGGTGAGAAACCAAATGGTGAGAACGAGAACACACCGAATGGTGAGAACGAGAACACGCCGAATGGTGAGAAACCAAATGGTGAGAACGAGAACACACCGAATGGTGAGAACGAGAACACGCCGAATGGTGAGAACGAGAACACGCTAAACGGAGTAAAAGAAAATGTTGTAGTAACAGATCCCGAGTTTGCTGACGTTCCAGAAGAACCGTTAGCATTATCTGCACGAACATTATATGTTTGAGCAGTTCCCTGTTCTTGAGCAACGCTTACAGATGTAGATGTTGTATTTCCACTCTTACTATCTGATGATGTCCAGTAATAATTTGTAATAGCCTTACCACCGTTTGCTGGCGCTGACCATGATACGCTATCTGTTCCTGCTGAAGGAGAAGATGCGGAAGGTGCAGAAGGTGTGGCTGGTACAGTTGTTACGGTAACAGATGAAGATGGTGAAGAATCAGCAGATGAGCCGTATTGGTTGTTTGCCTTTACGGTAATCGTTGTTGATACACCAGAGCCAAAGCCAGTTATAGTTAATGGAGAAGATGCCCCAGTTACTGTATGTGTTGTATTATGTACGCTACAGAATCCTGATGCTGTATAAGATGTTGCTGGAGTTGATCCGTCTGATGCTGCTGTAAATGTTACAGTTACTGCACCGTTATTATATGGACGGTTTGTTCCAACATCTGTGGCAGTTACGCCAGTTGGTACTCCTGGAACTGTTCCTTCACGACGTGTTTTAGAACGTCCACCTCTACCCTTACCACCTTTACCTCTTATTGGCATATCTATCTTCTCCTTTTAACTTAATTTAATTATGCTACGATATCGCCTGTCAAATACCAGGTATCTGTATCTCTTTTAACAAGAGATCCACCTGAGTATTGTGTACGAAGTTTCTTTCCTGGTGTTGCATAAATTGTAACTCCAGAACCTTCTGCGATTGTTACTTGTCCCGCACCTAATTGGAAAATATCAATATATGTTCCGATTGGGAAGGCTACTGAAGAATTTGGTGGAACTGTTACTGTTGTTCCTGAACCAGAATTTACTGTAACCATATTTGTTGAATCTGTTAATGCAAGAGTATAACTTGCTGTTTGAGCATTAAATGTGTAATATGTTGCACTATCAAGATCTGACTGTTCTAACTTCAAAGCAAGGCTGTTTGTAACAGTTGTTGAGAAGTTTGCGTCATCTCCAAGCGCAGCAGCCAACTCATTAAGAGTGTCTAGTGCTCCTGGTGCTGAATCAACAAGTGCTGTAACTGCTGAATCAACATATGCTGTTGTGGCAACTTTAGTGCTATTATCTCCAGCAGTTGCTGTTGGAGCAGTTGGTGTTCCAGTTAATGCTGGGGACTCAAGAGGAGCCTTTGCAGCAAGATCTGTTGTAAGATTTGTAATTGATGACTGAGAAAGAGTTCCATTGATCTTTGCATCTGTTACAGAAGAATCAAGTGGTGTTCTTTCGTCAGACAAACGAGCATCATTTGTAAGAACAAGGTCTGCTGTATCTGCAATACCATGTACGTTTGTTGTATCTAAATTGTGGTTATCTAAAGCAGTGCTTGCTGTTGCTTCTGCTGCAGTCTGTGCTGCGTTTGCTTTAGTTGTAGCGTCTGACGATGCTGTTGCTTCTGCTGCAGCCTGTGCTGCGTTTGCTTTGTCTTGTGCGCCACTTGTTGTTTCTAGTTGTGTTGTATCTGCTATACCATGTACATTTGATGTCGTGTCATTATGTGCAGTTACTGAAGTAGAAACATCATCTGAAGTTGCTAATAGGCCTGTGTTTGCTATACCATGTACATTTTCAGTTAACTCATTATGTGTAGTTATGGAAGTAGATATTGAAGTGCCTACGTAGGTTTGTGTTGCAAGATCTGTCGTATCGTCAATACCATGAACGTTTGTTGTTAAATCATTATGTGTGCTTACCGCATTACTTGATGTAGTATCAACATATCCTTGTGTGGCAAGTTCTGATGTATCTGCAATTCCATGAACATCTGTAGTATCTTGTCTATGAGCCGTAATATTAGTGTCTATTTGTGATGTTATTTGTGCTGTAAGACTTGTTTCTAAATCAGTTATTGCTGTCGCCAATTCATTTAATGTGTTTAATGCTTCTGGTGCATTATCAATAAGTGCGCCTAATTGGCTAATGGGAACATGCCCGTTACCATTTAGTGTTGCCACACCATTAGCAATTCCTTTTTGTGCATTTAAAACAAAATCTGTTGTATCAAAATCTTGTGAGTCTGTAAAGTAGGAGAGAGCAGACCATTCAGAGGTACCATTACCAATCTTAAATTTACCAGTGTCGGTCTCAAATCCGATTTCTCCTGCTGCTAAAATTGGATCTGCATCTGTCCATTGTGCTGCAGTCCCTCTGCGCTGTTGCATTCTTGTTGCCATATTTTTATTCTCTCCTTATGGTATTTCTACCAGTTTTTCGATCTAATTATAACATCAATTTTTAGTTGAAGTTATCTGTTGCTACCCCGCCATCATAAGTATTTTCCCATGATGAGGTTGTTGCAGTACCGCCATCTACTGGCGTTCCTTGTGGGTCATTAAAACTACCTCCACTTATGAAGGTAGAAACTATTAGTCCATTTCCATCAATTGAAGTATCATGAATGTGATCCCGTAATGTTAGGGTGTCATCAATTGACGCTATGGTAAGCCATGAGCCACCATAATATACATTAACTCTTTCTGTCAATGTATCAAACCATAAATCTCCATTTTCTGGTGATTCGGGAGCGGTAGATCCAACAACCATACCGCTTGCTAGTGAATCCACATAGGCCTTAGTAGCAGCATGCGTGTCAAGTGTAGGTTCTCCTACAACTACAGATCCTCCGAAACTACCGCCATTAGTGACGACTAGCCCATTTTTGACCTTGAAATCTTTATCTACTGTTGCCAAGATCTACCACTCCCTCTTTTATTTATTTTGTTATGCTAAAAGTGTACCTACAACAGTAACTGTTGAGTTATTGTTGACGGTTGCTACACGAAGACGGACATCTCCAGCAGAAACATCTGCAGAAATTGTCATAGCAGACCCATTTGTGCCTACCATTGCGTATTCTGTGATAGCAATATTATCTGATGTATCAAGAGTCAAAAGAACTTCTGCTACATCTGTGTGTGTTCCATAAGCAGTCTTAACCAAGAACTTTGCAGTTCTGTAGTCTGCTGCTGCCCATGAGAATCCTGTAACTGTTGAGGCAGTTGGGACAGAAACTGTTGCTGCTACCTGCTTTGCAAGTGAGTCAATTTCTACTGCTTCAAAGTTTGGAACTACTGCTTCAAGAGCAGATACTGCACGAGCATCTGTGAAGTAAAGGTTTGTTGAGCCTTCAACAAGATCATCTGTATCAGAGTCTGCAACACCATTTTCTGCGGTAATTGTAAGACCATTTCCGTCACCAGTGATCTGAATGTTTGTTAATGTAGCACCTGTAAGTAGTGATGCTGCATCACCTTGAGCACGAGCAGTTGTGTAATACTGGTTTGTACCCTCAGCAACATCTGTTGTTGTTAGGTTATCAATACGAGTATTTGTTGCTCCATCAAGACCATCAGCATATGATTCTGCTGC
>Ga0247724_1000114_pt1 | contig 20462 bp, 15 predicted proteins | sample OKSTACKMC2E_FD_182776 | JGI IMG/M metagenome (GOLD analysis project Ga0247724, IMG submission 182776) | Subsurface sediment microbial communities from gas well in Oklahoma, United States - OK STACK MC-2-E | ecosystem: Environmental > Terrestrial > Deep subsurface > Rock core/Sediment | place... | reverse complement strand
CCAACTTCTGCAAAACCACCCGACATATTCACCGAGCGGCTGATGCTGCTTTGCAGCTGCTCAATGCCAATACCCAGCGCCGCCATTTTGTAAGGATCAAAGGTGATATGCAGCTCACGCGGTAAATCCGACGCCAGCTGCACATTGCTGACGCCCGGAATAGCCCGCAGCCGCGGCCCGACGTTGTCGCGAATGAGTTTCAGATAAGGGCCAAAATCATCGCCGGCTTGCGGGTTCATTTGTTTAATCAGAATGGACGCGACATTACCGCGCCCGCTGCCGACGTTAATTTGTGGTTCCTGCGCTTCACGCGGCCGCGGTGGCGCCTGATTCAGCGCATTAATCACATCCAGCATGGCGCGCTGCATATCCTGACCCACTTCAAAAGTCAGCGAGATAGAACCAAAACCCTGGCCGACATTACTTTGAATTTCGACCACACCAGGCACATTACGCAGCGTATTTTCCTGCGGCTCTATGATGGTCGCTTCCATTTCCTGCGGTGCTGCCGCCCGCCAGCCGTTATTGATAAAGATCTGCGGCCGGTCCAAATCCGGCAGGAGTTGTATGGGCAATTTATACAAGGCCAACAAGCCAAATAATAAAATCAGACACACCAGTACAAAGGTGGCTGCGGGGTTTTTACAGGCGGCTCGGGTCAGATTCATCACAGCAATTCCACAGCAACTTCCACAATAATCATCGGGCGAGTATATGAGGCAATGATGAAATTCCCAGTGAAAATTGGGACGGATGAGGGATTAAATGCAACAAAATATTTAGTTGGGTGATTGGTCTTAAACTATCAGGATTTGGTCGCAAAAAGGCGCATTCCTGACCTGACCCCATCCATAAAAACAACAAGGCACCGCAGTTCCCTGCGGTGCCTTGTTTCAGAATGAAGTGTGAGTCAGCCGTTAAGCCGGGTTCTGTGCTCTGTTGCCAGAGTGGCAATCATTCCTCTAGGACTTACGTCGCCGTAAGCCTCAAGCAACCTACCCGCCCCCAACGCGGGCCGCGCCAAAGGGGGCCTATTTGGTCTTGCTCCGGGTGGAGTTTACCGTGCCGCGAACTGTTACCAGTCGCGCGGTGCGCTCTTACCGCACCCTTTCACCCTTACCTGATCCCACTTGCGTGGGCCATCGGCGGTTTGCTCTCTGTTGCACTGGTCGTAGGCTCGCGCCCCCCAGGCGTTACCTGGCACCCTGCCCTGTGGAGCCCGGACTTTCCTCCCCCTGCTTGCGCAGGCAGCGATTGCCTTGGCCAACTCACGGCGCGGATTATACGCAGATCTTCAGCAGAACGCAGCAAGCTTTCGGTGCTTATTCTCCGGTTCAAGCCGTTTCAGCCGCGAACAAAGATAAATACTTTCGTCAAATACACTCATTGTGTAATATGGCGCGCTTTTATTTTTATAAGGATATATAAAAGATGTTAAATAAATCTGTTTTAGGTTTTTTGCTGCTGGCAGCGAGTGCAGTTCAGGCTGAATCGGCAAATCCGTTGTACGCAGGTCTGGTCCTGCAATCCAATACGCTGAAAATCAATACAGTCAGCGGCAATGCCAAATTCGAACCAGCTATGACTGGTGTGGCACTGGGTTATGAATTCGCCGACTACTTTGCTCTGGAAGGCCGCGCGCTGAAAGACAGCAACTCGGATGAACTGGGCCCGGTCAAAGTGAAAGTTAACAGCCAGTTCCAGGTTCAGTTGCGGGCACACTACCCGGTACTGGAACAAGTACGCGTTTATGCCACCCTGAGCCACGTGCGTTCAAACTACGAAATGCGTGTGACGCCAAACGGCAGCGGCGGTTATGCAGTTCGTTTTGATCAAAGTGGCGCCGGTTATGCGGCAGGTGTTGAATATCTGCTGACACCACAATGGAAAGTCGCAGTAGAACAACAATGGTTACCGGAAGAAGATTTAAATGACCGCCTGACCGGTACCGGCATAAACGCAGACGCTAAAGCGCTGACTTTTACTGCCAGCTACGCGTTCTGATAACCTTGATTTAGATACTAAAAAGCGCCTTGCGGCGCTTTTTTACATCAAATTAAAATGGTGGCAATTTTTGCTCTGCCAACAGTCGTTTAATCATCAGATCTTTATCACATTCATCTGTCGATATCAGCTGGTGTAATGCAAATCGATACGGCACGGATTGATGGGTGAAATGACTGTGCAATAACATGATCCAGGCAGCCTCACATCGTAAAACCGGATCCGGTAACTCAGGAATTGCAGACATTGCAGCCTGAACTGATCCGCGATCTTGCAACCAGTCCAGCAGTGCTTTTTGCAACTTGTTATCGATAAATCTGCTGGCAAGTTCTATTTGCTGAGTTGTATCAAGGCCTGCTTTGTGTTTAAAAACGTAACTTTGGGTCTGAACACCAAAGGCACCACATTCGTTCTTTGCATTGGCCAATCCCCCTCTAGGGATCGTAAACTCCTGCACCACATCTAACCAGCCCAGCCAGTTACGCTGGCTGGCCACATCAGGCCAAAAAAAAGTGGTAGCGACCAACCGGATAGCAGAATAGCCGGCCGCACAATGAAATGCCCTGCCAAGTTTCACTACCTGCTGATCAAAAAAGACTGCATTACGAACTGAACGTTCAATTCCATGTCGCCCGCTCAGGCTATAGTCAGCCATTATATTCAGGCAACCGGCATGACCGCTCCAGGCACAAGCCCGCCAATATTGCGCCGCAAGCTCTGGTTGATTGGCGGAGTTTTGTGCCAGCAAGCCCCCTCGATAAAGGACCTCATTTCGCAATTTTCCCTCCGGTAGTTTCGGGATCGTCCAAGCGAGATCGTTTATCGCAATAGCGATTTGCTGGATATTTTCCGGTATATCACGGACATAACGGACATCATTCAGGACCTGATAAGTCAAAGCACGCACAGATCTGCTGTGAATCTCCAACTCAGGGTCTGCGATTAATTGCAGCAGTTTAGATAAGACAGCGACATCATGCTGAATTTGCTGTAAGTCCAACATGTCAAAATCACGCTGTTCAATGACCTGATCAATTAGTTGGTCTGTCAGTTGACTTAGACGCTGTTCCGCAAGCAGCTGCTCTTTCCCGTGCAGAGCTGTCGCGAATAAGAAAAGAACCCCTGCTATCCATCGCATAAATTTTCCTTTGAATTCCGGGTTATTCCCAGCTCAGCCCCAGCTTATATAACGCATTTTTCTTTTCACCATGAATTTCTGCTGTCAGCGCCGCGGCTTTTTTCAGTGGCAATTCCGCCATCAGCAGCCGCAGCGTTTGCTGCGCGACCGGATTAATATCATCGGCGGCTTTTTCGGCGGGCGGCGCTATCATCAGCACCATTTCGCCCTGACAGCGCTGCGGGTCTGCTTCCAGCCAGGCGATAATTTGTGCCGCTGTGCCGTGTTCAAAATGCTCAAAGGTTTTGGTCAGCTCTTTCGCCAGCACCAGCTCGCGCTCAGCGCCGTACACAGCAATCACATCCTGCAGCGTATCAATAACCCGGCGTGCCGCTTCGTAACAAATGACCGTACCGACGCCTGACGGAATGTCTTTCAGCACCTGCTGACGCTGGCCGGATTTGGCCGGTAAAAAGCCGATAAAATGAAACTTATCTGTCGGTAAACCGGCACAACATAAAGCGGCAATCAGCGCGCAAGGGCCGGGGATGGGTACCACTCTGACGCCGGCGTCGCGGCACAAGCGGACCAGGCTATAACCCGGATCTGAAATCAGCGGGGTGCCGGCGTCACTAATGAGTGCGACGTTCTCCCCTGCTTTGATTTTTTCCACCAGACTGGCAGCGCGTTGTTTTTCATTGTGGTCGTGTAAAGATAAAAACCGAGCCGAAATTCCTAGATGACTCAGTAACTTACCGCTGTGACGGGTATCTTCAGCGGCGACCCAGGCAACTTCACGTAGCACGGCTACCGCGCGCTGACTGATATCATCCAGATGGCCTATAGGCGTGGCAACAATGTATAAAACGGCTTCAGAGGCAGACATCAGGCATTCCCGGTAATCAACAGTTAATAGCTCAGCAGCCGGTCAAATGATGCATTCATCGTGGCACGCTCTTGGGATGACCGGTCCGGACAAATGGTATAAACTAACGGCCATTCAATCAGCTATTGTACCTGCGCATTGTGAAATCCAGCAAATTCCCGCTTCGTTTAACATCCTTGCTGCTCGGCCTTGGTCTGTTGTCCGGCTGTGGCAGCACGCCGGCGCCGGTACAAACGGTCGCTACAGCCCCAGTGCAACCGGTGCAAACCGCACCGCAGGAACCCGAAGCGGTTGCTGAACCGCTGTCGACTGAACAAGCGGAAGTCAGCTATCAGCAGGTCGACACTGACCCCTTACCGGTGGCGCAGGACCAGGACGAACAGCTGCAACGCGAACTGCTGGCGCAGGCCAAAGCCGCACTCGCCACCGACCCTAAACGCACGCTGGCGATTTGTTATCAGTTACAACAATCGCTATACAGCCAAATCCGTGCGCAGAACCTTTTACCTTTGCTCCAGTCTGCAATCGCTGACAAACAGCTGGCGCTGACCGAGCAGCTGGCCAACCAAATCAGCCTGACCGACGTGCCGGAAGCAGACCGCCAGGCCTTCGCGTTGGCTTTGGCCGGCCACTATCGCCAGCAGGATGATAACGTGCGCGCCACTCAAACTTTGCTGGCGCTGGACGCCTGGCTTGGCAACAGCGCCGACAGCACAGCGCAGGATTTACTCTGGCAGCAGCTGGTGAAATTATCCGGCGCTGAACTGCAGGAATTAGGCACACAACAACATCCACGGGCGCAAGCCTGGCTGGAATTACTGCAGCTGACGCAAGGTTTTGCTGGCGATCAGCTGGCCATTCAGCAGGCCCTGACCGACTGGCAACAACGCCATCCGATGTTACCGGCGCTGGATAAACTGCCCAAAGACGTGCAGTTACTCAGTCAAACCCCAGCCTATAACCCGGAACGAATTGCAGTGTTATTGCCATTATCCGGCCCGCTGAAAAGCCTCGGTGATGCCGTGCAATACGGTCTGGCTGCAGCGGCCGCCAAACAAAAACGCACTTTAGTTTTCATCGATTCAGCCAAGCCGGCCGCCGAACTGCAGGCTGAAGTGGCGGCTGCGCAGGTGCAATTTGTGATTGGCCCGCTGCTTCGCGAGGACATCGACAAAATCCAGCAACTGCCGGACTGGCAATGGCCCACGCTGTTTTTAAACGGTAAAGGCGATTTGCCGGCAAAAGCAGAGCAATATTTCTTTGCGCTGGCCTGGGAAGATGAAGCCGCGCAGATGGTGCAGGTGTTCCGTCAGCGCCAGTATCAGCACCCGGTGCTGATTTATGCGGTGAATCCGATTGGTCAGCGCATGGCGCAGCACTTCCAGAGCCGCTGGACTGAAAGCGGCGGTAGCCCGGTAGAAACCTACAGCTACGGCTCACAGGAACAACTGCAGACGCTGATTAATAAATTCCTTGAAGCCGAAGCCAGTGAACAAAGAGCAAAGGAAATCAACCGCTTAATTGGTCAGTCGATCAAAGCCGAATTACACAGCCGGCAGGACATCGACGCAATTTATCTCATCGCCGACCCGGTGCAGACGCGCTTTTTTAAACCTTTTATTGACGTCACCGTTAGCCCGACCGCACGCCGGCTGCCAATTTTTACCAGTTCGCGCAGCCACAGTCTGAAAGTCGACAAAACCGACCAACGCGATTTGGCCGGCCTGACCATGACCGAAATGCCGTGGTTATTACCACAAGCGGCAACAGCCACGCCGCTGCGGCAGGAATTTGACAACTTGTTTGCCGAACAGGAAGAACAACTGCAACGCTTGTTTGCGATGGGCCACGATGCGCTGATGCTGGTGGGTCACCTGAAGCAACAACAACAGTTCCCGGCCATGGCCTATCATGGCCTGACCGGCAGTTTACGCCTGGCGGATGGCCACAGTATTCAGCGGCAGTTAACGCTGGCACAGTACCGTCAGGGCAAGCTGCAGCTGGTGGATAAAAAAGCGCCGTGAGCCGCGAGCGCGGTCAACAGTTTGAAACCATTGCCGCAGATTATCTACGTCAGCAGGGTTTACAACTGTTGGCCAGCAACGTCAGTTGTCGCTTTGGTGAGCTGGATTTAATCTGCAACGACCGGGATTGCCTGGTGTTTGTTGAAGTGAAATATCGCCAATCCAGTGCTTTTGGCAGCGCCGCAGCAATGGTGACCACGGCGAAGCAACAGAAGTTGCGCCTGAGCGCCAGTTGGTATCTGCAACAAAAGCAGTGGCGTGGCGCTGCAAGATTTGATGTGCTAGCGATTGAAGGCGATGCGCCTTATCAGTTCAGCTGGCTGAAAAATGCATTTTAAGGACCCGTATTAATGCAGGAACATATCCGGCAGCTGTTCTCCGAAAATATTCAAACCATGATCGCCACCGGCGAAGCGCTGGCTGGTCCGATTGAAAGCGCAGCACTGACCATAGTGCAGGCGCTGATCAACGACCGCAAAGTGTTGTGTGCCGGCGAAGGCGCAGCCACGGCACTGTCTGGCCATTTCGCCCGCTTGTTACTCGACCAGTTTGAAACTGAAAGGCCTTGTTTGCCGGCCTGTGCGCTGAATAACGACAATTCCGGCCTGGTGCAGGCATCGCAGCAACAGGATTATCTGGCCCGGCAAGTACGCGCGCTGGGTCAGGAAGGCGATATTTTGCTGGTGCTGTCATTAAGCGGCGACGAAACCAGTCTGATCCGTGCCGTTGAAGCCGCGCTGACCAAAGATATGACTGTCATTGCGCTCACCGTCGATAACAACGGCGAACTGTCCGGCCTGCTTGGCAATACCGACGTTGAGCTGCGGGTGCCAGCCCACCGGCCGGCACGTGTGTATGAATGTTATGCGTTTTTATTACACTGTGTGGTCGAACTCATCGATAACACATTGTTCCCACAACAAGATGTTGACCTCATCTAAAGGAGAATCTGATGTTTAAGCTGCGTGATCTGCTGCAACTGGCCGCTATCGCCACAGTCGCTGTGATGTTAAATGGCTGCGCCGCCAAAGACCGCCGGACGCTGGGCTCACAAATCGATGACAACAGCATCGTGATCAAAGCCGGCAATGCCATCGAAGCGAACAAAACGCTGGACGAAAAAGCCAATATTAATGTTTACAGCTACAACGGCATTATTCTGCTGACTGGCCAGGCGCCAAATCAGAGCATGGTGGACGAAGCCGGTGAACTGGTGCGGCCGGTACAAGGTGCGAAGGATGTGCAAAACCAAATCCGCGTCGGCAACCCAACCTCATTTACCACCCGCAGCCGCGACAGCTGGATCACCACCCGCGTCAAATCGCTGCTACTGGCTGATAAAGAGATCAGCGCGCTGAATATCCGCGTCATCACCGAAAACGGCGAAGTGTTTCTGATGGGCATAGTGACAGAACAGGAAGGCGATAAAGCGGTGGAAATCGCTCGCCACGTCAATGGCGTATCGCGGGTGATTAAAGCGTTCGAAACTCAATATAACTAAGTTTATAACAGGGTCAGGCGGTTACCGCCCGGCCCTGTCCTCACCTCAGACATCCTGCAGCGCTTTCAGCGCCTTAGAGTGAAACTCCCGGTGTTTCATCACCAGCAATACCACCACAGTTGCCGCCATAAATAACCAGACATTGATAAACCAGGCGAGTGTCGCCAGCGAAAAATAAATGGCGCGCAGGCCGTAGTTAAACGAATGCGCCGCCTGATCTATCACTTTGGCGGCCTTATTGGCGTATTGGCTACGCTCGGCCTGTGGCAGTTCGCGGCCGTCCGGTGCGGCGCCAATCAACACACCACCAAAGCCATATTGACGCAGCGACCAGGTGAACTGAAAAAAGCTAAAGACATAAATCAGCACCAAACACAGAATTTTAAACTGCAGCAGCCCGTCGACATGGTCGAGCCATGGCATCACCTGCATCAGCACTGTGGCTATTTTGTCGCTCGACGCCAGCGCCGTCAGTAAACCGGCCAGGATCAGCATCGAACTGGAAGCAAAAAAACTCACATTGCGTTCCAGCGTGGAAATCAGTGCCACATCCGCCATTTTGTTTTCGCGGATGATCATTTGTTCCATCCAGGCGGTGCGTTTGCGCCGTAATTCGTAGGATAAACAACTGACCTCCCGCGCCCGGCGTTTGGCAAATAGCGTATAACCGACCCAGACCCCGACAAACCAACTTACGGCGATTAAATCCAGCCACGGAAACTGCTGCCAGCTCACATTCTCTCCTGTTGTTTTGCTGCAACGCCTTGCAGCGGAATTTCACAATAAAAACAAGCGCCACCCTGCGCGGCCTGCTGATAATAAATCTGGCCACCCATCCGTTCCAGCAGCTCTTTGCAGATCGCAAGGCCAAGCCCGCTGCCGCTTTGTTGCCGGCTGTCCGAACTGTCGGCCTGCGAGAATTTATCAAACAGATGCGGCACAAAGTCCGGCGGTACACCAGGCCCCTGATCGCTGACCATCAGCTGCAGCATGTCGCCGCTCAGTACAGCACGCAGCTCTACAGTGCTGTGCGCCGGTGAAAAACGAATGGCGTTGCTCAGCAGATTGCCGAGCACCTGCAGCAAACGCCCACCATCGAGCGTCAGCTGTAAATCCGGTGGGATAGCCGCAGACAACTGCAGTTGCACCTGACAGGACAACGCCAGCGCGCTGTGGCGCTGCACAGCTTGCTGCAGCAATGGCAGTACCGGCTGCAACTCCAGCTGCAGTGACAATTTACCGGCCTGCAGTTTTTCCATATCCAGAATGTCGCTGACCAGCCGCATCAGCTGATCGGCATTGCTGCGGGCAATATCGAGCATTTGCTGTTGGGCCGGCAACAAAGACCCGACAGCACCGGCAGTGACCAAGGTCAGCGCACCGTTAATCGCCGTCAGCGGTTTACGTAACTCGTGGCTGACGGTCGAAATAAACTCTGATTTCAGCCGGTCCATGCGCTTACGTGCCGTGATGTCTCGGAATAACAGCACCTGCAGCGACTGATCCTGCAGCTCGATACGGGTGTGCAGCAGCTCGACCTGCAGCGTCTCGCCGTGCAAGCGCTGTGCTGTTAATTCCTGTGGCCCTTGCCCCGGTTCCAGCGCCGGCGGCTGCGGAAATAAAATCTGAAACGGCAAGCCACGCAGCTGCCGGGCCTGATATCCAAACATCTGTTCAGCGGCGTGATTAAAAGTGTGAATTTGGCCGGCTGGATTCAGCACGACAATAGCGTCAGCCACATTGTCGAGCACGGTGCGGTAATATTGTTCGCTTTGCTCAAAGGCCAGGCTGGTCTGCTGCCAGCGCCGGTTAGCCCGAAACACACTGGCAAGCAGCAACACCAACAGCAGCGCAGTACACCAGCCGACTAAGCGGAACCAGACCGCCAGGCTCACTGCCGGCTGCAGGGACCAGACTGCCAGCTGCCAGTCGGAGCCGGCGACATTTAATGCCAACAGCGCGGCGGGTGGTTGAAACTGCTGCAATTCACCCAACAGGATCTCCCCGCCTTGCCCGCCATTGAGATGGCGAACCGCGACGCCGACCTGCAGCGCTTGCGCTTTTTGTTTCAGCAACCGCCAGATATCATCGACATTTAATACGGTGCTAACGATGCCCCAATACTTACCGTCTGTCAGGTAGACCGGGATACGGTAGACAAAACCACGACCGCCCTGTGCCAGCTGCAGCGGACCGCTGAGTTTGGCTTTACGGCTACGGATTGTCAGTTCGATATCGGGCCACTGGCCAGTCAGATCGGGATAATACAAGCCTACTGCGGCTTCATTGCCGGCCAGCGGATAGAGATAAGTCAGGCGGTTACCGGGCGCGACGCCCATGTTACGGATGTGTTTGCCCTGGCGTACCAGGTTCGGCAGCAACATCTGAAAATCCTGCGCGCTGGTGTTGCCTTCCAGCGCCTGCACATGCGCCACCAGGCCTTGGCTGAGCTGCAGCGGTGCATTTAATTCCATTTCCAGCAGCGCACGCAGTTGGGCGGCACTTTCAACAGTATCACGCACTTGCTGTGCATCAGTACGGCGTTGTTCCTGCAGCGCCAGATATTCAGCGACGGCACCAAATAACAGGATAAGCAGCACTAATAATGCGCTTTGCAGCCGCGCTAAACTGAAAACCCCTGCCCGCAAATTGCACCCGTAGCGTTAGATTTCGTTAAATCAGGCGACCTGAGCGCTGCCTGAAAACCATGGTTAATGATACACTCGGTCATCTTTTCCGACAGTTAATTTTTCGCCTCAGGAGAGCCCCGTGACCGTATTACAGCTGACCACCCCAGATGACTGGCATTTACATTTCCGTGACGGCGACATGCTGCAGGAAACTGTCCCGGCGACCGCCCGTTGTTTCCGCCGAGCGGTGGTGATGCCCAACCTGGTGCCACCGGTCACCACCGGCGCTTTAGCCAGTGCCTACCGCGAGCGTATTCTGGCCGCCCGCCCAGCCGGCAGCAGCTTTGAACCTGTGATGACGATTTATCTGACCGACACCACCACAGCGCAGGATATTGCCGACGCCAAAGCGGCCGGCGTCTTAGCCGCCAAACTGTATCCGGCCGGCGCTACTACCAATTCGCACTCTGGTGTATCGAGCTTGAGCAAGCTGTATCCGGTGCTCGAAGCCATGGTCGAACACGACATGTTGTTTCTGGTGCACGGCGAAGTCACCGACAACCACGTCGATATCTTTGACCGCGAAGCAGTGTTTATTGAGCAGCACTTACGCCAAATCGTCGACCGCTTCCCGAATTTGCGCATTGTACTGGAACATATCACCACTGCCGACGCGGTCGAATTTGTTAAAAACGCCGGGCCGAATGTCGCAGCGACTATCACGCCACAGCATTTGCTGTTAAACCGCAATGACATGCTTGTCGGCGGTATCCGCCCGCACAACTATTGCCTCCCCGTGCTGAAGCGCCGTACCCATCAGGAAGCGCTGCGCGCCATTGTCGCCAGCGGCAACCCGAAGTTTTTCTTAGGCACAGATTCGGCGCCACACGCCAAACACCGCAAAGAAACCGCCTGTGGCTGCGCCGGCTGTTACAGCGCCTGGAGTGCGATTGAGCTCTATGCCCAGGTGTTTGAAGAACTGGGAGTGATTGAAAAATTAGAAGGTTTTGCCAGTCACTATGGCGCTGACTTCTACCGCCTGCCGCGCAACAGCGGCCAGATCACGCTGGTCAAGCAAAGCTGGACTGTGCCGGAAGAAATTACCCTGCCAGACGGTAGCCCGATAGTGCCGTTTTACGCTGGCCAAACCCTGCACTGGAAACTGCAAGACTAAACCTCCGGCGGTTTTAGCCGGTATGGCGCTCTGTCACCAGATCGCTATACTGGCAAAAACACCTGACTGAAGTCACCGGATGAAATATTGCTGCTACGGATTGCTGGCATTGCTGAGCCTGTCCGTCACAGCAATGCCAGAAGCCGATTTTGAAAAACTGCGCGGCCCTTTGCTCAAAGGTGCCGCCATCAATTACAGCCAGGCGGTGCGCGACACTGACCAGCTGCTGCAACAGCACCAACTCAACCTGACGCTTGAACAACAAATCCGGCTGAACTACCACAAAGCGATCTTTCAGGAGCGCAGTAATCAGACCGAAGCGGCGCTCAAAACACTGGCCTGGTGTAAAAGCATGAGTCTGGAATCAAAAGATCGCTCTATTTTATACAGTTACCACAATATTCTTGCCGGAATTTTCCGCGAACAGGGTTTGTATCAGCAAGCTATCACGCATTATCAGCAAGCCTTATCACTGGCAACTTTGCTGGCTAAACCGTTTTTTATCAGCCAGACCGAAAACAATCTGGCGCTGGCGCTGTTAAGACTCGGCCAGACCCACGAAGCGACACAATATTTTCAGCGTTTTTATCAGCAAGCTCTGCGTGACAACAGTCCAAGCGCCCAGGCGGTAGGGCTGAATAATCTCGGTGAAGCCGCATTACAAAGTGGCGCTGTCAGTGCAGCAGAGCAATATCATCAACAGGCGCTGGCTATCCGCGGTTTACACCAGCTGGAGGCGTCCTGGTCTTTTTTTAATCTGGCCCGGGTAGCGCTGGCACAGCAGGATGGCCCACGAGCAGTGCTGCTGGCCCGGCATAGCCTGCAGCTACGCCAAAGCCGGCATGCACGCGAACAAGCCGAGGCAGGCTTGTTATTAGTGCAAGCACTGCTGTTAACCGGTGACAGCATCAGTGCCGATCGGCAACTGCAGCAAAGCCTGCAGCTCGCCACTGAGCTTCGCGCGCACGATCAGTTACTGCAGGGCTGGCAATTACAGGCCGACCTGGCACTGCGCCAGCAAAAATATGCGCAGGCCGTGGTGGCAATGCAGCAGGCTCTAAAAGCGCAGCAACAGCTTGCCGATCAACGTTTTAGCTTAACAGTGGCGCAGCAAAGTGCAGAAGTCGGCATCAGCACCCGCGAAATTGAAATTCAGCGGCTGCAGCAGCAACAACAAATCAGTCAGTCCCGCCAGCAACAGTTATATGGCGGGATCGCTGCCGTCTTACTGATATTGCTGGTCAGTCTGGGTTTTAGCTGGCAAATCCGCCGGAAAAACCGCGCCTTAGCACACAGTCTGGAGACTCTGGAGCGTACCCGGCAGCAGCTGGTCGAGCAGCGCAAACTGGCGGCGCTGACCCAGCTGGTCAGTGGCATGGCACATCAGCTGAATACGCCGCTGGGCACTATTCTGACTGCAGTGTCCTGCAGCCGGGAGCAGCTGCAGCTGTTGCTGCAAAAACTGACCGACAAAAAACTCAACCTGCAGGAACTACAGCAGTTTATCGACGAACAACAACAGCTGATGGCACTGACTGAACAGAGCGCCGAGCGTACCGCCGGTCTGGTCGAACGTTTTAAACTGATCTCTGCCACATCGCCGCAATCCGGCGTTGATACTCAGCTGGTACTGCAGTTTGCCGGCCAGTGGCTGCACAGCCATCTGGCGTTACAGCCGCGTGAGGTGACCCTTGAACTCGAAGGTGCTGACTTACAGTGGCGCTTTGATACCAATGTGCTGGGTAAAGTGCTGTCGGCGCAGCTGGACAACGCGCTGCAACACGCCGAACCAACTGCAGGCGCGCTGCAAATCCGCCTGCAGCTGGCCACAGAACCTGACGGCACTCAGTTGCTGCTGTATTTTTCTGACAATGGCCAGGGCATCCGGCCTGAACTTCTGGATAAAATTTTTGACCCGTTTTTTACCACTAAACTGGGTCAGGGCAATCTTGGCCTTGGCCTCAATATCGCCTATAACCAACTGCAGGCGATTGGTGGCAGTCTGCAACATCTGCCGCAGCAAAGCGGCTGTTGTTTCTTAATCCGGTTACCGGCACTGACGTCATAGCTGTTGCTTCACAACTGAAGTGTCGCGAGTTCAGCCGCCACCCACTGGCGTAATTCATCGCGCAGCATTAACACCGCAGGCGTGACCTGATGCCGGCTGGCACAAACTAAATGCAGCTGTAATTTCGGCGCCGGATAATCTGACAGCAACGACACCACATGGCCGGCGCGTAAATCCGCTGCCATATCGAGCGCCGATTTCAGCGCAATACCATGGCCTGCCACCGCCCAGCGCCGCACCAGTTCGGCGTCATTGCTGCTACGGTTGCCCTGCACATTAACCTGCAACAGCCCTTGCGGCCCGCTAAAACGCCAGCGGTCAAAAGTGCGTTCTTCAATCATGTACAGCAAACAATTATGTTGCTGCAGCTGCAACGGCTGTGTCGGAGTACCAGCGCGCGCCAGATAGTCTGGCGCGGCACAGACAATACGCGGCACTTCGGCGATAAAAAATGCCACCAAGGCCGGGTCCGTTAAAGCGCCATACCGCAGCGCCACATCGACCGGTTCGCGCTGTAACCCAGCCACCCGGTCTCCCAGTTCCAGCCGTAGTTTCAGCTGTGGAAAGCGTGCCAACAACGTATCGAGCTTGGGCAATAACCAGTTGCGGCCCAAATCACTGGGCGCCGCCAGTCGCAGCTCGCCACCGATATCCACCGCCAGATTTTTCAGCGCCTGCTCGCCCTGCTCCAACGCTTCCAACGCGTTCTGACAATGTTGCAGAAACAATTCACCGGCTGGCGTCAGCTTTAAACTTCGGGTACTGCGCAGCAATAGCGCTGCGCCAAGGTGTTGTTCCAGCCGTTTCAGCGCCGCCGAAGCCGCCGCCGGCGTGAAGTCAAATTGCCGCGCCGCCGCGCTGATATTGCCGCTACGGACAATTTGCTGGAATAACCGGAGATCCTGAATTTGCAGCATTTTCAAATTTCATTTGATAAAGAATGCTTAATTATGCGGTTTTTCAATCAATGTCAATCCGGCACAATGCGCAGCATCTGTTGAACGTTACGCTGAATCGCGATTGCGAAGCGCCCTTTTCGATTGAAATATCAGGAGTTTATTATGTCTGCCTCTCACACCATTCCCACCACTATGTCGGCTGTTGGTTATCTGCAATCGTTGCCCATTAGCGACGAGCAGGCGCTGGTTGATTTAGCTTTACCGGTACCAACGCCGGGGCCTTATGACTTGCTGGTGAAAGTCGAAGCCATTGCCGCCAACCCGGTCGATTACAAAATCCGTCAGCGCCGCGCGCCGCAAAGTAAAGATGGCGTCGTCACACCAGAAGTGCTGGGTTGGGATGCCGCTGGTGTGGTGGTCGCGACCGGTGCTGCTGTGCAGCATTACCAAGTTGGTGATGCGGTGTTTTATGCCGGCGCTTTGAACCGCCCCGGCGCCAACAGCGCTTATCATGTCGTCGACGAACGTTTGGTCGGCCCGAAGCCACAGAACCTGTCGTTTGCTGATGCCGCAGCCTTGCCTTTGACTGCGATCACTGCGTGGGAGCTGTTATTTGACCGGCTGCAGCTGGATAAGCCAGCACCGCAATTTAGCCGCAAAGTGCTGCTGGTCAGCGGCGCTGCCGGCGGTGTTGGTTCTGTGCTGGTGCAACTGGCGAAATTAAAAACCGATGCTTTTGTCATCGCGACCGCATCCCGGCCAGAATCGCAGGCCTGGGTCAGTGCTTTAGGCGCCGATGCGGTGATTAATCACCAGTTGCCACTGGCCGACGAGCTGAAACGCATTGGCATCGATGCCGTCAGCCATGTCGTTAGTCTGGTGGATACCGCGGCTTATTATCAGCAATTTATCGACGCTTTAGCGCCGCAAGGCAAGCTGGCATTGATTGATGACCCGGTAGAAGCGCTGGATATCCGCCCGCTGAAAGTTAAAAGTTTAAGCCTGCACTGGGAGTTGATGTTCACCCGCTCTTTGTTTCAGACGCCAGACCAGATTGCCCAGCAAAAACTGCTGCGCGAAGTGGCGGCGCTGGTCGACGCCGGTTTATTAAAAAGCACCGCTGGTCAGCATCTGGGGCTGATTAACGCTGCAAATTTACGTCAGGCACACAGTTTACTGGAACAAGGCAAAGTGATTGGTAAGCTGGTACTGGCTGGTTTTGCTCAAAACTAAATACAAGTCAGCTGTGTACTAGTCAGCGAAGTTGCTGGCGGTGTTGGCGGCCACTGTGGTTCTCTTTTAATAACAACCAGTGACCTGGTGTCGCGCCTTCTGTTGTAGAGGCCGCCGCATCAGCTGGTAAACACTGTTGCAGCCGCCACAACGCCGCCACGCGCAATGGCCAGACCGACCACAGCGCTAACCAGCGCGCAGCCGCAATACCGGTCAAAGAACCGGCCAGGGCCGGTAACGCAAAAAACTTGTTCATAAATTCCGCCAACCCGCTGGGGCTGCGCCAAAGCCCAAAGGCAGGTTTAAATCCGGCACTAAGGCTGAGGCCAATGCTCAGCAAGCACTAATTCAGCAATGTTCAGTCAGGAAAATCAGGGAAAATCAGACAGCGCCGGCCCCGCAGCGCGGAACCGGCTTAAGAAAGGCAGGCAGTAAACACAGATAACAGCATCAGCGCGATAAACAGTGACACTAAAACCTCTGAATCAAATAGGAGAAAGGAAACTGGTCAGCAACCCGAGGTGAAGCCAGCTATGCCTAAAAACCAGATGAAACCGCACCATACGCCATTTCGCAGGAAAAGCAACTGGGGATGCGATAGGTGGAGGTATGGCAGGACAATGGAGGCGTGAGCCTGGAACTTGGCAAGTGACTCAGCCGCTTACGTTACTGACCGGGCTTTATTAATAAAGAAGCTTTAGGTTAGGATTTCGTGACAAACGGCACAGACGACTACAACGCAGACTCGCCGTGAATACATCCATGTAGGCTCCTCTGCGGCATCCCTGCCGCAGAGGGTCTGCTTTTGTACTCGTCTGGCCGTTTTGAGAGTTCGTTTGAATCGTCGATTTTTGTCAATATCAGCCATTCCCAAATAGCAATGAACACCTCACTAAATAAGTCCGTGCCGAGGGGCGCTTTTACTATGGTAGCTGAAATGTTAATGTGAAAAGGCATGTGAGCTGAGGTTTGTGTCTTTGGAGTTTATTCGGGGCCACTAAGGATAATGATGAATATTCTCAAACCATTTTTATGGTATAGACATATCACTCGCGGTGTTTACTATGATACCGCGGAGAATATGAAAGATAAGAATACAGGTGAACCAGATACAATTACGGCCTTCATGTTTACATCGATGGTGTATTGCAGTGGACATATTATTTTTGCATACGGATTGCTTGTTTTTAATTTTGAAATTACTGAGATGCATAATCTCCTAATGGGCATCGTTTTATTTGGCACGCACAAAGGCCCATTTAATCTTTTGGTACTACTGAATTTTCTCTTAGGTTTTTTGATTTGTTGGGTTTGTTGTCGCTACGATACAACTTATGATGTTATAGCTCGGGAGTTCAATTATAAAAAACCGGGACATCTTTTTGCGTGGGTAGCGACTCTTACTCTCCCAGTTATTGGTTTTATTCTGCTGATGTATGCGGTCAGTCAAGAACATGAACGTTACGGTCGTAACGAAGTTCCCTATATCGAAGTTCTACAAGAGGTCGTAGGGACGCCCCTTGTGGTCGCCCGCAATCCGCGGAATTAGGGCACCCACAAGGGGCCCCCCTACAAAACACCAGATTCCTGCTATCCGATCAAAGTTGCAACCTCCAAACCCCAACAAAGCCTACGTCGGCAACCGCGGAGTGAGCGATCAAGAGTGAGCGCGGGAGGCGCGAACGGGCGAACGCAGTGGTGGCGATGTTGGCTTTGCCACGATATGCAGGCTTTTCGCGCACAACTGCGCGGTCAGATCTGCGATGAGCCGTTAAGAATTGCAGACTGAGTCAAGCCGCAGCAGCTTAAAACTCAAGCTCTGCCCATAAAGCCAGGTGGTCGGAATATTGCGTTGGTGGGCCGTCGGCGAGGATGCCGGCGGCTGGTACTTTGAATTGGTCTGCGCGCAGCAGCATATAGTCGAGCCGCACGGCGTCGGCTTCGTTGCCGCGCCACGGGATAAAGCTGTAGTTAGGGCCTTGTGGGGTTTTGGTTAGTTCAAGCGCGTCCTGATACTGCGGCAAGGACGTTTGGATTTGCGCCAGCAGGCCGTCACCAGCTGCTGGGTTAAAATCGCCCATCACAATCACCGGCGCGCCCGAGTTTTGTTGCCAGTGGCGGATTTTTGCGGCGATCAGCTTGATGGATTCGCGTCTGGCCTCTGCGCCCTGATGGTCCAGGTGCAGGTTTAATACCCGAAGCGCTTTGCCGCTGTGTTTATCCTTTAGTAAAGCCCAGCTGCAAATGCGGGGTAAAGCGGCGTCCCAGCCCGCTTTTCCTATTAATTCATGGCCGATTTGTTCAGGACCCTGTTGCGCCGGCGTATCAGGCAACCAACTCGGGTGAAACCAAAAAGTACCGCTGTCCTCTATGACAAAACGGTCGCGGCGAATAAGCAAAGGGCTGAATTCGCCGGCGTTTTTGCCATCGTCGCGGCCGACGCCAATGCGCTGATAACCCGGCAGCGCACTCTCGAGCCGCACCAGCTGGTGCACCATCACTTCCTGCAGGCCAATAATATCGGGCGCTTGCTGCTGCAGTTGGTTGATCACCTTACCTGCGCGATGCGGCCAGGCGAGCTCGGCGTCGTTGGGTGTGTCGAGACGGATATTCCAGCTCAGCGCTTTAAAAGTATCAGCCAGCGCAGCGCTGCTGGTAAACAGCAACAACGCCAGCACCGCATACCAACTCCCTGAACGTCCTTGCTGCATCCTTCACCTCGATGTTAAAACCCTGAATTAAAACTCAAATACGAGCTCACCACCTTGCATCAGCTGACGATAATCGACACTGATCGGCAGTTCAACCCCATTCAGGGTCCAGCGCTTCACTGGTTTCAGCCGGTCACCTTTGGCCAGAATACGCAACTGCTTGCCATTCTCCAGCTGTAAAGTGACAGTCTGAAATTGTGGTGTGCCGCGCACATAACCGGCATCCACTGGATTCACCGGATAAAAACCGAGGCTACTCAGCACATACCAGGCCGACATCTGGCCCAAATCGTCGTTGCCGGCGAGGCCGTCCGGTTTGGCGTGGTACATAGTGTCGCGGATATGGCGGATGCGTGCTTCACCTTTGGCCGGCGCGCCGGCTAAGGCGTACAGATAAGGCACATGATGCACAGGTTCGTTGCCGTGCGCGTATTGGCCGATTAAGCCGGTGATATCCGGTGACACATCGCCGTCCATGTGCGAACTCATCTCAAACATCTGGTCCAGCCGCGCGACAAAAGCCTCGGCACCGCCGTAGCTCTTGATCATCGCATCGACTTGATGCGGCACAAAAAAGCTGTATTGCCAGGCGTTGGCTTCGGTGTAATCGGTGGTGCGGTGCGCGACATAAATCGGATTAAACGGGCTGACCCATTCGCCTTTAGAGGTTTTGCCACGCATAAAACCGGTTGATTTATCAAAGAGTTGCCGCCAGGCAGCGGCTCTTTGGGTAAATTCTGCTGCAGTCTTTGTATCGCCGGCGGCTGTGGCTAAACGCGCAATGGCATGGTCGTCAAAAGCGTATTCCAGCGTTTTCGACACTGCTTCGACGTCCAAATCGGATGGCACATAACCATATTTGCCAAACAAATCGATACCAAAGCGTGATTGGCGCGCTGAGGCCAAAGATGCGTCCAGTAGCTGTTGGGCGCTTAAGCTCGTCAGGCCTTTAAAATAAGCGTCGGCCAGCACCGGCACGGCGTGATAACCAATCATCACGTCGGTTTCATTCGACATTAAATCCCAGGTCGGCAGCAGGCCTTGTTCCTGATAAAACCCATACAGCGAATGCATCATGCCATCGACACGGCCCGGATCTGTGAGGGTCAAAAGCGGATGCAGACCACGGAAAGTATCCCACAGCGAAAACAGCGTATAACGCGGCGATTGGTGTTGGCCGGCATGAACTGCACCGTCAGCGCCAAAATACCGACCATCAACGTCACTGAATAACTGCGGCGCTAAATAGCTGTGATAAAGCGCGGTATAAAACTTGGTTTTGTTGGTGGCACCTTGTGCGTCGGTGCCGGCATCGACCTGCAAGCGGCCCAGCTGCGCCTGCCATTTGGCGGCGGCTTGTTGTTTCACTGCAGCGAAATCCAGCACCGGCAGTTCAGCGGCGAGGTTGTTCTGTGCGCCTTCGATACTGACGTACGACAGCGCCACCGCCAATTCCAGCGGTTTTTGCCGCAAGTCACCAAAATTAAGCACTGCGGCAGCTTTTTCGGTTTGCAGCAGCGTGCCTTTTACCGCCGCGCCATCCTGATAGAGCTTTGCCTGAAACGGCTGGTTAAAACGCGCGACAAAATACAGCGGCTGTAATTTGGCCCAGCCGGTTGAGACACGATAACCAACCAGCGTCTGGGCATCGAGCTGCCGGATAAAACCGACCACAGCTTTGTCATAATTCTGCGCATAACCTAAATCCAGCAGCAGCTGGGCGTCTTTGGCCTGACTGAATTGATAACGATGCACACCGACCCGCTCGGTGGCGGTGAGTTCAGCGCTGATGCCTTGATCTTTCAGCTGGACCGCATAATAACCGGGCCGCGCCTGTTCATCGGCATGGCTATAAGTTGCGACCGGGCGGCCGGCCGGGCTTTTTAAGCTGGCAGCATAATCACCGTGAAACGGCAGCACCAAAATATCCAGCAGGTCACCGACGCCGGTGCCGGACAAATGGGTGTGGCTGAAACCCAGCAGTTCGTTGTCGGAATAGTGATAACCCGAGGTCCAGTCCCAGCCTTTGGATTTATTGTCCGGGCTTAACTGCACCATGCCAAAAGGCACCACAGCGCCTGGAAAAGCATGGCCATGACCGCCGGTGGCGATAAAAGGGTCGACATATTGCAGCACGTCTGCGCTGGAAATGACAGCCACTTTGGCCGGCGTTTCAGCCGGCGATGAGCAAGCCCCGAGTGTCAGCGCTGCGGCA
>Ga0247724_1000113_pt1 | contig 20536 bp, 19 predicted proteins | sample OKSTACKMC2E_FD_182776 | JGI IMG/M metagenome (GOLD analysis project Ga0247724, IMG submission 182776) | Subsurface sediment microbial communities from gas well in Oklahoma, United States - OK STACK MC-2-E | ecosystem: Environmental > Terrestrial > Deep subsurface > Rock core/Sediment | place... | reverse complement strand
GTGCACTTTCGGATGCAGGGTTTTGACCCGGCCGTCCATGATTTCCGGGTGACCGGTGTAGTCTGATACTTCAGTGACCGGAATACCGGTGTCAGCCAGTAATTTTGCGGTACCGCCGGTCGACAGCAGTTCAACGCCCTGTGTATGCAAAGCTTTGGCAAATTCCAGGATGCCGGTCTTGTCAGACACACTTAACAAGGCGCGGCGGATAGGTAAATTTGAGCTCATCGTCAGTCTCTTCTGTTAAATAAAAATCCGGGTCGGGACAGCCAGGGGTTGCAGAAGAATAGTCGGGGAAACCTGGCTTGTCCTCTGAAAGCGCGGTGCAGCAAGAACCTGGCTTTCAGAAACAAAAAAGCACCCGAAGGTGCTTTCTGGCGGGACTCCTCCCGCGGGGGCATTAACTCATGCCGTATTGTTTCAGCTTCTTACGCAGCGTGCCGCGGTTGATACCCATCAGGTTGGCGGCCCGGGTCTGGTTGCCGCGGGTGTATTTCATCACTTCTTCCAGCAGAGGGCGTTCCAGCTCTGACAGGACCAGCTCGTACAGGTCGTTAACGTCCTGACCGTTCAGCTGTTGCAGGTAATTCGCCACCGCTTTTTGTACCGCGTTACTTAAAGGCTGCGGTTTTTCCTGAGTCTGTACATGGGCGTTGGTGATAAATGGCGAAGTCACGTTTTGATTAAACATTGCCTAGTCTCTTTTACGTTAGGTTGCTGCTAGTTGTTCGAAATACTGATTTAAAGCATCGATTTGCTGTAACGCGTCCTCAATGCCATTAAATTCACTGCGAAACAGTCCTGCGCTGTCTTGTTCGGCCAGATACCATCCCACATGTTTGCGGGCGATTCTTGGACCTAACACATCACCATAAAGCTGATGCAGACCGCGGACATGTTCCAGCAAAATCTGCCGCACTTCCTGCAATGCAGGCGGCGGAAGTTCTTGTCCTGTGGTCAGATAGTGCACCACTTCCCGGAAAATCCAGGGCCGGCCCTGTGCCGCACGGCCAATCATAATGGCGTCGGCACCGGTATAATCGAGCACAAACCGGGCTTTTTGTGCACTGGTGATATCACCGTTGGCTACCACCGGAATGGACACCGCCTGCTTAATCGCGCGGATAGTGTCGTATTCGGCTTCACCTTTATACATACAGGCTTTGGTGCGGCCATGCACCGCTAAGGCCTGAATGCCGTTGTCTTCGGCAAGCCGCGCAATCTGGACGCCGTTTTTGTGTTCCGGGTCCCAGCCTGTGCGGATTTTCAGTGTTACCGGCACATCCACTGCGCCGACCACTGCCTGAATAATCTGCTCTACCAATTCCGGGTACTGTAACAGTGCCGAACCAGCCAGCTTCTTATTCACTTTCTTCGCCGGACAACCCATATTGATGTCGATAATCTGGGCGCCATGTTCGACGTTAAATTGGGCTGCTTCTGCCATCTGCTGCGGATCCGCACCTGCAATCTGCACCGACCGTAAGCCGGTTTCATCTGCATGTGACATCCGTTTCAATGACTTTTCGCTTTGCCAGACCAAAGGGTTGCTGGACATCATTTCTGATACAGCTAAACCGGCACCAAACCGGCGGCACAGCTCACGAAAAGTGAAATCCGTTACACCGGCCATCGGGGCACAAATCACATTGTTGTCAAGTTGATAAGGACCGATGCGCACCGCTCTGTCTCTGGGCTCTACCCTCAAGGGGCGCTAAGTTTACGGATTTTTGCTCACAATGCAAAGGCTAATATTTAAACAAAAATATAAATTTATCGGGGGTTGGCGGGTTGACAATCGCTAAACGGCTGAAAACTAGACTTATCGGAAATAAGAATGCGGTCTGGCGCGAAGATTTACGCTGGATAATTGTGAAGCTGTGCAAAATGCCACCACATGCTTATGGATGAAATCAACAATATTCTGCGCAAAAAGTTTCGTAATCGGAACCTGTCCTGTGTTTCGGAAATAAAAAAGGCACCCGAATATTCGAGTGCCACAGGCGAAAATCCCAGGAACATGGTTTTTGGATTTCAGAGCTGTATGTGCCTGCTGTAACAACTCACAAATGTTATACTATAACATTTCATGATGACTGCAAATGCTATTTGTTACCTGGTGCGACCAAACGGGAAAAATGGCCGTTCAGTGCCACTCAAAGATCAAATATGGTTTCTAATCGGCCTGCAAGATTCGTTTCTTGGCACTTAAACGCACCCATTCGTCTTTGACAGCGACAGGGTCAAAGTCAAATTCTGCGCTGTAGGCATCTATCACCGATTGCGCCTGGCTTTCCAGAATACCGGATAACGCCAGTAAACCACCTGGGCGGACATAGGCGCTGATGATTTGACTGAGTTCAGCCAACGGGCCGGCGAGGATATTCGCCACCACCACATCTGCGGCCAACTTGGGTTGATCTTTCGGTAAATACAATTCAATCTGGCCGGCGACATCATTACGCGCCGCATTGGCGGTGCTGGCTTCAATCGCCTGCGGGTCAATGTCGATCCCGACCACGCGTTTGGCGCCAAGCTTCAGCGCCGCGATACCTAAAATGCCGGAACCACAGCCAAAATCGACCACCAGACTGTCGCTGAGGTTCTGTGCATCCAGCCATTCCATACAAAGCGCTGTGGTGGGGTGAGTGCCGGTGCCAAAAGCGAGGCCCGGGTCCAGCATCACATTGACGGCACTTGGGTCCGGAATGTCCCGCCAGCTTGGGCAGACCCACAAGCGGTTGCCGAAGCGAATAGGGTGGAAGTTGTCCATCCATTCGCGTTCCCAGTCTTTGTCTTCCAGCTGCTCTAATTTGTACTGCACACCCTGTTTAAACAAACTGACCTGCTCCAGCTTGCGGATCACTTTATCCATCGGATGCTCGGCATCAAACAGGCCAACCACCACAGTATTGGCCCAGTAAATCACTTCGCCGGGCATCGGCTCGTAAATCGGTGTGTCCTGCGCGTCAACAAAGCTGACGGCTTGGGCGCCCCAGCTCATCAGCATGTCGCTGACAGTCTCAGCATGTTTTTCAGTGGTGTTTACGCGCAGTTGGATCCAGGGCATAGCGATTTCCGGCAGCTGTCAAAGCGGCGGATTATAACAGGACAGGCAAGGTTTTGTCTTAACGCCATTGGGCTCCTATGGCAACCGGCACAAACAGCTCCCAGCCTCTGCGCAGTGCCGCCCTGCCGTGGACAAAGTAAAGGCGCCGTCTGGCGCCTTTGTTTGCAAAAGTCAGAGCAAATCCGACTTATTTCATGCCAAGTTTGTGCTCAAGATAATGAATGTTAGTGCCGCCCTGATTAAAGTTGGCATCTGTCATAATCTCTTTGTGCAGGTCAATATTGGTTTTGATACCACCGACCAGCAGCTCGCCCAGCGCATTACGCATCCGCGCAATAGCAATAGCGCGGTTCTCACCGTAAGTGATGAGCTTACCGACCATCGAATCGTAGTTTGGCGGCACTGTGTAATCGGCATAGATATGCGAATCCCAGCGCACACCATTGCCACCTGGCGGGTGGAAACGGGTGATAGTGCCTGGCGATGGAATAAAGGTTTTTGGATCTTCCGCGTTGATGCGGCATTCCACGGCATGGCCGCGAATGACGATGTCGGACTGTTTAATCGACAGCGGCATGCCAGAGGCAATACGTAACTGCTCTTTAATCAAATCCACGCCGGTGATCATTTCCGTGACCGGGTGTTCGACCTGAATACGGGTGTTCATCTCGATAAAGAAGAATTCACCGTTTTCATAGAGGAATTCAAAAGTACCGGCACCGCGATAGTTCAGGTCGATACAAGCCTGCACACAACGGCCACCGATAAAGTCACGCTGTTCCTGCGTAATACCAGGTGCCGGCGCTTCTTCAACCACTTTCTGGTGGCGGCGCTGCATCGAACAGTCACGCTCACCCAAGTGAATGGCTTTGCCCTGACCATCGGCTAAGACCTGAATTTCGATATGACGTGGGTTTTCCAGGAATTTCTCCATGTAGACCATGTCATTACCAAAAGCGGCTTTGGCTTCGGCTTTGGTCATCTCAATCGATGACACCAGCTCGTCTTCACTGCGCACCACCCGCATACCACGACCACCACCGCCACCGGCAGCTTTAACGATGATTGGATAACCAATACGTTTGGCGATGGCTTTGTTGGTGTCCGCGTCGTCGCCGACTGCGCCGTCAGAACCCGGCACACAAGGTACACCGGCTTTTTTCATTGCTTCGATGGCAGAGACTTTGTCACCCATCAGGCTAATGGATTCCGGGCGCGGGCCAATAAAAACCAGACCACTTTCTTCGACTTGTTGGGCAAAATCAGCGCGCTCAGCGAGGAAACCATAACCAGGGTGAATGGCCTGGGCGTTGGTAACTTCAGCTGCGGCGATTAATGCCGGAATATTCAGGTAGCTTTGTGGTGATGGGGCAGGGCCAATACAGATGGTCTCGTCCGCCAGCAGCACATGCTTGAGGTTACGGTCGACGGTGGAATGCACCGCGACAGTTTTAATCCCGAGTTCTTTGCAGGCGCGTAAAATACGCAGCGCAATTTCACCCCGGTTGGCTATCAGCACTTTTTCTAACATGTGTCGGCCTTTTCGGTTATTCGATCACAAATAAAGGCTGGTCAAATTCAACCGGCTCGCCGTTTTCTACCAGAATGGCCGTGATAGTACCGGCTTTGTCTGCCTGGATCTGGTTCATCATTTTCATCGCTTCAACGATACACAGGGTATCGCCGACTTTAACGCTTTGACCGACTTCGGCGAAGTTCTTCGACGTTGGCGAAGCGGCACGGTAGAAAGTACCGACCATCGGTGAACGCAGTTGATGGCCGGTCACAGCCGGAGCTGCTGCCGCGGCTGGTGCAGCTGCTGGCGCTGCGGCGGCTGGTGCAGGTGCTGCAGCTGGTGCTGCAGTGTAGTGTACCGGCGCATATTGCTGGACCGGACCACCACGGCTGATGCGCACAGATTCTTCACCTTCGGTGATTTCCAGCTCGTTAATGCCGGATTCTTCCAGAAGTTCGATCAGTTTTTTAATTTTTCTAATATCCATGACGTTTGCGCCTGACTTGGTTGGAATTTACGGGTTAGCGGGCGAGCTGGTCAACGTTTTGACCGCTGCGTCGAGGGCATAACGGTAACCGTTTGCACCCAGACCACAGATCACACCCTTTGCGATATCGGATAAATATGAATGCCGGCGAAATGCTTCGCGGGCGTGAACATTCGACAAATGCACTTCAATAAATGGCACGGCCACCGCCAGTAAGGCGTCGCGGATGGCGACACTGGTATGGGTGAAAGCGCCCGGATTGATAATGATAAAATCCTGCTGGCCCAGACTCTGCTGGATAGCGCCGACCAGCTCGTGCTCAGCGTTCGACTGCAGATGAGACAATTCCACCTGCATCGACGCGGCGGTTTGCTGCAGATCGCTGACAATCTGTGCCAGCGTTTGCGCGCCATAAATATGTGGCTCGCGTTGCCCCAGCATATTCAGGTTCGGACCGTTTAACAGCAAAATCCGTAATTTGGCAGTCATTTGTCGATTATTCCGTTGATAATTCTGGATCTGCTTCCATCCTGCCAAAGGTCGGCGAAAAAACAATCTTTTTCAGCTGAAATCTGGCGGGCATTTGCAGATTTGCGCCTCATTATAGTGAAATCGCAGCAAATGGCAGCAAAATACTGGTCTTATCAGCAGATGGGAACTTTTCGCCGCTGTTGTTGTAAAGGGCGGTTCAGCCTTGGTGCAGCGTGGTCTGAGCAGTTTCACAAACCACGCCAGTCGGGTGCTGCAGCCTTATTGCTGCAGCTGGATAAGATGGGCTTTGAATGCATCCGGCCCCATAAAACCAGTGATGCGGGATGTCGTTAATTCGCTGCCGTTCGGTGCAAAAAACAATAAAGTTGGTAAACCCAGCACCTGAAACATGTCCAAAACCTGCTGATCTTGTTCAGTGGCTTTGGTCACATCGATACGTAACAGGCGAATTTTTGCCATTTCGGTTTTGACGCCGGCGTCAGCAAATGTGATGTGCTCAAACTCTTTGCAGGCGACACACCACTCGGCGAACAAATCCAGCATCACATATTGGTTTTGCGCTTTGGCTTCTGCCAATTGTGCGTCCAAATCAGCCAGCGTTTTAATGTCGATAAACTGGCCAGCCTGACTTTCAGCGGTACTGATTGCCGCAGATTGAGTTTGCACAGTCGGGGCCAGCCATTGTTGATAATTCGCCAGCATCACAGCACAAACCAGCATCGTGGCAATCAACCAGCATAAGCTTTTCGCCACGGCAGTTTTCAGTAGTTGCTGTACTTGCTGCAAGTAAAGTGCAAATCCCAGTGCTAACAAAGACCCCAACACTAACAGCACTTCTGCGGCAACAATGCGCGATAACAGCATCAACGGCACTGATAACAGCAGGAAACCAAAAATCGCTTTAATCACATCCATCCAGGCGCCGGGTTTTGGCAGCCATTTGCCCCCGCTGCTGCCAAGGATTAATAACGGCAGGCCCATGCCGAGGCTCAGGATATACAGCACCAGTGCGCCATAAGCCAAATCACCGCTTTGTGCGATATACAACAGCACGCCGGTCAGCGGAGCAGTAGTGCAAGGGGAGGCAACCAGGCCAGATAAAGCGCCCATTACCAGTGCGCCTTTAACGGAACCGCCCTGCTGGCGGTTGCTGGTGGCGGTGAGTTTTTCCGTCCAGCGGGACGGTAATTGCAGGTTAATCCAACCAAACATCGCGCCGGCCAGCAGCACAAACAGCAGACTCATGCCGATTAACACCGCCGGATGCTGAAAGGCAGCCTGAAACTTCACACCAGCGCTGGCGACTACTAAGCCTAAAGCCGAGTAGGTCAGTGCCATGCCCTGCACATAGGCAAAAGATAAACGAAACGCCCGGCCGTTGCTCAACTGCTGGCCCTGACCCACAATAATACTGGTCAAAATCGGGTACATCGGAAACACGCACGGCGTGAAGGCCAGGCCTAAGCCCAGCAGGAAAAACAGGCCTAAAGTCAGCAGGCTTTTATCACTGCTTAAGCGCTCAGCCAAACCAATCTGGCTGGAGACCGGCGCGGCTGTTGTGACCGAAGCTGCAGATGTTGCTGTGGTTTCAGCCGATGCTGCGGCGCTGCTGTCCGGCTTGGCTGTGCTAATCAGTGGGATCTCGCGGGTTTCCACCGGGTAACACAGGCCAGCATCGGCGCAGCCCTGGTAACGAACTTTTAATTTGGCATCCGCATCGATATTGGCCAGTTTGACGTCAAATACCAGCTGATGGCGGTAAATTTCGGTTTTGCCAAAATACTCATCTTCATGCGGTAAACCGGCCGGTAATGTTGGATTGCTGAAATTCACCGCCACACCGGCGATTTTCAGCTTATGTTTGTACAGGTAATAGCCATCGGCAATTTGAAAGCTGATGCGCACTGATTCGCCGCTTTGCGCGAAATCCAGCGCAAAGGCCTGATCGACCGGTAAAAACTGCGGTTTTTGCAAGGCGGACAGAATATTCTGCGCCGGTAACGGATTTTGGCTGGCGATGGCAGGTTCTGCGGCCTGCTGCGGCAGACAAACCCATAAAAATAAGCTGAACAGCGCTGTGACAATAGATCGGCGGTTATTCATTCGGTGAGCATTCCTCATTGACCCGGTGCAGGTAGGGCGAAAAGCCCTGACTGAGCGGGATAGCAATCATTTCCGGCACGCTATACGGATACAAGCGGCAAATGGTCTGGCAGACAGTCACAAACAACGGCTTGCCGAATATGGCGTTAATGTAGCGCAATCACGCCTGCCGACACCAGACCGGTACAACCGGCGCTTTCTTTCAGCATGCGGTTGGGAAGCATTTATTCCCTGCGGTGGTGGCTGTCTCAGCGATGACCAAAATACCGCTATAAAAAAATCTTCGGTCTATACCCTTGGTTTTTTTCCGGGTTTACCCCATATCCCGGTTACAAAATTTTTTAACCCCGCTTGCGGGATTAAATCCACCAAACATGTTCAGGAGCTTTACACATGAATATTCGTCCATTACATGATCGCGTCATCATCAAGCGTCTGGAAGCAGAGAGTAAATCAGCCGGTGGTATCGTGCTGACAGGCGCATCTGCTGAGAAGTCGACCCGCGGTGAAGTTGTTGCAGTAGGCAATGGTCGTATTCTGGAAAACGGCAGTGTGCGTCCACTGGAAGTAAAAGTGGGTGACAAAGTCATTTTCGGTGCTTATGTCGAGCGCACTGAGAAAATCGACGGTCAGGAATACGTGATCACCAAAGAAGACAACATCCTTGGCATCATCACCGAATAATGATTCGGTAATAACTTTTCCCACGCATTGAATTGATTTGAGGTAATTAGAAAATGGCTGCAAAAGACGTACGTTTTGGCGATGAAGCCCGCAATAAGATGTTAAAAGGCGTGAACATTCTGGCAAATGCCGTTCGCGTTACTTTAGGCCCGAAAGGCCGCAATGTCATTCTGGACAAATCATTTGGCGCGCCACTGATCACCAAAGATGGTGTATCTGTTGCCAAGGAAATCGAGCTGGAAGACAAGTTTGAAAACATGGGCGCGCAGATGGTGAAAGAAGTTGCTTCTAAAGCCAATGACGAAGCCGGTGACGGTACTACCACTGCGACAGTACTGGCGCAAAACATCATCAACGAAGGCGTCAAAGCTGTTGCTGCCGGCATGAATCCAATGGATTTAAAACGCGGTATCGACAAAGCCGTGATTGCTGCCGTAGCTGAATTAAAAGCGCTGTCTCAGCCTTGCACTGATTCAAAAGCTATCGCCCAGGTTGGTACTATTTCTGCCAACTCTGATGACGAAATCGGCCAAATCATTGCAGATGCAATGGACAAAGTTGGTAAAGAAGGCGTCATCACCGTTGAAGAAGGCCAGGGCCTGGCGAACGAACTGGCTGTGGTTGAAGGCATGCAGTTTGACCGTGGTTACCTGTCACCATATTTCATCAACAACGCCGAAGCCGGTCAGGTTGAACTCGATAACCCATTCATCCTGACTGTTGATAAGAAAATCAGCAACATCCGTGAACTGTTACCAGTACTGGAAGGCGTGGCCAAGTCTGGCAAGCCGCTGCTGATCATCGCCGAAGATTTAGAAGGCGAAGCATTAGCGACTCTGGTTGTGAACAACATGCGCGGCATCGTCAAAGTGTCTGCGGTGAAAGCACCAGGTTTTGGTGACCGTCGTAAAGCCATGTTGCAGGACATCGCGGTATTAACCGGCGGTGTAGTGATTTCTGAAGAAATCGGTCTGGAGCTGGAAAAAGCTACGCTGGAAGATTTAGGTACAGCTAAACGCGTTGTTATCACTAAAGATAACACCACCATCATCGACGGTGCTGGTAGCCAGGAAGCGATTGACGCCCGCGTCAAACAAATCCGTCAGCAAGTGGAAGATGCCACTTCTGATTACGACAAAGAAAAACTGCAGGAACGTCTGGCCAAACTGGCCGGTGGTGTTGCGGTTATCAAAGTCGGTGCTTCCACTGAAATCGAAATGAAAGAGAAGAAAGCCCGCGTTGAAGACGCGCTGCACGCCACTCGTGCTGCCGTTGAAGAAGGCGTGGTCCCAGGCGGTGGTGTAGCGCTGGTGCGCGTTGCTGCCAAACTGTCTGAGCTGCGTGGTATCAACGAAGATCAGAACCATGGTATCAAGATTGCGCTGCGCGCGATGGAAGCACCGCTGCGTCAAATCGTCGACAACGCCGGTGAAGAGCCGTCAGTAGTCGTCAACAACGTGAAAAACGGTGCCGGTAACTACGGTTACAACGCGGCGACCGGTGTGTACGGCGACATGCTGGAAATGGGTATCCTGGACCCAACCAAAGTAACCCGTTCTGCGCTGCAGTTCGCGGCATCTGTTGGTTCGCTGATGATCACCACCGAAGCTATGGTGACTGAGCTGCCGAAGAAAGATGCGCCAGCCATGCCAGACATGGGCGGCATGGGCGGAATGGGCGGCATGATGTGATGCCTGCTGCTGCTTAATCTGCAGCACCATTTCTTGCAAAAGACAAACCCGGCAACCGCCGGGTTTGTTGTTTTTGCAATGCCGACAGCATCAATTTGGCTGCGCTGCGATTGTCTGTTATTTCGATGCGCAAAAAAAGCACCATAACTGTGTTTGGTGCTTTTGTTGTCAGTTTAAAACCACCTCCCTTGAGGTGGTTTTTTACCGACTGACTAACCGTAGCCTAAATTATTTGCTACGGCGACGTAACAGCGCTAAAGGTGCTAACAGCAGGGCAAACCAGTTCATGCTACCACCACCGCTTTTCTTGGTTGGTGTCACAACTTCCGGCGCCGGCACGTCGTTCACTTTCACTGTCACTGTCGATTTAGTGGTTGCAGTGCCGTCGGTAACAGCTACTTCAAACACCAGATTTTCAGAGCCTGAAGCAATTGACGGCGCAGTAACTGAAGCCGTTGCAGTAGTTGCGTTCGTCAGTGTGGCTGCGGTTCCGCTTAATTGTTTCCAGCTGAAGGACAGTTTGTCAGCTGCATCACGGTCTGTTGCAGCTGCAGTCAGCGTGAAACTGCCACCTTCATTCAACTCAGCAACACTTGCTTTCACACCAGACAACAACGGTGCACGGTTATCACAAGCCACTGAATCGCCGGCTACGACCGAATGGAACACCGGTGTCGTGATATTGTTGAACTGTACGTTGTCAATGTACCAGCCAGATTCATTTGTATTTGAATCAGAAACGGCGCGGAAGCGGAATTTCACTTCATTGCCGTTCAGTGCAGCACCAAAATTGATCGTTTCGGTACGGCCAAAAGTAGTTGAACCCTCAACCGGGTCAGCATCCATAATGCCGGTGAAGGCTTTCCGACCCGGCAGCAACTCTTCCAGCTCAGAGGTGTACCCCTGACTGCTGAACCCTGCATATTGCAATGGCTGACCCGATGCACTTCTGATCACTTTTGTCACATCTGTCCAGGCTGAACCATTGATGCTGATTTCGACAACACCACCGTCATAGGCTTCTTCGAATTCATAGTAATGCCAGAAACTCATTGTAAAATCACCGGCATAACCGACGGTGAATGCTTTGGTCTCATACACCACATCCGAGGTAAAACCATTGTTGGCAATATGCATATACTGCTTACCAACCGGGTGGCCCTGGCTTGCAAAAAACGCAGCATAGGTTGGATCCAGCTGACGGCTGTCTTTCGCCAGATCGCCGCCCACCAGCACTTTTTCACTGAAATTATTCAGCGTCGCCAGCGTTTCCATGTTATCCGTGCTTTGCATGTTTGACGGTGCGACAGTGGCAAATGCCAGATTCACCCGCTCAGACAAACTGTATTCGCTGGTAACAATAGCTTCGTCAACTTCCGGGAACGACAGTTTCAGTTGCAGCACATCACCAGGCTTGGCACCTTCGAGCTTAAATGACAACGGTGTTGTAGTGGCCGAAGACATTACTTTAAGTTCTGGCAGCGTGATAGCACCGCCGTTGGCGAAGGTCACCTGATGACCACTGGTCACTTCGATTTTACCTTTTAAATCTTTCAGTACGGCTGAGCCTTTGTTGGTCACATTAAACTGCACTGTGGCCGTCTCACCGTTGTCCAGCGTGCTGTTATTAGTACAGAAACCAGTAGTGGCATCAGTGAAGGTTTTGTCCAGCTTGTGTGCTGTGACGTCAAAAGTGCTCAGTTCCGTTTTGAATGATTCCACAACGCCGGTATGTTGCGGGTCATCACGGTGTGGTGCGACTGCACCCAGGCCCATACCGCGGTCGGCAAAGGCTTTGAGGATCACTTTGTAATCTTCCGGATCTTTGGCATAAGCGGCAGCCAGAATCGCATCACGCGCTTCAGTGTAAGTTGGACCTACAGGCGTGAGTTTGTAGCCGTTCACCAGGTAACCCATCATCCGGTCTTTGGCTTTGTCGTAATCTTTATGGTGGTTCACCAGATTCACAAAGCTCTGCCACAGCATCTGTGCCCAGACAGAACCGGCAGAGTGGACCTGCGCCGCGCCTGTGTCAGGGTCTTGTACTGTGAAGTATTTCGCCGGATCACCCAGGCCAATATGCTTAAAGGTCCGTGGGTTGATTTCTAAGCTATTGCCGTTCGGGAATGAACGGATACCGTAATAGAAAGAATCGACGTAGCTGATTGCGGCATAAGCACGTTGCAGCTTATCGTTACCAGCCAGTTTCAGATCAGAAGCATCTGATACCATCAGCAGTGCGTGGAAATCGCCCCAACCTTCGCCCATTGAGCGGCCCTGGTTGTTATAAAGACCATTACCGTTACCGACCAGACGGTTACTGATGTAGTGCCCCCATTCGTGGGAGACAATGGCGTTATCCCAGGAGCTGTCCTTAAACGGTCTGTTGTTGAACATCTTGATGTTTACAACTTTACCGGCAGCGATGGCATCGTAAATGGCTTTGCCTTCAGCCTGAGAAATACCGACACTCGGGATTGTGACGGACGCGTCAGCACCGCCCATACCCGGCAAGCCGGCAGCGGCATTGTTGACAATGACGACACCGATGGCGCCTGCTAATTGCGCATTTTTCACTTTTACGGTGAAATTACAGGTGCCACGGTCAATAATGGCAATCTTGCCGGCAACATCCGCTGGTGTGGCTGCGGCTGTACAGCCATCACGGGTTGGTGTTGCGGTATCGACAAAAGTGACCGCCTGGCCTTCAGCGTTAAATTGACCGGGACCAAAACTGGCGCCCTGCATTGCTGTCAGCGTCAGTGCCGTGCCGTCCTCAGTTTTTGCCGTGATACCCAAATCTTTGCCAAACACAGCATCTTTACTGGCCCACAGATACATTTGCATCCGTGGTGAGCGACCATCTGCCGGGGTAGACATATTGGCGTTGTCGAAGCCAGAGTTATCCTGCACTTCAGCCATGATTGGGTCACCTTCGACACCACCACGGCCATAGTTTACCAGCTGCGCATTACCTGCTTTTTCGTCAAAACCATAGTCATAGAACTGATCATGCAGATAGTTGTTCATATAGAACAGATTGACGATCGCCGCTTTGCGGTTGTTCACCGAAGATTCTGCTTCACTGGTGCGGTATTTATAATCAAATACCAGCGGACCTGTGGTTTCGGCAGCAAAGTCACCTGTGGTAAAACCGTTTGGTGCTATCGCATCAACATAAGCAAATACGTTGTTACCTGAAGTGATGGTGGCATCGCTTTTCAGCCACAGATCTTTAGATTTGATAGGTCCATGGGCCACTTTAACCAATGGCGCAGCCAGATAAGCAGTGGCATCAACCTGATCTGCCGATTCAGCCGGGACTACGTTACCATGCGGGCCATCCCAAGGGCGACCATCAGCGTTTGCATAGACGCGATATTCGAACTCACCGGCATGGGCTTTGAGATTGTTTTTGAATAAAACTTCACCGGTATCACCGGCGATGACATAAGCAAAATAATCAGAGTCAGTATCGTTGTGGTTGCTGGTTTCAATCTCAACGTACTGCGCGGCGATCAGCTTGCCTTTTTTCTCAAAATACACCGGTTTTACCCGTGGCGTACCCAATACTTTTTTGCTGTTTTCAGCATTATTCACGCTAAATACGGCAAAACCATTTTCTTCTGTGGTTTCTGTCAGTGACAGCTGAGAGCCGTCACCACCAGAGGCTGCAAATGCGGCTTTGACGGCGTCGTCGGCATAAGCAAACTGAGCATTTGCTGCCAGTGCAGTTTTTGCTGCTGCAACATTTGCCAGGCGGCCAGAGCCTGCCACCAGATTAAATTCGGCATCCATCAGAATGTTATATTCTTTGTTGAAAACGTCGATGCCCATGAATTGCTGACGGAACTTGGCTGTTTTTACACCGTCTTCCGACTGATATGAATGTGCGAGAACCGGTTTTAATTGCACTAACGCACCTTTTTCAGCTGCACCGGTCAATGCGTTCAGATAATGAGTGGCAGCAAATTCGATTTGATATTCGGGTGCTACAGCAGCGATATTGGGTTTTGCGAGCCCTGTCGGCGCCCAGCTGAAAGTTGTTTCACCAGTCTGGACATCAACATGATTGGTCATGCCGGAAACTGTTGGTTGTTGCTGAACCGCGGACAGTGATTGTGTTTCTGCTGCAGCCATTTGTTGCAGCGAATCAGCAAATGCGGATTGAGCTGGCAGCGCGAGCGCAGAGCTTACAACCACCGCAATTGCAGAGAGTTTGAAGTTATTCATTCATGTTCCTTGAAATTATTATGTTAAAAATTATAGGTCGAGCAGTGGCTGTTATAACTCCATGGTTAATCTTTTGGCAATGGAAGTTTTATGCGATCCGGATATAAAGTTGAATTTTCGGGACGACTGACCCAGAGGTCAGCGTAAGAGGGTATAGATGAAAATCTTCAGTAACCGTTTTAAGGGCATGATTTGGTGTTTATTATTGCTGCCAATGGCTGGGTGTCAGGCGCACGAGCAGAATCCCGTTGTTGCGGTAAAAGGCCTAGTACAACAGCAGGCAGCCTATGTTTACATCAACGGTGGCAAATACCGCTTATTACAACGTCATCCTCATTATTGGTTGTTAACGGACCTGCAAAATTTTCAGCAGGTGCATCTGACCAACCAATTGGTAGTGTCTGGTGTCAGATCGGCAAACGAACTGCACAAACGATTGAAAATGAAGTCTGACTTTACAGTGAAACCAATAACTGACGGGGTTTTGTCGGTCAGTGGCACTATCGCTGAACTGATGCAGCTGGAATCGCAGTTACAGCAGCTCTCGGGTGTGCAAACTGAATGGCAGCTGTTCTATTTACCGTTAAAGACGAAACCTGACCGATAAAGTAAATGTCAAAATCAGGTAAAGCTGAATTACAGAACGCCACAGCTTCTGACATTTCAGTACTGTAACATTGTATTAATCGCGATATAGTGAGTGCATCTGAAGTACTGCCAGATAAAAGCTGGCAGGCAACTCAGGTCACAAACGTTTTTTCAGGAGCAGAGCTATGAAAACCATGTTACCGATACTGTTAGGCGTCCTGTTGACGACAAATGCATGGGCCTCTCAGCAAACCACTACGGTGAAAGTGAATTGGCAGAATCCGGAGAAATACAGCGATATCCGGCCGTCTTCAGGCACAAAAAAAGCTTATCAGAAACGGGTGATTAGCGCTTTTGATAAAATCTGGGCGGACCTCGCAGCGAAACTGCCGGCCGGTCACAGTTTGCTGGTGACTGTGAAAGATCTTGATTTAGCCGGCGACGTCAACCCTATGTATCGGATTGATCACAGTGATATCCGTGTCGTGAAAGAAATTTATTTTCCCAGAATGACCTTTGATTATCAGCTGCTGGACAGCAATGGCCAGGTCGTTCTGGCAGAACAGGATGTCAAAATCAAAGATATGGGCTTTATGAACTCATCGCCGATAGGTCTTGGCAGCACCGAGTTTGTTTATGAAAAGCAGATGCTGAAGAATTGGTTTCAGAAAACCTTAACACCAAAACTGGCAAAACCCTGAGCTGTATAGCCTGTATATAAACGATAAAAGACGCCTGTGTGCGTCTTTTATCGTTTATGCGGCGCCAGTCAGTCATCGCCCAGACCAGAAGTTCATAACATGTTGGCGATTTTCTGATAGATGGCGAGGGCTTCATCCCGGGTTAATAAGCCACTGCTGGCTGCCTTACCAAGAGTGCTGCTGACCCTGACACTGTCGCTTTGTTGTTCTGTTGCAGTTTTCTCCGGCAGGGCATTGAGCGTGTTTTGCTGCTGACTGAGTTCAGCCTGTTGCACCACCTGCTGGCGCTGTTGAGAAGTGTCAATACGAGGGCGTTCAATACCGGCTTTGGACAATGCAACTGAGCGCAGCGCCTCCTGCGATATCACATTGCTGGTTGTCACCATCACTACCTCCCCCCCTGATCGGGTTCAGAGCCACTCTCTAATAAACAGTATAGTTATTTTGTCAGTGCTGTGCGAAATTCAGCCAGCGTCAGATGCAGTTGTTGTAATTGTTTGACGATATTTTCCAGGGTTGCAGTATTAAATTGCTGGGTCTGACGAATAGCAGAAATTTGCTCAGCGGTTTCAGCCAAATAAGGCAGAAATCTGTTGCTTTGTACCTGAAATAAACCGGCCGGGAAAATGTGTTGATATTTGCCATGTCCTTGTTGTTGCAAATCATCGAGTACTGCATCTGCATCAACGGCTTTGCGATACAGCTCTTTTAGGTTTTGGTCCAGTTGGGTCAGTAGTTGTTCCATAGCAGATCTCATGCTGAAAAATAGCAATTATGCCACAGCAGGCCACACAGCAGTACAACAAGACTTTTTCTTCACAGGCATTCATAAATGAGCGGATTTGTTATATCATCTCACTTCAGTTTCGCTTGGGGGCACTTATGTTCGACAACATCCGTAACATGCTGGATAAAGTAGGGATCGCAGTCACATCTTTATGTGCCATCCACTGCATTATGCTGCCGGTATTGTTACCTGTACTGCCGCTGCTCGGGCTGACGTCGGTGCACAACCATGCGTTTGAACGCATTATTCTGCTGATCACCATGGTGCTGGGGTTTATTACTCTGTTTGCTGGCTTCCACCGCTATCACCGCAAGTTGTATCCGTTTTATTCGTTATTTTTGGGTGGTTTTATCTACTGGCAAAAAGATTTGCTTGGGCACGAATATGAACATTACGTATTAATTGTTGGTGCTGCTTTTGTGGTGCTGGCCCATGTGCTTAATATCAGGCTTTGTAATCAGTGCCATAGCTGCGAAAGTCACTGAGCCGGCGTTCAGGTTGTTGCAGTTTTTATTTTAACCATTCCTGCGCTTCTGCAGGATAATTACAAAACACCCCATCCACACCCATATCCCGCAATGTCAGCAGCTCGCGCTGATGGTTGACCGTATACACATACAATTCAATCCCGGCCTGATGCGCCTGTTCGACCAGCTTAGTGTCAACAAAACCACGATCACAATTGAGCGATACCGCTTTGAGTTGCAGCGCCAGCTGCACGCCATCGAGCGGGTAGTGGGCGATCAACACCCCAATGCGGATCTCCGGCAACAATGCCTTCAGTTGTTGTAACAGCGGATGATGGAAAGATGAGACCAGTACTGAATCCAGACGCAGCGTGAGTTCTGCCTGTGCCCGGCGTAGTAATACGACTAAAGCAGGGACAGTGTCATGCCCTTTCAGTTCTATGTTGATTTCCAGCCGGTTAGCACATAGCTGTAACACTTGCCATAAAGTCGGGATAGGCTGGCTGTTGCCGGCATCAAGCGCAAAGAGCTTGGCCGGCGTAAAATCGTCCAGCAGGCCTTTACCGTTGGTGGTGCGGTCGACTTGCCGGTCATGGATCACCACTAACTCCTCACAATGCAGAAACACATCAAGTTCAATGCCGTGACAGCCGGTTTGGAGCGCTGCCGCAAAGGCTGGCAGCGTATTTTCCGGAAAGTGACCACTGACACCACGATGTGCAAAGATTTTCATCCGTGTTCCTGCAAAACAGCTGTGCTGATTAGTTCAGTTTAGTGGCAAAGGCAGTGCCCATTCGGGTCACTGCACCAGGGAAATTGGTTGGCAACAATTCCACAGCATCTTTGGCAAAAGTTAACACTACAGTGGAGCCGAGCTTAAAGCGGCCCATTTCGGCACCTTTTTCCAGATGAACCGCATTTGGCCCTTCTGCCGGATATTGCCAGCGGAACACCTCGCTGCCGGTTGGTGGTGTAACAGTACCGGCCCAGACTGTTTCGATACTGGCAACAATGGTCGCGCCAACCAGCACTAAGGCCATCGGGCCTGCGGCTGTATCAAAAATCGTTACAACGCGCTCGTTGCGGGCGAATAAGCCAGGTACATTCGCCGCTGTCAGCGGATTCACTGAAAATAATTCACCTGGTACATAAATCATTTCACGCAGCGTACCGGCGATAGGCATATGGATGCGGTGATAATCTTTTGGCGCCAGATAAATACAGGCAAAAGTACCGTCCTGAAAAGCGGCTGCGGTATTGTCGTCGCCACCCAGTAGCGCTTTAACGGTATAAAAATGACCTTTGGCCTGCAGCAGCTGGTCGCCGGCAATAGCGCCGGCCTGGCTGATGGCGCCGTCAACCGGATGTGTCAGTGTTTGCTCATCAGTCACGACAGGGCGGGCACCATCTTTTAATGGCCGGGTGAAGAAATCATTGAAGCTGGCGTAATCACTGGGATTCTCATACCGGGCCTCGGCCATGTTAATGCCATAAGCGCGGATAAACAGTTTCATCAGCGCATGGCTGACAAAACCAAGGCGCGCGGCCGCCAGATAACCGACCAGCCGGGACATCAGGTGCTTAGGCAGAATATATTGCAGAGTAATTTTAAGCTGGTCCATCGGGGATTTTACCTCGTGAGATTAAAGATAAGCAGGCTTATCCTGCGCCATACTGAGCAGGATTTTATGATAGTTGTCAAAACGTTCCGTGGCGATGTCACCGGTGTTGACAGCGTGATGCAGCGCGCAGCCCGGGTCATTGCCGTGTTTGCAGTCGCGGAATTTACAGCGGCCGAGCCATGGGCGGAATTCGCGGTAACCCCAGCTGACTTCATCGTCAGATAAATGCCAGAGCGCAAATTCGCGGATGCCGGGCGAGTCAATCAACTGACCACCCTGCGGTAAATGATAGAGCCGGGCCACGGTCGTAGTGTGTTGGCCAAGACCTGACACATCAGAAACCTCTTGTGTCACGGCAGCGATTTCTGGCATCAGATTATTCAATAAAGATGATTTACCGACGCCGGACTGGCCAACAAAAATGCTGGTGCCCTGGCTTAGATACTGGTCCAGCTGCGCCATGCCTTCGCCACTTTTGGCGCTCAGCAGCAACGTTTCGTAGCCAATTTTGCGGTAAATATCGAGTTGTTGTTCGACGTCAGCCCGCTGTGAGTCACTGAGCAAATCAATTTTATTGAGTAATAACAACGGCTTGATTTGCATGGTTTCGGCAGCAACCAGGTAACGGTCGATGATGTTCAGTGACAGCGCCGGCAGCACGGCCGAGACGATAATTAATAAGTCTATATTGGCGGCCACTGGTTTTAAGCCATCGTAAAAATCCGGCCGGCTTAATACCGATTTGCGTTCGTGCACGGCTTCAACCACACCATCGATAGTGCCTTGCGATTGCAGGGCGCGGCGAAATACCACAGCGTCGCCACAGACTAAAGAACTGATAGTCCGGCGTAAATTACAACGGGTGATAGTGCCGTCGGCGGCTTCAATATCGGCATGCTGGCCAAAACGGCTGATGACAACGCCGGGTTCAGCATCGGCAAAAGCGGCCTGTTCCAGCTGCTGGTCGGCTTTGGCGGCCTTTTGCGCCAGCCGGTCCAGGCGTTTTTGCTGGTTACCGGCGATGCGGTCGTTCTGGCGCTGCGTCAGGTGTTTCTTTTTAGTCACGCTTAATCTGTCTGTTGCTGTGGAAGCGGCGGCGACAGGCGCGGCGTTTTCCAGATGGCACGGGGCGTAGTATCATACAAGCATTCAGCAAACTAACAAAGTATCAAGCTCAAGGGGCGGCAAATGGCAGTGAATGACAACAATCTGGTGTGGATCGATCTGGAAATGACCGGATTGGAACCAGACACCGATGTGATCCTGGAGATGGCGACAATCGTCACCGACAGCAACCTGAATATTCTGGCGGAAGGGCCGACTTTTGCCATCAAAACATCGGACGACATTCTGGATAATATGAGCGCCTGGTGTGTCGAACAACATGGCAAAAGTGGGTTAACCCAGCGGTGTCGCGACAGCCAGACTGATTTAGACAGTGCCGTGGAGCAAACCATTGCCTTCTTATCGCAATATGTATCAGCAGGTAAATCGCCGATGTGCGGCAACAGCATCGGTCAGGACCGGCGTTTTCTGGTGAAATACGCACCAAAACTTGAGGCATTTTTTCACTACCGTAACCTGGACGTCAGTACGGTGAAAGAGTTGGCCAAACGCTGGAATCCGGCGGTCACCAAACTGGTGAATAAATCATCAAGCCACCTGGCGCTGGACGACATTCGGGATTCTATTGCTGAATTAGTCACCTATCAGCAGCACTTTTTCCGTTTGCCGGAATAAAAGGCTTGCAAACAGCGAGTGATTTTGTAAAATGCGCCGCGCTTGCTTCATAAAGTTTATCTTTGCGATAGCGGCGCTGCTGAAGGTTTTTGCGGGCATAGCTCAGTTGGTAGAGCGCTACCTTGCCAAGGTCGAGGTCACGAGTTCGAGTCTCGTTGCCCGCTCCAAAACCTTCAGCCTGGATGCGGGCATAGCTCAGTTGGTAGAGCGCTACCTTGCCAAGGTCGAGGTCACGAGTTCGAGTCTCGTTGCCCGCTCCAAATTTCAAATTGATTTCTGTATGTAAGCGGGCATAGCTCAGTTGGTAGAGCGCTACCTTGCCAAGGTCGAGGTCACGAGTTCGAGTCTCGTTGCC
>Ga0247724_1000110_pt1 | contig 21906 bp, 11 predicted proteins | sample OKSTACKMC2E_FD_182776 | JGI IMG/M metagenome (GOLD analysis project Ga0247724, IMG submission 182776) | Subsurface sediment microbial communities from gas well in Oklahoma, United States - OK STACK MC-2-E | ecosystem: Environmental > Terrestrial > Deep subsurface > Rock core/Sediment | place... | reverse complement strand
GGCCTTTAAGCGCTGAAATATCAATCAGTTGCGACTGCCATTGCTGCGCCAGTGCTGTGTCACCCAGCGGAAACCGATGCACAGCCTTGTCCGTTTGCAGCAGTAGCTCGATCGCCCCCGGCGCATCGGTTTGCAGCTGTAGCTGTAGCTGCGCCGTTGCAGGCAGAGTCAAGGCAAATTGATACAACGGGGTCGTCAGATCGCCGGTTCTGCGCACTTGCAGCAATAAACTGCTGCCGCCAGACCAGCCATAGTTGAAGTCGTATCGCAACGTCGACGCGGCCGCCGCTTTGCCTTGCAGCGCAAATTGCCAGGTTGGCAGGATGTCCTGCTGACTGATATCGGTCCAGCCACTGTCGGTGTTTGCTGGCGCCGCGCTGTCTTTCGCTGAAGCATCAGGCGCGTCCGACAAAAACGGCGCGCGCTGGCGCTGACCTTGTTCAAACCAATACAGCCCCTGACCGGTATTAAAGTTGGTCACAAACGGCAGACTGGTTAACACGGTTTTAGCCGGTAAATAAGCGCCAACCCCAGGCCAGGCGTTGCCGCTATCCTCTTTGGCCTGATTGAGGTCATCGCCGGCAAACAAGCGCTGCTCGGTCTGATAAAAGCGCTGGATATCCTGCGGGTCTTTGGCAAAAGTGCTGTAAGCCGGCGTGGTTTTATTGCCGCTGAAGTTAAAATTCACATTGGGCGCAAATAGTGCGATGGAAGTCTGCATCACGCCTTTCGCATCGCCTGTAGCAGCGCCTGAAGCAGCGCGTAAGTCCTGTAGCCACTGCGTTTGGACAAAAGCCTGCTGTGCGTCACGCTCCGGCCATAAATCAACACCAAAAAACAGCTGATAAGGTGACAACCCGGCGGCTTTTGCCCGTGCCACCGACTGCCTGACCATAGCGCCATTCCACCAGTAATTGAGGAACATCGCGTGCGAACCAGCCGGTGCGGCATCCGTCTTTAAATAGGCCTGATTTTTGGCGTTCAGCTCATTTTGCCAGTGCACAGTGCCGTCGGCGATCATCGCGTCATACCAATGAATGTCGATACCAGCCGGCGCTTTGGCGGTCAGATACTGCATAAATGCCAGCATTTTCGCCGCCAGCTGCTCCCCACGAGCTTTGTCGCGCCTTGGTTTGCCATTGGCCGCCATAACCAGCTGATTTTGCGCATCTTTGACCACAGTTAAATCGGTTTCCTGATTCACCAGCCAACCGTCAAAACCGTAATAAGCGGCAATACGCAGTAACTGATCGGCGACGATAAAATTACCAGCCGCGTCTTGCTCCAGCAGCTTTTCCACCGTATCCGGGCTGCCGCCCCATTGTGCGATGCCCAAAAACACTGAGCCCAGCACTTTGACGCCATTTTTATGCGCGGTTTCAACCCAGGGCCGCGCCGGGATTTGCACGGTTAAATCGGCGGTGCCGGCAAACCAGTTCAGGATGTCGATCTGTGACCAGTTGCTGAAGCTATACAAATTGGCTTTGGGCTGCGCTTGCAAATAATTGCCAAAGTTATTCATGCCATCCGGCGCGTACAGCAGCTGCGCCTGCTGATTCAGCGCCTGTGACCGCTGGTTCAGCGCCTGAGGAGAGTTCAGTGGCGCCGGTAGCCGCGCCGCCAGCGGCACCTGGCTGATATTAGCTTTACTGGCTGTGGCACCATGCGGCGTCCAGGCTTTAGCCTGTGCCAGTGTCAGCGCAAAAGGCGGTTGGTCTGGGGTCAAGCCAGAGCTTTGTGACTGGATCTGAGACTGGGCCTGAACATCGGCGACCAGCAGCAGTCCAAGCATAAATACCACTACCTTCATGCCACCACTCCGGGCAGCAGGTGAATGGCATCCGTCAGCGTTGCGCCGCTGGCATCCTGCACCGCATAGTTAAAACCACCATGCAGACAATAAGCGCCGACTTCACCGCTGACACTTAACGCCAGAAAACCAACCTGCGCCTCTGCCGCATTAGGGATTTTTGCCGCGATGCGTTCAACCGCGCGCTGACAAGCCTGTTGCGGGTTTAAGCCCTGCCGCATCAGTTCCACCACCAGATGGCAACCGACGGTTTTAATCATCAGCTCCCCTAGACCAGTCGCTGTGGCGGCGCCGACATCCTGATCGACATACAAACCCGCGCCAATCAGCGGTGAATCCCCGACCCGGCCCGGCAATTTATAGGCCGCACCGCTGGTGGTACAGGCTCCGGCAAGATGGCCGTCGCTGTCGAGCGCCAGCATGCCGATGGTGTCGTGATTCTCGAGATTAATCTGTGACTTGGCTTTGCCTTGCTCGCGCCAGACCAGCCAGTCTTGTTTGCTTTGTTCGGTTAACAGGTTCTCTTCAACAAAACCCTGCGCTTTGGCAAATGTCAGTGCGCCTTCGCCGACCAGCATCACGTGCGGCGTTTTTTCCATCACGGCGCGAGCGACAGAAATCGGATGTTTGATGCGCTTCAGGCCTGCCACAGAACCGCAATTGAGCTGATGGTCCATGATGCAGGCGTCTAAAGTCACTTCGCCGGACGCATCCGGATAACCGCCGTAACCTACAGTGCGTACTGCCGGGTCCGCTTCCGGCACCCGCACACCTTGCTCGACTGCATCGAGCGCGCTGCCACCGGCCGCTAACACCTGCCAGGCCGCCGCGTTGGCCGGCATCCCATGCTCCCAGGTCGACACGACTATTGGTTTACGCACAGCAGATGGTTTCGGCGTGGACGTTGCCGCTGCTGTGGCTGATTTATCTGACGCAGTCGTGCTGGCACAAGCGCTCAGTCCACCGGCCAGCGGCAAAGCCGCCGCCAATTTTAATAAATCGCGCCGGCCCTGTAACAGTGATTTATGTTGTTGCGACATCTTAGACTTAGTCATGCCCGCACCTCAGCCAGTTGTTGTGCTAAAAAACACCAGCTGCCGCGCTCGCCGGCATTGCTGACAAAACTACAAGGCAAGCTTTGGTCTAACAGTGGCACCAGCTGACCGGCGATGCCACCGACCAGCCCGACCTTTGGTGCGCCGACCTGTAATAACCGCCGCACCACAGTCTCGACAAACTGCACGGCTTCAGTCCGGATACGTAGCGCCACTGCGTCACCATCAAAGGCAGCTTTAAGCACCAAAGGCGCCAGCCGGGCATACACCGCCGGGCCCTGGCCTAAATACTGATTGGCGAGACTGGCTGAAGTCTCAGCATCCGGCAGCAGCTCTGTCAGCACAGTCGCCGGTGCCAGACCATCGCGCGCCAATAACACCGCTTTGACCGCTTCTAAACCAAACCAGGAACCGCTGGCATTACAATTAATTGGGAAACCATAACCACCGAGTTCAGTTCGGTCGCTCCCCACGCTCGCCAGTGCGCTGAAACCTGTGCCTAAAATCAGCACTGCGCCATCCTGCTGTTGATGCACGCCGTAAGCGGCGATTTGTAAATCTGTGGTCAGATGCAAACTGGCAAACGGATGCTGCCACTGCTGAAATTGCTGATAAAACTGCGGTAAATGCAACCCGGCAAGGCCGGCCGCCAGTGGCAGCTGCGCCAATAAATGTTGCGGTAAAGCCGCATCCAGCAAGGCTTTCATCGCCGCTTCGGTAATAGCTGCGAAACTTTCGGTTAAACCACCGACCGGGTTGGCCGGGCCACTCTGGCCCTGCCCCAGCACCTGCCCTTTGGCATTAAACACCCAGGCGCGGCAATGGCTGCCGCCGCCGTCAATACCAATACCGACCGGCAGCGCCAACTCAGCTGCAGATCCGGGGTTGAAGGCAGTTGCGATTGAATTCATAAAGGTCCTTGAGCTACGCACCGGCAAAACGCCGGGTAAAAAAACCGGTGCAACAAACTGCACCGGGGGAAACACCAGGCCAGAAGCTGGCTGGTCAGGACTGGGATTTGGGGCCATCATTGGCCCCTCCTCCCATGCACACGGGTCACACTTAAGGCAGAACCGGGCCAATCAGTTCAAATTCAGCCACTTGCATCAAGGTATCATCGCCTTTGTTTTTGGTGATGTTGATACGATAGCTGCTGAACGCGAAGCCGTTACCCATTTCAAACAGTTTACGTTCAAAGCGTTTGTCAAAGCTTTCGCCAATCCAGCTGCCTAAACGTACCCAGGTCACACCGCCATCGTTTGAACCTTCGACGTTAAAGTTCTCCGGGTCGCGGCCAGCGGCGTCGTTAGCACTGGTGATAGCCAGGCTTGAGACAATTTGCGCTTTTGGTAAATCAATCCGCACCCAGGATGGATTGGCTTCAGTCGGTGCGCCTTTCCAGTCATTATGGTCCAGCCACTTGGTGTTGATATCATTATCAAAGGCCTTGCCTTCTGCTTCGGCATCGCCGATACGGTTGCGGGCAGTGAAGGTCACGCCGGCCGCCGCAGAGTGGTCCACCGACTGATATTGCGGGCCAATCATTTCGATCTCGGCGATTTGCATCAGGGTGTCATCACCTTTGTTTTTGGTGATGTTAAAGCGGTAGTAGCTAAAGCCCAGGTCATTGCTGAAGTTAAACACTTTGCGCTCAAAACGCTGTTCAAAGCTTTCGCCAATCCAGCTGGCCAGTTTTACCCAGTTTTTGCCGTCATCGGAGGCTTCAATATTGAAGTTCTCCGGATCACGCGCTGGTGCGTCGTTGGCACTGATTAAACCGAGTTTGTTCACAGCCACCGGCGTCGGGAACTGCACTTGTACCCAGCTTGGTGCGGCTTCAGTCGGCGCGCCCTTCCAGTTGTTGTGGTCCAGCCACTTGGTGTCAGTACGGCCGTCAAAAGCTTTTGGTCCGGCTTCGCCATCGCCAATCGCATTGCGGGCTGTGATAGTGACACCGGCCATCATGGCGTGGTTTAAGTCCGGCAGTTTTGGCCCGACTAAACCAATCTCAGCGATTTGCATCAGCGTGTCATCGCCTTTGTTTTTGCTGATATTTAGCTTGTAGCTGCTAAAGGCCAGGCTGTTGGCAACGCTGAACTGCTTGCGCTCAAAGCGTTTATCAAAACTCTCGCCAAGGTATGCCGACAGCGTGGTCCAGGTTTTACCACCGTCGTTACTGCCCTGCAGGTTGAAGTTTTCCGGATCGCGACCTGGTGAATCGTTGGCACTGGTCAGCACCAGCGTATCGACCGCTTTGGCTTCCGGCAGGTCAATCTGTACCCAGGCTGGGTTGGTGGCTGTTGGCGCGCCTTTCCAGTCGTTATGGTCGAGCCACTTAGTGTTGACGTCGTTATCAAAAGCCTTGCTTTCAGCTTCGCCATCACCAATGCGGTTACGTGCCGTAATAATGCCGGTGCCAACCGGATCTGTATGGTCCGCGCTGGTATAAACCGGCCCCACGAACTCAATCTCCGCCACTTGCATCAGCGTGTCATCGCCTTTGTTTTTGGTGATGTTGACTTTGTAGTAGCTGAACTCCAGACCGTTGACAAAGCGGAACTGTTTACGCTCAAAACGTTTGTCAAAGCTCTCGCCGATAAACTCAGCCAGCGTCACCCAGTTGGTGCCGTCGTTGGAAGCTAATACCTGGAAATTCTCCGGATCGCGCGCCGGCGCGTCGTTGGCGCTGGTCATGACCAGCGTATTGACCGCCTGTGGCTCGGCAAACTTCACCTGCACCCAGCTTGGGCTGGCGACACTTGGTGCGCCTTTCCAGTCATGGTGGTCCAGCCATTTGGTGTTGTTATTGCCATCAAAAGCCATCGCTTCGGCTTCGGCCGCACTGATGCGGTTGCTGCCGGTGATCACAGCACTGGCGACAGCGGCATCTGTGGTGATTTCACGTACCGGGCCGGAACTGGTGGCTGCGTCAATAAAGGCCAGTTTCACATCAACAACATCTTCTGCTGTCAGGCCGACTTTGGCCAGATAAGGCAGGCCGCTTACCGCCGCCAGCATGCGCTCGCGCAGTGGCGTTAACACCGTGACATCGCCTTCCTGCGCCAATGGAATGGCAGCAGCGACATCGTTCATCAGCTGGTTAAAACTCTCGCCTTCACCGATGGCGGCAAATGCGGCATTTAATAAAGAAAGCTTGATGGCATCAGGGGCGATTAACGTGTCTTTACAGACGTCTTTTTCACAGGTCTCGCCGGTGACCATATTTGCATAGGCCTCAGCACTGACCAGATCTGTGGTAAATACGTTGGCTTTCACCGCTACGCCGAGCGCTTTCAGCAGCAGTGCAGAGCCATCGGCCAGCGCCATTTCATACAATGGCCGCACCGACACATTACGGCCCGCAGCTACATCTGCAGCCACTAGTTTGCTGGCGACAGTCGTCAGCGCATTGGCCTGGAAGCGCGCATCAACCACGCCGTCAGATTTCGACGCATAGGGCATCTGCACCCAGGTTAAGGTCGAGAAGGTGGTGCCGGTTAACGGCGCACCGCTTAACACTTCGCCTAAAGCCACCGGGCCACATTTCACCGCATCACAGACCATACTGGACTGGGCGTCCGCCGCGACGTCCACTTTGAGCATGCTATTAAGGCCAAAGCCTTCTTTCGCCGTGACCGAAAACGCCACTTTGCCGTTGCTGCCGGTGCGATCGCCACTGCCAATGCTGATGGCAGAACCGTTTAACTGTGACACTGTGACTTTGGCATTACGTAAAGTGCCTTTGACCGCCGAACCGCTGATATCAGCCGCAGTGGTATCTAAAGTCACCGGAATATTGGCCGGATCTGCTTCACCAGCACCGCCGCAGCCATACAGCGAGGTCAACGCCAGTGCGACAACCCCATACATCATGTTGATTTTGAACTGTTTCATCATTTAATCCTCTGTATTTTTTCCTAACCGGCGCGAAACGCGCAGCCTTAGAACCGGTAAGTCGCGCCCATGTAATAACGACGGCCGCCGTAAGCGTTCTGGATAAAACGCTTGTCGGTGTCGTTACCGAGGTGGACATAGGTTTCTGACTTGGTCAGGTTGATGACAGAGGCTGATAACACAAGCATTTCGGTCAGGTTGTAGTTGGCGTTCAGGTCGACCTGATCATAAGCCGCGCTGTAGTAGTTGGTTTCCCACGATGCGTTATAACCGCCAACACTGGGGCCACGTTTGTTGTAAGAAGCCCGCAGGTTAAACAGGTCGTCTTCATAAAAGGCTGAGAAGTTCAGCTGATACTTCGAACTGCCGATTAATGGCGACTCACCGACTTTCTGCCCGTCCAGCTCGACATTGGCCTGGTTGGTGTTGTTGCGGGTGTAGTTGGCATAAACACCAAAACCGCCGGTGAAGAAATGTTGCCAGAACACTTCCATACCTTTGGAGCTGGCGTTTGTGCCGTTCGCCACAGTGCTGAAGTTCCGCACGGTCAGACCATCGCCACCGGCCGTGACTTGTTTGCCACCGGCGTTTGGCAGGGTGAAATCCACCACAGGTAAATCGCGGATGGTATCGATAATCAACGGCACCACGAAGTTGTCGACGTCTTTCTTAAATACCGCGACACCGAAGCCTGAGCCTTTGCCGTAGTAATATTCTAACGAGCTGTCGAACTGGGTGGATTCCAGCGGTTTTAGTGCGCTGTTACCGCCTGAACCGACCCAGCCTTCACCGTCGTAGATCGGATCAAAATCGTCGGCCGCGGAGCGGTCGGCGGAGTATTCGTTGGAGGTGTAACGCAGGGTCTGGAACTGACCGATATCGTCATAACCCGGCCGTGCAATGACTTTGGCCGCAGCAAAACGCCAGACCCAGTTGTCATCGATATCCCAGACTAAGTTCGCGCTAGGCAGCACTTTGTTTTCGGTGTTTTCTTTTTCGATATAGACGAAATTCTCCACCCGTTGCTGCGCTTCCGGTAACAGATTGCCGTTGGCGTCTTTCCAGTCTAAGCGATACAGAATTTTGTCTGACGAGCCGGACGTGGTGGTGGTGCGGACAAACCGCAGACCGATGTTACCGCGCAGGTTTTCGTATTTGTAATCAGCCTGGGCATAAGCCGCGCTGATCTCTTCCTGTACGCCGTACACGTAGTTCGGCTCTATCCGCGTATATTTCTGGAAGTTATCCACTAAATGCTGCTGATATTTGTGCCAGTTCACGGCCGGGAACAAATTGGTATTGATCACACTGGACAAATTGCCGAGCGAATTTGGCAACATCACGTTGGTGATCAGTGGGATACCGCCGTTGCGTGAATAGTCATCGTCGAGGTCGATACCACCGGCAGCTTCAGCTGCTGCGACATCAAAATCTTTGGCTAAATAGAAGGTGTTACGAGAGTCGCGGTGGATTTTGCCATCGCGGTATTTCACACCAAACCGCAGCGTGTCGACGATGCCCCAGTCGGCAAAATAATCCACATCCAAACTTGCGTATTTTTCTTCCTGGGTACCGGTAATAAAACTTGAATCTGTCGCACCCACGTCGGCCTGACCACCAATACCTGCCACCAGGTTATTGATCATGTTCGGGTCCATGTAGGTGGTCATTTTTTTGCCGGATAAATCATAGCCGTAAAAGCTTGAAGCTTCGTTGGCATAATAAGCAGCGCGGTATTTCTCCGACGGGCCGCCTTCGGCTTCAGTACGGCCAAAAGTGACTTTGGATTTAAAGTCATCGCCTTCATAAGTGGCATAAAAATCAAAGGTATCAGAGGTTGATTCTTCGATTTTGTATTCGCCGTTAATACGCGGAATGGCAGATAACTTCTGCGCACCAGACACGCCGGTCGAGTAATCGATGCCGGTGACAAACTCGGCTTGTGCATCTACCCGTACGTCAGTCCAGTAGTTGTCGTTGTTGTTCCACTCCGGATATTCCAGCTGATTCAGAATCGAGTTCTGCCCCAGCGTGAAGCGGAAATAGTTCATGCCAACTTCCAGTTTGTCGCTCAAGCGCCACTGGCTGGTGAACTGGAAGCCTTCGCGGTTACGTTCTTCTTCCAGCACTTCCTGCACCATACTTTGCGCGGCATAGCCTTTGGCGCCATTCGACACCAGCTGGTTGTCCTTACGCTCCTGATACAGGAAGTTTTTGTTCATGATATTGACGCGTGAACTTTGCGAGCGGTTGGTGCGGTCCTGACGGGTATAACCGACCAGCATACCAAAGGTCTCGGCGTCGTTTTTCCACGAATAAATACCGCTGTACTGTGGTTCATTTTTATCGGTGATGTCGGCGTTGCTGTATTCAACGTTCAGCACACCTGAGCTTTGCTCCATCGACAGCGGTTTGCGGCTGTGCATGATGACAGTGCCGCCAATGCCGCCTTCATCGAGGCGCGCTTCGGAGGATTTAAACACTTCTAAGCGTTCGATCATCGTCGACGGTAATAAGGCATAAGAGAATGAGCGGCTTGGTTCGCCCGGTGAGGACGCAATAAAATTGCCGTTGAGCTGGCTTAAGGTTAAATCGGATGACAGACCGCGGATACTGACAGTGGCACCTTCACCGCCATCACGCTGGATCACCACGCCCGGCACGCGTTGCAGCGAGTCGGCGACGTTTTTATCCGGGAATTTACCGATGTCTTCGGCGGTGATCACGTCGACCACGCTGTCGGCGGCACGTTTATTCAGTAAGTTTTCGCTCATACTGGACAAAATACCGCGCACTTCAATGACTTCGATTTTTTCGCCGGCAGCGGCTTTTTTCTTCGCGGCGGCAGTGGCTGCAGCCTTGGTTGATTCGCTTTGCGCTGCAGCCTGTTGTTCTGCCGTCTGACCGGCAAAAGCCGGGTTCAGGCTGGCGATCACCGCCAGCGACAGCACAGATAATTTTAATCCTTGCTGCCAGCCTTGTGGCTGCTGTAGTTGCTGAAATGCCCTGTCTATCCTGTTAACCATGGTCTTCTCCACAGTGAAATGTGAAAACGCACCGGTGAGCCCGGTTTGTCCCTTTATTTTTTATTTAATTTTCATGGTGTTGGATTGAGATTTGCCAAATTTACTGCCTGGCTAATCCGTCTCCCCTGCAACGCCATCAAAAAATCGGTCTGTTGTGTTTTGTCGCTGTCGATAAAATGTAATCGATTACATGACGCCATTGATACTAGCGAAGCAACAAATTGCTGTCAATCTGTACAATCGCGAAAAGTTCAAATCAGTGCAAACAAAATGCAATGCAACATTATTTGTTTAATTTCATACACTTAAGTTTGTAAAGGCGCATCAGAATGGTGCAGTGGGTGCAAAAAAACGCCTGTAAGCGGGCTGTTCAGACCAGTATTTCCTGCGGTTTATTCGCTGGTGTAATCGGTAACAGACGTCTGGATGTTTGAGCCGTAGGGTACTCTGGTCGTCACACGATGGTCGTCACACGATGGTCGTCACACGATGTGTCGTCACACGATCGCGGTTAGCAGATGACGGATATCACGAGCCGAGTAGCGACCTAACGCCGAATCACAGCGGCGCCGGGCCGCTGCTTTCGCGTTCAATCAGTTGAAATGGCAGGACTTCTTTGCTGCGAACCAGCGGTTCACCGCGGATTTGGCTGACCAGGACTTCCACTGCGCGCCGGCCCATATCATAAGCCGGCTGGTCGACTGTGGTCAGCGGCGGGTCAATAAAAGCCGAGACTTTGATGTTATCAAAACCAACTACTGAGATATCTTCCGGCACACGTAGACCCGCTTTTTTGATGGCGTGCACAGCACCAATAGCAATATCGTCGTTAAAACAGAAAATCGCTGTCGGCCGCTGTGGCAAACTGAGCAGATGTTCAACGCCGGCGATGCCGGCTTCGATGGTATAAGCGCCACCGGTAATTTGCGCCTGTTCAAACGGGATTTGTTCTTCCTGCAGCACACTGCGGATGCCGGCCAAACGCTCGCGGTAAATCTGACTGCTGATCTGGCCAACAATGGCAGCAAAATGTTTGTGGCCATAACCGAGCAAATGGTGCGCTAAGGCCCGACTGGCGGCATAGTTATCAAGCTCAATCACCGGATATTTTTTCTCTGAGGCTATGCGTTCGCAGACGCTGACCATCGGCAAATCTTCGGCCAAATCGGCGTCTGCCGCCGAAAACGGAAACGAATGGTCGAGCTGGATTAAGCCATCAGCTCGGTTGGTCAGCACCATGCTGGCGTATTCGTGTTCACGCTCAGGAGAACCTTGTGTATCACCCAGCAGCACCGAAAAGCCTTTTTCCTGCGCCGCCTGTTCGATACCGCCAATAATGCGCATAAAAAACGGGTTCACCAGGTTGGGCACCAGCACCACTATAGTATTGGAACGGCCGGATTTAACACTGCTGGCCAGCCAGTTGGGTCTGTAACCGGCCGCTTTGACCGCTTCCAGCACTTTTTCCCGTGTCGCTTGTGACACCTGATCCGGTGATTTCAGCGTGCGGGACACTGTGGCGGTCGATACACCGGCCAGTTCACTGACTTTTTTAATATTGGTCATCGCACAAAGTTCCCACAGCAGAGCTTTTTCATCGGGCTTCACTGATTTTGTTAAACAGTTACAGCTGTTTCAGTAACAGCTGTAACAAGATCATCTTATTTAAGATCAGCGGCTTACTTCGCTATCTTAGCGCGAATTCAAACACCACAACAGCTATATAACCACCGCAGCGAACAATCCGCAAGTGTTGTTACATTCGCGCATGTAAACGGTAACATTGACACAAAACTCAGCATAGCAGCAATTCAGCACGCTGCGCAGCAGCTGAGTTTTAGCCAGCACTGGCTGTACCAGCCGAAAATGCGCTGGACAATTTTAAATGTAATCGATTACAGTCGGGCAAATTTTATCCGTCCACCGTCGTTTTGGCTGCGATTTGCCGGCTGGTTTTAAGCCGATTTAAAGCCGCTCTATCGCCAAAAAAATGCAAAAGGACTTTGAATGAGGCTGAAACTTCATGTTTAAAATCAGGACCTTAATTTTATGCGTTGGCGTAACCGCCCTGCTCGGCTGTCAGCAGCAAGCTTCCGCACCTCCTGGCACATCGCCTGCCACTGCAGCGGCTGCGGCGCAGTCGCTGCCAGCGGATCAAATCAGGCCGCAGCACAACTTATTAGCTTATGTCGACACCCGGATGGGTACAGATTCCAGCTTTGAACTGTCGCACGGCAATACTTACCCGGCAGTGGCCATGCCATGGGGCATGCATTTCTGGACGCCGATGACGGCAAAAATCGGCGATGGCTGGACCTATCAGTATGACCAGCACAAAATCCGTGGTATCAAACAAACTCATCAGCCGAGCCCCTGGCTCAATGATTACGGCGCTTTTGCGCTGATGGCGGTGACAGGCGCTTTGAAGTTTAATCAGGATGAGCGCGCGTCCTGGTATTCACATAAAACTGAAACCGCCAAACCCCATCATTACAAAGTCTATCTGGCCGACTACGACGTCACGGCGGAAGTGACGCCGACGGCCCGCGCCGCGCAGTTCCGTTTTACCTTCCCGGAAAATAAATCCTCTTACATAGTGCTGGACGCCTTTGATAAAGGCTCGATGGTGAAGATCCTGCCAGCGCAGCGCAAAATCATCGGCTATGCGCGGAATAACCACGGTGGTGTACCGGGCAATTTCCATAACTACTTTGTTTTAGAGTTCAGTAAAGCCTTTAAGCTGACGCACACTTTTGCCGACGGTTATCAGTTGAACACCAACAGCCTTGAGCAAAGCGGCCAGCATGTCGGCGCTATCCTCGGGTTTGACACCGCCAAAGGCGAGCAGATTGAAGTTAAAGTGGCGTCGTCTTTTATCAGCGCCGAGCAGGCAGAACTCAATCTTCAGCAAGAAATTGGCGCTGATACGTTCAGCCAGACGCTGGGCAAAGCCAACAGCGAGTGGCAGCAACAGCTGGGCCGCATCCGGGTGCAACAAGGTTATCCGGACGATATCAAAACCTTTTATTCGGCGTTGTACCGGGTGTTGTTATTCCCACGCCGCTTTTATGAAACTGACGCCAGCGGCCAAACCGTGCATTACAGCCCGTACAATGGTCAGGTGCTACCCGGTAAGATGTTCACCGACAACGGTTTTTGGGACACTTTCCGCGCCGTATTTCCATTCTTCCATCTGATGTACCCAGAGCTTGCCAGCGACATCATGCAAGGCCTGGTCAACACTTATAAAGAATCCGGCTGGCTGCCGGAATGGGCCAGTCCCGGCCATCGCGACGTGATGATTGGCTCCAATTCCGCCGTGATCATCGCCGACGCTTATGCCAAAGGTATTCGTGGTTTTGATGTCGAGACGCTGTATCAGGCCGCGCTGAAAAATACTCAGGTGGAAGCGGGCCGGCCGGCTAAATCGGTTGGTCGTGAGGGCCTGAAATTCTACAATCAGCTCGGTTATGTGCCATATGATGCCGGCATTCACGAAAACGCCGCCCGCACGCTGGAATACGCCTTTGCTGACTTTAATCTGGCGCGCCTCGCCACAGCATTAGGCAAAACCGACGACGCCAGGCGTTTTAGTGCGCAGGCGCAGAACTACCGCAATTTATTCGACGCCGACAGCGGCTGGATGCGTGGCCGCAACCAAGATGGCGCCTTTCAACGGCCTTTTAATGCGCTGAAATGGGGCGACGCTTTTACCGAAGGCAACAGCCTGCATTACAGCTGGTCGGTGTTTCATGATATTGCCGGCCTCAAGCAACTGATGGGCGGCGACGAGGCGTTTAGTGCCAAACTCGATACCGTGTTTAACATGCCGCCAGCCTTTGATGATTCTTACTACGGCTTTACCATCCACGAGATCCGCGAGATGCAGATTGTCGATTTTGGCAATTATGCCCACGGCAATCAGCCTATTCAGCATATGCCCTACCTGTACAACTATGCCGGCAAACCCTGGCGCACCCAGGCCGCAGTACGCCGCATCATGCAGCAGCTTTATAGCGCAGCGCCGGATGGTTATGCCGGCGACGAAGATAACGGCCAGACGTCAGCCTGGTATGTGTTCTCTGCACTGGGCTTTTATCCGGTAACGCCCGGTGTGCCGGAGTATGTCATCGGCAGCCCACTGTTTAATGCGGTGACTGTAACGCTGCCGCAAGGCAAAGAGCTGCAAATCAATGCACTCCACAATCAACAAGACCGGCCTTATGTGCAGGCATTGCACTTTAACGGCAAGCCGGTAGCGCAGAATTTCCTGCGCCATGACGAGTTACTGCAAGGTGGTGAGCTGCGGTTTGACATGAGCGCCGAGCCGAATACCAGCCGTGGTGTGAATGAACAAAGCCGGCCCTATTCCGTGTCGGCTGCTGCAGCGCCTTCCAAGGACACCCATTCAAACAAGGACTCACACTGATGGCATTTATCCCGGCAGCAACATCCACCTCCACCACAGCCGACACCGGCCGAAGTCACTTTGCGTTTTTGGCGATGACCTCGTTGTTTTTTATCTGGGGGTTTGTCACTGCACTCAATGACATTCTGATCCCGCATCTGAAGGCGGCGTTTGCCCTAAGTTACACCCAGGCCATGCTGGTGCAGCTGTGCTTTTTTGGCGCCTATTTTTTATTGTCGCCGCTGGCTGGCCGGCTGATTGAACGGATTGGCTTTTTAGGCGGTATTCTGGCCGGACTGGTGACTTTAGCCAGTGGCTGTCTGCTGTTTTACCCGGCGGCAGAGCTGGCGACTTACCCGCTGTTTCTGACTGCGCTCTTTGTGCTGGCCGGCGGCGTCACGCTGCTACAGGTGTCCGCTAATCCTTATGTGGCGGCACTGGGCAGTGCGCGCACGGCTGCAAGCCGGCTGAGCCTGGCGCAGGCGGTCAATTCACTGGGACATACGTTGGCACCGCTGTTTGGCGCGGCACTGATTTTTGCAGCCGCTCAAAGCGATGCCAAAGCCGTGCAGCTGCCTTATTTGTTGCTCGCCGGTTTTTGTCTGCTGGTGACGGTGATTTTTGCAAGGCTGAAACTACCGGTTTTAGAAGCAAACACCGAAGCGGCAGCAACATCAGTGACTGACACGCCGGCACGCCTGCCGCTGCCGTTTTACGGCGCAGTCGCAGCGATTTTTTTGTATGTCGGCGCCGAAGTGTCGATTGGCAGTTTTCTGATTAACTATCTGGCACTGCCGGAACTGGGTGCTTTTAACGAACAAACCGCTAGCACATGGGTCAGTTATTACTGGGGCGGCGCTATGCTTGGCCGCTTTGCCGGTGCCGTTATTACACGTTATATCAATGCCTTACTGGTATTAGCCTTGTATGCCGTTGTGGCTATCGCGCTGTTATTGCTGACGATGAGCCAGACCGGCATGCTGGCCGCCGTGGCCGTAATTAGCATCGGCTTTTTTAATTCGATTATGTTCCCGACCATTTTCACCCACGGCATTGCCGGCCTCGGCAACCTGACCAGCCGGGGTTCAGGTTTGCTCTGTCAGGCCATTGTTGGCGGTGCTTTAGTGCCGTTGCTGCAGGGCGTGGCCGCCGACAGCATTGGCGTGCAACACAGTTTTATCGTGCCGCTGCTGGCTTATGTGTACATCGCCGGTTTTGCTGGGTGGCACTGGCGGCAAAGCCGCGTATCCGTTTGATCTGATTTCGAAAAAGGTGATTTGATGAACTTTTACAGCTCTGAGTTTTTATTACAGCATTGCCAGGACATCCTGAAATTTTACGACGACAAAGTGGTCGACCCGTCCGGCGGTTATTTTCACAACTATCTGGATGACGGCACTTTGTTTGCGCCGGGTTTTCGCCAGCTGGTCAGCAGCACACGCATTATCGTCAACTATGTCAGCGCCGCACTGTTATTTGGCCGTGACGACTATAAAACCATCGCCGAACATGGCCTTAAGTATCTGGAGCAGGTGCACTGGCGCGAGCAACTGATGGCCGACGGCAGTGGCGGTTATGCCTGGACTTTGCAGGACCATCAGCCGCTTGATAACACGCAGCAAGCTTATGGTTATGCCTTTGTGCTGCTGGCGTATGCCGCTGCGGTCAAAGCCGGTCTTCGCGACAAAACCACGCTGCACCGCGTCTATCAGCTGCTGGAACAACGTTTTTGGCAGGCTGATTTTGGCCTCTACGCCGACGAGCTGAGCCAACAAGGGGTACTCAGCAACTATCGCGGCCAAAATGCCAATATGCATTTGTGCGAAGCCATGCTGGCCGCCTTTGAAGCCTGCGGCGAGCAATTATTTCTAGACCGCGCTTATACACTGGCGACCAATATTGCCGTGCGTCAGGCCGATTTAACCGACGGTCTGGTCTGGGAGCATTACACGCCTGAATTTAAAATCGATGTCGAATACAACAAAGACGACCCGAAAAACCTGTACCGGCCCTGGGGTTTCCAGCCAGGCCATCAGACCGAATGGGCCAAGCTGCTGTTAATTCTGCACCGCCACCAGCCGGAAGACTGGATGTTAAACCGCGCCCGCGCCTTGTTTGACCGCGCTTATGAACAAGCCTGGGACCACGAGCACGGTGGTCTGATTTATGGGTTTGCGCCGGATGGCCGCTGGTGTGACGACGACAAGTATTTCTGGGTGCAGGCCGAATCGATTGCGGCAGCGGCGTTGCTGTATCAGGCCACCAGCAATATCAGCTACATGGCTGCTTATCAGGCGCTGTGGCAATACAGCTGGGAACATTTGGTTGATCACCAGTATGGTGCCTGGTTCCGCTTACTGACGCGCGCGAACCACAAGCTCAGCAATGAAAAATCCGCCGCCGGTGCCAAGTGTGATTACCACACGCTATGCGCAGTGATTGAAGTGCTGCGCGGTATGGGTGTCACATCTGTCACAAATAGCGGAGTTTAAGATGGGCCGGGGTCAGAAGTTGCGGTTAGTCTGGCTTGTTCCAGGTTTAGCAGTCTCAGGCTTGCTGCTAAGTGCTTGTCAGCAGCAACCCACTGCCTCAGTGCCTGCAAAGCCGGCCACAACAGCGGGCACCGACCCGCTACTTTGGGTTAATCCGTTCATTGGCTCCGACGGCAAAGGCAAAACTTACCCCGGCGCTACTTTGCCTTATGGCATGGTGCAATTAAGCCCCGACAATGGCCGCAGCGGCTGGGATTGGATCAGCGGTTATTTTTACCCGGACCGCCAAATCGCCGGCTTCAGCCACCTGCATTTATCCGGCACTGGTGCCGGTGATTTATACGACATCTCGTTTTTGCCTTTTAGCGGCGAGTTTTTTCAAACCCTGCCGGCGGCGGGCGGCAAAGAGGCTTTGGTACGCAGCGAACGCTTTAGCCACGCCACTGAAACGGCAAGCCCAGGTTATTACCGGGTGTTGCTGGAAGACAGCCAGATTGAGGTGGAACTAACCGCGGCGCTGCGCTCCGGTCTGCAGCGTTACCGTTATTTAAAAGCCGGTGCGCCGACGATGTTGCAGCTGGATCTAACTTACAGCCGCAACTGGGACAGCACCACGGCTACTTGTTTATATCAGCCAGACGCTTACACGCTCGCCGGCTACCGCTTTTCCAGCGGCTGGGCTAAAGATCAAAAAGTATTTTTCTACAGTAAAAGTTCGGTGCCGCTGCTGCCGGTGAAAGCATTGCCACAAACGCTGCCAGCGGACTTCAGCCAATGTGCCCAAACTGGACCGAGTCTATTTACTGCGCAGTTTGCTGGCGACAGCAACACGCCACGTCGTGAGTTGCTGCTACGCACCGCGCTGAGTTCGGTCAGCATTGAAGGTGCAGCGGCCAATTTAACCGCAGACCTGGCAACACAAACCGTCAGCGCATCAACACCTGAACCACAAACCGGCGACTTCGCCGTCACTTTGCAACAGGCCCAAACGGCCTGGCGTACTGAACTGTCGCAAGTCGACATTGACGCCGACGCCCAAACCAAAACCCAGTTTTATACCGCGCTGTACCACAGTGCTTTAGCACCGCGGGTCTATAGCGACGCCGATGGCCAGTACCGAGGCCCGGATGGCCAGGTGCATCGGTTGCAGCGCAGCAGTAACAAAGCGGCAAACCAGGCCCTGAGCAGCAATCAGCATTATGATTTTTTCAGCCTGTGGGACACTTTCCGTGCCCTCCATCCGTGGAAAACGCTGTTTGATACCCCACGCCATCAGGCGATGATGTTTAGCCTTTTGGAGCATTATCAACACGCTGGCCGGCTGCCGGTATGGAATTTCCAGGGTAATGAAACCGACATGATGCTGGGGTATCACGCCGTGCCGGTGCTGGTCGACAGTTACCTCAAAGGCCTGTTGCCGGACCCGGATGGCAGCCTCGGTGCGTTGATTTTGCAGGCAGCGCTGGTCAGCGCCAACGACCACAAATTCGGTATCCAGAGTTATCGCGAGCTTGGTTATGTACCTTTTAGCGAGCGGCCCTGGAACGTCGCTTTGACGCTGGAATATGCCTTTGACGATTCAGCCATCGCTCGCCTCGCCCACCGGCTTGGTAAGGCTGATATCGCTGCAGAATTTGACCGCCGCGCGCAAAACTACCGCCAGCATTTCGATGCGGACAGCGGTTTTATGCGCGCCAAAGACCAGCAAGGCCAGTTCCGCCTGCCGTTTGACCCGGAGGCTTATCACCCGGAAGATTATTGTGAAGCCAACGCCTGGCAATATAGTTTTTTTGTGCCGCATGACGTCAGCGGTCTCATCAGCCTGCATGGCGGCCAGCAGGCGTTTGTCGCCAAAATGGATACGATGTTTTTAACCGGCCAGCAGAAAAAAGGCGTTGCAGATCCGGTACATATCGCTGGCGCGTTGGGAGACAATCACGGCCTGCCGGAATGGATCTCCGGTTTTATTGGCCAGTATGTGCACGGCAATGAACCGAGCCACCATGTGCCTTATTTATACGCCCTCGCTGGCCGGCCCGACAAAACTCAGGCTTTAGTGCGGCAGATTATGCGCACTTTATACCAGCCCATTCCGGATGGCCTCGCGGGCAATGAAGACGCCGGCCAGATGTCGGCCTGGTATTTGTTCAGTGCTTTGGGCTTTTACCCGGTCGACCCGGTGTCGGGTGATTATGTGTTAGGCTCGCCGCTGGTTCGCCAGGCGACGCTGCAGCTAGGTAATGGTAAAGTGCTGAAAATTATCGCGAATAATCAAAATGAGCAGCATCCGTATGTTAAAGCAGTGCGGCTCAATGGCAAACCGCTTAGCGGCGCCGTGCTGTCACATCAGACCTTAATGCAAGGCGGATTGCTGGAGTTTGATATGAGCGCGAATCCAGCGCCAACCGGGAGTATTTGACGATGCGAATAAGTTTGGTTTTGTTATTAAGCTCACTGCTGGCCCCGGCAGCTGTGGCTGCCACACCTGCTCCTTACAGCCCCGCCCCGTCGCAATATGTCGACCCGATGATTGGCACGGCCAACTTTGGTGCCACCCATCCCGGCGCGCAGTATCCGCATGCGCTGTTATCGGTGGCGCCTTTTAACGTCGCATTCGGCGGCAAACTCAACGCCTTTGACAAAGACGCCGCCTGGAATTCGCGGGTTTACATCAAAGAAAACCAGTTTTTAACCGGCTTTAGCCATGTCAATTTAAGCGGCGTCGGCTGTCCCGATTTAGGTGTGTTACTGGCGATGCCAACCACCGGCGCTTTGCAACTCGACCCGGCGCTGTATGGCAGCACTTATCAGCAAGAGCGCGCGAGCGCTGGCTATTACGCCACGACCTTAAGCAAATATCAGACGCGCGCGGAGATGACCAGCACGCTGCGTAGTGGCATCAGCCGTTACACTTTCCCGGCCGGGCAAGCGCATATTCTGTTGAATTTAGGCCTTGGCCTTAGCAATGAAAGCGGCGCTATGGCCAGGCTGGTGTCGGACACTGAAGTGGAAGGTTACCGCCAAATCGGTACCTTTTGTTATCACAGCGAGCAGGCGCGGCCAGTGTATTTTGTCGCGCGGGTCAACAAAGCGCCGAAAGTCGCTGGCCTGTATAAAAAAATGCCGGCGGTACGCGCAGTCGAAGCCGACTGGAGCTCACACAATCAAAGCTACAAGCCCTACCCGAACTACCGCCAGGAACTGGCCGGCGATGATATCGGCGCTTATTTCAGCTACGACCTGAAGCAAAACGAACAGCTGGAACTGCAGCTGGCGATTTCTTTTGTCTCCATCGCCAACGCCCGGCAAAATTTGGCGCGTGAACAACCTGAGTTTGCTTTTGACGAAACACACCAGCAAGCCCGCGCCGCCTGGGACCAACTGCTTAGTCGTATCGACATCGACGCGGCGACTGAAGAAAAAATCCGTTTCTACACTGCGCTGTACCACAGCCTTATTCACCCGTCGGTGATTAGTGACGTAAATGGCGACTACCCCAAGTTTGGCCCGGCCGGCAGCGGCACTGGCAATAGCAGCAGCCCGCGTTACAGTGTGTTTTCGTTATGGGACACCCACCGCAATCTGCATCCGCTGCTGAGCCTGGTGTATCCGGCTATTCAGACCCAGATGCTGCGTTCAGTCGTTGCGATGGGCACAGAAGCCGGGTATCTGCCGAAGTGGGAACTGGCCGGCATGGAAAAAGCCGTGATGGTCGGCGACCCGGCGACTGTGATGGTCAACGACAGTTATCAGCGTGGCCTGACTGATTTTGATAGCGCCGCCGCTTATCAGGCGATGCGCCGCGCAGCCTTAACCCCGTCCAGCGTCAGCAAACCAGATTTCAGCGCCAAACCGGGCCAGCAACAAGCGGCGCGGATGCAGGCGAAAAACCCAGTCCGGCCCGAAAACAGCGATTATCTGGCGCTGGGTTATGTGCCGGTTGATGATGAAGGCCCCTTTGATGGCTCGGTGTCGACCAGCCTGGAGTATTATCTCGCCGACTTTAACCTCGCCGGCTTTGCCAAAGCATTAGGTCACGATGCCGATGCGGCGCGGTTTGCCACGCAGGCGCAGCTGTTTACGCGATTATTTGCTGCAGACAGCGGCATGTTCAGACCGAAACAAAAAAATGGGCAGTGGCTTCCAGGCTTTAACCCGGATGGCGGACGCAATTTTGAACCCACACCCGGTTATATCGAAGGCACTGCCTGGAACTACCGCTTTTACCTGCCGCATGCGATGCCACAGCTGATTGCCTTAAACGGCGGGCCCGACGCCTTTCGCACGGCACTTGACCAGACTTTCACACTGAAAAAGTTTGATATGGCGAATGAACCGGACATCAGTTACCCGTTTTTATACAACTACTTAGAAGCAGAACGCCCCGGCAGCCGCGCCGCCACCAGCCAACGTGTGCATGAACTTATTCAGCAGCACTATGGCCTCAGCGCCGCCGGTTTACCGGGCAATGACGACGCTGGCACCCTGTCCGCCTGGCTGGTGTTCAGCATGCTAGGCCTCTACCCGACCGAACCCGGCACCCCGAATTACACGCTGTTTCAACCACGCGTCAAAGCCGCCCGCATCGCGCTGGACCCGCAGTTTTATCCGGGCAAAGTAATTGAAATTAAACAGAAATTGAGCGGTAAGCTACTGTGGAATCAACTAGCGCTAGCGACGCCTTTTGTGTCCCATCAGGCGCTGGTACAAGGTGGTGTGTTGGAGTTAAGTGCCAAGGATTAATCAACAAGTCGGCCATTGATTCTTGTACGGTGGCGCGTTGCTTACCGTACCTACAGTCTGCCTTCTAAACACGATCGTAGGTAGCGGCAAGCAAAGCCCGTTGGACGTCACACGCCGTACAGTCACCGCCCAAAACCCAAAATCAGCACACAAAACCCGATGAAAAGTACAACAAGCAGGCCCCACAACAACAGAGGCGACTGTCTGGCTGTTAGCGGTGTGCGGGCTTTTTCCGCAACCTGTTGCCGGCTGTCATAGCGGATAGGGAAGAAAAACAAAGCAGCAGTCGCCACCGCTGCCAGTATTGCAAACAATCCGTGGTAAGCACTGAATAGTGCTGCCAGCACTACCCCCAGCCACAACAGCACCACAGAGAGCGCTAACATTGGATGTTTTTGGTTCAGCATCAAATCTCTCCGGCTGCCCGAATTTTCATATCGTTATAAGCGCTCTGAATCAATTGCAACAAAGCTGCCGC
>Ga0247724_1000109_pt1 | contig 22059 bp, 17 predicted proteins | sample OKSTACKMC2E_FD_182776 | JGI IMG/M metagenome (GOLD analysis project Ga0247724, IMG submission 182776) | Subsurface sediment microbial communities from gas well in Oklahoma, United States - OK STACK MC-2-E | ecosystem: Environmental > Terrestrial > Deep subsurface > Rock core/Sediment | place... | reverse complement strand
CTAATATGCAGAGCCAACCCCGTGGCGACAAGTCAGAAATGCCTCTTTCCAGGCCACCTCCCCCTCCAGCGCAACACGGCTCAATACCAGAGCATCACCACGCAGAGCGCCGTCAGCAGACCGAGAGAACCGTTGAGTCGGCGCCAGCCCCGATCCGAGCTGATCCAGTTGCTCAGCTGATGGCCGAACAGTACCCAGACAAAGCAGACCGGCAGGGCCACCAGCGCAAACATGACCATCACTGCCAGCTGACTCGACCAGTAACTGGCGCCGGGCAGGCTGAACAGACTGATGGCGGAGATCCCCATCATCCACGCCTTGGGATTGAGGAACTGAAAGCCCAGCCCCTCCAGCATGGTTAGCGGACGGGCCCTCCGGGCCGGATCCCCCGGCGCCCCGGCCACCGCGATACGCCACGCCAACCACAGCAGATAGAGGCTGCCGAAGATCTGCAAACCGAGCCGTAGCAGGGGCCAGCGCTCGAACAGCGGATAAAGCCCCAGCGCCAGCACCAGTTGCAGCACCGGCTGCCCCAGCCCCACCCCGAGCAGATGTGGCAGGGTGCGGCGCACCCCGAAGTTGGCGCCGGAGGCCGTCAGCATCAGGTTGTTGGGCCCCGGCGTACCGCAGGTGAGTACGGCAAAACCGAACAGGGTGACATACCACTCCATCGTCATATTGTGACTCCTTACCCGCCATATTGTATCGATACAATGTGTGCTATTTGGTTGTTATCAGGTTGAAATTCACGCTATATTGACAACAAATTTTGATCAACGGATTTATTGTCACCATGACAATCTGGACGCCCGACCTTGCGGCCTTCGATGGCCCCCTCTACCTCAAGCTGGTCAAAGCGATCGAACAGGGGATCGTGAATGGCGAGCTGCCACCGCAGACCCGATTGCCCACCCACAGATCCCTGGCGGATCGTCTGGGTGTCACCGTCGGCACCGTCACCCGCGCCTACAGCGAGGCGGAGCGGCGCGGCCTGCTGGCCGCCAGGGTAGGTCACGGCACCTGGGTCAAGGGAGCGAACACGGATCCCGCCAATGAGTGGGTGATCCGCCAGGAGGAGGGGCACCGCATCGAGCTGTGGCAAAACCTGCCGGTACAGCTGGATCGGGCGGCCATCATTCGCCCCATGTTGGGGGAAGTGGCGGACGGGGATCTCAACGCCCTGCTCGGCTACGACAAGGAGGCGGGACGACCGGATCAGCGCCAGCAGTTTGTCGATTGGCTGGCGGAGCAAGGGGTGGCCTGCAGTGAGGATCGCCTGCTATTCAGCCACGGCGCCCAGCACGGCATCATGCTGGCGCTGCTGGCGACCAATTGCGTGGGGGAGACCATCCTGTGCGAGGGGCTGAGCTACCCCGGTATGCTGGGCAATGCCCGCCAGCTGAAGAATCAGGTGGTGGGGCTGGCGATGGACGAGGAGGGGCTGCTGCCCGAGGCGCTGGACGCCGCCTGCCGTACCCGCCGGGCCAAGCTGCTCTACCTCACCCCGACCCTGCAAAACCCCACCACCGCCATCATGAGTCTGGCGCGGCGAGAGGCCATCGTCGCCATCGCCCGTCGCCACGATCTGCTGATCATCGAGGATGACGTCAACGGCCTGCTGCCCCAGCAACCTGTGATCCCTCTGGTCAATCTGGCGCCGGAGCGGGTCATCTATCTGGGCAGTCTGGCCAAGATCGCCTGCGGCGGCCTGCGGGTGGGCTTCGTGCTGACGCCCCCCGCCTTGCGCAGCGCCTTCGCCCAGACCATGCGGCTGTCGAGCTGGATGGTGAGCCCGCTGCTGATCGAGCTCGCCTGCAAAATGGTCAGTCAGCGCCAGATCATGCCGCTGGTCGAGCAGCAGCGAGAGATCCTCAAACGCCGTGGTGAACTGCTGCGCCACCTGCTGCCCGCCGCCCGCTGGCAGCCGGGCAGCATGCACGCCTGGCTGCCGCTGCCGGAGCCTTGGCGCAGCCAGCAGTTTGCTGCCGCTGCCGATGCCCTTGACGTTGGGGTGGCGAGCGGGGAACACTTCGCCGCCGGTCAGTTTGCCGCTCCGCAGGGGGTGCGCCTGAGCCTGAGCCAACCCGCCACCGACGCCCGGGTCGGCGAAGGACTGGCCCGTCTGGCCCAGCTGCTGCAGGGGACGCCCCCCAGCAATCCCCTGCTATAGTCAGGGCCAGCCGACCTGACCTTCACGCTTCATCGTCATAGCCAAGGAGATGCCGTGCCCCCCATCAGAGCCGCCCTGCTGCTTGCCACCCTGTTGCTGGGTGGCTGCGCCTCGTCAACGACCCACCAGCAGCTGGGGGCCGCGCTCAATGGACTGGAAGGGGAGTTACAACGACTGGAAGAGGAGCTGGCGGCGATGAACGGCCTGCACTATCAAAAGGCGATCGATGCACCGCTCAGTTTGCGCCGCGCACTCGGGGCGCCGCAGCCCACCCCAGAGGGGCTGGTGCCGGTGGCCAGCAAGCTGGAGGATGGGCCACTCCTGCACTATCAATACCGACTGCCAGCGGGGATGGCGAGCCTGCCCCAGGACAACCTCTGCCAGCGCTACGAGTTCGAGCTGCGCCATCTGGGCCGCCTCGGCAAACTGGAATTAAGCTGGCTGGGAGAACAGGGCAAGGGCTCACGGCTGATCCGCCAGAGCGACTGCCTCTTCGGGGCACAGACCCGCCCTCGGCAATAACAGGTTGCCGCCCTGAGAGGTGGCATAACCGATTGAAATAACAGCCCATAGTGCGCCCTCCAGCCCCCTGCTGGCTACTGTCAGCTTTTCACTCAGCGAGTGCTGTGCCTATGTTCCTCTTGGGTCTACCATAATCAACCTAATGGTTTGCTCACAGGAAGTACCTGCATGACGATACTGCTGCTCGAAGAGGATCCCCTGCTCCGTAGCGCCATCACTCGGGAACTGACCGAACAGGGGGTGCCCGCCGACCGGATCCACTACCACAGCCATCCAAACCACGAGCGCAGTGGCCTGCTGGCCCTGCTACAACAGCACGCCTTCGACGCCATCATCTGTCAGCAGGACAAGCAGCAGGATCTTGACGGAGCCCGGCTGCTGCACGAAGCGCACTATCTCGGCCTGCTGCAGCCCGGTTGCGTCTTGCTGCTGCTCGATGCCGATCAGAACGAGCAGGAGTTTCTCCCCTCGGATCTCTACTTCTCCCTCTATCTGGCTCTCCCCTTCATGACCCAACAGCTCGCCGCGGTGCTCGGCCAGCTGGTGAAGTTAAGCAGCCTGACCCGCACGCTGGCCGCCCCCATTCTGCTGCGGGAGTGGCAACTGGCTACCGCCCTCTGCGAAGACTTGCTGTTTCAACGGGAGAATCGCTCGCTGACCCCCTGGCTGGATCGGCTCAAGGGCTATCTGCTGCTGCAATCAGCCGAGCGGATCACCGCCGCCCAGCACTATGCCCTCTGTGCCAACGAGTATCAGGCGAGCTGGCCAAGGGCCGGGCTCTTCTACGCCATGCTGGGGCTCGGAAAATTGCAGAGCGCCCGGACCGACTTGCAGCGCCATCAGGCCAGCGTCTCGATGGCCACCCGGCTGGAGCTGCAACTCGCCAGCCAGCTGCACCAGCATCACTGGCTGGCGGCATGGGAGACCATGGGAGAGCTGCTGCAGATCCGCCCCCATCAGCCGCGCTGGCATCAGCTGGCGATGTTGCTCGGGCTGGTGCAGCAAGATGAGGAGAAGGTGCTGGAGCAGGCCAACAGCCTGACCCTGCGCCACTTCAGCGAACAGCGTGTCCGGCTCGCCATCGACAGCTTCATGCTCAATGCCAGTCTGGCGGTGCTGTGGCGCGCCCCTTCCAGCAACCGGATTCGCTCCCTGCAACAGGAGTGGGAGCACCTCAAACGCACCGTCCACCTGCAACCCCACGAATATGAGTTGCTGCAGGCGCTGATGCTGGGGCTAGATTACCGCTTCGACGAGGCGCTGATCCTGATTGCCCACCACCAGCCGGATGAGGGGAGCGACAACCACCTCACCCTGCTGCTCGGCTTTGCGGTCAGCCAGTTCTGCGGTTTGCCCCACCACGCCCAGCGCTACCTGACCCAACTGACCGAATACCGCGTCAGGGTGGCGCCCCACCCGCTCACCCGCCAGCTGTTCCACCATCTGGTGGCCGAGCTGGGCCAGCGCCTGACGGCGAGAGAGCAGCGGCTGAGCGAACTGCGCCAGCTGCGCCACAAGGCGATGCAGGCCAGCCAGTATCAGACAGCCCTGCAAGCGGGCTTGCAACTGCTGGAGGAGTTCCCCGCCCTGCCGGGCGATGCCTGGCAACTGCTGGAGCTGCTGCAACACTGCTGGCCTGCGGGTATGGCCGCTCCCAGGGTGGCGCTGCTGGTCGATACCCTGGAGCGGCGCCTCAAGCACAGCCCCGCGTTTCTCGATCAGCATGCCCAGCAGTACCAGCGCACCCTGCAGGAGATCCGCACTCATCTGCAGCCGCACCTCTCCGGCAGCGGCCCCTCCTGTCTTATCGCAGGGCAGCCCGAGCCGTGATGATGCAGACGGCGTGCAAACCGGCATTGTTGGCAAAGCCAATATAGAGAGAGGGGAGCCTTGGCTCCCCTCTCTCTATTTGTTCTCTGTCAGCTGATGGCGATGAGGGTTGGGCTCAAACCAGCGCGTCACTCTCCAGCGCCGCCTTGAGAAAATCCTTCCAACTGATGATGCCGACCAGAGCGCCATTCTCCAGCACCGGCAGGCAGGAGACCCCCTTCTCCAGCATCAGCTTGACGCCGTCGCGCACGGTGAGATGGGGAGCGATGGTGACGAGCTGACGACTCATGATCTGGTGGGCCCGCTTGTTGAGGGTTTCGGTATCGCGGCTCATCTCGGCTTCGGAGTCGAGATAGGGGCTGATGGCGCGGAACAGATCCCGATCCGAGATGACCCCCACCAGCTCCTCCTCTTCCAGCACCAGCAGGTGGCGAAAGTGTGCCTGCTCGAAGATATCCCTGATGACTCGGAGTCGATCATCCATTGAAACGGTGGCGACCCGGGTCGTCATAATATCCCTGATATGCATGCTAACCTCCCGTAACCAAACTGGTTTCTCTGTTATGGCATGTTTTTGCAGCGCCAGCCAGTGGCCAGCCCTTCGCTACAGTGCAAATCAGCGTCATTTCACGTAAGATCCGCGCCAGTTTTTCTCCTCCATTTTGAGCAAGCAGATCCCACCCATGATAGTTGCCAGTCAAATCGAACTGATCCGCGGCGGCCGCAAGCTGCTGGACAACGCCTCCGCCACCATTCACCCCGGCCACAAAGTGGGTCTGGTGGGCAAAAACGGCTGTGGCAAGTCCACCTTTTTTGCACTGGTACGGGGCGAGCTGGCCATCGACAGCGGTACCTTCAGCCTGCCCGCTGGCTGGCAGATTGCGGGCGTGGCGCAGGAGACTCCGGCGCTCGATTGCTCCGCCCTCGACTACGTGATCGACGGCGACAAGGAGTTCCGCTCGCTGGAAGCCCAGCTGGCGCAAGCCGAGCAGGATGACAATGGGCTGCTGGTGGCCGAGCTGCACGGCAAACTCGACACCATCGGCGCCTACAGCATTCGCGCCCGCGCCGCCGAACTGCTGCACGGCCTCGGTTTCAGCGATGAGCAGTTGAGCTCCCCGGTGCGCAGCTTCTCCGGTGGCTGGCGCATGCGCCTCAACCTCGCTCAGGCGCTGCTCTGCCGCTCCGATCTGCTGCTGCTCGATGAACCGACCAACCACCTGGATCTCGACGCCGTCATCTGGCTGGAGAAGTGGCTCAAGGGCTATCAGGGCACGCTGGTGCTCATCTCTCACGACCGCGATTTCCTCGATTCGGTCATCAGCCGCATCATCCATATCGAGAACGGCAAGCTCAACGAATACACCGGCGGCTACTCCGACTTCGAACTGCAGCGCGCCGAACATCTGGCCCAGCAGCAGTCGATGTACGAGAAGCAGCAGCGGGAGATGTCCCACATGCAGGCGTATGTGGACCGCTTCCGCTACAAGGCCTCCAAGGCCCGCCAGGCCCAGAGCCGCCTGAAAGCGATGGAGCGGATGGAGAAGATCCTGCCCGCCCACGCCGACTCCGAGTTCAGCTTCGAGTTTCGCGAGCCGTCGGCCCTGCCGACCCCGCTCATTGCCATGGAGAACCTCTCTGCCGGTTACGGTGACAAGGTGATCCTGGAGAAGATCAAACTCAATCTGGTACCGGGTTCGCGCATCGGTTTGCTCGGTCGCAACGGCGCCGGCAAGTCCACCTTTATCAAGATGCTGTCCGGCTCCAACCCGCCGCTCTCCGGCAAGCTCGAAGTGAGCGCCGGGGTGAGCATCGGCTACTTCGCCCAGCATCAGCTGGAGACCCTGCGTCTCGATGATTCCCCGCTCGATCATCTGGCCCGCCTCGCGCCGGACAAGACCGAGCAGGAGCTGCGCAACTATCTGGGCAGCTTCGGCTTCCACGGTGACAAGGCGCTCGACAAGGTGGCCCCCTTCTCCGGTGGCGAAAAAGCGCGGCTGGTGCTGGCGCTGATCACCTGGCAAAAGCCGAACCTCCTGCTGCTGGATGAACCGACCAACCACCTGGATCTGGAGATGCGCCACGCCCTGACCATGGCGCTGCAAGGCTTCGAAGGGGCCATGGTAGTGGTCTCCCACGACCGTCACCTGCTGCGTACCACCACAGATGACTTCTATCTGGTGCACGGTGGCCGGGTCGAGCCGTTCGACGGCGATCTGGACGACTACCACAAGTGGCTCGGCGAGCAGGAGAAAGAGGCCAACGCCAAACCGGCCGATGGCCCCGTCTCTGCCAACTCGGCGGTGGCGCGCAAGGATCAGAAGCGGCGCGAGGCGGAGTTCCGCCAACAAACCCGTCCCCTGCGCCAGAAGCTGGAAAAGCTCGAAGCGAGCATGGAGAAGCTGCAGGGCAAGCTGGCCGACATCGAAAATCAGCTGGCCGACCCAGCTATCTACGAAGAGAGCGCTAAAACCAAGCTCTCCGAGCTGCTCAAATCCCAGGGCCCCCTCAAGGAGCAGCTGGAAGAGGTAGAGCTGGAGTGGATGAGCCTCTCCGAAGAGCTGGAAACCATGGAGCAAGCCTTCTTTGCGTGACGAACAGCTGATGGCCAGCGAGCGGGTCGCGGTCCACGAATTGCCGACGCCGATCGGCTTCTGGCACTGGAGCGGCAAGGTCTATGGTGAGCGCAGCCAGGATTGGCTCACCGTGCAGGAGCAGGGGGGCAACGTCAATCTGGCGCTGCTGCTGCACCGGCTCGATCAACTCGGCATCGTGGTCGATCTCACCGACCTGCAACCGGCGCTGGTGCAGACCGAGGCGGTGCTGACTCCGTGGCGCGCCCTGCGCCAGAGCGCCAAGACGCGACTCGACGAGCAGCAGTATCAGTCGATGCTGGCCCACGAGCTGGAGCTGGAGCGGCTGCAACAGGGCGTCCTGTTGCAGACCCTGCGCAGCCTCTCCCTGTTTCGCGGCAACAGCCGCAATTTGTTGAACTATCTATCGTTACTGGGTGCCCAGCAGGGCCCCCTCAGAGATCTAATATGCTGAGCTACCGCCACGCCTTTCACGCCGGCAACCATGCCGACGTGCTGAAACACGCCGTTCAGGCCCTGATCATCGAGTCCCTCAAGAAGAAGGAGAAACCCTTCATCGTGCTGGACACCCATGCCGGTGGCGGTCTCTACGACCTGCGCGGCGACAGGTCCCAGAAGAAGGCCGAGTATGCCGATGGCATCGGCCGCCTGTGGGACGATCGGGCCCAGTGGTCTGCCATGGCCCCCTATCTGGGTGTCATTGAGGAGATGAATCAGAACGGCGAGCTGCACTACTACCCCGGCTCGCCGGAGCTCTCCCGCCGCCTCACCCGCGAGCAGGACAAGCTGGCGCTGATGGAGCTGCACAACAACGAAGTGGACGATCTGCGCGCCAATATGGGTTACGACCCGCGCGTTGCCGTGCACCACCGTGACGGCTTCGAGGGACTGATCGCCCTGCTGCCGCCCACCCCGCGCCGCGGGCTGGTGCTGATCGACCCGCCCTATGAGCTCAAAGAAGATTACTTCGCCGTGGCCGATACCCTGAAAAAGGCGCAGAAACGCTGGGCGACCGGCATCTACGCCCTCTGGTACCCGATCCTCGGACAGGAGGCGGACAAATCCCGCGACATGCTGCGCGCCATCAAGCGCGAAAACTTCGGCAACGTGCTGGTGGCCGAGCTGGAAGTGGCCGGTCAGACTGCCGACTGGGGCATGAACGGCTCAGGCATGCTGATCATCAGCCCGCCCTGGATGCTGGACGAGCAGATTGAAGCCTTCCTGAAACCGCTGTGCGCCAAGCTGGCGCAGGGTGCAGGCGCCCAGTACAAGGTGGAGTGGCTCAACAAGGCCGCAGAGTAGGCCCGCACCAGCTCGATCTGGCGCCCGGCCAAGGCGCCAGCAAGTCGCTCACCCAAGCCGTTCAAAGTGGCGGCATGGCCAGCAAAGAGAAGCCCCGTTCAGGGGCTTCTTGTTTTTTACCCGCCAACACTCTTTATCCAGCAACACAGTGGCCGCACTTTCCACTCCCTGCGCCAACCGGTCGCGACTTATTAATTGCTTGATCTGGCTCAGAAACTCCCCGCATCCCTCTTTCCTTTGGCCAAGGGGCCGGTACTATAGCCAATTGGCAACAAAGCCTCGTAGGAGTCACCCCATGAGCCATGCCAACCCAATCCCGTTGGTTAAACGCAGCAGACTGGAGGCTGTAATTCAGGGGCGGTAGCCATGCCGGATGGAATGGGTAAGCGAACGTTGCCCACGACTACCCAGTCAACATGGTAACAGCCTTATGCTGATTTCTGACCCGCTCACGCAGGCGTGCTTTGGCGGCGCTTGCCAAGAGTGCGCTGAGCACTGATTTTTCACACAGTAGTAACGGTGGCGCAAAAAGAGGAAGTCAAGCGAATACGCCTAGCATGCGAAGAAAGCTGATGACGTTATGATTTAATGATTATTTTTACTTGGCAGCAGTGAAAATGTTACGGAGTTATATGGAATGCTCTGCTAACGGATTAGTGCCGCCTTCCATCTAATCACTGTTATGCACTCAAGGATACGCTTATGGAAAATCCGAAAAGACTAAATCCAACTTGGGAAACACGTCGGCAATTATTCTTGTTGTCAATGAATCAGTGTGCATTTCCCGGATGCACTCATAGCATTATTGACCAATATGGCCATTTTATTGGCGAAATTTGTCATATAGAAGCAGCAAACGAGGATGGCGAACGCTTCAATCCCAATCAAAGCAACGAAGAAAGACGACATATATCAAATCTTTTGCTCATGTGTCCAACGCATCATAAAGTCACAAATAATGTGGCCCTTTACGATGTTGCAGCCCTAAAAAAAATAAAGGCAGATCACGAGGGAAAGTCATTTTCCAACGAAGGGATAACCTCGCTTTCTGATGCATTTTTGGATAACAACATTGGTGAGCTTGCTTGTTACCCAAGAAATTTGGAAGCCCTCAATATTTCTGATTTTGAAAGAAATAGTGCAACCTTCTTCAAAGACGCGAAAGATATTATCCGAAGTATCGCGAATCTTCCGCGCCTCACCAGAAGCTTTTATGGCCATGCGCTTCTCCGTTCATCCATAAATGATCTCTCAATTTTCTTCGATCCGAGAGAATTGGAAACTCGGCTTCGAATTGACAGAAATACGATTTTTCATCATGCCTCGATCCTAATTAGAAATGGACTGCTTTCAGAATTGGATACTGAAGAGCATCCACAAAGGCTTAACTACTGGTTTACAACCTTTGACAAAGAGGATAATCAGATTTGGCTGCTTCAGCTAATAATTAAAAGGTTTTCAAATTCACCGCAAGAGCTCTTGGATATATTTGAAAACCTAAATTTCACACGGCTGGAATGTTGAACCATGTTGCATAACAAGTTCGTCAACCGGACGCCAAAAAGCTGCGCTTCGGCGCCGGTTACGTCCAACGTTAACCATCATAACCAGACCATGAGAGAATCCATTTTATCGCTCAATTATGGCTGATACAGTGTACTCAGGATTTTTCGAAATTGAATATGAGAGCGGGTGGAAGTATGGCAGGTGTATCGGAAGAGTTAATGCTTAGAGATAAGTCTACTGGTCGTTGGTTAAAACGTATAGATGAAGATTTTATCTTAAGTAAAAACCTTGTTCCCTCTAGCTTTATTACAGTTAATAACGACAAATCTGGGACACCCACCTTTTTGAGCAAGGCGTAGCATAGCCCGAACCCAAAAGATGGGTGTCCAAGGTCTTCTGCTCACCGAGTTCAAAAGCAAAAGCCCCATCACGGGGCTTTTTCTATTGGTGCGGCCGGTGTGTGCGGCAGCCTGAACCTGCGCGCCCTATGAACGGGCGGGCAGATCCTGTTTCGGCGCCACCAGCAACAGCGCCGGATGTTCGCTCTTGTGACGTGTCGGGCGATGAGCTCAACAGTGACGATCAACAACACAATCAATTGGCCAAGCAGGGTGGCATTGATATTCATGAAAGATCCTTTTTCATGGGCAAGTGTGAAGAACCTGTACTTTATCGCCTTGGTTGCGATTGGCAACCGCTGAACCGCACCGGCCACTCGCCCGTTGATAGGTTCTCTCTATTCTGGCAATAGATGAGAATGGTTTTCATTTAATCTCATTTCGGCAGATACTCTCATCATCAACAGAGGGAGCCGCCATCATGAAAAAGACCATCAGCTTTGCCATCCTGCACTTCGGTGTCGCCTTTACCGTGGCCTACCTGCTGACCGGTGAACTGCTGACCGCCAGCCTGATCGCCCTGATCGAGCCCGCCGTCAACACGGTCGCCTTCTACTTTCATGACCTTGGCTGGCACAAGCTCAAGCCAAATCACAGCCTGCAGGCCAAGACCAGCAGCTTCGCGGTGGTCCATTTCTCGGTGGCCTTCGGGGTTGCCTTCCTGCTGAGCGGCGAGCTGCTCACCGGCGGTGTGATGGCGATGATCGAACCGGCCATCAACACAGTGGTGTTCTTCTTCCATGAGCGGCTGTGGCGCGCCCGCAGTCAGCAACTGGCGCTGGCCTGATCGACCGGGCAACCCGCCTCCCCCTTTATCGCGGCCACAAAAAACCCGACATTCCGGCCAGGAGTGTCGGGTTTTCGCGCTTGGCAGCCATTCAGCAGTGCAAGTGCGCTCGGCTCCCCTGCTGCATTGCCCTGTAGAGTGTGCTGTAGTAGGCAGATATGCCCTCTTCATTGCTGGAATCTATCGATGAACAAGACCTTGTTTGCCACCCTGCTGTTTGCCCCTCTGCTGGCCAGTGCCGCAACCCCCTCCTTTGACTGCACCAAAGCCTCCGGGTCGGTCGAAACTCTGATCTGCAAGGATGCCCAACTGGCCGCCCTTGATAACGAACTGGCGGCCCTCTACCCCAAGGCGATTGCAGCGCTCTCTCCCGAACAGCTCAAGACAGAGCGCGCCATGCAGCGCGGCTGGATCAAGGGGCGTAACGACTGCTGGAAGGGGCAAGATCTGCGCCAGTGTGTGGAGGATAACTACCTGCTGCGGATCACCGAACTGCAGATCAGCGGCGGCCAGCTGATGGTGCCGGCACCGGTCAACTACAAGTGCGGCAAGAGCGTCATGCTCTCTACCTACTTCTATAACGATGCCAAGCTGCCCGCTGCGGTGATCAACCTGAGCGAGGGCGACAAGCAGCAACAAGTGCTCGCCTATGAAGCCCCCAGCGCCAGCGGCGCCCGTTATGAAGGGCAAAACCTCACCTTCTTCACCAAAGGGGACGAAGCCACGCTGGAGCGTTACGGCCAGCCAACCCTCACCTGCATGGAAAATCCGACCAAGGGCTGAGGCTCATAGGGGCGGCTCATCTTGCCGCCCCACCTTGACTAGATGGCGATATCCAGCGGTTTTCCTTCCCGCACAATTCGCAACTTGAGCGACCCCGGCTTGCCGGTGCTGAGCAGTTCACGCACCTTGTCGATCTCGAGGGGACGATAAGCCACCCCGTTGATCTGCTCCAGAATGTCGCCGTTGGCCAGACCATAGGGGGCAAGATCCCGTTCATCGCTGTAGTAGACCTGCAGATGCTCGCCATCAAAACGCACCCCGATATTGCGCAGGATTGGCGGCACTTTGCGCGCCAGGCTATCGGCGTCGTAGCAGAGCATCATCCGCCCGGGCATGATCGCAAAGCGATTGAAGCGGTTAACAAAATCCAGCCCCAGACCATACTGCTCATTGCTGTTTTCCGACACGCGCAGTTCACCGAGCTGGCGCTCATCAAAGTGCAGGCCGGTGAGGATATGTTCACGCCCCTCCACCATACCGCTGGCGTCCACCCCTTTGCGTGGCATCGCATCTTCGCCAGAGATCGCCTTCTGGCTCGCCATAAAGTCGATAAAGGCATGATCGGCATAGCTCTGATCGGCCCCGGTATCCAGATACATGCGCACACTGCTCTCGCCGTGGGTCAGATACACTGCCGGGGAGCGGTTGTAGCTGTCTTCATAGCCGATGCAACGCTCGAACGTGGCTGCCGACGGTGCGGTCAGCAAAGCCGTGAGCTGATGCCTGTCGCGATCAAACACCCAGTTGAAACGGCGGATGGTGTCGATCCCGAGGATGCCATCGATACGGCTGCCGAGAGACTGGGAGAAGAGATCAAAATCAACGGTTGCCCACAGATCGCTGTCATCAATGGTGACCGACCCCAGCGAGAAGGGTTGCGGCTCAACAAAGCCAAGCTGCTCGCGGCCCAGTTGGCTCGAAACGCTGTTCACACTGGCAAAATCAGCCTGATAGGCCCTGGGCAATTCGCTTAAGGTCAGCGCCTTGAAGCGGCTGGCCAGACGACGATCGATAAAGGTGATACTGGCCCCGGTATCGAGCAAAAACTGGTACTGCTCACCTGCGATAGTGACGGGGATCAGGGGGGCACTTTCGTAATGCACTGTCAGCACCGGGCCGGGTGCATTGCGCTTGGTGGATGAATCCGGGGCTGTGCAGCCTTGGACGACGAACAGGGCCAACATGGCCAGCGCCACTTTTAACTGCGACTTCATAACTCTCCTTCCCGATAGCTGATGCCCCCGCGACGCCACCGCATAATGCTATCTTGTTGATTTATAGTTAAATAAGCTATTTCAGCGGGGAGCGCGGACAATAACAAAGAGTTTTATGCTGGTTCAAGCCAGATATGACCATGAATATTCTATGGTGATAGCTCAAGAATGGTTGTTCACGCTATGTCGGCGCGTCATCAATCGTGGGTGACATTTGATTAATTTATTGATCTTGCACAGAAAATCTCAATATTGAGCTTTCTCTCCACAGCGCCATGGTTAATATTGCCATTTGGCAACACTTGCCTCGTCGGAGTCTCCCATGAGCCATGCCAACCCCATCCCGTTGGTGAACCGCAGCAGACTGGAGGCTGAAATTCAGGGGCGGTAGCCATGCCGGATGGAATGGATAAGCGAATGGAGCAACCACTTAAGATGATGACTGCCCCAATTTCATATCAGGCTACTGGAGACCACAGAATTGCCATAGTCTGTTTCGAACGGATAACAAACGCAGTCCATAGACTGAGGTTTACATTGTCCATAAGGCTAAGGGTCATTTGGAGTTGTTGATGGATTGGAAAGACCTGCTGCATAGCCTGAAGGACTTGCTGGCTCAACGTGGCAGCACTGAGTCGGAAAAACATGTTCTGGATCTGTTGAAGGAGCGTACAACCGATAATGAGTTGTACTCGCGTGGTCAGACCCTTGATGATTGGCAACTGGATCAGGCCAAGATTGTGGCCTGCGATATTCTGCGAGACCATCCCGATCTACTAGACATTATTATAAATCTTGATCTGAAAAGCCTATGCGATCGTCACAAGACAGCTCATTTACCAGCTCACAAAAACCGCAACCGTGAACAACTGCTTCAATCAATCAACGTCCTGGTGAGCTCCGGAAAGCTAGTTGCCGCAGAAGAGTTGCTTGAAGAAGAACTTGCTGAAAACGAAGATCCTGAGCTTCTAGATCTCTTGGGACGAGTCTATGTACTACAGAGCCGTCCAAAGCTGGCGGCGGCTTTGATGCAACAGGCTTTTCTGGCGAAAAGGCAACAGAGCGCCTTTCTTGATCTGTCTCCAGAAGTCGATGTCGTCTCAGAGAGTGATGATGAGACGATCACAGCTACTGATTTGGAATACATTACCGCTGATGCCAGTGTTTTTGTCGGGCTAGACCCCTTCCCCTGTTTGCGGGACGAAGTCTATGAAACGGTTATTTTGCCGGTTCCATTGTCAGTAACTGAAGATACGCGAGTTATTTCTGCAAATGAGCGCGAAATCCTGTCCTTAGCTCGTGCATGTAAGCCTGTGGATGTGGCGTCAGCGGCGCAGGGGCCCAAGACCCTAGTGAGCCATGCCCCTCACTTCAAAGTAGTCCCGTCACACTCAACACAGATATCTGTAACGGCGGACGACGCTCTCTGTGAAGCACCCCCTCAACTGCCTCAGATACCTAAGGAAGCAATAATTGATTATCAGTGGCCCTCTGGTTCAGAGAGCTATTACAGCGATAGCCATATTCAAGAGTTGGTTGGTGGTATAGATTTTTGCGATCCACATGAATTAGCCCTCGATTTTGGAGGGTATCAAGTCAATCAGCCTGATAGTTATGAGCCTGAGGATGACTTCTTCGACAATGATGAAATTTTTGTCGAGCAGGATGAGCTTTATTTTGGTTTAGCTGATGAACTTGCCATTCATGATGACCAAAACGACGACGAATTTGAGGCTTATGCCTTTGATCCCGACGACGTGTATGACAGCCAAAGTAGCTTCGATTCTGATACTGAGCTGTTTGATGAAAGACTTAGCCGTGAAGATCGAGCTCTGCAGAAAGCAGTAGAACTGATTAGCCGAGCGGGCTGGTCATTATCGATGCTTCCCTTAGTTCAGCAGATTTTTGTGATGAACGGGTGGGGGGCCACTCGGCTAGCATTGGAGCGAGAAATTGACAAAGGTATGAGCCCAGATGAGCTGATCTTGGCTGCTCATGTGAAAGCACTTTGGGCTGAGAATGACTACTACTGGATTGCCTATGATAGGAACGGTTCAAGCAACTTGTCACAGAATGTTATGTCATGGCCGACAGCTTTGATGCTGATTCGAGCCTTTGAATCATTGCCGCAAATAGAGGAAATCGAGCAGTTCATCGAATCGTTGTTTGAGTACTGGTACGACAGGTCTAGCCTCCGTCGAGCATTCCGCTCGTTCAACCGTTTCCTCTGGTTTCGGATTTGTAACCTACCTGGCTGTTTACCCGCCACTCTGGCATTCAACTTTTGCAGTCCTCATGAATTACCTGTCGAGGAGTACAGCGATCTTGGGATTAGTGATCTGCTGGTGATCGAACAGACAGCCAAGCTACGTGCTTACGGTGTGTTTCAAACCAAACACCCCCAGGAACCTAGCTGCTATGCGAGTGACAAGCCAATTCCTGTAGATGCGTATTCAATGGCCACGCAAACGAGCAAGGAGATCTCAATCGATGTCTGATCAAAGTCTTACCCATGTTACCGGCTGCTGGGTTAGCCAATCCCTGCCCAGCGGCGAAAAGTACCGTTACGGCATGGTCAAGATGGCTCACGGAGACAGTGGCTCCCCATTGCAGGTGAGTTGGTTCATGCCTGCGCGCTCCCAAGGCATGGTTGACGCCAGCTTGGTTGGCTCTGGTTTCCAGAACGGCATGGATGTTCAGGATGCGACTCCCGGTATAGGTGTGCGCTCGCAGGGTATTGGCAGCATCATGCAGCAGCGTATTCTGGCGGGCTCCCAGCAAGTGCTGGTCGATTTTCCGGAGAGTGGAGAGCGGCACTGGTTGCCCTATCAGCACCTGCGCCAAGTGAAAGGCGCCAAGCACCGCTTTATCACAGCAGCCACAGGCAAGGAGCTGGATGCAGAGCGAATGCGCTTGCGCATGCTCGCGCATGCCATCGAAACCTGGAACGAGAACACAGGGGCGCTCTCGCATCTGGATATAGAGCCCTTACCACACCAGATCAACTTGGTTCACCACATCTTGGCCTCAGGCAATTTCAACTGGCTGATTGCCGATGACGTGGGGCTGGGTAAAACCATCGAAACCGGCATGCTCTTGCATGCCTTGCATCAGCGTCGACAGATCAAGCGGGTTCTGCTGATCACTCCAGCTGGGCTGACCAAACAATGGCAGGAGGAGCTCTACGACAAGTTCAAGCTGGATGAGTTCGAGATCTACGGAGATGACTTCTCCATCAACGAGCCGCGTCAGTGGAAGATGCATGACCACGTGATCGGCTCCATGGATCGCTTGAAGCAAGAAGTACACTTGTCCAGCCTGCTGCAGGCGGAGCCCTGGGATTTGGTCATTTTTGACGAGGGACACCGCCTCAGTCGCCGCCAATATGGGCAGAAACTGGACAGTTCAGATCGTTACTCCCTGGCAGCCAGTTTGCGTAGCAAGACTCAGCACATGCTCCTGCTCAGTGCTACACCTCACCAAGGCATGCAGGATAAGTTCATTGCCCTGCTTGAACTCTTGCGCCCAGAGCGTCGCCGCGAGCTGATGTTGCTCAATCTGAAGCCGGAAATCCTCCACGATATGGTCTACCGCAACCACAAAGCGGATGTGACCGATGCTGAGGGTAACTTCATCTTCCAAGGGAAGATAACGCGCGCGATGAAAGTGCCTGCTAGCGAGGAGTCACAGGCATTTGATAAGAGCCTGCAGGATTACTTACGCCTTGGCTACGCAGCTGGAGTGGAGATGGGGCGCACTGGTAACGCTATCGGCTTTGTGATGACGGTGTATCGCAAGCTGGCTGCATCCAGCTCGGCGGCAATCCTCAACGCGCTACGCAATCGCTTGGCTCGCCTCGAAAAGAAGCTCAATGGCGAGCATGGCACAGATGATCCTGTCGACGAGCGCTACTTCGGCGAATGGGAAGAGCAGCTGGCAACAAACGCCAAGGAGTTCTTCGCCGGGGAAATTATGCTGCTAAATAATCTGATCGAGGAAGCTGAGCAGCTCAAGCATAACGACCGCAAACTCCAGCTCTTCATCGATGAGGTCATCCGCAAGATTCTTGCAGCCAATCCCGTAGAAAAGGTGTTGATCTTCACCGAGTATCGCACGACACAAGACTACCTGTGCGAGACCTTGCGGTGTCATTTCGGCGCAGACAAAGTCGAGCTTATAAACGGCTCGATGGGGCATTCTGAGCGCCGAGAGGCCATTACCCGATTTGAGGATCAAGGCCAGTTCTTGATCTCCACCGAGGCCGGTGGCGAAGGTATCAACCTGCAGCGACAATGCCATATCATGATTAATTTCGACCTACCCTGGAACCCAATGCGTCTAGTACAGCGGATCGGTCGCCTTTATCGCTACGGCCAGAAGAAAAAGGTAGTGGTCTTCAACATCCACCAGCCTGACACCATGGATCAGCAGATCATCGACCTGTTGTACGACCGCATCGACTCTGTGGTTCATGATATGGCTGTGGTACAGAAAGATGAGTTCAACGAGGGCCTGAAAGACGAGATCCTCGGTGAACTGGCTGAGCTCATTGATGTCGAAGATATTCTGCAGGCGGCCACACTGCAGGGGATCGAGCGCACTCGCGAGCGCATTGATGAAGCCCTGCACCAAGCTCATACAGCAATCGCCAAGCAGCGTGAACTGTTCGAGTATGCGGCCAGAAGTGATGCTAACGAGTTGCGTGATGAGCTGGAAATCACTCAAGAACACCTGCTCAGCTTCGTGCTGGGTATGTGTTATCAGCTAGGTATAGATGTCGTCGAACGCACCCACAAGAACAAGCTACTGCGTATCCGCTTGCCGGAGCTAGTGATGCGCGAGCTAAGCATGTCGTCCAAGGCGTCACCGCGTATGGATGTCACCCTAGATCACGAGCTAGCGGCCCATCGACCGGATACCCAAATGCTCGATCTCAACTCGCCACTCATGCAGTACCTGCTCAACAAGGCACGTGACTACGACTTTGGTGGCCTGGCTGCAGTGGTGCAGGGAGATGAGCTAGGTGAAGGAGCGCTGTTTGGTGCCATGCTGCGCTGGCAAGGATTGCAGGGAAAACGTATGCGCCAGGAGTTCGTGACCATTCAGGTCAATGAGGAGGGCGCGCAGTTGAATACCGAAGCCATTGGGCAGTGGTTGCTGCAGCCAGCGCAACCTGCCGAGCTAAAACCGATGTCAGAGCACTGCAAGGCGCTGTTTGCAGATGCTGAAAGTGCCGTCAATCAACGGCTCGCCAGTGTCAGTAACCGCTACATAATTCCGGAAAACCTGCAATGGGCTAGCGCCGGCTGGACGGTTTAAGGAATCTGTAGTGCATCTTATAAATGAAATTGGGACATCCACCTTTCTGGTAGCGGCCAACAGATCGGCTCGGCAAGCACCATGGGTTAACCTATCCCAGTCCGCTGCAGGCAATTGAACGGCAGCCATAAAAAAACCGGAACCCAAGGGTTCCGGTTTTTTTCATTCCAGCCGAGGCTGGCAAACCAGCAAATTAAGCCTGGTTTTTAACTTCTTTCAGACCGCGGAAAGGAGCTTTGGCACCCAGAGCTTCTTCGATACGGATCAGCTGGTTGTACTTGGCAACACGGTCAGAACGGCTCATGGAACCGGTCTTGATCTGGCCAGCAGCGGTACCAACAGCCAGGTCGGCGATGGTAGCGTCTTCGGTCTCACCGGAACGGTGGGAGATGACGGCAGTGTAGCCAGCGTCTTTGGCCATCTTGATGGCAGCCAGAGTTTCGGTCAGGGAACCGATCTGGTTGAACTTGATCAGGATGGAGTTGGCGATGCCGTTGTCGATACCGCGCTTCAGGATCTTGGTGTTGGTTACGAACAGGTCGTCACCCACGATCTGGATTTTCTTGCCCAGTTCAGCAGTCTGGTAGGCGAAACCTTCCCAGTCAGATTCGTCCAGGCCATCTTCGATGGAGACGATCGGGAACTTGGTGGTCAGGTCAGCCAGGAAGTCGGAGAAACCGTTGGAGGTGAAGACACGACCTTCGCCTTTCAGGTTGTACTCTTTCTTCTCTGCGTCGTAGAACTCGGAAGCAGCGCAGTCCATAGCCAGGGTGATGTCGGTGCCCAGTTTGTAACCGGCAGCGGCAACGGCTTCAGCGATAACTTCCAGCGCTTCGGCGTTGGATTTCAGGTTCGGAGCGAAACCACCTTCGTCACCAACTGCAGTGTTGTAGCCCTTGGACTTCAGCACTTTGGCCAGGTTGTGGAACACTTCTGCGCCCATGCGAACGGCTTCTTTCAGGGTCTTGGCGCCAACCGGCTGGATCATGAACTCCTGGATGTCGACGTTGTTGTCGGCGTGCTCACCACCGTTGATGATGTTCATCATCGGCAGCGGCATGGAGTAAACACCCGGGGTGCCGTTCAGCTCGGCGATGTGGGCGTACAGCGGCATGCCTTTGGCAGCAGCGGCAGCTTTGGCGTTAGCCAGGGAAACAGCCAGGATGGCGTTGGCGCCGAACTTGGATTTGTTCTCGGTACCGTCGAGGTCGATCATGATCTGGTCAACGGTGGCCTGGTCCTTGGCATCTTTACCCAGCAGAGCTTGAGCGATCGGGCCGTTTACGGCTTCGATGGCTTTCAGCACGCCTTTACCCAGGAAACGGCTCTTGTCGCCGTCACGCAGTTCCAGCGCTTCGCGGGAACCGGTGGACGCGCCAGACGGAGCGGCTGCCATACCAACAAAACCACCTTCCAGGTGAACTTCGGCCTCAACGGTCGGGTTACCACGGGAGTCGATGATTTCACGACCGATCACTTTAACGATCTTGGACATGTGTATTTCCTCAGGTTTCGTAAAAAAACAACAAAAATATGCCAAAAAAAGCGGCTGTGGCACAGTGCCCCAACCGCATTTATTTTCAATTACTTCAAATTACGCTTCTGATACTCGCCTGCCGCCTTCACAAAACCGGCGAACAGAGCGTGGCCATCACGAGGAGTAGAGGTGAACTCCGGGTGGAACTGCGCAGCCACGAACCAGGGGTGATCCGGGATCTCGATGATTTCCACCAACTTCTTGTCGGCGGAGAGACCGGTCACTTTCAGACCTGCCGCTTCAATCTGCGGCAGCAGCTTGTTGTTGACTTCGTAACGGTGACGGTGACGCTCGTAAATGGTCGGGCTGCCGTACATCTGACGCACCTTGGAATCTTCGACCAGGTGGCAGAGCTGGGAACCCAGACGCATGGTACCGCCCAGATCGGACTTCTCGGTACGGGTCTCGACGTTGCCCTCTTCATCCACCCACTCGGTGATGAGGCCGACGACCGGATACGCGCAATCTTTCTTGAATTCGGAGGAGTGAGCCCCTTCCATGCCCGCGACGTTGCGAGCGAATTCGATCATGGCAACCTGCATGCCGAGGCAGATACCCAGGTAGGGGATCTTGTTCTCGCGGGCATACTGGGCAGCCAGAATTTTGCCTTCCACACCGCGCTCACCGAAGCCACCCGGCACCAGGATCGCGTCCAGACCTTCCAGCAGCTCGGCGCCACGGGTCTCGATATCCTGAGAGTCAATGTACTTGATGTTGACGGAGTGACGGGTCTTGAGACCACCGTGCTTGAGCGCCTCGTTGACGGACTTGTAAGCGTCCGGCAGGGAAACGTACTTGCCGACCATACCGATGGTCACTTCACCAGTCGGGTTGGCCTCTTCGTAGATAACCTGTTCCCACTCGGACAAGTCAGCCTCTTTGCACTCCAGACCGAAACGCTCGGTGAAGTAGGAGTCCAGATTCTGGGATTTCAGCAGTGCCGGGATCTTGTAGATGGAGTCGACGTCTTTCATGGAGATGACGGCGCGCTCGGGCACGTTGCAGAACAGGGCGATCTTGGCGCGCTCGTTGGCCGGAATGGCACGGTCAGAGCGGCAGATGAGCACATCCGGCTGGATACCGATGGAGAGCAGCTCTTTGACGGAGTGCTGGGTCGGCTTGGTCTTCACTTCACCGGCAGCAGCCAGGTAAGGAACCAGCGTCAGGTGCATGAACATGGCGTTGTTGCGGCCCACTTCGGCAGCCAACTGACGAATGGCTTCGAGGAACGGCAGGGACTCGATGTCACCTACGGTACCGCCCACTTCGACGATGGCAACCTGATGGCCTTCGGCACCGGCAATCACCCGCTCTTTGATGGCGTTGGTGATGTGCGGGATAACCTGAATGGTGGCGCCCAGATAGTCACCACGACGCTCTTTACGCAGTACGTCGGCGTAGATACGTCCGGTGGTAAAGTTGTTGCGACGGGTCATCTTGGTGCGGATGAAACGCTCGTAGTGGCCCAAATCCAGATCGGTTTCGGCCCCGTCCTCGGTTACGAACACTTCACCATGCTGGGTCGGGCTCATGGTGCCCGGATCCACGTTGATGTACGGGTCCAGTTTCATGATGGTCACATCCAGACCACGGGCTTCCAGAATGGCTGCCAGAGAAGCTGCGGCAATGCCTTTGCCGAGGGATGAAACAACGCCACCAGTAACAAAAATATATTTGGTCGTCATGCTGAACCTGAAAGAAGTTTAGGGAATTTTAAGGGGTGCTTCGGGGATGAAGCAGGACGGGGAAACAGTATACCAAAAACCCCTCTCCCAAACAATGAGCAAAAATCTATCAGGCTCACCGCCCCCCCATCTTGCGCCAAATCAACTTTGCTCGGTTTCCTTCGCCTTATCCCAGGCAGCATCGAGCTTTTCGAGGGTGCAATCGGTCATTTTCAAGCCTTCTGCGGCGATTATCTGCTCAACCTGACGAAAACGACGTTCGAACTTGGCGTTGGCACCGCGCAGCACCTGCTCCGGATCCTTGCCCAGATGACGCACCAGATTGACGGTGGCAAACAGCAGGTCGCCGAGCTCGTCGCTCACCCGCGCCTCGTCCACATCGGCCATCAATGCCTCTTCCATCACCTCGTCG